>JAESFR010000124.1_pt1 | contig 68584 bp, 59 predicted proteins | sample 9266191 | NCBI WGS metagenome assembly JAESFR01 (sample SAMN14503063, study PRJNA617104) | algae metagenome | isolation source: Pleurocapsa minor HA4230-MV1 and co-occurring heterotrophs from cement on... | place: USA: Nuuanu Pali Lookout, Hawaii | collected 2009-07-20
CAAAATCTTTAATTGACTCTTATTCTAAAGCTTTAAATGCTCTAGGTATCACAACTTGCCAAATACATAGAAGCCAAGCTGACGATCTCACAACTCCAGGGTTAAGAGTAGCCACAATGCACCGAGTCAAAGGACTTCAGTTTGAATACGTGCTGTTGGCTGGTTTAACCAAAGATGAGTTGCCACCGAAAAGAATACTCGATCGCTTGTCGGATAATCGGGCGCGTCTGTCTTTAATCGAACGCGATCGCTGTTTGCTTCACGTTGCAGCTACTCGCGCTAAAAAAGAAGTTTTGGTTACTTATCACGGTCAGCCAAGTAAATTAATTGAACATTAAATAAACAAAAAACCGTATTTGAGGAGATTGTACCGTTTTTACTGCCGAAAACTAGGATTCTCGGCAGTAAAATATGATAAGTTGCCAAAAGCTAGAACCATGACGATTAACAACACAGAGCGCGCGAACCATAACCACCCAGATTCAAATAATAATTCTGACGGTCGAAAACGTCGAGGTCATGGAGCAAAACATAAACCAGTCTCCTTGCCGACTGTCGAAGTGATGAGACAGTGTTTTAACAAATATTTAGAGATTGAAGTAGCTAATGGTGATGCTGCACCCGATACAATCAAGACCTATCAGCGTAGAATCGAGCAGTACTTAACTTGGTGTAGCCAGAGGTCTTTATCTCCTGCTTTAGTAACCCAGGAAGATATTTTAAACTATCGAAGATATTTAATAGTCGAGCGCAAGCTTCAATCTAAAACGATCGCTTTGACATTAGTAGTAATTCGAGCTTTTTATCATGCTTGTTTTAAACTTGATTTGGTCAAAGAAAATTTGGTTATTGGAGTAAATCCGCCCAAAACTAAAATAGATGCTGTTGATTCGATCACTTTTTTAACCATAGAGCAATTAAAACATTTGTTTTCTCAGATGAGCAGTGATAATTCCGTCAAGTCATTACGCGATCGCTTCATTGTCAGTTTGATGGCATTAGAAGGATTACGCACCGTCGAGTTAAATAGAGCGTCTGTTGGCAATATAAGAGGAAACAAGGGCGATCGATGTTCCCTTTGTGTTGAAGGAAAAGGTAAAATTCGTACTGTTCCTTTACGTGACGATTTGGCTAATTTGATGTGGCGATATCTTGAAGCTAGATCTTTTCAAGGAGAAAAACTTACTTCGATTTCTCCCTTATTTATTTCCTTATCAAACCGTTTTAATGGGCGTAGATTGTCTCGTCGAGGTATTCGCTATATAGTTGATGGTTATTTAAATGAAGCTGGCTTAAAAGAAATCGATTTCAACTCCTCTCGCTCTTGCCATAGCCTGCGTCATACAGCAGGAACTTTAGGGTTGGCAGGGGGAGCAAGTTTGAGACAAGTGCAGGAACTTTTAGGACATAGCGATCCTAAAACTACAGCTATCTATGCTCATGTTTTAGAGCGTCATGAAAATAATCCTGCTCTCGGTATTAATGTTGAAATTTGAGCAGATTACTTTTATCTACGTGAGCGGGAAGACCCCGTTAAACCGAAGCTTAGCGAGAAATGATGTTTTGCTTGCTCTATCTCTTCTAACCTTTTCTGAAGTTTATCTACAACTGTTGAAGTGTCTTTAGATCCTTTTCGATTTAACCTTAAATTTAAATTATTGAGCATGATTATTAGGGTATATTGATTGATAATTCTGCCGACACTTTTTATGCTTCTTTGCTCAATTACGATTTTATCTCTTGCAAACCTCAGAAGCTCTATAATATAAGAATATTTAATTAATTATTTATAGAAGAAATCGTCAAACTTCAATCGAGTACTAGTTAAAAATCATACTGTTTTTCAAAGCACAATCGACAATAGCAGCGCGTAGGGAGGGCGAATTTAAAGCCAATGTTTTCATCTTTGCCGAATCAAGCTGTGGCTTTGCTCTTTCATAAAGAGCAATCGAGTTTTCGCTATTATGTGCATTGTTAAAAATCACCCCATCAATCAACCCGTAAATCTCAACGTTTTCGTCAAATTACAGACAGGGCGGAACGCCCAATGCGCCGCTAGGGGCTGTGCTTCGCTACGCCAGTAATCACGAGATTCAATTTCTAATTCTTGGTCGCGCTCTGAAACATCAATTCCGCAGAATCTTATTCTCAACTAATATTATTCCTCAAGCCACACAAACCCGCATAACCAATACCAATGGCATCAACGCTATCATCAATTGGCAAAGTTTCTAAATCGAATAAAACCTGTACCATCCCTGCTACTTCATTCTTATCCGCTTTGCCATAACCTAGATGACATTTCCAACTTGATTGATGTAGATATACAGGTTGAATCCCCATCTCTCGGTAACAGACTAAATTAATCACGCCAAAGGCTTGTAATACTCCTCCTGCTGCCTTGATGCTTCTACCAAAGAAGGGCATCTCAATCGCTATGTGTGCGGGTCGAAATTCAGCGATCAATTCCACCATGTTCTGCTCGATTTCCAGCAGTCTTTCAGATGTGGTTAACTGTTTACTAGTTTCTATCGTTCCAAATTCTAGTAATCGTGCATCTAGGGCTTTAACCTCTTCTAAAAATGCCCAACCAATTGTTGCTAGTCCAGGGTCAATTCCCAACCAGGTTTGATTCATTCGACCACCGCATATTGCTATATATTATTTATCATGGATAGTTTTCCGTCTGGAATTAACCGTCAAACCGTCAAAGATACTTTGAAAAAACTTAATTCTGGAAAAGGGCAAAAGAAAGTCCAAAAACTGCTGCGAGAGTACACAGATAGCAATCAAAGTCAGCTAAACGATGATGAGTTTATCGAGCAGATAGTCAAGGATACAGAGATTCTTAATTTACTAAATCTTGACAGGATTAAACCTACCAGCTTAAAAGCTTCTCTATCGGCTTTGCTTTTAAGAACACAAGTAAAATAGCGATTACCCTAAAGGATATGCGTAGCGGTATTCTTTAGCACTAGCCCTAAAGGATTCCTTTAGGACGTTAGGAGCTAATCCGTGATAGACGCATCCGAATAAGTGTACCCTTCTCGCAATCGCACTTACTACAACTTATCTTACAAAGAAACCTTTTTTGCTTATATTATCTTATATCATCACACTTTTTCATACTTTATGTTATCGTACTAGCGGTAAACAGTTTACTTATCTCTACACATTTTTTCGATGACGATTTTTTCAATTTGCAATATAAAAGGCGGTAGTGGCAAAAGTACAACAGCTATTCACTTAGTAAGTTTCTTATCAAATCATGGCTTCAAGACTGCCTTGGTAGATTGTGATGGACAACAATCATTAAGCGCCTGGGCCAACTCGGTGGATTCTTTGAAGGAGCTGACGATCTTTAAAAGTACCGATACTGATGAAATTGAAGACGAGATTATTAAGTTAGAGAGTAGCTACGATGCGGTAGTAGTAGATACAGCAGGGAGTTCAGAAGAAACTATGAAAATTGTAATCAGCCTCAGCGATCGGGTTGTTATACCCCTGTCTCCCTCGTCGTTAGATATTACTTCAACAGTCGCGACTATAAAACAGGTAGTTCGGGCAAGAAGACGAGCAGCTAAAAATATTTCAGCCACGGTATTTTTAAATAAAGTTGTGAAAAATACCACATTACTAAAAGAAACTAGAGAGCTATTTGCGGATTTTGAGGATATTAAATTTAGTTCTGTAGAAATTCCTCACACTCAGAGAATAATTAGGCTAACCTCTGACAAGCAGACAGCATTTGACAGCAAATCTAATGAAGATCTTGCTAATTTATACAGCCAATTGTTCGCTCAGATAATTTAATTAGAGGGGTAAGATGAATTCGTTAATTCTAGATACTGATAAAACTGCCAAAGGAAAAGGAAGATTCATAGCTTTAACTGAAATTACTGTTTTGAGTTGGATTAAAAATTTAATCCCGCCCCGGTCTGAAGAAGAGCAAAGACTTTTGCTCGAAAATATTGAGGATAATGGACAACAAACCCCCGCTCTAGTCACACAGCTTGATGGTCATAAATACGTTTTAGTAGACGGTCATGGACGCTATGAAGCGCTGCAACAACTACAAGAAAGTTCAATTTGGGTTGTCAGTCAGAAATTTAAGGATGAGCAGGCTATCAAAGATGCCATGCTACGCATTCAATTGGGAAGACGCAATCTAAGTGAAAATGTCAGGATACGTCTTATTGGCGAGATTTGGAATCGAAGAACTCAACTTTCAGAGGAGGGTCAGGCTGACCCCCTGACCAGGAAAGAATTGGCCAATCAAACTAAAACCAGTGAAAGTACAGTTAAAAGGGCTGCCAAATATGCCTCTGCCGTTGACAAGATTGAGTCTGTGGTTCCTGGAGCTAGAGCAATAATGGACGATCCTTCTACTCCCAGGGCGATCGCCGAACCATTAGTCGAGATTGCCAGCATCAATCCCGAACTAGCTAAGAATATTCTCGCTCAAGTTTCCTCTGAAGAATCTGATAAGGCTAAAAATAAAGTGTTCAAGAAAGCCCTAGCCGAGGCTCAAAGGTCGGGGGGTCAGTCTGACCCCCCGAACAGAAAAGAAAAGTCTCAAAAAATAAATCTATCTCCCGAAATTGTTGAATTGGTGATGCCCATTGCCAAGTCTAATAACTTATCATTGGCAACCCAGATTGAAAATCTAATTAAAGAGCATTTAGCGGAAATTAATGAGTAAGGTCAAAAAAACTGTAACTTTGTCATCTGAAACAGTCGAGCGAGTCAAAGAAATAGCAAAACAAGAGTCTCGCTCCTTTTCGCAAATGCTAGATATTTTAGTTAAAAGACAGTTATCTGATAATTGTCTAACGGATGATATAGCCAATAACAATCCTCACCTTTAATTCACTATTGAATTGTTATTAGCTAAAAGGGTATGTAACAGATTTTGAATATGAGCGCGAGTTTCCCGAATTAAAATTGTTACAATCGTTGGTCGAACATCGAGCAAGTTCTACAGTTAAGCTTCGTATGATTCATTCATTAATATCTCACCGAAAAATAAAGCAAGGTCGAAATAAATGATAGAAGAAACCACAAAAAAAGTAATTGAAGCATACTTTTTTTAAGGGCAGATTGCAATAAACGATTATTTTCAAGGATAAATTCTTGTATAGCTATTAAATGTATAACTCTAGCATTCAGCGTTTCTGTCAATTCACACAAGTCAAGGCACTCGTGTCGTAATTTTGAATTATATTTATAATATTGAATTGCTAATTTGATAGCTTCTTGCGGCTCTGTTTCTAGATACATTCTGAGAGTTGTAGCCACAAATTCTTCAGCTAGACGCTCTGGCTTATCTTTAGAAGACATTAAATTATGATAATTCTTATGGCTCGATTTTACATCTTAATTATCATATAGAACAGAACTCTACCGATTTCTTTAATTTTTATTCGCGACCTATTCACCAAATTCAAGATGAAACTATGAATTTTAAACTAGAAAAATTGTCAAATAAAGTAAAGCAAATTAAAGTTAGTGATGAAAATATAACCACAAGAATGTTATTTTTTGAAGAATTTATTAACAACGTATCTGTTAATGGAGTTTACTATTTTGACGAATTAGAATTTATTTCAAAAATGTCTTTTGAAAGTCAAAAAGATTTTTTTACTTTCTATGATTGCTTTTTAGAATCTAGATTTATAGAAGTTGAAGCAAAAAAAGTCAAAATAATAGTTACACTAGAAGATAGTAAATATTTTTTTAGTGTTAAATTTAATCATAAAGAAATTGAAAAAATAAGTTTTTACGATCCTAGTATTGACAATAACGAAGAAAAAATTCTCATACTTCAAGAAATTTGGAACGATCTTTACAGAGCCATTAAAGAACATTAAGAAATCTCAGTTAATGCAGACAATATTGAGACAAAGCAGCAAACAACAAAAATTATCTTTCTTCTGGTTGAAGACCCTCATGTCCCGTGAGGGATGAAAACCAGACAGGGTTTAACTTGGAGAATCTTGGTCTTGGACATACTTTTTCAATACATCTATCGTAACCCCTCCGCAGCTTGAAACGAAATATGCACCTGTCCAAAAGACTCGCTTGCTATACGTTTTAGAAACTATAGACTCGAAGGATCGCCACATTGTCTTCGATGATGTGGCTTTTAAATTGGCTATCAAGCTGCTTAACAGCTTGTGAGGTGGAAACGACACAATTAGATGAGCGTGGTCTGACTCACAATTAAATTCAAGTAATTCGCTATCCCAAGATGCCAGTACGGATCTGAACACCCTTTCTAGTTCTGTTTTCATCGCAGCATCAATTACTTTTCTACGATACTTAGTTACCAGTACAATGTGAACGGTTAGATTGAATACTGCTCTACGAGTAGTGCGATAGTTAGTTTTCACGGCTTGAAAATATATGTACGGTTAATGTATAATCTTACCATGCGGAAAACTTACCAGTACAAATTAATCCTGACAGCTACTCAACGGCAAGAAATTGACCGTTGGTTGAGTATGCTCAAAGCGCAGTATAACTATTTGCTGGGAGAACGTTTTAACTGGTGGGAATACAACCGTTCCTATCTAACAATTCCTCAAGGAGAATACTGTCTGCGGTGGTGCGAATTAGGCAGTGGCGAACTTAAAGACAATCCAGATTGGCACAGTCAATCGGCTAGTCTGCCACAATTAAAAAAGGATAGACCCTGGTACGCCGATATCTACAGTCAAGTTTTGCAAGATTGCGTCAAGCGGGTGAAGCTTGCTATGGAGAAATTTTTAGCTGGTGATTCTAAAGGTCGTAAAAGTGGTCGCCCTCGTTTTAAAAATCGAGCTAGATATAGAACGCTCACCTATCCTGCTATTAAGGATAAAAACTTAGTTGGCAGTACGATTAAGCTACCCAAGCTAGGAGTTCTGAAGTTCCGCAAATCCAGGGATATCAAACCTGGGTTCAAGCTAAAAACAGCATCGATTACCAGAAAAGCTGATGGTTACTACCTCAATCTTTCGGTAGAGGATAAGTCTGTTCCCGACCTGGAGTTAGATACTGTACCAACCGAATCTAATACAGTTGGGATTGATGTTGGCTTAGAAAAACTATATGTAGATTCAAGCAACAATCAAGCTAACCCACAAAGGCACTTGAGAAAATCCGAATCCAAGCTGGCACTTTTACAAAGAAAACTAGACGACAACGCTCGTGGCAAGAAGGCGAAAAGACTCATACGACGAGCAATAGCTAGACTTCATCAGAAAATAGCCAGGCAGAGAAAACATTGGCACTATGGCGAAGCTCACAAGCTTGCTAGGAACTGCCAGGTTTTAGCTATCGAAGATTTAAAAATTCGCAACATGAAGCGAAAAAATAAACCTAAGAAAGTAGATGGTGTGTTTGTTCCTAACGGGCAAGCAGCATCTAGGGGTCTGAACAAATCTTGGAGCGACAACGGAGTGGGTAATTTCCTAGAGATACTGTCTCAAGTTGCTCAAAAGTACGGCACGAGAATAGTTAAAGTCAACCCCAGGGGGACTTCTCAGCATTGTAGCAGATGTCTAAATCGGGTTAGCAAAACCCTGTCAGATAGATGGCATCAATGCAATAGCTGTGACTTAAGTTGCGACAGAGACTATAACTCGGCACTTCTAATTAAAAAACTGGCGGTGGGCAGTCGTCAGTCTAAAACGCTCCCTTCCCTTAAAGATATAATGGGCTGAGGAGAATCCTGCGTGTCCCGCGCAGGAGTATGTCAATTCACTGAGCGTAAGTACTCGATCGCTTTTTTCTTGAGTAGCTGTATTGCTTTATTGTCAATCTGCCTAACTCTTTCTCGGCTAATTCCACAAATATTACTAATCTGCCCGTAGCTCATAATTTTGCCGTCATTTAAGCCATAACGCAAGATAATTACATCTCGTTGCAGAGGAGAAAGGGTATTTAACAGATTTTGGAGATGAGCGCGAGTTTCCTGACTTGAGGCAAAATCTGCTGGAGAAACAGAGTCATCAGCTATAATTTGTCCTAACTCAGTTTGATTTTCATCAATCGTCACGTTAAGACTTTTAAGTTTGGTAATTTGGGCAGAGTGAGCCAAAAATCTCAGCTTATCCAAATCCATACCTAATTCTGTAGCAACTTCACGATCGGTTGGTTTTCGACCCAACTGTTGCGATAGCTGGCGAGTTACCTTCTTAATTTTGTTCAAATCTTGAGTAATATGAATAGGCAGTCGAATTGTTCTGGCATGATTGGCGATTGCCCTAGTCATTGCTTGTCTAATCCACCAGTAACTATAGGTGGAGAATTTATACCCTTTGCTTAAATCGAACTTTTCAGTTGCTTTCATTAAGCCAATACTGCCTTCTTGGATCAAATCCAAAATTGATAGACCAAGGTTTTGATATTTCTTGGCTACAGACACCACCAAGCGTAAATTTGCCTCAACCATTTTTTGTCTTGCAATTTGTCCCCGATAGATGATGCGTTGCTCGTCTAGAGTTAAGTCTGCTTTATTCTTATTTAGTAAAGGCAGCATAGCCTGGATTTGATTTGCGTATTCAACCTCCTCTTCTGCCTTCAATAAGGGAGTACGACCAATCTCAATTAAATAGTCTCGAACTAAATTATTAACCATCAAATTTCGTAATTTCTCAACTTAATAGATCTTAAAAATGTTATATATATTGAATATCTCCGATGGCTCAAAATATTTTAGCGCTCTACCTTAACCAGAAAAGATAAAGACCTCTGTATTCAATTTTACCCTGATAAGTCTTGATTGCATCGGTCGCTTAATTATTCGCTCCCAATCAGCAATCGCTTTTTGCTAAAAGTCACAAAGGTTGCACCCTTAACAAAATTTGTTGTGTATCTTGATAATAATTACAACCAATATGTTTAAAAAGATTTGGTTATTAGCTCTTGGATTACTGATAAGTTTAATTATCATAGCCAATAGCGATCGCCAAAAGTCAACAATGTCAGAGCGGATTCTTGAAGATCCTCCGAAAAATGTTGCCGAACATCCGATAGTAATTGGCTATAGTAATTGGCCTGGTTGGTGGCCATGGGCGATTGCTGAATCAGAAGGTTTATTTGCCAAAAATGGTTTGAATAATCTTGAATTGCGCTGGTACGACAATTATACTCAGTCAATTGATGATTTGAAAGCAGGAAACATTAATGGAAATTGTCAAACTTTAAACGACACGCTTTCAACTGTTGATGATGCGCTCAAAGGAGAAGTTGTTGTGCTGATAAATGATAACTCTGCTGGTAATGATAAAATAATCGCCGCTCAAGGAATTAACGAAGTAAAAGATCTAAAAGGAAAAAAGGTAGCAGTTGAAGCGGGAGTGGTAGACGACTTTTTGCTAACTTTGGCACTAGAGCAGGAAAATTTATCTCGCAGTGAGATTAAAGTTTTTAATCTAGAAACGGGAGCGGCAGCAGAGGCTTTTGTTACGAAACAAGTCGATGCAGTAGGAGCTTTTCCTCCATTCTGGTTAACTGCACTACAAAGGTCGGGATCTCAAGAACTTATTTCTTCGGCTGCTTTTCCAGGAGCAATTCCCGATCTACTGGTAGTAACAGAAGAATTAATCGAAAAATATCCAGAACAAGTTCAGTCGTTAGTCAATACTTGGTTTGATGTATTAAGGTTTATGGCTAGTGATTTAGATCGAGCCGAAGAAATTATGGCAAATCGAGCAGGAATTACTCGTAGTGAGTTGCAGCTACTTAAGGCGGGAACAAAAATATTTACATTTAATGAGAACCTAGCGGCTTTTGTTGAAGGAAACAACATGACATCCATTCATTATGCTGCTGAAAAAATTGCTGAAAATCTACAATTTGACCTGAAGTTAATTAGTAAAAAGCCAAATATAAGAAGAATGTTTAATTCAAATTTTTTAAGCGGCGTTAAAAAATCAAACAGTTAAGCCATAATCGGACCATTGATATCTGTGCCAAAACTTTGCGTCCAGTAAGCACTGCCATTGTCGCCTACACTATATCCTACTCCAAGCTCCTCAAAAGCAGGATTGAGAATATTTTCGCGATGACCATCGCTTCCCATCCAACCAGTTACTACGGTTTCTGCATCTGCATACCCAACAGCAACATTTTCCCCTATTGTTGAGTATTGATAACCAGCATCTAAAATACGCTCGTCAAAATTACTACCATTTGAGCCAGTATGGCTCAAGGTGTCTGTATTAGCTTGATCTTGAGCATGTAAATCGGCGGCTCGATCTAACTGCTCATTAAGCTGTAAAGGATCGATTCCGACTTTGGCACGCTCTTTATTCACCAATTCGAGAATTTGTCGATCGAATGTATCTGATACAGGTATTTCTTCTGTTCTAGCCTTATCGGACTGGTGTAAAACAGTCCCATCGAATAACGAGCTATTTAACAAATTGCCTCCTTCCCCTGCTGAATATAATCCGAACTGATTATTATTGCTATCGGTCGATTCTGAGCGATATCGTTCACCATTGTCGGTGGGGCTTGCGGCTGACCGTTGGTCAGAATAAGCATGATAGTCTTGCATGTCACCTAAAGTTTAAAGTTGAATGAAGTATAAGTTTTTAAGCGATTACGTTCCGTGCGACGCTGCCCGTAGCCGATCGCTGCGTCCGTAATAGCCGCATCGCTGATTGGGAGCCAAGAAAAATTCGGCGGCGACTATACCTAAGAATAATCAGCACTTTTTTCTGATGAATAAAACAAGTGTCCCCATCAATACTAATACAAAGGCATTTAAAAAATTGTTGAGATAATGCGGTCCTACTAAAACGGTATGAAAAATCGCAAGAGGTAACGCAGGAACAGTTAAAAAATGTAATTTCCGCCACCAAACTTTTCCCAGCTTACGCTGCCAAAATTTAAAAGAAGTAATTGCTGCTGGGATCATGAGTGAAAGTGATACAGCCCCTAAAGCTATTCCCCAATTTTGCCAGAACGGCTTGAACAAAACTAATTGTTTAAAATTTATTGCCTCTGAATTTGCCAATAAACAGTGAGTGATACCTGCTACAAATGCGATGATTCCAATTGTCCGCCGATGTTTAAGGGGAAATTGCCAGTAAAACTTGATCGGACGAGCAACTAAAGATAACATTAAGCAAAATAAGCTAATATGCCCTGAATAAAATCCAAGCTCATTTAATTGCAAAAATAGAATAACTCCCATTTTTATTACCTTTAAGTCAAAAGAAGGCTGTCGAGAAAAATCTAAATCTGGCGATTTAGATTTTTCTGTAAGCGATCAAGCAAATTCAAAAGCTCCGTCAGTAACATTAGAATTAACGGTTACATCAGTACCGTAATTGAAATTGCCATCATGATTAATGGTAAGCGTACCTGATACATCAAAATCATGAGCGTCACCACCGCGAGAACCATCGGCACCTTGATCGCTATACAAACCTAATTTGATCTGGTTATCTGATTCTTCCAGCACAGTAACCGCGACAGTGTGACCAGCAATATTAACCTTGTCTCCATCACCACCACTACCGCTAAAGTTCGCGATCGTATCTTGTCCGATACTATCTAACCAGTGGTCGTGATAATTATTGTTTTCTCCTGTTACACCTGCCCAATCAATTTTTCCTTCCGCATCAATATGCTGCTGGTAAATTTCTGGTTTGGCATTTAATAGCACATTGACATCAAAGATATTGGCTCCTTCACCACCTGATAAAGAACTATCTCCGCTACCGTTAGGATTTGTGTATTGAGAACTGAAGTCTAATTTATCTATGTCGTTTCCGTCGTCAACATTTGCGGGAACATTATCACTTTCAATCGGTGTACCAGCATCACTAAATAGATTGGGCGCTTCTTCCATTGGCATCTCTGCCATATCTTTTGGTGCTTCTTCCATTGGCATCTCTGCCATATCTTTTGGCGCTTCTTCCATCGGCATTTCTGCCATATCTTTTGGCGCTTCTTCCATCGGCATCTCTGCCATGTCTTTCGGTGCTTCTTCCATTGGCATTTCTGCCATATCTTTCGGCGCTTCTTCCATCGGCATTTCTGCCATATCTTTTGGCGCTTCTTCCATCGGCATCTCTGCCATGTCTTTCGGTGCTTCTTCCATTGGCATTTCTGCCATATCTTTTGGCGCTTCCTCCATCGGCATTTCTGCCATATCTTTCGGTGCTTCTTCCATTGGCATTTCTGCCATATCTTTCGGTGCTTCTTCCATTGGCATTTCTGCCATATCTTTCGGTGCTTCTTCCATTGGCATCTCTGCCATGTCTTTCGGCGCTTCCACTGTCGGCATTTCATCCTGGCAGTCTTTGGTTTCTACATCCTCCATCGGCATCTCTCCCATATCCTCTGGCGCTTCCACTGTCGGCATCTCCCCCATATCCTTGGGTGCTTCCACTGTCGGCATCTCCCCCATATCCTCTGGCGCTTCCACTGTCGGCATCTCCCCCATATCCTCTGGCGCTTCCACTGTCGGCATCTCCCCCATATCCTCTGGCGCTTCCACTGTCGGCATCTCCCCCATATCCTTGGGTGCTTCCACTGTCGGCATCTCCCCCATATCCTCTGGCGCTTCCACTGTCGGCATTTCATCCTGGCAGTCTTTGGTTTCTACATCCTCCATCGGCATTTCTGCCATGTCTTTCGGCGCTTCTTCCATCGGCATTTCCTCTGTTTTAGTGCTGTGGAGTGGCTGTATGCCCACTACTCCATCAAATAACGAGCTATTTATTAAATCCTTTGCGTTTTCTGGCGAATATAATCCAGCATTGCTATCATTCGATTCTGAGTGGGATTGAGAAATTTCGCCACCATCGAAATAAATATGAGATTTTTGTGTGTTATTCATGTGATATATGCTATATGTATTTGAGCGATGAACTATTTGACTATTTGACTCCAGGAATTGAACTTAGATCGCCATCGGGCAATGGATCTCCGCCGAATTTTTCGTATTGTTGAACAGCAGCAGCAGCAAACGGGGCATTATAACCAGTTCCAACCTCATTAGTCACCCAGTCATCGCGTTTATCTTGATGCGAATTATCAGTATTGCGCGGTCCTCCGACCAGCGCTCCTACTAAAAGATTGTCGTTTGGGCGATCGCTACCATCTAGCGGGGCAGTACCCGCCGATCCCCTGTGATGTGCCCTCACAGGATAATTTTCGCCAAACCCGACAACGTAACTATAGTTGAGCGGATTATCCCCCAACACATAGTCAACCTGTTTCTGAGCAAAAGTCGAGTATTCCTGGTTTGGTTCGACAAAATCATCATACCACTCCAGTAAATAAGCTGCTGACATATCTAAAGGCGCTGAAGCCCATTCAGCACGAACCGCAAATCCTCCTTCAGTATGCTGTACTCCTCCAGAACCATTAAGCCAATTTTGCGCCCAGGTTTTAAATTCCTCTTTAAAAAAATTATCAGAGCTTTCAAGTGCCAACAATGCCATGGCCGCATAAGAATGATCGTCAGCAGCATAAGTCCACGAACCAATATGTCCAATGCCGTCACGATAATAATTTTCTGCTTTTGATAGGTAGGCTTTATCACCCGTCGCCCGATAAAGCCAAACAGCCCCTAAAACCAACTCGTCTTTATAGCCACTCCAGCTCGTGTAGAACGGATTTGCTGCGCTGACCGAATCAGAGTATTTGCCTTGATATTTTTCCGCAAAGTCGAAAAGTTGCACGGCATTTTCTAAAAGCTTTGCCGAATAGGCCTCATCTACTCCTGCAAAAAGAATTGAAGCCGAAGCCAAAGCCGAAGCAGTTCCAGCAGCAGCATCAGACCCTGGTTTATTGGCATCAACAGCGAAAGATGGTCGAGCAGTTTTTTGATCGATTTGTTCGGGCGGAACCCAAAAGTTGTGATCGTTGGCATCACCAACCTGAACCCAAAACCGAGTAGTACTAGACCCATTAGTTTCGTTGCACTTTAGAAAATAGTCGGTTCCCCATTTGACCGCCTGGAGGAGATCGTCAAACTGCCCAGCTTTTTGATAAGTCTCTCGATAATCTACCCCGCTCCACGCCAACATGGCCATGCTAAATGCCATGGGTTGAATGAATTTGATATGATCTCCCGCATCGAAGTAGCCTCCTACCAAGTCGCGCCCGACATCTTTACCGTCGCTAGTAGTGGAGTCAGAACGCCATTCTAAACGGTTGTCGGCAGGTAGCGGACCCGAACGGTTGGCTTCAAAAAAGAGCAAGCTTTTTTGTAGGGCTTCGCCATAGGCGAATTTTCCTTGTTGTCCGACGGATTGTTCGGGAGAATCGGGAATGTCCACAGGAGTGTTAGGACTGGTAGGAGAGGTGACGGGAGTAGGAACTTCAGGAATGTCTTCACCTGCTGCACCGCTAAATTCTGGATTCAAGGCTTGTTGTCCACCGTCATCGATAATGAAAATGGGCTTGATAGACTGTCCTGAAGTAAGGTCGATCTGGTCGTTTTGTCCCGTGATGGTGTAGCTGCCGTTGCCATTGTCGATTAAATCTACACCATAGGCTGCGGTAATTTTATAGGGCAGGTTGAAGTTTACTTGCCAGTCATCCGCCTGAGACTCGGCTTTAAGTTCTAATTCTAATTTGTATCCTCCTTGCCAATCTTCGACAATCGATGGTGCCGCGCTGAGATTCGCCCCACCTAAAGATTTTTCCTGAATCATCGGTGCAGTATCGGTGTTAGTTTCTTCCTCCGTCGGAGTTTGATTTGCCCTATTGTCTGTAGTTTCCTCCACCATCGGGTTTTCAGCTATAGATTGCACATATTTCTGCCTTTCTTCTTCAGTTAAACTACTGTAAATAGGTTCACCGACATTTTCCAAATTTAGATAATTGCTAAATTTGAGAGCGGCTTCTTCTGGATTGCCTTTGACTAAAATAATAGCTTTTGTAACTTTTCCTTTAGCTAAGCTGGAATTCCAAGAATCGCCTGCAAAGTTAACACTGTTTTCTCCTGAAGAAATAAGAATTCCGTAATTTTTAATAATTTTATGGTTTTCAGGTAGAGTAATTGATGCTTGCCAATTTTCAACATCTTCTTTGGCAACTATATTTAGTTCTACTTGATAACCATCAGAATAAAATTTGGTAATTTGATAGTTTATTTCAACTCGGTCTAAAGACTGAACCTCTGGTACTCGATCTTGGTTATCTATAGATAAATTTTGGGCTATTAATTTTTGAGCCCAATTTAGATTGTTACGCAAAAGTGGAGGATTGCTAAAACCTTGCCGATTTAAAAACAAGGGCTGACTATAACCCAACCTAGCTGTAAGGGAAATTAAACTTGAAGCAATCAATCCAGATGATAAACAAAATACTATTCGATTTTTCATGGTCAGATATTAAGTTGATTTGATTTTCAAACACGCGCCGAATATTAACGAGATTCCAAAAAACGAGAAATTATAATAATAATGAAAACGCTAAGTATAAATAAAAATATATATATAAATGGTAAATAACGTTTTAAACGTTTAAACTTAACCCAAGATTTACCCGATTTACCTTGTTTAGTTGACTGTAGCTCGGTTTTAGAAATAACAGCGAGATCGATAGTATTGATAGAATCAACTTGCTTCATTTCTTCTTTAGAAGCCTCTAATTTTTTAGTTTTACTTTGGTCGAGTAACCTATTGTTTGCCTCTTGGCTATAAAACACTTGCGTTCCGCCCGAATTGTTGACCCATTCGCCGTAGTCGGGTAAAAGCGAACAATCGTATATTTTTCCAGGCAACAATTCCGTTCCATTCGTATGAATTAGGTCGCCAAGATTCAGGATCAGAAAATCTTTATCTTTTTTTAAAATATTTGCATTGTATACTCCTTGTTCAAAAGATAATTCCTCCAACGCAGAAACTAGCGAGGATAAATTAGCTCTTTGGGATAAGTCCTTTGCAGAAGCATAATGGTGCAAGATTACGCAATTTAGCTCGATTGCACTCCGCCAAAAATAATCGCGAAAAGCAGGAAATTTTTCCATAATGTCTTGAGCAGCTAGAAGGTCTAAATATAGTACCTGCAATCCCTGCGTAGAATATGCTTTATATATTTGCCAAAGTTCTTTGGGAAACAAGTGAGACAGCCCGACAAAACCTGAATTAAGAATAGTAATAAGCTCCCCACGATCGCTTTTTACTCGAACGCTACCTTTAATTATTAAAAAAATCTTTTGTTGGCTATTTGACCATAATAATTGTTCTCCATTAAAGGTATCTATACTCGAAGCACTTGTATAAAACTCTAATTCTTCTTGCGAAAGCTTATTTTGAAAAATAGACTTAATAAAACTTTCTCTGTTTTTAGCAATATTAGTGTTAGTCATAAACCTTACATATTAAGTTAGGTGTTCTATGAAAGCAGCTTCAAACTCTGCAAAAATTGACAGCATTATCGGTTCTAAATTTGAGAGTAACTTTGCTTCTATTTGTTGCCAAGAAGCTGGAGAATCGCCCCAATAATTTAATTTATGACCGCCAAGCCAAATCTCTAGAAGTTTTTCTTGCTCCTTAGAATCAATTTTATTAAGCAAGCTAAAAACTGGAATAGAAACGCTAATATTTAAAGAGTTTTTATCTTTTAATGAGTTTTTTATATGTTCTAGTAATATAAAAGATTGATTTACATGACTAGAATATGTTTGACAAACTTTAATTAATTCAAAGATTACAAAACTCATTTGCTCATATTTTTCTGCTTCTAACTTTGCTTCAAAAGCTATATCAATAGCATTTTTCATACTCGTATTATTTTGCTCTAATTCTTCATACTGGTAAAGCTTGTCAAAAGCATGCCAAGCAGATTTTTCCCGCTCTACGTACCAGATTTTTTTGGTTTCTGATTTACCTCTTTGAGAAATTAGCTTTTTTATTAGCTGCTTTAAAAAATCAAGCAAGTTTTTGGGACTGGCTTCTGCAAACTGAACATTAAGCAGATTTCTTAATAAACTAGTTGATTCCGTTTGTAATTTTTGGCTTAATTCTTGAATTTTAAAAAATATTGTATCATGATAATATATATCTAGACTATTTTTAACGATCGCCAAATCTTTAGCAGTAATATCATTTTCTAATTCTTGCTTTTTATCAATTATCTCAGTTAACAACTTGCTAAATCCACGCTCTTTTTCAAGCTCTAAAGCTTCCATTACAAGATCGGCATTAATACTTACTAAATACTGATTTTGTAACAAATTTATAACTTCGCTAGCCATCCAGTATGTCCATCCTTTTATAAGAACATCAGATACTTTAAATTTATTTTGTGTATGCAAATTGCTATTGTTAGCGCCGTTATTGATGGCTAGAGCATTTTTATTCATAAACTTAATAATTTTAGACACTTAATACAAATTTAATTAAGAGGAACATAATTAGATTTTTCGATAATTTTCTGACCTGGCTGCGAAGTCAGAAAGTTAGTTACTGCTTCTCCCGTCACTCGATCGTTAGTATTGTCCTCGCGAAATACTAGGAATAAGCGTCTAGTGAGAGGATAGGCACCCGTTTTAATTACTGTACTATCAAGTTTATTATTATTAAAAAGGTTAATAAAAGAGGAATTGCCATCAGCTATACTATATACTTTGATTAAGCGTTGGTTTTGAACCAAAGATGCTGAAGCCAAAGATATGGCTCCAGGAGTATTTATTACCTTTTTTATAACTTCAGTATAACCCGATAGTTTGATGGCTGTAGGAAAGTTTTGAAAATCAAAAGTGCCGTAATTTTCATTGTTTACAATTATTGGCACTATCGGCATACTTTCATATTGCGGATTAATTTGCTGCCAATTAGTAATCTCTCCTGCAAATATTTTTTTAACTTGTTGAAGATTTAATCGAGCAGTAGGAGTCCATAAATTGCTAAATACAGATATTCCATCAATAGCTATTGGTGTTTGCCTAAGTTCAAATCCTCGTCGGCGAGCTACTTCATACTCGTCATCGGTTAAAGGTCTTGCATTATAGGCAAAACTTAACTCTCCTTGTAACAGCATTTCAATTCCTTTAACAGAACTAAAGTCACCATTACCTGGTTTGGCGTATCTAAGCTGTAGGTTGGGATATTTAGTTTCAATGGCTTTATTTAAACCATTTGCTACTAAAGGCGCAAATATAGGATCTCCGCCATAGCTCGATAGACCACTAATCATTATTTCTGACTGTTGCTCTGTCGAAATAATTTTCGATCTATTCTTTGATAAATTATTGGTAAAGCTAAAAAGTAATCCCAGTCCGAGCGCGGATAATACTAGACCAAGCTGTAATTTTTGAGATTCTAATTGCTTGAATTGTTTTATATTTGGCAACTTAAAGTTTTGTAAAAAACTATTCAGCGCAACTTTATTAGAATTATTGTTTTTTACTGTCTCTCCAACATTTAAATTTTTAGTAACCAAAGAAGTGGAACAAATTTCACAGCATATAGCATTTACTCCTTTTTTATGAACATAATGTTCGCATTTTGGACATTTATTTGCTTTTGAACTGACTGAATTTAAATTAGCTACCATAAATTTCTAAGATAAAATAAAAAATTGACGAAAATCTACGTATATGTCTAAGACAATAGGTTCGAGATCTTCTAACAGTTTTGTCTCAATCTGTTGCCAAGATATAGAAGAATAACCCCAATAATTGATTGAATGACCGATCCAATTCTCAAGCGATTTCTTATATTTAATAGCATCAATCATATTTGTATCTAAATACATAAATGCAGGCAATGATTTAATTTGAAAAGCTAAATCGTATTTTTTATTTAACGATTCTTGTAACTGCTCTAAAATTCGAGATGATTGTATTAACAAATCGTAATAAGTTTGCGCTCGCTCGATTAAATTTTGTAAGGCATCTAAATAAATCTGATAGTAGGTAGCTTTTAACTGAGCTTCAAAAATTGCAAAAATGGCTTTCCATTTACAGTCTGTGATATTATTGTATTGCACTGAATCAACGGCAACTTTTTGCAATTTTTGGTTGAGAATAAAAAATGATTGCCATGCGGAAGTTTCATATTCTTGATATATTTTTCTATTATTTTCAAAAATATTTTTTTGAGCAATTAGTTTTTTTAATAAGCTATCAAAAAAAAGTGTTAATTGAGAAGAACTACTTTGCTGCCAATCAAGAGAAATTAATTGTTGCATTGCTTCGGTATTCTTAGTCCTAGCATTCTGCAAAATCAGTTTTATTTCTTGGATTGCATCGTCCAAATAATTAAAAAGCAATTGATTACTATTCAAATTAAAATCCTTAAAATTTGTCGATTCCTTAGTTTGCCAAACTTTTAACTTTAATTTCTTTTGCAGGATGTCAAAAGATGTTTCGCTTTGTTGATTGGTTAAATTTAATGAATTTAGCAAAGGTTCGCCAAATTTAAAATCAGTTGCAGTTTGATGCCATTGCTCTACTACCCTTTTTGCGACCACATATCGCCAGTTATTTAACAAATCCTGTAGTTGTAGATTAATGGGTTGAATTCGAGTATCAGGACTATCAACTGTATGATACATAATTACACTATCTCACGGGTACAAAACCTGCTTGCTCGATTCGATTATTTGCTGACCTTTTGTGTTGAGTGTAAAGTTTTTAGCATTTTGGCTATTCGTCTTTTAGTTTTTGCCCAAGGCTGTGGCTGCTTTTTTCTATTTTCCAAACCCTCTAAAAAAAGTCTTGTAGTTGGTGCCGTTTGTTTGGGAGTAGTGTACTTAAATGGTCCGCCTGTAGGCTGGCTTTTGCTAGTTCTTTGATTGAGTCTTTGGCAACAAATTTCACAATGGGTTTTACCAAAAACATTTCCTACATAGTGACAAGTTGAACATTTGCGGTAACAGACTAAACAAGCTGTAGCCGAAACTGTAGCTTTTGTAACTTTAGGATTTGTAGACTCGTCGCTCCATGGATCTTTTATAATATTCATCGAGAAGTGCTTTAGTGGATACTCTGTACCTCATTTCGTTATGGCAGGTACGGGTAATTAAATATCAACTCTTACAATAAGATATCTGCTTTTTTAAGTGCAATTACTTAAACTTAACATATAATAAAGCTTACATACTATATTCTTTCCTTACGAAAGGGTGAGAACCGTATCTCGATCGTGTCTTGACTCACGAGCTAACCAGTTATTAAAAACCTCACCTCTTTTGTCAGGGTCAACATTACAGCCACCATAAACACGCTGCTTAGACGAGCGATCGCCACGCCAACATTTAAATTCGAGTTTTAACCCAAGCTGCTTAAGAATTCTTTGAGCCACTGCGATCGCCGAATCTTTTTCTGGATTGACACTTACACCTAACAGAGATTTAAGTTCGTGCCGAAATCTTATAATCATCTCTAGCCAGTCAGTTAAAGAGGACGCGGTAAACTCTCGCTCTGGCTCTAAAAACTGCTCGATTGATAAAATTTTTAAAGCTTTAATTGGTGCTGATAGCTGTCGATTATTAATGTCGGGTTTGAATACTTTACCGTTACCCTGTTTCGACATCTGTAAAAGCGATCGCCGATCGCGTCCCTCTAAATAAATATTGCCGACAGTTAGATAATAATGCAGTTGTAACTGAGAATACCAGCCAGAATCATCTTTTTCTACCAGTTCTGGTGTCACCTCAATGCCATAGCGTTTATTCAAATTTCCTTTTCTTTCTGCCAATCTTTCAGTTTCCGTTTTAGCTTTTTGACAATCGAGCTGTTCTAATTCTCGCTCGGATAAGGTTGGTGCTGTCGATACTTTTTGGCAAAAACTACGATAATTTTCTTGACACACCTGTACGACTTTTTGTTTGATGATGTTGGTATCATCGAGATCTTCTAACTCGACTGGCTTTTCTAATTCATAACCTTCACTAACAAGTTTAGCAAGAATTGAATCTCGATAATTATTTTTGCCAGCATTAACAACACAGGCTCTTTTGCCCCAACTCCAGAATGAGGCGGGAGAAAAATTAACCTCAAGACCGTCAAAATCTTCAACAGAAGCTTGTTGAAGAAGCATAATATTGGCTTGAGTCAACTTATGCTGAGATTTGAGTAAGCCTTTTACCGAAGTCGAACCATTACCAATACGATTTCCTTTAGCAGTTGTTTTGATCCAGATATGGCGAGGCACATCTTCTCTCAGGCGTTCGATAGTTTGGCACACAGCATCAACAGTTTGAACTCCCTGAGCGATTGCCCAAACTGAATCAAAATGACCTCTGATATCGATAGATACCCCAGTTTCAATTATTGGAGACGCAATTACAATATCGTAGCTGCTAAGAATATGGTCTAAATTTGCCATACAGCCCATTGCTGGATGCCCTGGTTCGGATACAGTTTCTCGATCGATTCTGAGAATTCGACGGTCGGGAAACCTTTGTTTGAGTACGAGTTCCAAATTGGTAGAACCCCACTTACTTTTAGCTTTTTGACCAGTGGTTTGGACAAAAACTTTGCGGTCTTGTTCGATAGTTTTAATTAAAGTAGCAATTAATTCACGAGGATCGTTTCCCGTGTAAGAAATTAATTTACGCTTGATTGGCGAACGATAAACGTTTTGGGCGACCCAAGTGCTGACGGGAAAACCGATGGAATCATTTACATAGTCAAGGGCGATCGCTGATAAATCGGCATCGCTTAAATAAATTTGACCTCCTGAAGAAACGACTGTTCTGAGCAGTTTTTGAAAATTTTCGATAATTTCTACACGATTACTTTGGCATGTAGAACTGTCTAGTAGATGCCAAATTACCTGTTCTGCTTCGTCTAGAATTACTACAGATTCCGACCAATCTTCAGGATTAAAATGAGCTTGAGAATTAGGGTGAAGAGAATCTATACAAAGCCCGTATCCCAGTATTCCTCTAGTTTCACTATTTTTGACTTCTTCAATATGATCGACGCCAAATCTGGCGCATAAAGCTTTGGCAAGCTGAATTCTGTGGGTAATAATTAAGCAGGGCTTACCTTTTAAAAGTAGCCGTCGCACAATACGAGATAGCCATTCAGTCTTACCTGTGTTTTTTGGCGATTTTAGACCAATGAGTCGAGCATGTTCGGGAGGAACTAAATTATCCCCAAGATATCTTTGATTGACTAATAATGGCTTGTATTTAGAAATATCTAACGCAGCTTTCAACTTGAAATTTGATAGGGAAGTTCGAGCTTGGTAAAGAGATTTAAAATAGTCAATTCCTCTTGCTGCAATAAGGTCGTCTACTCCTTTTTCTAGATCGCTCCAGGTGATGACGCTGACAGAAGCTCCCTGGAGTTGTAGGAGAGTTCCTGTTTTGGCGATCGCAGTACGAACATTTTGAACTGTTTCAGGTTTAGTATCGTTATCAAAACAGAAGATTATTTCTCTTCCACCCTTAGCCAATAATTCAAGTTGGGGAATTAGGCGAGGAGTACCTACTTTATTCCCCCATTCATCTTTGGGTTGACGATAACCATTGTAAATTCCAGGTAAGGCGATTCCTACATAGTTAGCACAAATTATCGCTCCAGCTTTTTTGCTGCCTTCAGTAAGAATAAGAGGAATTTGGGGAGTCTCGATGAACCAAGGCCAGAAACCTCGATCTTCTATCTTGCTAAGTCTCTCAACTCCTCTGCTATCAGTGTTTCTAAATTGTTCTGGATTATATTTGAACTTATTCCGTATTGGCTGAAGTAATCGATCGATTTTGCGATATTCTCTTCCTGCACAAGCTTCTTGAAGTTCTCTAAGGAATTTAGCTTCTGTCGATTCTTGGCTGTCAAGGCGCTGTCCCCCGAATTCATTCGGGAGGGGCTGTGACTCGAATTGCATTCGAGTCCTTGAAAGCCCCGTGGGCTTGTACGCGCCGTCAGTTCCTCTACTTTCTGTAGTTGTCGTCTCACTTCTGGATAAGCATCTTCTGTTATTGGAATCAACTGTCCGAATCGATCGACCTCGAACATTGCCTCTTTTTTCTGAGTCAAATGTCCAATTCTCCTGAATTCTCTTAATCCATTCATTTTTTACTGCCTCATTTTGATTTTTTACAATATTCCAGCTATCAAGGAAACTGACTTTAAGAGCGATTAACTCAGTGGGTACATTCTTTGGTGTCTCATACTTGATGAGTTTGTTTTTGTATCGATCGCAGCTAAATCCTTTCCCTATTTTCTCCCGATAGCGATAAGGGATATCTGGCTTAAATTGCCCCCAACTTGAATCTTCGCCAGTGAATAAATCTATTCCAGATACCCACCAACCGCCTTTTTCTGTGTGTTGGTATCTTTTTAGTAGTCTATCGCGTATTCTACCATCATTACGGCGATCGCTTTGGGCAATTCCGTACAAAATTCGGTCATAAGGTTCAAAATCTTGCAGGGATACAACATTTAGATCGATAATACTTTGGCTGACGGCTGAATTAAGCCATTCTTGATTGTGTGTTTTAAAAAGCACAAGCTTCTCCAGATAACTATGTTGATTGTTTCTGGTTGTTTGTGTATTACCCAAATCAAAAACCACTCAAATTAAGCTTGCTCTAGACCCCCAGTTCGAGTCATAATAGAGATTCAATTATTGAGATTGGGGTTGGTCTGTTTCTCGATTGCCGTCGAGAAAGAAAAGAATTGAAATTTGTGTTTTTGATTCGGATAACAGAAAACAACCTTTTTTCTAATTTCCTCAGCTAAATAATTCTTTACTAAGCCTAGTTAGGGCTAGTCCTTGTGCTGACTACTTTCTGGGTTTAAATTTGTGTACGCAGCAAAATTTGTCTGTCAAAACTTGTCAAACAGGTAATTTGATTGGTACAATCAAACAGAAGGCAGCAAAAAGACCAGCGCAATTATTTTTAATAATTTGCTCTTTAGCTGATCGGTCATTAAATTTGGATAGTTAATTGTTACATTCTGACTTTCCTCCTTCCCTTAATCGGGACTTTTCCCATTCTTGGGAGCTACTTAAATAGAACGCCGATTAAACCTCCTACAGTTCTCTATCGGTGTTCAGTGGTTTTTTACTAGATTGAATAAAATCCAATTAGCTGGTTAAGATTGTAACTCTATTAGAGTCATCTAACCAGTTTTAAACCGCTAGGGATCGTCTTTTAGATCGAATTGCTAGGGTTTTTGGCTTTAATCGATCGCAATCCTTAATATTTTTAAGTTGTTTTTAGTTTTTCGCTCGACCGAACATTAAACCCTTGTTCGAGCGAGAAATTGATGACGGCGTAATATTTAAGTAGGATAATTTTTTGATGAAAGTCCGAGTATCTTAGTAGAAGATTTTAATCTAAGTGTTTTCTCTGATAACATCATAACGTTTTAGGACTATTTTGCAAACTAACTACATGAACTACCTAGTGTTCAGAAGGCGCGTTTTTTGTAGGTCGGCTTTTGGGTAAGAATACTCTTACCCAACGCCGTGGTTGGAGATGCTGGGGAAACCCCAGCCTCCCCCACGACCAAAACGCGACCGTGGGAAGCTTCCCCCAAAAAAGCCGCCGCTTCGCTATCATCTCCCACTAAACTCCTATCGTCGTTTTGAGGGAGAATTCCCGCTCACATTCGTTAAATGTTTTTATTAGCGAGAGATCGGTTATTTTTGTTGGGTCTTTAATTTGATTGGAGAAGATTTTTTCGTAGACTGACATTTCTTTTTTAAATTTTGCTGAGATGTTGGCTCTCCAAGCTCCCCGTACTTCTTGCTCCACCAATTATCATTACGAGTTAAAAAAAATACGACTTGCTTGTGGTTAGATTTATTCCTAGATTTTGGGTCACAACAGCGCAACAAAGACTTCTGCTCATTTTCTTTAAGATAATTGTATTGTTCGAGATTCTGGTCGCAGACGGGACATTTGTATTCCGATAGGATTGTAGTTCCTTTGGGTTTTCGGTTAGATTCTGGCAAGGTTAGTTTGGCGAGCGCTAAGGCTGGGGAAAAATAAGTCTGATTCCAGCTAGTGAGATAAGGTTGCCATTTCTTCTCTCCTTGAGCGATCTCATCCAATGAAGCTTCCATGCCAGCAGTGAATTGAGCATCGATCAAATCGGCAAAGTTTTTGCCCAGAAAAGAATCCACTGTCATGCCCAGTTCGGTAGGAATTAGCTTGTTCTGGCTAATCTTGACATAGGAGCGAGCTTTAATCGTCTTAATTGATGATGAGTAGGTGCTGGGTCTTCCAATACCTTTTTTTTCCATTAAAGCTACCAATTGAGGCTCACCGTAGCGTGATGGGGGAGAAGTTCTTTTGGACTCAATTTCAGCTTTAGATAGTTCAAGAGTTTGTTCTGGTAAGAGAGTAGGCAATTGGCTATCGGCACTAAGGTTATTCCAATATTTGGCATAACCTATGAATTTAACCATCTGACCTTTCGCTTGCCAAAATACCGAACCTGATTGTGATAAAACAATAGTCCGATCGATTAAAGCTGGACGACATTGAGAAGCGATCGCTCTTTTCCAAATTAAGAGATACAGCTTGAATTCTTCATCCCCTATTTCTTGTTTGAGTTTAACAGAGGAATAGCTCAAATCGCTGGGACGAATGGCTTCATGCGCTTCCTGACTATTTTTAGCTTTTTGGTGTTTTCTCGGTTTTTCCAAAACATTTTGCGGATCTTTGTTTTCAAGCCAAGCTTTGGCCGCGTCACAAAATTCTTCGGAAAGAACTACCGAATCTGTTCGCATATAGGTGATCAAGCCCTTTTCATAGAGAGACTGGGCAACTTTCATAGTGCGATCTGGACTCAGCCCTAACTTTGAGCCAGACTCTTGTTGTAGAGAAGAAGTGATCAAAGGAGGAGGAGGATTTTTAGAGGTTGTTTTTTGCTCGACTCGAACGATCTTGTGGGGACAACTCTTTGCTATTTCAACCAAATTTTCTGCTTGAAATCGTTGATAAATTCTGGTAGATTCAGTCTGCGGCTTTTCTAGTTCTGATTCATTTTCTGATTCATTTGGAGTTACGTTGGATGCTCTGCCACCATAACTATAGAAAGATCTAAACCCTTCTGCATATTTTACGAAAACAGAAAAATAATCCTCTGGCTGGAAATTATTAATTTCTTTTTCGCGATCGCAAACAAGATGCAAGACTGCCGATTGAACTCGACCAATGCTTTTGGCTCCCAGATTCCAAACCAGTGGGGAGCCTTTAAAACCAACTAATTTATCTAGTAAAGATCTAGCCAAACCCGCGTCTACAAGGTGGGAATCGAGCTGACGAGGAAAGGCGATCGCTTTGTTGACAGCATTTGCGGATATTTCGGCAAAAGTTACTCTAACAATATTGCGATTGACACCTTTAAGAATCTCCCAAAGATGCCAAGCAATTACCTCTCCTTCGCGATCTGGGTCAGTGGCGATAAAAACCTTCGCCACTTTACCCGCAGCTTCTTTTAATTCCTCGATTGTTTTTTGGGATTTAAGATCTTTTGGCTGAAACCGCATAGAAATGCGATCGCCAACAAAATCAAAGCCCAAGTTATCTTCCCCATCGTTAGCCAAAATGCGAAAATGACCGATGCTAGCTTTAATGAGCCAGTTAACACCCAATATCTGCGATATCTTCTTGATTTTTCCTGGACTTTCGACGACTAGTAAGTTCTTTGGCATATATTTTTTTGTTTGTTTTCAAGTTTGGGGACGATACTTTCAAAAATTTGTTGCTCTTTTTGAGGACTTAAGTTACTTCCTTTGTCTATCCAAACCTTTCGATTTGGTTCAAACTCCGCTCGTAAAAATTCAGATTGATCTATTTTATTTTGGAAAACAATAGTCTTGGTTTTCCAGTCGATACCAAGAATACTGCTTTGGTTTTCCAAAATTGATTTTTGATTTAGTTTTAGATAATTTGCTAATACGCTGGTAACTTTGGCTATACGTTCCTGCTCCTTTGAATTAGAGACATTAATATTGACCCGATCGTTTTTGCCGATAGCCCTATTAACTTTGTGGCGATATTGAAGTTCGTCCCTCGGATGATATCCACTGTATAGTTTCCCTAAATTATAAAAATAATCAGGACTGATTGCTAAAAACTGCCTGTCTTCTCTCTCGTCAATATCATGGTGCTGTTGTTTATCAGTTTGCCCCCACCAAGCAAACTGCGGGCTGTATTTTTTTTGCTGCAAAAAATCAATAGCGCGGGCATACTGCCTAATGACAGCAGGGTTTTTAACGGCTCCTGCATCGGGATAGAGGACAACTTTTTGAGAATTCAGAGTTTTTGATGCCGAACTTAAATATTCCTCAAATGTTTTTGGAGAACTAGTGAATAGACCTCCCGAAGCTCCGATAACTATTTGATTGTATTTATTGGCAGCTAACTGACATTTGAAACCAATGGCTTCGGTAAGTCCTATATACTCAGAATCTAACCGACCAGAATGAGGTAAACAATAAGCAAGGGGTAGCTCTAAATTTTTCTTATCATGGGAGGTAATATTATAGTCCCTCGACTCTACCTCAGTCTTTGCCCAAAAATATTTATGTTTTGAAGTAGTATGGCCTCTGTATTGCCAGCCTGTATATTTGCCTCTATTATTTTTGATGGGAATAAGTAAAGCTGGAATTTTGAGAGATAAGTTATGTCCATCAGCAGTTACCCCAGCTAGTAAATTGCTAGTTTTTTCAATTGGTTGTTCGGCTTGTACTGACTTATATTGATAGTCTATTATTTGTTCTCGACTAAATCCCCTCTGTTTTAAATTCTCATAATCTCGATCTGAAATTGATAGAGATTGAAGCACTTTTCTAATTTCGCGATCGCGGTCGTCCTCATTTAGTAAAGCATTTCGCCATTTTTCTACTGCTTGTTTGTTTTGTTCGGCTTTTGCTTTTAGTCTCTCTCGATGTAGATTTTCAATTTCAATTTTCTTCTGAGCAGAGAGTGACGATATATCGTTATTTGAATTACTCCACTCACTAGATAATTCTGCTGACAATTCATGGCTGATATATTTGCCCCAAGCTCCATTTGCAGTTTCGCCAGTAAATTTATAATAATTTGTATCGCCACGTAAATTCATGCACAGCAGATGTTCTCCCTCAATTCCTAATTTTTTACTTTGGCTTGGGGTACTAAACACGATCGTAGCCTTGAGACATTTTGCAGAAGTACCCAAGCAACAAGGGCAAGGATTTGTTTTACTCGATCTTATATAATTACCATTCATCATAAAATGTTGAGAGGATACTCAGTCTTCGGCTTTGCGCTAAAGCACTAGCTCCGCGTCGCCAAGGCTGAGAGGATTCAATAACCCCTACCTGCCCTAACGGGACGAGGTAGGGGTTATTGAAAACCTATTTTAAAGATAAAAAACGCAGCACGACTAGCTCGATTCAACTACATAAATCTTGCTCTAGCTTCTGCCAATAGGTAATATCTGCTTCTTCAATACCAACTGCGAAAACTAAATTTCCATCGAGCATTTCGATGCTCATTCTTTCGTCATTAGATTTGACAGTTAGATAATTTCCAGATTTAGTAATTTTATTAGCAATCGAATATGAATTTTTTTGCAACTCAACATCTTGTGGTGACAGGAAAAAAGTAAGAGGTTCCGCTTCTCGTTCAATTAACAACGAAGCTACTTTAAGAATTTCATAAGCTGGATTGATTTGATCGGGAAATAATTCTAACATACTTTTTGTCATTACCTTTGATTTTATATTACTCTGTTTAAAGTATAAAAATGAAAGTAATTAATACCGATCGAGTGCAAATATACGAGATTGAAAATTTAAGTTAAATTTCTCAATTTGCTAAATTTGAACAGTAGTTCATGTAGATCGAGAATTAACCTGGTTGTAGAACTCAACTAATTCTAAGCATTTATCCAAATCGGGATCGACGATAATAGCTTTACATTCAAGATTGTCTATAACTGATAAAATTCCAGGATGCGGGATATAACATACCACGACAATATCAGATCTATCGGTCGATAGAGAAACTGCTTGATCGACCATTTTCAGTAATTCCATATTGTCTAAATCATCATGGTGGCTATAAAAAATGTTTTGTGTTGTACTGTTAAATGGACATTGCCAATTAGCAACAGGGGGGAAAGAAAGGCATAAAGATACTGTTTGAGATAACTTGTTAATAAACTCGTTAGAACTAGGCTCTAAAGCGAATACAGAATGTTGGTCTATATTCCAGCTTTTTTGCGGCTGACGAATTACTTTAAGTATCTGTTCTTTAGCTGAAGTAATAGCAGTTGAGGCAGCTTGAACTATCTGAAGTTCGTTAGTTACAGTTGATTTTTCAACTATTTCTGTGGGTTCTGTTTGAGAAAGAGAGTTGCCTAACTTTCTTTGTTTTCTGTATTCAGTTAATAATTTTTTTGAAGACTCTACATTAATAGTAGATTTTCCAGATTTAACGTCATTTATGACCTCTTCTACTAATTCATCAGGTACTTTTGCTAAATTATACAGTGCGGAAATTTTAATGTTAGACAAATCTTTTATATTATAATCTTTGAATCGATCGTAAAGTGTCATAAACCTATTGGCAGTATGATAACCAAAACTTTCTCCAAATTCAAAATTAAGCCAGCCAAGAAACTGACCGTGTTCTAATTTAGCCTTAATATCTAACATATACTTTCCAATTTTCATTGAATTAGCTAAGTTATCAGCAATTAAAACTCTAATATTTTGAGTTCTCTCATGAATAAAAGTTTGAGTTGTCTCATCTAGAGTATGATAGTCAAAAACACTTTCCTTTCTTGTTTCAAGAGTTTTGATTGCGTCTAAATAATGTTGTTTTCTATAATTTTTTTGGTAATTAGGCTTGCCATAGAATGCAGTAACTCGATCCTCAAATTCTTCAGCTTGATTTTGTAGATATGCTTTGTCTACGTAAGCTGAGTAGACAACTATACTTGTATTATGGTTTAATGAACTTAAATAGGATATAAAAGCTAATCCCCAGCCCTTATTTTTCCATTCATCTTTTATTTCTTGATAATCGTAAGGTTCGTTATTTCTGGGAATTCTATAATCGACATAGCAAATAGCAATGTCATTTTTTTCCCAAAGCTTTAAAGCCTCTTCATAATTTGCAGCAAAAAGAACTTGTTCGGCAGGTAACTCAAGATCTCTCAGTACATCTTTTTTGCGAAATTTACTCGTACAAATTTCGTCGTCCACAATTAAAACTAAATTTTCTTTATCTTTATTTTTAACTTTCATAGCTTTCTAAAACTAAAAAATTTATGGCGAGAATTAAAATTGCATTTATTGATAAATAAGAACGATAGTAACTAATAATGATACAATAATTTTGTTTAAATGTTAATTTAACTTAAATAAAATATTTAAATTGGCTAAGAGCTAAAGAAATTTATTGAATGTATAAGTCTATAATACGGGTAATTATACTCATTGGAGTTTGGCAACTATTGAACAATTCCTCAGCTTTGGCACGGGATAATTCAAAACCAAAATTAATAAAAGTAAAAAGAATCGAGTTTGTGGGAAATACTGTATTTTCCGACTCGGAATTGAAAAAAGTACTTACTCCGTTGCCAAATCAGCCTGTATCTTTAAATAGGCTTCTTCAACTGAGGTCAGAGATCACCGACTTCTATGTCAATCGAGGCTATATCAGTAGTGGGGCATTTTTAAAGCAGCAACAGTTCAAGAATGGAGTTGTCACAATCCAAGTTGTTGAAGCAAAATTAGCGCAAGTGGAAATACGAGGCAGGTTTAAGTTAAAGAAGAGTTATATAACTTCGCGTCTTCCCGTAGGTGAACCTTTAAATAAAGAGACATTACTGTTGTCTTTGGGAAAGTTAAACGACGATCCAGCAATAAAAAAAATAAGCGGCGAGTTAGTTCGGTTGACTCCTAATAGAAATAACTTAATTCTCGATGTTGAAGAAAATAGAGCATTAACTTCACAATTAAGCTTGAATAACTATTTTTCTCCTTCTATAGGAGGTTGGGGAGGGACGGGCAGCTTGAGGTATCACTTACTAGGATATGGAGACTACCTTTCTATTAACTATAGTAGAACTGCCAAAAGTGGGCTAGTTAGATACGGAGTTAATTATAGTATTCCTTTTAACTTTCAAAATGGCACTATAAATTTTAGCTATTCTAATGCCGACTCAAAAATTGTAGAGGAGCCTATAGCTAGTGCTATTGATATCCAGTCAGATTTACAATTGTTTAAATTGAGTTTGAGGCAACCTGTTGCATTAAGCAGGAATAGTAATCTAACATTTGAAGTTGCTGCGGAACATATACAAACACAAACTTTAGTTGATGATTTTTCTTTTGCTTTTACTAAAGGTCTAGACGATGGTAAAGTTACACTTAGCGCTCTACGCTTAGGTCAAGAGTTTTCAACTAAAAATGCTAGTAATTCTTTTGTGGTACGCTCTCAGTTTAATTTAGGAGTAGATTTATTAGGAGCTACAGTTACGGAAACTGGTATAGATGGGATTTTTTGGAGTTGGCAGGGACAAGGGGAATGGATTAAAAAAATTGACAATATTTTTCTGGTTATTGGTGCTAATGTTCAACTAAGTGGTGACAAGCTGCTGCCAATCGAGCAACTTAGCTTAGGAGGCAATGGAAGCGTTCGCGGTTATCGAGAAAATTTGAGCATTGGAGATAATGGGGCGATCGCCAATGTGGAAGTACAAATACCTTTATTTAATTTTGCTAATGAGAGGGGAGTCATCAAGATTGTCCCATTTATAGATGCTGGAACAATTTGGAATAATTCAGAAGAAACAATATTACAAGATACATTAGTTTCTGCTGGACTCGGTTTAGATTTGGAGTTGAAGGAATGGCTTCAGGCTCACATCGATTACAGCGTTCCTTTAGTAAAAACAGATTTGCCTAAAGACTTTTCGGAAGAAGCGATAACTTTTAACTTAGTTTTTCAACGTTAATAACTACATAAGGGGTTTATTATGCTTACAAAAACAATAATTTTCAGTTTATCTTTTACAGCTTGTCTCTTTTCAGCTTTTACTTCTCAAGTAATAGCTTCTTTAGGGAGATACGTCCCATATAAAGAAGATCGAGGTCATATTGTCGAGCAAAGAAGAAGTGTTGGCAGTGGCACTCGCTCTGAGTGCGAAATAGCTTTTCCTCAAAACTCAATTACTCTGCTGGTACCCGAACAGAAAGTGGTCCATAGAACAGCTAAAAGCAAACCCAAGCTGTATTTAAACTCAACAGTTGATTCGCGCATCCCGATAAAATTTGCTCTGGTAAATTCTCAAACTACGGAGACGGTGATGGAAACCTCTATTAGGCCAAAATTGGGAATCAATACAATTGAATTGCCCACACAAACTAAACTTGAAAAGGAGAATCTTTATTTATGGTACGTCGCGATCCCTTGTAAGGGAAGTTCTCAATATCAAGATACGCTAACTTCTTCAGTTCAGTACAAACCTGCTACTTTTACTGTAGCAAATCAGCTAGAAAAAGCTAAAAATAGCGCTAAGGTTGTCAATATTTATGCAGAAAATGGATATTGGTACGATGCTTTAGAGGCTTCGATGATGATTAAAGATCCTGAGAACCCAAGCTCTATTAAACGGTTATTAGAAAGTGTTAATTTAAAGATTGAGTAGCTTATAAGACAGGGAGGGTTCGTGACATAAACCCCACACCAAGAATATTTGCGCTTGTGTGGGGTTTATGCAAGATAAGATTAGGATAAGCTAAGATGTCTTGGATAAATAAAGCGATTTTGTAGTCTATGCTGGAAAAGTTTCGGGAGATTCGTGAGAATCATTTTATTAGATATTTTATATATGGTCTAATTACAGCAATTCTAAGCACTTTGTTTCTGGGGTGGAGTCAAATTCTACAGCCATTGGAATTAATAATCTATGATTTTAACTTCTGGTTGAAACCTCCTGAAGTGACGGAAGAGCGTATTGTTATCGTAGAATGGGACGAAACAAACATAGAAGCTTTTGAAGAAACTATCATTTCCGATCGAACTTTATCTTTATTGCTTGCAAAAATCATCGAGCAAAAACCAAGGGAGATCGGCATGGATATTTATCGAGACATTCCTGTCAGCTCTCCTCAGCTAACAGATGAACAAAACTTGAAATATTATCACGCTTTAGATAATATTTTTCGCAATACTAATAATTTATTTATCGTCAAAAAAGTTATCGAGCCAGTTATAGCAGCACCCAAAATCCTCGAAGAGAAAGATCGAGTATCGGCATCAGATTTACCAGTTGATGAAGACAGAATTGTTAGAAGAAGCTATGCTTATCCGCTTACTACCAAAGAAGGAGAAGCTGTTGGTTTGGAATATTTGGGGGTAAAGCTTGGATATGAATATTTAGCAGATGTAGGTTTTACGGCCGAGCCAGTGGAGCATCATGCCATAAAAATATTTAAAGATCGAGTAGCGATTATCCTAAAACCCTTGAAGTCTTTTCTTGGTGCCTCAGCCGATGACCAGTACAGTATTAATTTTCTAGTGAATTGGCGAAAAGCAAATCCAGCATTTAGGAAAATTTCGGTGATAGAAGTTTTGAATAACCGTGTTCCAGCAAACTTTTTTACAGATAAATTAGTTTTTATTGGGGGAACTGCAACATCTACGGCGGATAGACACGTAACTCCTTTAAATAGATGGAATCAATCTGTAGTTTATGGAGTAGAAATTCAAGCACAGGTTGCTAGTTCGATAATTAGTGCTGCCCTTGACAATCGGCTATTAATCAATCGAGTTTCCAAATTTAAAGAATTACTCGTAATAATAATTTCAACAGTATCGATTATATATATTTCCTATCAGAATCAAAATCTTCGCAGTATTAATTTATATTTTTTAACTTTAGGATGTAGTGTTGCTATTAACCTATTCATATTTACATTAAGTTTTCTTAGTTTCAAAGTAGGTCAATGGCTTCCTATTTCAACTGCTATTGGTAACACATGGATTCTTTATTTTACCACAAACTATTATTTGTATAAAAAAAGAGAAAACGAAAGAATCGAGCTATTACAAGCTTTTATTGGAGACTTAAATCATTATTTGGGTAATCGCTTAGAGCCAATTATAGCAAATAATGATGAAGTAAAAGAGCTTGCTAATGCCATCAAAAAAAATGACTATGTTGATAATGTGCAAAAAGCGGAATCTATCATAGAAAGAACTGAAGATTCGGACAAGGAAATTTCTCGCATTTCAAGCTATCAGAATAAAATTAAAAATTTTATTATATTTAATTTTTTAAAAAAGCAAAATAATTTAGAAAGAATTAATATAAATACTTTTATTGATAGTGTAGTTGAAGATTTTATTCATAATAATGACTATGATTATGAAGTAGAAATTCAGCGAACATACGATCGCAATCTTTTAGAATCTCCAGGATATATCGATACTTTAGCTTTAACTGTAGTGGTTGAAAATTTACTCAATAATGCCTTTTATGCTGTTTCTCCTCATTATAGAAAAGACCCTAATTACAACCCTTTAATAGGAGTCAGAACAAGGCTATATCGAGGATTAATTAGAAAACGTCTTGAAATTTCAGTGAAAGATAATGGTGTAGGCATTCCCAAGAAAAATCAGCAGAAAATATTTGATGCGAATGTTTCCTATAGAATGGGACAAGGAATAGGCTTATTTTTAGTAGATATAATTGCCAAAATTTACAACGGCTCTATCAAAGTCAAGAGTAAGGTCGGAGTTGGAAGCACTTTTATTTTTACAATCGTATTTCGATAAATCCTACCTTAATATTAAACAAATGCCGTTAATTTACAAAAACAATAAATTGCAACAAATAATCCATAACCCAAAAGTAATTTGTATATTAACCTGATGTATCTTTTGTTAATTTCAAACATAATAATTAGATACCTTTAATTTGTTATAAAAAACTTAATTGCCAGAGCCTAAAAAAATCAGATCGTTTATCTTGATATTTCCTAAAGGAAAAGGAAAAGGTCCTATAAAGTAAGCGGAATCACCACATTGAGTTTTGATATTAAAATACATAACCACTCGTGCAGAATCAGCAGATTCCTGAGTGTCCCATAAAACGCTTTTAAAAGTATCTCCAAAAGGATGAATTCCAGTTGGTTCCCGCCCTCCACTCAAACAACCAGTGCCACCATTTACCCAATGATCTTTTCCCCTAATCCATTGATTTCCTTCAAATCCACTAACTAGCTTACGTCCTAAATTCTCGATATCATCAAGTTCTAGGTGAGCGCAATTATTGTCGCAAGGAACTTGGAAGCCATCAATTTTACTACCGCTAATAGTTCTATTTGCATTAGATTCGGCATCCCCCCAAATAAAATCAACTCTAGCAACAAAGCTAATTTCTGCTTGAATTGGATTAGGGTATTCAGAAAATGGTAATTCATTTAAGCCTGGAACATCAGAAATATTTGAATCTTTATAGTTTTTAAATTTTTTAAGTTGGGTATCCGATAAACCAGGAATAGAATCAATTTTGTATTCTTGAAGATTGATAGAATTAAGCTGAAGATCTTTTATTTGGGGATCGTTAATTAGTTCCTCAATCTTAATATCTAAATCACTACTATACCCATTTTGCCTTAACAAATCAGCAATGGGCTTAACATCAGAAGCTGATTCTAAGCCCAATTCAGGGATTGCAGTTACTAATGATTCTAAAGACTGTTTGCCAACAATTGAAAAGTCTTGTAAGGAAATATCTAAAGGAATTGAAGATATTTCGCGATTGAGGCTAAGGTCTGAACCTTTTATATGATTATAAATATCTTCCAAGCTGTAAAGCTGTGGAGAAAATGACTCTTGTAAATCGCCTAATTTTAATACAGTATCGATACTATCATTAACTTTCCATTCTCTTGATGCTTTCCAACCAACAATGTTATCGACCTCCTTTTCCACTAAACCATCTTCTCTAATTGAGTCTAAATTTGAAAAAGAAAATTTACTCCAGTCTGGAAAAAGTTTTACTTCTTGATTGGAGAAATTCTCAGAAGTTTGAGCAGAAGCTTTTTTACCTACTTGAGATAGTACAAAAATAGTCAAAACTAATATTAAAAAATATTTTAAATATTTAAATAGGTTAGTATAATTTTTGTGATTTATCATGAATTTTACTATTTTGAAAAGAATCGATTTTAATTTTTAATTGAGCAAAATATTTGTGTTTTTCAGATGTGATCTGCCCTTCAACTCTTTTCCATCCATTTAAAGTTTTTTGAGATTTAAAATTATTATTTAAATCTAACTTATCCCGATATTCAATAATTTGAGACTTTGGATTATAGGATAAGACAAAATTATTTTTTTCAATTTTATTTACCTGATTTATATCTAAGTAGCTTTTAACTGTAAATGATACATTTGAAATAATTAAATCCTGTTTTTTGTTATTTAGATCTTCTTCTATTGCCTTATTAAGGTTAAAAACTTCACTTATGGACAAATTCACCTGTTTGCTTTTTGGGCTTACGCTAAGTAGATTAGCACCTTGATTGTTATTTAACTCTATTACGTTTTTACTTTTTCTCATGTAAATGTTATCTTTATTTAACTTGAATTGATAATTACCGTTTTCATAGTTAGCTAACTTCCTCATTAAACTAAATACAGATATTTGATATTGCTTTTCAACTCGCTTATTTCCAATCACTGACATGCTATTATTACTAAATGATTTTAAGGCTTTGCTCAGCTCATTATAACTTCCTAAATTACCTTGCAAGACTACGTTTTCTTTCCCAGGAAAACCAACCAATAATAATTTTCTATTTGGGTCATATATTTCAAAAGCATTATTCTCAATTTTGCGAACTATGTAACGATCGACATAATATTCTTGCTCATTAGTTTTTTTATAGCCATAATCAAATTTGTTTTTAGCTTGAATTAATAAACGCTGGCTAATAATTCGAGTTCTAATAATATCAGCCTGAAGCTTTATTGTTTGTCTAAAATTTATTAAATTATTAATATTTAATTTAACTGAAATATTTTTAAGATAATCTCGTACAGTAGTATAAGTATTAACAAGTAAACTATTTTGTTCTTGGCTTTTATAAGATTGTGGCGGACTTATATTTATTTTTTTGATATGATTATATACATTGCTTAATATTTGAGGATCGTATTCTAATATTAATTTTGGATTTGCCTCATACACTTTATTTATTAAGCTTTCAGTTAATTGAAGATTTATTTCATTAATAGGTATTATTTCTGGAAAAAAATCATTATCTTTTCCATATGCTACTAGCTTATTCGATTCTGAATCAATAATTGCAACTGACTCAGAATTTCGCCAAAACTGATAATTGCCAATTTGCGAAATAGTATAATCAACATGATTATTTAATGAAGTATTTGTTAAATCTAATGCTATTTGTACAATTTCTTCTTGTTTATTTTTTAATTCATTATCTCGATCGCTTTTTTTATTAAAATCGATTGTATTAATATTAACAAGCGCTTCTTTTTGATTATTAAGTATGCTTTGCAATCTAGAATATTCTTTGTTCATTTCTATCGCTATATTTTTATAAACTGCAATATTCATTGTTTTGTTATGTTAAAATCAATTATTTTAAAAATTTCTAAATTTTCAGTTCTATTAATAATTTCAATGCCAGAAATTATGAATAGTCCACATTCATTATCAAATCGCCAATCTATAATTTCTGGTTGCTTAATAAAGTTAGTCTTGTTTGTAAGAATTTGTTCGTCGTCGTCAATATTTAATGTCGCACATAATAAATTATTCAATCTAATTTCTATTTTTTGGGGAATAAAATTAGGAGGAAATGGATATTTTTTTTCTTCAATAGTTAAAAAACTTATTAATTTAATATCATTGATTATAAGCTTTTTAACTTTTTCAGATATTTTTAAACTTTCAATATTCATTAGCTTATTCCATAAAGTCAAACTCTGATGTATTTATATTAAAATTAGGAGAAATTGGTACTTCTGGCATAGGAAACATTCTATAGCTTTCTTCTTTTCTATCGGTCAATATCCGTTCGCCAATTATCTGTTGATTGGATCTATACTGTTTTTCTCGTTTTATGAGGCAGGATTCAATATTGTTATGCCACATAAAAGCAGTTTCATTTTGCATTTTGATATATTCTTGGGAAACATGAAGTCGATCGATATCTATAGGGATAAAAGCCTCTTTTTTATTTTGAGAATTTTCGTTTTTATATATACAGCTAAAAGGTTTCATTTTTAAAATGTTAGAAGGCGATCTAAGTTCTTCTAACTCGTAATGGGTAGAAATGGTTTTGCTTTTTTGCCCTCCATAATTGATTGTTTTAGATTCGTTAACAATTTTTACTTCTCTTTTACCCATAGTATCTGACCATTTTTTTGCTGTTTCTTCGCTTTGTGGGTTAAACCAAAAACGAGTTTTGATGCCAGCATTAAGCTTGCCAGCCATGTTACTGTTGTAAGTTTCGAGTATTTGGGGATCTGATTGATAGCCATAAATCATGACTAATCCTTTCGATCTATGTCTGGCAGGCCAATCTATTGATTGGATTGATTTTATAGTTGGATATTCATCTACACAAAAAACCAGCGGAATTTTTCTAGATTTACGAAAATTGCGATTTATAACTAACTCAATTTTCGCTGAATTCATTGGACTTAAAATTTCTTGTCGCTCTTCATCGCTTTGAAAAATTAGAAGCTCTTTACTGCCCAAATCTAATGAAACATTTGTCTTGCCTACAAAGCATGATACTAAGTCTGGCCTGACAAATTTTGATATTATGTTTTGCGCTCCAGCCAGAATACCAGCAGCAGTTGTATTATCGTTCTTGTTCAAAGCTACGGACAAATAAGGGCTAAACCCTTGTTCGTGCCAAGCTGACAATCGATCTTGTTCGATTGCATAGGCTAATCTTTGTCCCAAGTCGGGCATTTGAATTATAGCTGCTGCCATTGCCAGGTCGGGAAATTTTGACCCCTTTGCTACTAAAATAGCAGTCACTAATAATGCTTGCGAAGCGCTATCAAAAAATTTATTGCTAGTAGCGTTTGCTTCTCTTGATTCATAGGTTCTTACAAGTGTTTGACACATAGTAAAATCCAAATCATTTTTTAAAAAATCCAGATCGTTTATGATGCACGTATAGTCCTTCCCAGGAGCAAAGATACGGATTTTGTATCCGTGCCGAGCAGCATACCCTCCGATAAATGGTGTTTGTCCATCCTTACGTTCTGAGGGATCGTCATCATCATTCGGATTGCCATACTTATAATCATATAAAAGAATCGGATAGCTTTGATCGATGGCTGAAACAAGCAATCGATCGATAACGCTAAAGGTTTTGCCCATTCCAGGCGCACCAACTACTTGAATGCCAGGATTAGCGTGCGGTACAAATAAGGCTGGTGGACGACCGAGAAACAATAAGTAAAACCAAATGACTAGAGGATTTAATTGCCAATCTTTAAAAGAGCCACAGTACAGACAAACATGCTTGACATTTTGTGCTTTTAGTTGTTTTGCCGCCGTCCTAATTAGTCGGTATTTAGTCCAATTTTCAGCGAAGTGAGCAACTGACCGTTCGCTCTTACTTTTTTTACTTTGCGTTACAGCAAATAGCTGTAATAACAATGCCATTGCGATCAGAATTAACATGTCGGGCTGGGATAATATCTCCAGGAGTCCGCTATCATTAAGTATTTCAATAAAAGTTTCCATTTGGCTCTAATGGTAGTAATCTTCTTTTGGCATCTTCTTGCTGGCCCAGAGTGCCAAGCTTCTGGACGACACTAAGAGGTATTCCTGTTTTTTCTAAAGCTTCTGTGGTTGATATCCCGTTCATTGTTTGAGCGATATATTCTTCAATCGCTACAGCTAAGGGTTCATTGCGTTTAATACGATCTTGCGCGATACTTGTATCTAGTCCCAGTTTGATATCTTCGGGGGTTGCATCTCCAAATTTAGTTTTAACCGTGTTAACTACTTCAGGCTCTGGTTTCGGTTTGGGTTGAGGAATCGGTTCGGGTTGAGCAGCTTCGATAAAAATTCGGTCGCGATCGCTATCATTATTATTGAGAATAAATTCATATTCTTGTCTGTTACCTTCTCCATCAACGGTTTCAACAAATAAATTAGGATATTCATTTGTCGTAGTACCTTCTAAATCTAGGGTCTGTATTTGTCTGACATATAGAGATCGAGCTTGTCCTGTTTCAATCGGAGCATTTGGGGTATAAATATTTTTTGATTGATCTGACAGCAGGACAAAATCAATAATCTCATTGTTTTTAAATACAATCGGTGTACTCTTCCCTGGAACTACACCCGCCGTAATTGGTTCTTGCTGTGCCTTTATATCCTCCACAGTAATATTTTCAGCCATAGCAGGTATTATGTTTGCCACAAGACTAAAAACGGCAATCGTTAGACTGTACTTTATTTTCATTGTTTACCGATTAATCTCCAAAAATGAATTAACAAAAATAGTGACTTGCTCACCAGCTTCAAGGTGATAGATTGGCACCTTTGCCAATTCTCTTTCTACGATTTGCTCCGATCTTTCATCCAATCTTTCCTTACTCGCAGTAAAAACGCCTTCAGCAGCACCATTGAGTAAAGAAGAATTGCGATCGCTACTGGTACGAATAACGAAATCGTCTGAAATTGTTGTATTCTCGTCAGGTTGATTCAACTCTTCAAAACCTTTTGCGCCAGCCGCCATCAATCCGATCAAAACATCCTGACCTAAAACAGCACCGCCAGGATCGGTAGTCTGCTCGGAGACTAAAGGGCCATTATTTTCTCCCCTGATTACAATTGCTCCAGGAGGGAGCAATTCTTGCTTTAAAATACCCTGGGAATCTTCATAAGAAACCGCCACCGCATTTAGATAAGTTAAGCCACTGGTATTAACAGATGTTACTTCAACAATTAAGCTTGAATTAGCTTCAAGAGCGATTGAGCCATCACTAGCTAATAGAGGTTCGGTCAAACTAATTACGCCCCTGGATTGCCCAGGATCGATCCCCTCACTCCAAATAATTGAACTTGAAACTTCTCCTGATAAAGTCGTGCCTAATGGGACTTGTTTACTATTGTTAGTTGCAGTAGCGTTAGAATCAGCAATTGATTCTGATGTAATCTGAGATTTCTGACTATTGGGAGGATCTTTATCTACTGGGACATTACTTATTAGTTCAACTTGATTATCTTTGGGAAGAACAGGTAATATTTCGCCCGCTCGTTCCTCACTGTTTTGAGGAACGAGCGGGCGTTGAATAATATTATCAATATTTTTAACACTTGCTAGCTCGACAGATGAAGTAACACCCATTGATGCAAGTTGTTTTAACCTATCTTCTTTATCAAACTGCTTTCTTTTTTTTTCTAGATAAGTGTCTGCTGGTTTGTCTTCAAAAAGCAGTTTAGTCACTGCTGGACTATCTAAAGCAAATTGTTTTGGTTGATTTTCGGTTTGTTCGGTTTCAATTGTATTTTTTCCAATGGAAACACTAGCTACTTTAGTTCCTTCTTCCTTTGTAATTATATTGTTTAAATTAAAATTATCTTTTTCACTGGGCTTAATGGCAGTATTATCATTATCAGTTTTTTCAACCTTAAGTGTACTTACTTCCCGAACGCTTCTAGGCTGTTTAGGTTCGACTGTAGAAGTATAGTTAGAAACACTTTGACTGCCAGAATCAATAGCATTTGTGGCGACTAAATCACCATTATTTAAATTAGATATAGCTGCTTCGCGATTGCCTACAGCAGAACCTAAATCGGCTAATTTAGCCCATTGTTCCAAAGGGTCAACTTCAATTTCTTCAACCTTTTCAACTTCTGCTTGCACTGGTGCTGGTTGAGTAGTAACAGGCTGTGCTGTTGGCTGTGCTGTTGGCTTTGGTAAAGGTTTTTCTACCACTAGCTTCGGCTTAACCTTTTTAAAATCGCCATCTTGGTCGCTTAGGGCAACTTCAGCCTTCAAGCTATCTTCGCGAACGATTTTTGCCTGGGCTGATGAATATGGTTTTTCAGTCGGTTTGTTTTGAGATACAGATCCACCGCCTGATATTTTCCCATATAGAGAAAATACTAAGACCAAAGCAAAAATAGCGAAGGATGCAACCACAGCTACTGTAGTAAATCGCCATTTTATATCCTTTTGTTTTTGGCGGTCGGAAACAAGCAATTGTTTTTCGTCTACTAAGGGCTTTTCTTCTATAGAATTTGTACCTTGACTTTGTTGGGCAAGTTCTTGAAGTTGTGCATCTGAAAGTCCCCGATCTTGTTCTAAATTTCTAGTGTCAATTAGGGTGCTATTCATAATTATGGATTGAAGTAATGATTAGTCCATTTTTCATTAAATGAGCTAAATGTTTACGAAAAGCGCTTGGCTCATCAGCGCCAAAAACGTTGCGATAAGGTTCAATTGTTTTTAAAACAATTTTTTTATTAAATCGAGCTTGTCTTTCTTCTCCTGCTTGAGTAAGGTCAACCCTTGTTCCAATAACGTTTACTGCATATTGATTCTTGTTTCTAATTGGCACTCCTATATGGTAAATGGTAAATTGTGAGGTCATAGAACCCGAATACACTTCATCAGGTATCAATTTAGCCATTTTTTTGAGGAATTCCTGCCGAAATCCTGTTTGAATCAAATAAGAAGCCGTATAGACTCGGCTAGGAACCAAATATTCTGTTCGATCGCCACCTTCCTCCTTAATTTTGACTCCTTTATCTCTAGCCTCAGTGCCAGGGATACGACTGTCCCACTCCCACGTCAGGTAAAGCCAATTGCTGACTGTTTCGCGAATAACATCTTCAGAGCGGAAATCACTGTCTTGTTCGATCGCAGTTTGAGTAGATCCATCCTGCTGTTCGACAAAGATTTTTTCTTTGGTAGCAAGCTGATGATTGTTACCCACCAGGAGCAAGTTTACTAACAGGGACAAAAATAAGGCACCTGTCAAACCCATTAAAGATGCTACGACCTTATTTGTTTCTTTTATTCCAATTAGAGCGGTTTTTGATTTTATCTCAATTAAGTTGTTCCGTTTATTCATGAGATTTTTGTTGCTTTATTAGCCGCAATTTTTGCGGCAATCGTTTTCGCGACAGCAGCTCCTCCACCTGTAACAACAACACCTCCAGCATTTATTCCTGCCTTAGTAGCTCGCGAGATCCCCTCGAATAATCCATCTCCTATACCTTTAGAGATAGCTATCGCTAAAATAGGAGCAATGAGCGAGATAAATACTAAAAAAGCGGTATCGACACTTGCCGAACCTAAAGGTTGTCCTGCTTGTTCTGTTAAAGCTAAGACATTAGCGGTAAACCCAACTACGATTACATAACCGAGGGACATTAATAACAAAGAGATATAACCTGACAGCCACTTGATGATATTTGGTCCTTGAATCGGTAGAGTTGATAATCCTAAAGCAACAGGAGCATATAAAGCTGTAAGTAATAACGATGCCTCAATTGCGTTGACAAAACACCATTGGAGCGTACTCAAAATATACTGGAATAAATTAACAAAAGGAATATTAATAGTAGAATCTAACTGAGTTACTACGCCACGGGCAATCTGTTCCAAAATATTATCTTGAAGCGGTGATGTACTACCAGAAAGACTCTGTGAAAGCTGTTGTGCCTGTTCGATTTTGATAGGGTCTTGAAGACAAGCCTGTAATTCTGAACCGCTTTTATTAATACATTCAGAAAATATTTCTCTGGCGCGAGAATTAGCTACAAGAGTGTTTTGTACTTTTTGGATTGCATCGCTAATACTAATTCCTGCAAACGTCATTTCAAGAATTCTACTCAACCAATACTGACTGAAAGCGCGTAAAACCTTGATTAGATTGGCTAAAATAAATCCGTTACCTGATAAGAGAATGCCAATTGCTAGAGGAAACTTTAGCATATCAATCACTCTTTCTAATCCAAGAGATTTGTTGTTTGATTCCTTAACTGCCAAATAAATTAAAGATAAGGCGGCAATCAGCCCTCCTAGCTCCGTTAACGCCTGCCACAATGGCTGCCCTGGATCGACGGAAATTTCCCAAAGACGATCCCATGAACGAGCAGTATTTTGAGTTAGTCTAAAAGACTTAGTTAAAACTTGCCTCGCTGCCTCGTTGCCGTAGTTTAGTTGTGAAAAAAAATAAGCTTGAAACATAATATTACTTATTACCTGGTATGGTTATTAAGAAAAATGAGTTTTCAGCAGCGCTTGAAGCTGCTGTCGAAGCTCTTTCTTCACGGGTATTTGACTCTGAAATTTCTCTTAGGTTTTCAGATTCGAGCTGTAACCCTAAACTGCGGTCTATCTTCGCATCTTGCATCTCTGAAATAGTAATCGCAGCCGTCTGTTGCTCGATTGCATTTTGGTTGGATAAATTTCGCAAAAGATTTTGGGAAACATCCTGATTGGTGCTGTCTTTTGCAATGTTGATTGATTGCTCAGCCGCAGCATTAGCAGCGTCAATTTTAAGATTAATTTTGGACTGACCTGCCAGGGACAAAGCGCTATTTTCAGAGTATCCTTGGGTTAAATCTCTTAAATATTGCTGGTAGAGTTTGTATCGGCTATTATAAGTAGTCTCAGTTTGAGTGCCTAAAATATCGTCAAATTTAGAAAGATTAGGATCTTCATTGAAGAGAACACGGGCTTGTTGTACGTTAGGAATTCCCAAGTCTCCTGTTTCTACTTCCTGCCCATCACCGAAGCTTAAAAAGGTTTTGAGATCGCCAACAATTACTGATAAGTCTTGATTTATTGAAGTGATAAAATCCCCAGCTCCCAAATTGTCAAGTACAAAATTAACTAAAGCATTTTTAGCCTTATCTTTAAGAGAATCGATCGCTTGGCTGGAATCGAATTTAGGATCTACGGATAAATTGCCATCTCTAAGTTCGACGTTTGGCTCTAAAACAACTCCATCCTCTCCGCCAATGCGAGTAGCTGGATTTAATTTAAATTCTGGATTGGCATTAAGGTCAACATTATTTTCATTAACTTCAAGATCGACATTTGGGTCAATATTAGGTTGAGTATCATTAACTTCAACATCTATATTATCAAGATTCGATTGCGCCCAAACGGGTAGGCTACATAGTACTTCGCCTATTAATAAGATAAGTATTAGTATTGATTTGAAATATCTGTATTTATTCATGAGGCTTTCAATCCTATTTTAGTTAAAGGAGAACCTGAAATTAATGCGTAGCGAAATTCTTGGCTAAATTGTCCTAATGCTACTAATTTTCCTGAATTAGTATTTGGGTATTGTGCGAATACTCTTTCTCTCGCCGCTCGTTCATCTGGGCTATTTGCTAACACGCCCAATTGAAGACTTGAAGGAAAATATAGGCATTTCCATTGGCGATCGTCACGGCACAAAAGCCATTGAGAATACATCTGTTGTGGATTAGCTGTAAAAGTTTCTGAGGCGGCTTGACGAATTAAATGTGAAGGTACTCCTACGACATCACGGTATCTTTCAGCCGAACCACTATTGGTTTTACCGATTAGCCAATAGTCTGTATTGGTAATAATTTGGCTGCTGACGGTAGAGTCAGCGATTTTAGCTATCGAGTCAATATCTTGACCGATAATTAATACGGACTGACCTTGTTTTCTGCCTGTGGCAAACCTCTGACCGACAACTTTGGCAAATCCAGCTTCTCCTAACAAAACTGAACACTCATCCATCACAAATAAACTTTTTGGAGATTCTAAAGCTGCATTGAGACAGGCCATTTGGCTGACTAGGGCCATGACGAGAGAATTATTTTTATTAGTCAATCCTGATAAAGCAAAAAATGTCATTTGTGGGGATGGTGGCAGATCCGACGGTCTACTGATAGCTCTACCGATATTAGGATCTAGTATTTTGGCTCCAATTTGATTGTTAATCTGATTAATAGCACGTTCGTCAATTTCCTTGCAGTCAGTCAGACCTAATTTTTCCTTTGAACAAAAGAAAAGTAAATCTTCAAGGACTGGAATGTTTTGCCATTGGGAAGATTGCCATCCATGATCGAAAGCTTCGTTGTAGCGGTCGATAATCGATCGATCGTGGAAAAAAGTATTAAGCAATCTCAACATTACTGAATCCACTCTTTCATGCAATTCTTGATCTGCGATTTGACCCATTGCCATGGCAATCAACACTTCACGTAAAGAGTTTTTCCAAATTCTTAAGCGCTCTACCTGTGTTTCTGCGTCAAAATTGCTTAAATCTGGGGGCTGAATGACGTTGAATGAACGTTTGAGAATGTTGACGTAAGAACCTTGTTCTCCCAATAATTGGGTTACTGCTTCAAAGGTCGATTCTCCAGCATTAGACATATCCATGCCCACTACTTTTATTCCTTGTGCTAAAGCCTGTTTAATTATCCCAAAAGATAGGATAGATTTACCTGACCCAGACTTACCCGTGATAATTGCTCGCTCATTATTCTTGAATAAATCAATGTATAAAGGATATCCCCCTTCTTTATTAATTAGTTCCAGGCCATTTTGATGAATATTTTGTGGTTTAGTTAAGGGCAAGATTCCTCTGACAGATATAGTATCCAGTTTTGTTCTTCTTTCGCTTAAGGTTTCAATCGCGGTCGATCTGAGTAGCTGTAGATTATTGATCGGTAAAGTTTCTAGCCACAATTTCCAGCAGACATTCTTTTCCCGCTTAAACTTTGCTGGACTAAAGGAGTTTATAAGGCGAGTACAAGCACGATCTAATTCTTCAAGGTTTTGACGATAAACTAGCAAAGTAACTGCTGAAAAAACTAGTTCCGCACCCTGATGTAATCTCGCTTGAGCTTCGATTGCTTCGTCTTGTTGAAGAGTGGCGGCTACATCGATTCCAGCCCCTTCCTCAATTGCGGCAGCGTTAGATGCGGTACTCTGTTTAGAAATTTTGATTAAATCATCATGAGCTTGCCTTTTGTCGCCATTAGAGATTTGCACAAATATTTCTGTGTCCCTAACTGTTAAATCGCTTATTCTTGACCAAACCCAATTAAGCTGATCTCTTGGATCTTCCCACCCATCTGGAGTTCCGCCTTTATCTAAACTGGCTACAGCAACCAGTTCGTTATTAACAGCTACTACATCTCTACGTTCGTAATGCTGAGGACAACTTTCTTTTCCCCTTTCTCCCGCTAATAGGATAGAAAGCGTATCTGTAGGGTTTTGAGGGTCGGATACTTTGATTTGATAGTCAAATTCTGACCCGATTTTTTTGACTTTAATAATTTGAGGTATGGTCGGAGCTGGACCACTATTAAAGCGATACCACAGTAGTTCTTCCCAAATTTCTTGTGGGTTAAGAGGGCGTAATTTTAAACCTCCTTTAGTCCCAAGAGTAGTTTTCCAGGGATAATAAGAGTTAGCGTAAATTTCATTTGCTAATTGGACATAAATATTTCGTAGATGGTGATCTGTTGTCCCAGCAAAACTTTGCGCCTTTGAGTTAAATGATTGTTGTAGCGAATGAGTAATTTTGCTTAGGAAATCGCTTTTATCGCGCATATCTTGTCTTTCGCGAGTCCAAGTAGCAAACGCATACTGGCTCCACTCTTGTCTTAGACCTTTGGTAGTAATTTCTTCGACTCGCAGTTCTTCTCCTAAAAGCAGTAAATCTATTAAAGGCAATTTACTTTGGCGACGGAGTTCCCGCAATTGATTAATCCGCTTTCTAGTTTTACTTCTACAACCTAAAAACAGAGTTAAGCTTTCTGCAAAAGGAATATCTTTTAGCGCTTCGCTTAAGGCTTGGGCATGAGAATCAACTTCAGCATCATATAGTTCGGGATGAATTCCATCCAAGGCAAATGGTATATTTGCCGACCATTTACCATGAGGATCGCATTTGAGCAGAATTGCAAATTTATCTTCACCAAATTCCAGCTCCATGATTCCATGAAGATCGCTCTCGACTTGAAATGCAACGATTTTTTGTTTTTTCCCCCCAGTTGTATTAGTTGTTTGGGATTGGGATTTAGGTTGTCGTTTCAATTTCATTTGACGCTCAAAAGATCCTTCAGTTGCAGGTACAAAATAACTATGTAAATTAAAATAACCTTTACCTGGCAAGGGCCAAAATTGATCGGTGAACTCATAACTGTTTTTTCCAGCTAGCAGAAGCCAAATAATAGATAGCCAGATTGAGGTCAACCCCCACCAAAAAGTCTTTAAACCTAAAAGCATATCGAAAATAACGTAACAAATTGCCGAAATTGCAGCAATTGGAGTTAGCTGTTCGTAGGTTAAAAAGAAAAATTTTGGTTTATCGTCCAAAGTACGAATAACTTTAATATAGTCTTCTTTGCTTTTTAAAGAATTCTTCACACAGTATTACCTCCAAGAATTACGGTCGAGATAACCTGAATTCCAAGCACGGTAAAAAAAGTAATGCAAAAAGATTTGACGACGTTACTAACATCATTACCATGCGTGGCACCCCATGCCGCCGCCGCCGCCATAGTAGCTAAACCTAAAATTACGACAATCCGAATAAATGACCAAAAGCTTTTAACGGCGTTGGCATCTATCCCATCTGGACCACCAGAGCTAACAATCTGTGATGTCGCTGTTTCAAGCGCCTTAAAAAGTGCAGCCGAGTGGGCTGCGCTTTGATAAGATAAACAAAAAGTAACGGCTAAAGCAAAAATAATACTATATTTCCAGCTAAGTTCGATCTTGAAAAGATGATTGATTACAAATGTGGTAAGAGCCGAAACTGCTATCGAAATTAAAAAGATAGCGAAAATCATCGGCTCTGTATAAACGAAGTACGCTAAGACTACAGCTATTAGCCGAATAACCATATCTCTAGATTTTGAGTCTAGAGGTAATGAAGTGAGAAAACTATTACCAATTATATTCATCAGATTTTTTGTTGCAAATTATTTTGAATTTCTTTTACCCTTTGGATTGGTTGTTTTTGCTTCCAGGCAACAAAGTTTTTTAAATTCGTGATAGAAATCTCATTTTTCTCAATCTCTACCAGCCCATTGCTATGAATTTTTGCTTTGTAAACATTCAATCCATTCCGATCTTTTCCTGTAATTGATAAAATATTATGTTGAGAAAAAAAACTTTTAAATTCATAAAAACTTTCTTCAAATTTATCTAAATTAAATTTCCAAAATATTTTATCTTGAGTTTTAAATCCTTCTAGTAAATGTTCGGCTAATAAATTACCAGATTGTTGTTTTACCAGACTTTTCTTGTCTTTTGGCAATTTATTAATGTAATCAATATCTTGATTAGTTAAATCATTTTTAAGCATTTGCCATTGCTCGTTATGTTTGGCTACCGCATGATAACGATCGCCAATTTTGATTTCACGAGCTTCTGCGGTATTAGATATAACAACCTTTCCCCATCGTTTACTCTCTACCAAATATGAATTAGATTCTGAGTGTTTGTTTAACTCGTCTAATACTTTAAAATATCTATGAAAATGACTATAGATTTCCTCCGCAGCTTGAGAATCTTCAATAGAATTTTGCAATTTAGCCCCAGGTTTGAAAGCAGCCGATCCAATCTTTCCAATTCCCGATACCGATTTAATTCCCAGTGAAATAAGATCTAGACCATCAATTTGTGAGCTATTCGATTTAATCTCATCGGCAAAACGATCTAATCGATCGAATGACTCTGCTGCCTCATCCGCGAGTAAATTGCCAATTTTTTTTTTTGGTTTTTGGGAACTCAATTCACCATTTGTTTCGCGTTTTGCGCTAAATACGATTGAATTAGCTTATAACAATTAAATATTAAAAATCAATAATGACAATTTTTAAAAATACACTTAAAAATTATGATTTAAAATTTTGTAATGTAGTATATTTTTAGCAAAAGAAAATATTATTTTGTTATTTAACGGGTAAAAATGTAATATCATATTACACTCGAAAAAATACCTGTATTTTTGCTTTCATGCGTATATTTTGGCTTAAATACACGTATTTTTGCTTTAAAAAAAGTTTACAAAGGCTCTTATGTCGTTGAGTCAATCTGAAAATTTACGTGTATAATTTGACTATAGCGCATCAATTTAAGTGCTAAAAGCTTTCATACATGCATTAGTTACAACGTTATTTCGTTTCAACATGTAAACAGACTAATAAAATCTGATAGATATTTATGATGCCAGAAGAAGAATGTAATAGCACTAGTAGCACTGACTATATTCAAATAAACTACAAAGGTGATACGGATGAAGGAAAAATAATTAACTACTTTAGACGCAATCATGCAAAGCGAAGTCAATTTGTAAGAAACTGGATTGTTAACTGTTTTGCATATCCATATTCCGTAGAACAGGGCGCTGAACCCATCCAAAGAATACAAGCTTGTATGGAATCAAAAGCCAATTTAGAGAAACAATTAGAGCAGGTAAAAGCCGATTTATACAGAGAAATCAACCGAAAAGAAGATAATTAAATGTTCTAATGAAACATCCAAATAAGACAGATGAAATTAAGATCGAGAACGAAGGTCAAACTGCTACTTCGTCTAATACTAACAGTATCTACATTGTAGGTGGAGAAAAAGGTGGAGTAGGTAAATCTTTTTTTTCACGATGCCTAATAGAATATTTTATTGCTAAGAATTGGAGTAATTTATTTACATTCGTTGAAGCCGATCAAAGTATAGACGACATTATTCCTTTGTATCGAAACTTTTGTACTGACTCGATCGCGATCCAGTTCTCGGATAATAAATATGACCAAGACCAAGCGGATAAAATCCTGACACAAGTTAGTAAAAAAACGGTTTTACTCAATCTACCCTCTAATATCTCTAGTATGTTTGATGCTTGGGTAGAAAGATCTGGTTTGACTACTCTCGAATTCAAAGAATACTGTAGTAATATAGTATACTTTTTCGTGACAGATGGATGTTCACAAAGTGTAGAGAGATTTTTAGCTCAACTAAAGAAATATCCCGCACAGAGTCTTTATCATTGTTTGGTATTCAATCCAGGTCGATGTACCTCTGGTGGAGATTTTCGATATTTAGAAAATTCGTGTCCTGAGTTACTAAAAGCTATTTTAGATAACCAGATTCCTATATTAAAGCTACCTGAGATGACTCCATCACAGCAATTTTCTTGCGATCGCCAGAAAATTCCTTATGTCGAGCTTAAAGAATCAAATGATTTTCGCACTAAAAGAAATGGCACGGTTCTAATAGACAAACTTGAAAAACTTTTCAATCCTTTATTCGATCTAAACCTATCTTCCGTAGAAGGTTTGGCTAAAATCGTTGAAGAACAGAAAGTTCATCGCGAGTCAAAATCACTTCAATATTTGTATGGCTGAGCAAGATGGAAAAAGAAGAAAGATTAGAAGAAGCAAAGCAATTAAAGGAGGATCTTTCGTTTCTCAACGGCACGCTGCTGGACGAATTTTTAATGCACAAGCCAAAAGAAGTTCAACGGCGAGTCCGTAAAACTGTAGAAATCTGGAAAATCGATCACAACGATCCATTTTTTTTAATTTTGCTTCAATGTGGAATTACTCAGATATTATATGAACTTTTTCCGAATGAAATTCACCAAGCTTTCGACCACGGTAGAAGAGAATTAGTTAAAGTCATTGAAGAGTCAAAAGCCGAATTTTTGACAGATTTAACAAATCTAGTCGAACAGCAAGAAAGGTTAGCGTTAAATATTTCAACGGCAAAAATTAATACAGAGATTCACAAGATTCTCAAAGAAATTAACCACAATCAAGGGGAGACATCTTTTACAGTTAGCAAGAAATACTCATTCCTAAAAAAAGCATCTTGTCTGATTGCCTTATGTTCTTTCGGCGTGGGATTTTTTGTTAATGAGACGGCGATCGCCAAAGAGCGACAGCAAAATATAGCCAGACATGATCGAGAAACTCTTAAATGGGCTAAGAGCAAGGAAGGTAAAGTAGCCAAAAATATTATTAGCTGGAATGACGATCTGGTAGATGGCAGTTGTAAAGATAAAGTTAATTCATTGGGTCTTAGTTTTCAACTCGGTAATACCAAGACGACTTCTGGCTTCTGTGTAGTTTTTGTCGAGCCAGTTGAGCGAAGAGAAACTGGAGAACTAAATTGACGCACCCCAGCCTGAAGGGGACGCGAAGCTAATCCTTTAGGACGGGGTTTCAGACCCATTTATTAAACGATGAAAGCGAATTGGTCAGATTTACCAAAATATAAAATAGCAGCGATTCAATTTAATTTAATCGATCGTTCTTACCTAATCTTAGAAATTGCTAAACAATACTCCGATCCTAGCAATATATATTTTTGGAATCCAAGTTATGATTACTTACAAAAAGCCGAAATAATTGAAAATGCCGTCAATTTTCATAATACTAATTATTGTGTTGAGGAGAAAATTACGGCAGTCGGAGAGAAAATTAGTAGCCCTGGAATCCTAATTTTTGAAGGTTCGGGAAAAATTAATTCCAAGTTAAATTACGAATTAAGAAACTACTATTTTCAAACAGAAGCAAAGCATCAAATAATCTTAATAGATTCAACGGTTTCAATTCCTCTTGAGCTATACGCCATGATCGCCGTGTTAGAGCTGGGAATTCCAGACCATGAATATATTAATTTATTGATCGAACCATCAACCGATGATTCGATCGCTCGATCTTTAGTTCGAGCCTGTTATGGTCTGCCCAGAGGGGAGATAGAATTGCTACTTAAAAATCATCTGCCCTCAAAGTCTTTAGTCGAAAACATTACTGATTTTAAAACGCATAAATTAGCTGCAAAAGGACTAAAAATAGTTCCCAAGCCAGATGTTTTTGCTGGGGGGCTAGATTTACTCGATCGAGATTTAGAGAAGATCGAGAAACTATTTACTCAAGAGGCAAAAAATAGAAATCTCAGACCGCCAAAAGGTTGTTGTTTATGGGGTTTGCCTGGTACTGGTAAATCTCTAGTCGCCAAGATGATGAGCATCAAACTAAATGCGACTTTGATCGCCTGTGACTGGAACCAATTGATTGATAATAACTTGACCCAATCTTTAACTAATTTAGAGTATGTCTTAGAGGTGGTCGATGGTATTGGAAACTGCATTCTATTTTTTGATGAGTTTGAAAAAGCCTTCGCAGGGTGGAATTCTAATAGCAACGGTGGAATCTTAGCTAAAATGGCTGGAAAGCTTCTGACTTGGATGCAAGATCATGAATCTCCTTCGATTATGTTAGCAACAATAAATCATCTTGATATGTTGCCACCAGAGCTAATTAGGCGATTCAACTATATCTGGTTTTTCCCTTCTGATATGCATGATGGAGCGCAGTGGGAAATTTTCCAGCTTCATTTGGCGAAACATTTTCCAGGATTTCACGAGCAGCTTACGGATACTCAATGGCGGACATTATTTACGCATTATCGTGGTTGTTCCCCAGCAGAGATTGCTGGAGCAGTAGAACGGAGTCATCACGAAATTTTCCATAAAGAACTTCACCATGATCTGACCCCTGAAATTCTCTTAGAAGAACTTTACGCAGAACGGACAAAATTTAAACCTGCTGCTACTAATAAAACCATTTCAAATGCTTTAGCCAAGATTCTAATGGAGGCTGACTTTGCCAGACCTGTAAGGGGAATAGACACGAGTAGATTCGCCCGACTACCTAGAGAATTATTTGAGAAAGATCCCGATCCCGACAAGTCAAAAGTTGGCTATGACGAGTACGAAGAATTGTATCACAAACTCGTTCGAGTATCGGGTCAAGCTTTTTTGTGAAGTTGATACGACAGTTTATTTTAATCGATTGTCTTCTGTTGATTAGGCTGTTCTCTGGGAACATTCAGAGGGTGATCGATTAAAAATCCAAATATTAAAAAAAAGATAGACCAGAAGGAAACCACAATTATCAATTTAATTACCGCTACATTGGCATGGTACTGGGCAATTTCTTTAGTTACGGAATCAGCAATATCTTGATTTTTGTTTTTCATTTTCCAAGATAATTTAATCTTTTTTGATACTTAAGCATAATGTTTTAAGATAGCATCTTATCAATGTATGTAAAAACAATGAATTTTAAAATTAATTTAGTAACGTTATTAATATTAACAACGATGGTTACGACTGAGAAATCGATTTTAGCAGAAAATAGAGGCGCTGGTGCTACTACTGGCGATTTTTCTTGGCAAAAAGGCAAACCGATTGAAGCTATTGATTTGTGGCATGAAGAAGCCAAGTTATTCCATCAAGAAAATAAACGTAATTTGGAATTAGAGACAATTCTCAAGATTTCTCAAGGCTATACTCAACTTGGGCAATTTCGTCTGGCACTCTTGGAACTAGAGAAAGCTAAGAAATTTCCTGGGCTAAACTCTAACACAAAAGCTTTAATTAAATTGGGAATCGGCAACGCTCAAAGCGGCAACGGGAACTATAAATCTGCTTTGATCGCATATCAAGATAGTTTAAACAAGAAAGTATCCTTAATTACTCTAAATAACTTAGTTAAAACTCTGCGAGAGCTAAAAACATCGGTATTATTAGAGGCTGAAGAAATTATTAGGGCTAAAGATTCAAAAGACTATTATTCTCTTGCTAAAAGTTATGAATTACAGGCTAACGTTTATGCCGAGCGAGCGCTAATTTTAAGTAAGCAAGAAAACTCACTGGCTGCTGTGTCTGCTTTAGTTGAATGGAGTAAACTGGAACAAAACACTTTAAGCTTACATCAATTAGCTAAAGGTCAGGAAACCCTAAATAAACTCCCTCCATCTAAGCAGCTAGTCTATGTGTTAATTAACTGGGCAGGAGTAGATAATGATAGATCGGTATACTGGCTAGGCAAAGCCGATGCGATCGCCAAATCATATAAAGACCCTCAGCTCGAAAGTTACGTACTTCTCGAATTAGCCTATTTTTATCAAAAAAAGGCTAATTTAACTCTAGCATTAGATTATGCTAAAGAAGCCGAACTAAAAGCAAGCTCGACCTTAACTTCAGAAAGTTATTATCGTTCGCAAAAGTTAATAGCGGACATTTATCAGGCACGAGGTCTGAAGGAGCTTGCGCTTGAAAAGTATAAAAATACAATCGACACAATTGACGTTCTAATAAAAACAGTTTCTTCTAGTAGTCCAAGCCGCGTAGTTAAGTTCAACAAAGAAATTCAGCCAATATATGAAGATACTTTAAAAATTATTTTAGAGCAGCCTGAATTATCTTCTCTTAGAGACGCTATTGTAATTTCCGATCGACTGCGCTTGTTGCAACTCAACAACTATTTTGGCGAAGACTGTTTTGAAATAGAAAAGCAGCAGTTAAGCAATAGTTCCCGTATTAAAAAAAATATGGCGATTCTAAATTCTATTGTATTACATGACAAAGTATATTTTATTTTACGATTGCCCGATGGTAGGATAATAAAAAGCGAAAAAATGATTTCTAAGTCCGAATTGTATGAATCTGCTAAAAAGTGGCGCGCTGAATTAAACACTTCATACTCTTGGAGGTTCCGCCACCATTCAAGATATTTCTATGATTTGATCGTAAAACCTTTTGAAGCAGAACTAGCATCGGTACAAGAAAAAGAAAAAGTCTTGGTTTTTATTCACGACGGAATTTTGCGTAATTTGCCGATGGCTGCACTCTTTGATGGCAAAAATTATCTAGTCGAGAAGTGGGCGATTAGTTCCTCAATTGGCTTAAAAATGACAATTGAGCCATCTAAAGTTTTTTCAAAACCAACAGCATTGGTCTTTGGTCTTAGTAGTCCTAAAAAAGCAGGCTGGTCGACAATACCAAGCGTAGACCAAGAAGTTAAGAAGGTTGGAGAATTAATAAATTCTAACCAATATTTAGATAGTAATTTTACAGAAAAAAACTTATCAGAGCAGTTAAAGCAGAAATCATATTCTGTATTGCATTTAGCTACACATGGATATTTTGGCGGTACAGCAAAAACGTCTTACATATTAGCTTATGATAAAAAAATATCGGTTCCTGAATTAGAGTTTTTGCTAGAGAATAGTGTGAATGCGCCAAATTTGCTCGTGTTAAGCGCTTGCGAAACGGCTTTAGGCAGTAAGTTTTCAGTTCTTGGTTTGGCTGGTGTTGCTGCCAAAAGTGGTGTTAGCTCGACGTTAGGGACATTGTGGCAAGTTGCCGATGCAGACCAAAAAGAAATGATAAATAATTTCTATACCAATCTTAATGATGATTTGTCAAATAAGGCGGTCGCTTTACAAAAAGCTCAAGTTAAACAAATTAGACAATTAGCTCATCCACAAAAATGGGCTGCTTTAAACTTAATTGGTAATTAGTATGGATTTCAGAATTATTTTATACTTATCTATTTTGCTTCTGCTCATGGAAGCTTTTTGACAGATATATTTCATCAATATTTGCGAAATTTTCCTATATCCAAGCTTGAAGCTATAGAAGCAGTAATCTTTTACAAATATTGATGGTTGAAGTACAGCCTAAAATCAAATTTCTCAATTTGCTAAATTTAACTTCCCGAAAAATTTTCTTTCTCACAAAAGCTAGAATTAAAGATGAAGCATCAAAATAATTCTTTTATAAAGGGACGCAGACGACCTAGAAATCATCTAAACAATCTAAAAACATCACGGCATTTCAATTCTTCATTCAAAAAGAGAGTTATTTTTTGTTTAAATTATTTCCGAAAACAAGATCGACAGGGATTAAATAAACTATCTAACGCTTTTAGCGTAATAGTCTTAGGTATTGTTTGTCTCTTATGGAGCGGCTATTTGTATTCGTCTATAAAAGAAAAAGCAACTGCCCCTAAAGCAGCATCAACTTCTGTTACGGGAATATTTAATTACGCTGGTTCGCCTATATATTCGGCGCTTATCGCTTCAGGTATAAACACACCACTACGAAATTTAAACCCCAAATTTGAGGTAAGATACACCAAGCCTCTCAACAATGATTTTAGTACAGACTACGCGATCGCTCAATTAATTGAAGGCGAATTAAGTTTTGTCTATACCGATCGACCCTTAAACGATAGAGAGTATCGAAGAGCAAATTTACGCTCTTTGAATTTAGAACAAGTTGCTTTAGGAATTGATGGCATTGTGGTATTTGGCAATAACTCTCTGCCCGTATCAAAGCTTAACCGAAACCAAGTCAGAGAAATTTTTGCAGGAAAAATAACCAACTGGAGTCAAATCGACCCGCAAATTGACTTGCCAATTACACCAATAGCAATCAAAAACGAAAAGGTTGAAGGAATAGAAATAACGTCGGCAAATATAAAGTATGCTGAAAATCATACTTTGGCTTTAAGAAAACTAATTGGCACTCCTGGAGCAATCTGTTTTGCTTCCGCCTCTTTAGTTCAAAATCAGCAGCTAGTTAAAGTGCTTGCTTTAGCAGATGGCGACTCGACAAACTATATTAGTCCGAAGGTTGATGGTAAAATCAACCTAAGAGCATTTCAGGACGGAAGTTATCCTTTAACTAGAAGAATTTTTCTTATTTATCGTCAAGATGGCAGTAGCGACCAAAAAGCAGCTAAATATTATGCAAATTATCTTAAATCTCCAGATATACAAGAAATAATTGAAAAATCAGGATTTGTCTCAATTTATTAATAACTAAAAATATAATTAATCGATCGGCACAATGATTTTAGTTCATAAAGATAAAAAAGTTAAGAAATATAAGAAGGCTAAAGCTAGCGAAATTCCTTTTGTCGTATGGTTACTGGAGAATCCCCAAAGTACTATTAGTTTACCTGGAAGAATTTCTCTCGAAGATCACGACTATTTGCATTTGTTATTGGATTGCGATATGTCTTCAGCAGGAGAAGCATTTGTAATTGGCTCCTGTATGGGAAGCGATCCTGATACAAAAAAAATTCATATTCTAATTTTTAAATTTTTCGCCAAATATGTTTATCCTCAAGCTTACAGGTTGAGTAAGGAAGACCTGGCTAAGTTCGATCGTGGATTTAGCTATGGAAAATACCTGTATTGTAAAAATAAAATAGCATTAAACACAATAAAGTCTTTTGATTGCCAAAAAAAATATTCTGTAGAACAAATACGAAGCTATCTAGAGATAAATTTAGAAGAGCAAAGAAATATAATGTCAGATGAAAATAATACAAAACCGAACAAAAAACATTTAATTAAAGCTTTAAGAATTTCTAGTAGTATTTGTGCAATTTTAGGCGGGTTTTTAGTCGCTTCTAAATTAACTATTAGTGGTTATGGATTTATTATTTTAGCCCTTAGTTCCAGCCAGCTTTTGATTTCCTCCATTTTAGATCGGGACAAATTTTTAGTTTTTTATTCGGCGGCAGTCTTTTTGTTTGTCGATCTTTATGGAATATATCGCTGGTTGCTTGCTTAACTAAACGCTACGTACTGATGTGACGTACTCCCGTCATGTCAAATCAAAGATTACAGCTCCTCAAACTCCCCGAAAGTTAAAAGAAAAACCAATTGTGTTTACCCTCAGACCGTATCAACAACAGGTGGTTAGCGATACATATGCCTATATTCGCCAGGGAGAAAAAAAAATTTTAATTTTTGCTCCTACTGGTGCGGGAAAAACAGTTATAATTACAAAAGTAGTATTTGACGCTTCAAGTCGGGCTAAAAAAGTTTTGTTTGTAGTTCATAGAGAAATTCTGATCGAGCAAACCGCCAAGAAATTTGCGGCGGTAGGTTTAGAATGTGGGTTTATTAAAGCTGGCTGGCCAAAAAACATCGATGCAGGAGTGCAAATCGCTTCGGTACAGACACTTCCAAAGCGAGATAGCTGGAAACTGCTAAAATTCGATCTTGTTATTTTTGATGAATGTCATTTAGTAGCCTTTAGCAAGATTTGCCAGGAGATCAGGGAGAAATTGTTGCCAGAGGCAATTTATTTGGGATTAACCGCGACACCTTGGCGATTATCAAAACGAGAATCCTTGGGTGATGTTTATTCGGCGTTAGTATGTGCGCCAATGCCTAAAATACTTATTGAATCGAGCTTTTTGGTTAAGCCTTCTTACTTTGGTTTGAGCTTTAATATCGAACTTGACAATGTAAATCTGGTCAATGGAGATTACGATCTAAATCAACTAAGTGTTTCTTGCGATCGCCCCGAATTAATCGAGCAAATTTGTCAAACTTGGTGCAAGTTAGCTCAAACACGACCGACAATTGCCTTTGCTGTTAAAGTTGCTCATGCTAATAATATCGCTAAAGCTTTTTCCCAGCTAGGTGTTTCGGCAAATGTAGTTAGTGGGACTACGCCAATTTCAGTTAGGAATGAGCTATATCGAAAGCTGGCTGACGGCGAACTAAAAATTTTGGTATCCTGTAATGCCTTAAGCGAGGGTTTTGACGTTCCTCAAGTTAGCTGCGTTATCTTAGCTCGTCCAACAAAATCAAAGGCTCTTTATTTTCAGCAGGTAGGTAGGGGTTTACGGCTGGCACAAAATAAAGACGACTGCCTCGTGCTAGATCAATCTGGTAACGTCTTAGAACACGGTTTTGTTGAAGATTTGGAAGAAGTAACTCTTGAAACTTCAAAGGCTAATAATACCAAGAATAAAAAAGGTAAGCCCCCTTTAAAAATTTGTCCTTTAGAAGCAGGCGGTTGTGGGATTTATGTTGCTTCAGTAGTTCTTAAATGCCCTCAATGCCAATACAATTTCGACTTAGCCAAGCTAGTTACTAATTTAAATTCTGGCCGCCTAATTTCACAGTGCGATCTTGCTCGGATGGAAAAATATCGCTCTTTATTGAGAGAAGGTTATCAAAATAACTTCGCTCCTAGCTGGGCTGCGGTTAAGTTTCGCGATGAGTTTGGCTTTTTCCCTCCCTTCGACTGGGCTAAAAGTGCAATTTTTAATGATAATCAAGAGGCATTTGCTGTTTACAATAGTTATCTGTCAAAAACCGCCTGTCGACTTAATAAGGATCTAAATTGGATTCAAAAATATCTCAATATGGAATTTGGTTGGTCAGGTTCCCCGCCTTGAAAAGCGCACCCCCGACGGCGAGGTTTCCCGTCGGAACAAGCTGGAGTCGAACTTATTCAAAACTCCAGCTTGCAAGCCGACGCAGTTTCCTCGTCGCCATGTCGCGGGAGCAAGAAGGCGGGGCTTGCCCTAAAGGGTTAGCTTCGCGTCAGCTCGCAAGCTCGCGTCCCTGACCGTTGTTAAATTTGTCGTCAAATAAACTGCTAATTTTTGTAAACAATAGTTTTTAATATACATATATATCACTACGATCTAATTGAGTAAAAGTGCAGCATACACGAAAAGGTGTATTAGGATTTAGGGCTACTAGGTTACTGAAATATTCTATCTGTAAACGTCGTCTTCACTATGTCAGGAGCAATTGCCCCTGCATGATAAAATCAATCACCCGACGCTTCCTAAAAGGAAGCGCGGGCTTGCTAAATTCAGTTGACAAATAAGGATTGCACTAGTGCGCGTCGCGTTTTACAAGACAGTCTGTTGCGGGGTTCCACCCCGTTAAAGCGAAGCAGCGCGGTCTTGGGGGTTTCCACCCAACTAAGCGGCGCAAGCCCCATGAGCGACTGCTTCAAGAAGGAACTGTCGAGGGCGGGTGTGAAGATTCAGATTGCAACTGACCTTTAAGTCAAAATTCGCGACTGACACTGACCTATCGGTACAGTGCCAGCCTTCTTTTGACTTAAAGGTAAAAGATTATTTACTGTGAGAGTAAAATGCTAGAAGATTTATCAAATAACAACGAAACAATAAATAGTTTATATACAAATACAAGCGTATTTGATAATGGAGTAAGCGAATCAGTTTTTAATAATCTTTTTCAAAGTAATGCGATGCCGAAGGCTGGGCAGAGCCCAATCGCCCTACCCGAGAATAATGCAGCAGTTGAGTCGGGAAATGAAAACGGTGTTAACTCAGAAGATTTAACGGCAAATGAAACGGTCAGTCAAGATGGAGTAATTAATGATTCGGGGGAGGGATCGAGTAATGCAATCATCTCACCTAATAATGGTGAGGCGACAGCAACACCTGAAAACAACGGTAAGATAATTAATGTTGAGAGTGATTATGGGGGAGATTTAAACAGTGCGATCGCCTCGGCTAATAGTGGTGATGTAGTGGAGCTAGGAAACAAAACCTATTCAGCTTCGGGAGTTACTATCGATAAAGACATTACACTTAATGGTCAAGAAAGTACAGTAATCGATGGTGGTGGCTCATGGGATCCTATTTTAAACATAACTCAAAATGCTGATGGCGCAACGATCCAAAACTTAGAATTAACCAACGCTAACAATGGCATTAACGGTTATGGCGCTTCAAATCTAACTTTACAAAATTTAGATATTAATAATATTGGTATCAGCCAACCAAATAAAGATGGGCAAAATAACACTGGCATAAATCTATCTACAGCAGACGGGGTTCAGATTCTTAATTCCAATATTAGTAACGTGGGCAGAAAAGGTATTGGTGTTGGCGACACCAACGGCGGAACAGTTAGTGGTGTTACGGTAAATGGTGTCAATTTGGCTGCTCAACATCCTCAAAATCATGATGCTGCTGGGGTTAAATTTTTTAATACTACCAATGTTACAATCAAAGATAGCAATTTTTCTCACATTAACGCCCATGCTATTTGGAACGATACTACCACTGGCACGACGATTGAGAATAATAACGTCCAAGATGTAGGAAGTGATTTTATTGCTCCAGGCTTCAATACTGAAGTAGGAAGTATCTACGGTATTTACAACGAAAAAAGTCCAAATTCAAAGGTTAGTAACAATAATGTCACTGCTCTTGATGGATTTACAGCTTTCAATGCCACAGAATTCACTACTCAAACACAGTCTCTTGGCGACAACAACTTTTCCAGCCAGGAGCTTAATACCACGGATTATTATGTCAACGAAGAGGCTGAAAAGCTTGTTGCTACGACTGAAAATCCAGCCGAGGCTAATTTTGATTTGTTTGCAGCCGATTATAATTCACAATAAAGTTTGTCTGTGTCTGGGTGATTGGAAAGCCTGGTGATTTTGTTTTAATTTGGCAGTTACCTGTTGCCAGTACTTTAAATCAGCCTCTTTGAGTAGAGGTTTATTTTCTTCGATTAGAGGGATTTTCTGTGGTTCAAATTTTCCGTCTTGGTATTTAACAGTTAATATTAGTGTATTATCTTTTCTAAACAAAGAGAGTGTACGTAAATTTTGCTCCCAAGAAATACGATAGTTATCAGTCACGGGATTACTGTTTCTTGTTTTATTAATTAAATCCTTTAAAATAGGCGCAATAATTAAGCTACGCTCTTCCTGTTGTAGATGAGCCATCTCTAGCTTAGTTTTTTGGGCTGGTTTTCTCTTGCTAGCCACTAGCAGCGCTTCGCGATCGCGAAGCATGTCAAAGCTGACTTGTAGGTATTTTTGCATACCATGAAAGGTATAGGCTTGACCCAAATGCGCTCCGCTGATAGCTACTCCACCAAGTTCAAAACTTAGACCCCTAATTTCTTCTGTTTGAGTAAAGCTAACTTGGGCATTAATGCCTTTGCTTTTAAGCCGATTAACTAACTCTGGCATAGTCACTGGCTCTTTAGTTAAAGCATCAATTGTCTGCTGCAATTTGAGTCTGATGCTTTGTTCTCCAGTACGCTCAATTAACTTGATCTCGCCTGTTGTCTGTCCTCGTTTGAGTTTAGCTTTAAATGAAATTGTTGGTATAAGTTGATATTTTTGCTCTAGTTCCCTAACTATTTTTTCGCTTCTTAGATAATCCCAGCTATCAGTGACCGTTGTACCATCTGTAATTCTTATACGACTAGCTACCAAATGAATATGATCGTGGTCCTTGTCAGTATGACGATATACCACGTACTGACAACCCGTAAAGCCCATTTTTTTCAAATATTCCGCAGCGATCGCTCTCCAAGTATCGTCTTTTAAATGTTCTGATTTTGGTAGAGATAAACTGGAGTGGAAAACAACCTTTTTTAGATTTGGGTTTAATTGTTTGGCGATCGCAAATTCAGCGGACATGACGCTTGGAGTATTTCCCGCCATATTTCCACCGAGGATATAACTACCTTCTTTTTCTTGCAAATATTCTAATACTCCACGAAAGTTTTTACCTTTAATTTGTTTAGCAATCATCGTTTGAAGTACTTGCTATACCTATAGTTTCTAGTCTAATTTTTTGAAGTTGGGATTTTAATTTTTCCAATTCTGCTTGTAACTCTATACAAATCTCATCAAACGTGATTCCTCTTTGTTGATAGCTGTAAATAGTTTTAGCTATTTGGTTAATGTTGTTACCAATTTGTCCCAGCTCGATATATGTAGCACGATTTATTTCAGGCATCTTTGCTGGACTGGAGATAGTTGCATTTAGTCCAGCGACTCGTAAATACTCGCTCAATTTTAGATTGGCCTCATCAGCTTTTATTTGCAAAATCTGACGTTCTGATGGTGACAATCGTAGTGGATAATTTTTACGGCTTTCTTTTTGCTTCGATCTAGACATTTTTTAAGTTAAAGTTTTTTTATCCTGCTGTTAATCGAATATTTTCGCAATGCAAAAACATAGCTAGCTCTTATGCAAAAACAATAATATTCATATATTTTATCAACAAAAGGTGAAATAAAAATAAGCTGGATATCCGAGCAATTATTGTCAATCCTTCGTTAGTTCTTCGTTAGTTCTTCGTTAGTTCTTCGTCAGCTTGTGTTTAGAATAATTAAATAATTGCTGATTATTTAGTAGATATTCGAGCGATTATTGTCAATCCTTCGTTAGTTCTTCGTCAGTTCTTCGTCAGTTCTTCGTCAGTTCTTTGTTAGTACATAATTATTATTTTATCATTTTGAAAGATTACAACAAAATACATCTGTATTTTGTTTTTCTGCTCGTAATTGTTTTATTATTTAGTGGTGCTGAACTAAATGCATATGTTAAAAAAAGGCACTAAGCAGAAATTTTACTAGTATTAAGAATATGCCTGATTTATACGTCTGTGTCGATCCAGGTGGCAGTCAAACAAAAATTGTTTATCAGTTGGAAGATACAACAAGCCATGAATATTGTTTAATGTCTCCTGAAGTCGAGGAAATTTCTAAGGCAGAATTAAATCTGTATTTTGAAACAAGAGGCTGGGGTGGAGATCCTATTGCAGCCCAGCAAGCCTGGGTAGAAGTTCAAAAAAAAGTAGTTGTAGTTGGAGCTTTTTCATCAAAATTCGATCCCCAAGATCGTTTGAACGAATTGAAATATGAAAATGCCTTGTTTAAGGTTTTAGCTGCTATTGGAGTAATAAGAGAGCGTCACAATTTAACAAAAAAAAAGCTTTCTTTATATTTGGCAGTCTTGCTTCCTGCCGACGAATATACCGATCGCGTTCGGTTTCGTGAAAAGCTGACAGAATTTTTATCAGCTTTTAAATTTAGAGATAAAGAGTTACGAGTGAAGTTAGAATATTTTATTTGCCGTCCTGAAGGGGCAGGGTTAATTTCAATTGCAACAAATAGCAATGGATTGAAATGGTATCAAAGAAATCGACTTGGAGTTTTAATGTTGGGTCACAGAAACGTTTCAGTAATCATATCCAATCATGGGTCAATTGAAACTATTGAAAGTCCTCAAATTGGTTTTTCTGGGTTTTTGGACACTGTAGTAAAAGAGACTTCTGGTTTAGAACGAAATAGACTAGCTGAGGCTATCTTCCAAAGCTTAGATGAGGCTCAAAATTCTATTTACTCTTATTTCTATGATAGAAAAATAAGCTTTGAGAAAATTCACTGCACAATTCATCCTTGCTGGAGAGAGTTTCCATCGATTCAAAATTTGGCTTCTGCTAAAGACTCACAATTGCGCCAACAGGAAATTGAAGATATTGTTTCGGTAATAGAGAGAGTTACGAAAGAATACTGGAAAAAAGTATCTAAATGGTTAGACCGAACTTCTTTGAAGAAATTGGATTCTGTTATTGTTTCAGGTGGTGCGGCTCGTTTTTTTGAACCCGAACTAGAACAATATTTTAATTGTGAGCCTATTCATGACTGCAATTCTTCAAATTCTGACCATGATTACAATTTATATTTTAAAAATTACCGAACGGATAGATATCAAGCACGAAACTCAAAGCATGATTTTACTCCGATAATGTGGGGGGCAGGTTTGCAAACAAAAATAGAAGATATTTTTGAATTAAATAGAAATAGGGAATCTTTAGGTTATAGGTTGGTAGACTCTTACGGTCTATTTCTTCAATTAATTAATAAACAATAAAATTATCTAGTTCAATGAGTAAATCTGCAAATAAAGAATATTCGAGTTTATCAATTCGGTTTAAAAAAGAATCGACAACTATGATTGGTCAAGTGATTGGCTGGCTAAATTCATTAGAAAATGATGAAAGGCGATTAAAAATAGAACAAGCGTTAATTATGGCATATCTTTCAATATCCAAGTTTGATTCACAAGCAAGCGACACTGAAATAAATCGCGCATATTGGGAGAGTGATAATTTATGGAATTTTCACCAATTTAACCTTCGACAACTTCTAAATATATCACTACAAGAAAATGTAAAGACATCTAGTTCAAAGGTTGATAATCAAGATTTTTTTGATTCTAAAAATGTTTTTGAAGAAAATGTTAGTTATCACGATCCTTTTGGTGAAAATTAAAATTAGGTTATTTTACTTTAACTCGAAAATTAACAATATCTTAGTTACTTTATGAAATTAGAAAAAATATTATCTCAGTTATATTCCTCAAGTCCTTAATAGCCCTGTTTACGAAAAAGTTGAGCCTTTCGGCTCTTGTTGTTGTTATTATAGAATATATTTATTTAGTTAGAGATAACGTTTGGCTTCACCCATAAAAAAACTCCTTTAAATCTCTAGTTTACTTGAGAAATTAAAGCGATCGCTTCGAATAGACGTTTTTTGGCGTATCGCTATAGGGAGTATATTTCACTCACTAATCACACGTTGAAAAACGAAATCTCCAGCTTTTAGCTGAACATTAAAGAACAAGGGATGAATTATAAAATTACATCTGACAGAATCGCCGATTATTAAAGCCTTGCTCCTTCAGCGATCGCCTCTTTACCTAGAGAATAAAAAGTTCCAGTTTTTTGACTTTTTTGATAATACTAACAATAAAAACTTTTGAGGGCATGTATAGAACTTTTATCATAACTATAGACAAGCCAGAAGCATTAATAAAATCTGGAATTGAGATAGTTAACAGCAGCAAAAATAACGTTTATCATGAAATTATAGTTAATCTTGACCATAGTTTTGTTAAAGAAGCCGTACATTCAGTTGAATCAGATCCTACTTTGACAATTCCTGAATTTCTTTATGGATTGGGCTGCACTTGGCTGTATGAAATAACTTTTGCTAAAAATACTGATAAAATAATTATTCCCAATGATTTTAATGACCTTCTGGAATTAAAAAAAAGGTTAATTGCCAAACTACTTTTGGTGCGAACAACTCACAGTAAATGCACGAATAATAAAAGAAGGGGTGAAATTGAAAAAAAAGTTATTTCTCCTTTAAAAACTAAAATAGAATTAGTCAGCACTATTATTTTGCAGCGTAAAGCAAAATTTAGGAACACAAGGGAGATTTTTGCTCGAAAAGAGAATGCTGTTCAAGTAAACAGTCTACTCAAAGATTTAGCCAAAAGTAAAAGCCCATATCCAATTTCAGGCAATCAGGAAGAAAAAATGTTATGGATTGTCAATAGATGGGGAGAAACTTTACATTTACTACATTCAATTTTATTAGAAGAAAGATCTTATTCTCAACAGGAGTTAGATTTAATTAAATCCGATTACAACAAAATTAGAAAGTTAGCTAAGAAAAGAGAAATTCTGTAATATCTGTTTGCCAATCTTCTTTAAGACTGGAGAAATTGTTATACTAATTTCCAAAAAAATTATTCAAATCGAACTTTTTCAAAATGGCTATTCAAACAACTAGCTTCACGTATTTCCTCTCCAGCGATCACACTTAAAAAAACTTCTTCGTTACTATTTAGTAGATCGATATAGCGTTACCACTCATATTTTATTCAATCCGAATGCGACCCCATAAAGAGACAAAATCTTCTCCCAACCAAGACAAGACGCACACCAAATAATTTTCTTCTGGGAGCTTAACGACTAAATCTTTACTTTCTAAAAAATCAGCTATTAAGCGCTCGTCCTCGCTCAAACGTTCAAATATTCGGTGAGCTTCAGTTAACTTGTCGCACAAATCGTAAACACGGGTATCGCAGTTGTTCGCCATAATCTCTAATAAGGCAATCGTATTCGAGTTATTGAAAAATGTTAACGAGAAACAATTAGTCACCAAATTTTCTCGGCGATCGCGATCTTCAAACGTGCAGAAAGATTCAAATATTCTGGGAAATAAAGCGCATACTCGCTCGATATATTGATGCTCGTTTGTAAGCTCATAGTCGGAAGCAACTTCAATTAAATCTTCTATTTGTTCTAATAATCTTGGTAATAAATATACTAACCACTGATATCTCAATAAAAGATCGATAATAGTTATCATTTTTCAGCAAAACTTTTATTTTCATTTAATTTTTCTAAATCTTGGAAACTAAAATTAATAGTCCCTAAGAATTTGCCATTATGAGCAAAAAAGTCAGTAAAGACTATCTGATGCTCTAAATCTAGACGGCGACGAATTAAATATTCGGGTGTAGAATACTGGGAAATACGACCAGCTAGCAAATCCAGGTATTTTTTGGTATCCACGGTAACTGGAATTGCCTTTAAGGGAGGCACTTGTATATATTCGACAGTAAGAAGAGCAAAGATAGAAACAAGCATGGTTGATACTATCAATACCCAAAAATGTTTGTTTAATTTGTTTAAACGCCAGAGTTCGATCGGATTTGTTTTCATCTTTAATTTGTATCATCTCAGAAGCATTTACCTCAACCACACCAGAGTTTCCTCTGGAAATAGCAAGAGAAGAAACAGAACCTCCGTCCGAAATATTTAATTTGGAAGTATTTAAGTTGACATTTCCCGAATCACCTTTATCCAAACTTACAGAGTCCACTAACTTTTCTAGTCTAATTCAACTTCATGAAAGTTTAGCTCTTGAATGGTGTGACTCTCATAATCAATAGACTCATAGTAAATATGAGAGTCAAAACATATTCCACCTAAAATTTCGTTAATTTGGTTTTCTGCGTCATCTTCGTCTATAGCTTTGACCGCCACTTGTGCTTCAATTTGTACGACGGCATAATAATTCATTACTTTTTTGTGTTTTTGACTCATGATTTTTTCCTTTAATTAATGCACCTAAAGCTGGATCATCTTTTTGGGCTCTCCCAGATAGGCGATTGCATCTAAAACCGCGATCGCGACGAATGATATTTAATTAAATTAGATTTTGGGCAACAGAGAATCAGGTAAGTCATCAAAATCGCGCTTAACAGCTTGGCAAAACTTTTTAGTTTGGTCTAAAGTCATGGTCGGTTCGGCCAGCCCCTTTTCCCAACGGCGGACAGTAGATACTGCTATACCGATCTCTCTGGCCAACTGTTCTTGAGTCAGATTAGCATTACGTCTTAATTTTTTCA
>JAESFR010000125.1_pt1 | contig 67193 bp, 54 predicted proteins | sample 9266191 | NCBI WGS metagenome assembly JAESFR01 (sample SAMN14503063, study PRJNA617104) | algae metagenome | isolation source: Pleurocapsa minor HA4230-MV1 and co-occurring heterotrophs from cement on... | place: USA: Nuuanu Pali Lookout, Hawaii | collected 2009-07-20
GTCTTCACGATCGCCGCGCCCAACGTCTTCCTCTCCACCTTCAATCTGGCCAACCTGCTCACCCAGGCCGGTTCTATCTGCGTGCTCGCGATGGGCATCGGCTTCGTCCTGCTGCTCGGTCACATCGACCTGTCCGCCGGTGTCATCGGCGGCGTGGGCGCGGGCGTGATGTCGATGCTGATGATCAAGGCCGGGCTGCCGTGGTACCTGGCGGTTCTCGTCGCCCTGGGCATCGGCGTGCTGATGGGCATCTTCACCGGCGTCCTGGTGTCCGCGGTCGGCATCCCGTCGTTCGTGGTCACGCTGGCGACATTCCTTGCCTACCAAGGTGTTCTGCTGTGGATCATTGGTACCGGCGGAACGGTGCCGATCAACGACGAAACCATTCTGAAGATCTCCAACGGCAACATGCCGGTGCTGCTCGGCTGGATCGTCGTCATCGGTTCGATCGTCGCGTACGCGGCACTGAATCTGCTCGTGTACCAACGCCGGACCGCGCACAAGCTGGTCACCCCGCCGCTCGCGATCATCCTGATCCGGATCGGCGTGCTCGCCGTGCTGCTGCTCGGTGCGACGTACCTGTTGAGCCAGAACCGCGCCCGCGGCAACATCGTGCTCGAGGGCATCCCGTGGATCGCGCCGCTGGTGGGCGTGCTGTTGGTGCTGTGGACCTTCGTGCAGAACCGGACCGCGTTCGGCCGGCACATCTATGCGGTCGGCGGGAACGCCGAGGCGGCCCGGCGGGCCGGTATCCGGGTCGGTCAGATCACCATCGCCTGCTTCGTGATCAGCTCCGGGATGGCGGTGATCTCCGGCATCGTCGCGGCGTCCCGGCTGAACTCCGTGACCCCGGACGCCGGCGCCGGCAACACCCTGCTGTACGCCGTTGCCGCGGCGGTGATCGGCGGGACCTCGCTGTTCGGCGGCAAGGGCAAGGCCCGCGACGCAATCATCGGTGGCCTGGTCATCGCCGTGATCGACAACGGTCTCGGCCTGCTCGGGCTGCAGGCCTACATCAAGTTCATCATCACCGGCGTCGTGCTGCTGCTGGCGGCGAGCGTCGACGCCATCACCCGCCGGAAGCGGGCGAGTTCCGGTCGCTGAGCCGGCCCGACTCCCGTCCGGCGCGGTACTGCTGATCACCGGCGGTACCGGAGCCTCCCATCCGTCTACGACGAAAGGCTTCTTGTGCCAATCGCCGTCCGGTCCACCGGCGATGCAAGTCCGGCGGACCAGGCCACGGTTCGAAGGCTCAACCTTGCCCTGCTGATGCGCAGCCTGGCCGAGGGCGGCCCTCGTCCGCGGGCCAAGCTGGCCAACGACACCGGCCTGACCAAGGCGACGGTGTCCAGCCTGGTCACCGAGCTGAGCGACCGCGGCCTGGTGATGGAGGGCAACATCGACCGGGGCGGTCTCGGCCGCCCCGGTCGGACCGTCGAACTCGACCCGACCTGGGTCCGGTTCCTGGGCATCGAGGTCCAGGTGGACTACATCGCCGGGATCGTGGTCGACCTGCGCGGCCGGGTGCTGTGCCGCCGCCGCATCGCCCGGTCCATGTCCGAGCTGGGGCCGGCCAGGGCGCTCGGCGTGGTGGCCGACGTGGCCCGCAAACTGGTCGAGGAAGCCGACTGCTCGGTCGAGCAGCTGGAGAGCCTGCACATCGCACTGCCCGGGCTGGTCGACGCCCGCGCAGGCATGCTGTCGTTCGCACCCAACCTGCACTGGCGCGACGTCGACATCGTGCACACGCTGATGGGCCGCCTGCAGTGGGCGAACACCCGGATCACCGTCGACAACGACGCGAACATGGGCGCGATGGCGCACTACGCCGTCGGCCAGGTCGCGGGGGCCTCGAACCTGCTGTACCTCGCCGGCGCGGTCGGGGTGGGCGCCGGGATGATCGTCGACGGCCACATCGTCCGGGGCGCAGACGGTTTCGCGGGCGAGGTGGGTCACATGACGATCGGCGCGCCGGACCGGTTGTGCGGCTGCGGCCGGCGTGGCTGCTGGGAGACCGAGGTCGGACTGGGCGGGCTGCTGGACCTGGTCGCCGAGGTCCCGGCCGGCGCCCAGCCCACGCGGGGCGACCTGGGTGCCCAACTGGTCCGGGTGGTGCAACGCGCGGAGAACGGCGAGCAGGTGGTGCTCGACGCGCTGGCCCGGCAGGCGCGCTGGCTCGGCATCGGCGTCGCCCTGCTCGCCAATGTGCTCAACCCCGACACCATCGTGCTGGGCGGCCATTACCCCGCGCTGCGCCGCTATCTCGAGGAACCGGTGCTGGCCGAACTCCGGGCCAGGGTGCTCGCCGGGCCGGCGGCGATGTGCCGGCTGGAGTTCTCCGAACTCGGCCTGGAAGCCGCATCGCTCGGCGCCGCGCACGCCGGGATCGAGCAGTTGATCGCCGACCCGACGCTGGCCCGGATCCGGCCCGGTGCGGGCGCCGCAGGCAGTGGTGCGGTCGGCACTGCTCCGATCGGCCCTGGAACGGCCGGCCCTGGAACGGCCGGCACGGGTCAGGTCAGTGCCGGTTCGATCGGTGCCGGGACAAGGGGCGCCGTACCGTAGACCCGCCGGCGCCCCCACCAGGGCGCCGCCGCACCGGCGGAACATGGATCGGCCGGCCCCGTCGAACGAAAAGGATGGCACCCCTTGGCCGATGACGTTCTGGTCGCCGGCATCGATTCGTCGACCCAGTCCACCAAGGTGGTGCTGGTCCGGGCGGACGACGGCGCCGTGGTGGCCGAGAACACCGCGCCGCACCCGGCCGGCACGGCCCTCGACCCGCAGCACTGGTGGGACGCCCTGGCGCAGGCCGGGTCGGGGCTGCTCGACCGGGCGTCGGCGGTCGCCGTGGGCGGCCAGCAGCACGGCATGGTCGCGCTGGACACCGATGGCGCCGTCGTGCGCGATGCGCTGCTGTGGAACGACTTGCGGTCGGCTCCGCAGATCGCCGAGGTGGTCGACCATCTCGGCGGGCCGGAGCGGTGCGCCCGGACCATCGGCAGCGTCCCGGCCGCGTCGTTCACCGTGACCAAGCTGCGCTGGATGGCCGAGAACGAGCCGGAGAACGCCGCCAGGACGGCGAGTGTGCTGCTGCCGCACGACTGGCTGACCTGGAAGCTGGCGGGTGGCAACGATTCCGGTGCGTCGATGACGACCGATCACGGTGATGCGTCCGGAACCGGGTATTACACGCCGGCGGATCGGGCGTGGCTGCCGGAGATCGCGCAGTGGGCGCTTGGCCGGGGCAGCGGGGACGATCTGGTGTCGCTGCCCCGGATCGCCGGTCCGGCCGACGTGGTGGGGGAGACCCGTTCCGGCGCGAAGCTCGGGGCCGGCACCGGCGACAACATGGCCGCCGCACTGGGTCTGGGCCTGCGGGACGGAGACGTGGCGGTGTCCATCGGCACCTCCGGCACCGCGTTCTGCGTCACCGACACCCCCAGCGCCGACCCGTCGGGATCGGTGGCCGGGTTCGCCGACGCATCTGGCCGGTACCTGCCGCTGGTGGCGACGGTCAACGCGGCCAGGGTCCTGGCCGTCGTCGGCAACCTGCTCGGCGTCGACCATGCGGAGTTCGCCGACCTGGCGCTGTCCGCGCCGCCCGGTTCCGGCGGGCTCATCCTGCTGCCGTACCTCGACGGCGAGCGCACCCCGAACCGCCCGAACGCCACCGGGGTGCTGCGCGGGTTCACCTCCGGCGTCACCCGTGCCGACCTTGCACGGGCGGCGGTGGAGGCACTGCTGTGCTCGCTCGCCGACGCGGTGGACGCCCTCGGCGTCGCCCCGCAGCGCGTGCTGATGATCGGCGGCGCTGCCCGCAACCCGGCGATCCAGCAGCTGGCGCCGGCCATTTTCGGCACCGACGTGCTGGTGCCCGCACCGGCGGAGTACGTGGCACTCGGCGCCGCTCGCCAGGCCGCCTGGGCGTTGTCCGGATCGGCGGAGCCGCCGGAATGGCCGGCCGCGCAGGCGCGGGTGCTGACCGCGGCCCCGACGCCGCAGGTCCGGGAGCAATACGCGGCGCTGCGGGACGCCACCGAAGGGTGGTGAGCGCCCGCAGTGGCGGAAGGAGACGGTGAGCCGTTGCGCATCGACCTGAAGAAGGATCGCCCCGACCTGTACCGGCCGGGGCCCGCGGAGTTCACCGAGGTCGACGTTCCCGCCGTCACCTACCTCGCCGTCGACGGGCACGGGAACCCGAACACCTCGCCTGCGTACACCGCCGCGGTCGGTGCCCTGTACGCGGCCGCATACGCCATCAGGGCCGCCGTGAAGAAACGCACCGGCGACGACTTCGTCGTCGGGCCGCTCGAGGGCCTGTGGAGCAGCACCGACCCGTCGTCCTTCGTCGGCCGCCGCAAGGACGAGTGGGACTGGACCATGCTGATCCCGCTGCCCGACCTGGCGGCGCCGGGCGACATCGCGGACGGGCTGACCGCGGCCGCGGCGCGGAAGCCCGAGCTGCCGGTGTCAGCCGTCCGGCCGGTTGCGCTGACCGAGGGCCGGTCGCTGCAGATCCTGCACCTCGGCAGCTACGACGACGAGGCCGCCACCCTTGCCCGGCTGCACGACGAGGTGATGCCGGCACGGGGATTGACCTTCAACGGTCCGCATCACGAGATCTATCTGAGCGATCCGCGCAGGGTTGCCCCGGGCAGGCTCAGAACCATACTGCGGCAACCGGTTCGCCCGATCACCCCTGCCTGACATCCGTCGCCACCCGTCACCGCCGTTGCCGGGGACTACATCGCCGCTGTGTTGACATGTGACCATTCGGTCACCTATCCTGGCCATGTGCCGGACGACGACCTGGTGTTCAAGGCGTTGGCCGACCCGACCCGGCGGCTCCTTCTGGACCTGCTCTTCGAGCGTGACGGCCGAACGCTCAACGAGCTCGAGTCGATGGTGGAAATGACTCGTTTCGGCGTCATGAAGCACCTCAAGGTGCTCGAGGACGCGGGGCTGGTCATCACCCACCGGTCTGGCAGGGAGAAGCAGCACTTCCTCAACGCGGTCCCGATCCGGTTGATCCACGACCGCTGGATCGACAAGTACACCGAGCGCGGGGTCTCCGCGCTCGCCGACCTCAAAGCCGAACTGGAGAACCCGCCATGACGAGCACCGCGCAGCCCGACGCCCAGGACACCGGAGCACCGACAGTCGTGCAGATCAACCGGATCTACATCAGGGCCACTCCACAGGCCATCTGGGACGCCATCACCCGGCCCGAATGGACCGAGAAGTACGGCTACGGCGGGCGTGCCGAGTTCGACCTGCGACCCGGTGGGGCATTCCGGATGTTCGCCGACCAGGCGATGCAGAACGCCGGCATGCCGGAGATCGTCGTCGACGGCGAGGTGATCGAGGCCGACCCGCCGCGCCGGCTGGTGCAGACCTGGCGGGCGGGTTGGGACACCGAACCGGCGACCCGGCTGACCTACGACATCGCCGAGAAGGCCAACGGCGTCACGTGTCTGACGCTGACCCACGAGCTCGACGGCGCCCCGCGCACCGCCGGCATGGTTGCCGGCACCGTCGAAGGTGCCGGTGGCGGCTGGGCCGAGGTGCTCAGCGATCTGAAGACGCTGCTGGAGACGGGGACGTCGCTGTCGTCGCTGGGCGTCAGCGGCCAGAACCGGTAGCCGCCCGGCCGGGACCGCCGGCGCGTCCGGCGGTCCCCGCCGTGGCCTGCACGGGTGCGTCGTCGGACGGTTCCTCGTCAGTCCCGGTCGGGATGATGATCACCTCGGACACCTGATCCGCCAGCACCTCCGCGGCGCCGGGTGGCAGCCGGTCGTCGGTGAGCAGGGTGGTGACGGCCCGCAGCGGCGCGATCTGGGCCAGGCCGACGACGCCCCACTTCGTGTGGTCGGCCACCACCACCAGACGGCGCGCGGATTCCACCAGCGCCCGGTTGGTCTCCGCCTCCAGCAGGTTCGGCGTCGTCAGGCCCGCCCGCTCGTCGATGCCGTGCACGCCCATGATCACCATGTCCACGTGCAGCGACCGGATCGCCTGCACCGCAACGGGTCCGACCAAACCGTCCGACGGCGTCCGCAGCCCGCCGGTCAGCACGACGGTGAGGTCGGGGCGCTGCCGGGCGTTGAGCACCTCGGCCACCTTGAGCGAGTTCGTCACGACCGTCAGGTTCGCGATCTCACCGAGATGCCGGGCCAGCGTCCAGGTCGTACTGCCGGCGGTGATCGCAATGGCCATACCCGGTTTGACCAGCTGGGCGGCGCGAGCGGCGATGGCCTCCTTCTCGGAGACCTCCCGCTGACTGGTGACCTCGAAGCCGGGTTCGATGGCGCTGGCCGTGTCCATCGCGGTAGCGCCGCCGTGCACCTTGGACAGCAGGCCCTTGCGGTCCAACGCCTCCAGGTCGCGCCGGACCGTCATGTCCGAGACCCCGAGCAGGGCAGTCAGGTGCGCCACCCTGGCCCCGCCGGTACGGCGGACCTCGTCCAGGATGCGAGCCTGGCGCATGGCAGCGAGCACGCTACGAACCTACCGCTCCCGGTGCCGTCGGTCGTGGTGACAAGATCGATGCTGTGTCGCAGATCAGGGCAGTGCGCGGCGGGAACCGGCCGGTGACCGCCGCCGACATCGACGCCGCGGCCAGGCGGATCGCCGGGGTCGCCGCACTGACCCCGCTGGAGGAGTGCCGCCGGCTGTCCGCGGAGACCGGTACCACTGTCCTGCTCAAACGCGAGGACCTGCAGGTCGTCCGGTCGTACAAGGTGCGCGGTGCCTACAACCTGATGTCCCAGCTGGACCCAGCGCAGCGGTCGGCGGGCGTGGTGTGCGCGAGCGCCGGCAACCACGCCCAGGGGGTCGCGTTCGCCTGCCGGGAGTTGGGCATCACCGGCCGCATCTACCTGCCCAACACGACCCCGCGGCAGAAGCGGGACCGGATCCTGTCGCACGGCGCCGGCACCGTGGAACTGGTGCTGACCGGTGACACCTTCGACGATGCGGCGCTCGCGGCCGCCGAGCACGCCGACCGGACCGGGGCGGTGCTGGTCCCGCCGTTCGACGACCCGCGGACCGTCGCGGGCCAGGGCACCGTGATCCGGGAGACGCTGCAGCAGCTCGGGCGCCCGCCGGACGTGGTGATCGTGCCCGTCGGCGGCGGGGGGCTGATCGCCGGCGTGGTCAGCTATCTGCGGGAGCGGGCCCCGGGCGTGCGGGTGATCGGGGTCGAGCCGGCCGGAGCACCGGCGATGATCGCCGCCCTGGACCATGGCGCCCCGACCCGGCTGGAATCCATGGACCCGTTCGTCGACGGCGCCGCCGTCCGACAGATCGGCTCGGTGCCGTACCGGATCGTCGCCGAGGCGGGCACCACCGTGATGGCCGTGGACGAGGGCGCGACCTGCACGCAGATGCTGCGGCTGTACCAGAGCGAGGGCATCGTCGCCGAGCCGGCCGGCGCGCTCGCGGTCACCGCGCTCACCGAACTGGACCTGCCGCCGGGCAGCACGGTGGTCGCCGTCGTCTCCGGTGGCAACAACGACGTCTCCCGGTACGGCGAGATCCTCGAGCGCTCGCTGGTACACCTCGGACTCAAGCACTACTTCCTCGTCGACTTCCCGCAGGAACCCGGTGCGCTCCGCCGGTTTCTCGACGAGGTGCTCGGCCCGGACGACGACATCACGCTGTTCGAGTACGTCAAACGCAACAACCGGGAGACCGGGCCGGCGCTGGTCGGCATCGAGATCGGCAGCGCCGACGGTCTTCCCGCGCTGCTGAAGAGAATGGCGGTCGCGCCGATGGAGGTGGAACGGATCCTGCCCGGCTCGGCGGCCTACCGGTATCTGACCTGACAGCGCAGACTTCGGGAAAGATTGACAGCATGCTGTCAAAGTGACAGGCTACTGTCCATGACAGAAATCATCCACCTCGGGGTGTACGACGGGCTGACCGACTGGGAGACCGGGCACGCGATCGCCCACCTCAACGATCCCGAGCACCAGCGGGTGCCCGGCCGGTACGCGGTACGCACCGTCGGCCCGACCACCGCGCCCGTCACGACGATGGGCGGCGTGCGGATCCTGCCCGATCTTGCCCTGCCTGACCTCGACCCGGAGGGCAGCGCGATGCTGATCCTGCCCGGTGCACCGATCTGGGAGGACGGCGGGAACGACGGGATGGCAGCCGCGGCAGCGGATTTCGCGGCGACCGGGGTACCGGTCGCGGCGATCTGCGGCGCCACCCTGGGCCTGGCCCGGGCAGGGCTGCTCGACGACCGCACGCACACCAGCAACGGGGCCGACTACCTCGCGAGCACCGGTTATGCGGGCGGCGATCGGTACGTCGAGGATCAGGCGGCCACCGACCGCGGCGTGATCACCGCCGGTGCGCTGTACCCGGTGGCCTTCGCGTCGGCGATCTTCGAGTTGCTCGACGTGTACACCCCCGAGGTCCTCGAGGCCTGGACGGGACTGTTCTCCACCGGAGATCCGTCGTGGTTCCCGCGCCTGATGCAGGCCGCGACGGCATGACCGGACGGGTCACCGAGGCCGGGCCGCCATCGGGCCGGTCGCCGGCCGGTGACGCGCTGACCGAGATCGTGCTGGCCACCTTCGCGCTCAACGGCCGCTTCCTGGCCGCCGCGGAGGTGCTTGCCCGCCCGGTCGGCTTGACGGCGGCGCGGTGGCAGGTGCTGGGCGCGGTGCTGCGTGAGCCGCGGACCGTGTCCGGCATTGCCCGGGTGATGGGACTGACCCGGCAGAGCGTGCAACGGCTGGCCGACGTGCTGGTCGAACAGGGCCTCGCGCAGTACCTGCCGAACCCGGCGCACCGGCGGGCCATGCTGCTCACCGCCACACCGGCGGGGCTGGACGCGGTGCGGGCAATCCACGACGACCAGGTGGCCTGGGCGGATCGGGTGACCAGCGGCCTTGACGCCGGTGACCTGCGGACGATGCTGGCGACGATGGAGCGGCTGATCGACACGCTCGATCGCGCGCCGGTGTCAGCCGGCGTCGGCGAACAGGGCGGTCAGCACGCGCTGGGTCTCCGCGGCGGCCACCCCGTCGGTTGACAGCCCCCCCGGGCCCCGCAGTTCGCGTTGGACGATCAGCGCCTTCCACAGTGCCCAGCCCTGCCCGCGTGCCCAGCAGCCGTCGTCCGGGTCGAGGTTCGCGTGGAAGAGGTTGCGACTGGGCGCCTCCAGCAGCGTCCAGGCGATCACCAGGTCGCAGGCCGGGTCGCCCACTCCCGCGCAGCCGAAATCGATGACGGCGCTGAGCCGGCCGCCGCGCAGCAACAGGTTGCCGGGCGCCACGTCACCGTGGAACCACACGCCCGGTCCCGCGTACGGGGCGGCCAGCGCCCGCTCCCACATCCGGGTGGCCCGGTCGGCATCGATCACATCGGCGAGAGCGTCGATGGCGCTGCGCGTCTCGGCGTCGTACCAACTCGCCGGCCCGCCCCGGTACCCGGTGTGCAGGCCGGGGCCGGGCCCGTCCGACGTGTCGACCGCATGCAGATCGCGCAGAAACGCCGCGACGTCGACGGCGACCCCGGGCAGGTCGATGTCCGCGCCGTCCAGCACCGTCCGCCCGTCCAACCATCCGTACACCGACCAGTCGAACGGGTAGCCGTGCCCAGGGCCGCCCCGCGCCACCGGTACCGGGATCGGCACCGGCAGGGCGGCCGCCAGCCGGGGCAACCACCTCTGCTCCTTCTCGACCTGTACGGCGTAGCCCTCGGCGCTCGGCAGCCGCACCAGAAGCCGCGACCCGAGCCGGAAGGTGCGATGGTCGACACCGCCGGGGATCACCGGCGCGATCGGCAGGTCCGCCCATTGCGGGAATTGGCCGGTGATCAGTGCGCGGACCAACGGCACATCGATGGCGATCAGGGCGGGCCCTTCTCTCAAGTGGCGTGAATTCCACACCGGCAGTGCATCGTCCCCGACGTCGCCGTGCCGGTTCCAGTGATTTCCGCGCACCGCTTCTGCGGTGGCCCCCCGAGGTGTGGCTCCGCTCCGATTCCGCAGCATCGATCGGGTCAGCAGTGGCATCGGCATCGTCGTCGAGATCTACAGCGAGCAGGACCGTGACGAGCCACCGGATGAAGAGGCCCAGCGGGATGAATCAGCAGAAATGCGCGAACGGAGCAAATCCGTAGGAATGTCTCCGGCTCGTTTATTCCCATGGTCCGGGCAATTGGCGAGAAGCGAAGCCGGTGGTTCAATGCTCCGGTCGGTGCGATCCGGCGCATTCGCCAGAGTGGATCGCGAAAGGGATGAAAGGTATACGATGACCGAGGCACATCCCGATGAATCGACCCCGACCAGGGCACCGGTCAGCACGCAACGAGCCATCCTCAACACGATCAAGGGCGCTGCGGGCAATCTGGTCGAATGGTACGACGTCTACATCTACACCGTATTCGCTGTCTATTTCGAAGCGGCGTTCTTCGATTCCGCGGACAAGAACTCGACCGTCTATGTGTACGGCATTTTCGCCGTCACGTTCGTCATGCGACCGATCGGGTCCTGGTTCTTCGGTCGGTTCGCGGACCGGCGCGGGCGCCGCGCGGCGCTCACGGTCAGCATCACCCTGATGTCAGCGTGCTCGTTGGTCGTCGCGTTCATGCCGACACGCGAATCGATCGGCGGCTGGGCGGCCATCATTCTCATCGCCGCCCGGCTGGTGCAGGGCTTTGCCACCGGCGGTGAATACGGCACGTCGGCCACGTACATGTCCGAGGCAGCGACGGCGCACCGACGGGGATTCTTCTCCTCGTTCCAGTACGTCACGTTGGTCGGTGGCCATGTCCTGGCTCAATTCACCCTCCTCATCCTGATCAGCGTCATGTCGGTGGACGACATCAAGGACTGGGGCTGGCGAATCGGGTTCCTGATCGGCGGCATCGGTGCGCTGATCGTGCTGTGGATCCGTCGCACCATGGACGAGTCGCTGTCTCCGGAGTACCTGGCTGCCGTGAAATCCGGGCAGGACAGGTCATCCGGGTCGATGAAAGCCCTGCTGACCACCTACTGGCGCCCGCTGGTGTGGGTCTTCCTCGTCACCGCGGGCGGCACGATCGCGTTCTATACGTACAGCGTCAATGCGCCGGCCATCGTCAAGAAGGCATTCGGCGAGGACGGCGCGACAGCGGCGACATGGGTGAATCTGCTCGGCTTGATTTTCCTGATGGTGATCCAACCGATCGGCGGCCTGATCAGCGACCGGGTGGGACGCAAACCGCTGCTGGTGTTCTTCGGCGTGGGGGGCGTCCTGTACACCTGGGTGCTGATCACAGTTCTCGCCCGAACCACGTCGCCGATCACAGCCCTCCTGCTGACCGCGATCGGTTACGTCATCCTGACCGGCTACACGTCGGTGAACGCAATCGTGAAGGCCGAGGTCTTCCCTGCGCACATCCGGGCGCTGGGTGTCGGTCTGGGGTACGCGCTGGCCAACTCCATCTTCGGTGGCACCGCGCCGGTCATCTATCAGGCATCCTCCGCCGCCGACAGGACCGGCCTTTTCATCGTCTATGTCACGGCCGTCATCGCGGTCAGCCTGGTGGTGTACGTCTTCTTCATGCGCAACCGGGGCACCACCGAGTTGGACCGGGAACAGGGCAGTGCCTGGCGCGCGCCGGTCACCGCGACCCGCGCCTGACTTCCTGCAATCTGTTCACGTCGTCCGCGGTGTCGTTACGGACTGGAAGCAGGGAGGAGTCCGGGGCGTCGAGCGCAGCCGGTCGCCAGGCGACGCTCCATCTCGCCGCGGCCGGCCGGTCCGTGCGCACGGTGCATCGTTCGTGACGCACGGCGTCCGGCACCAACGAATTGCCCGGCGCCCAGCCCGATCCGGTCCGAGACGGCCGCACGATCGCCCGGCCGCCGCGCTGAACAGGGACTACCCTCCCGGTATGAGCGAGAGCGATCGGACAAGGGGCACCGAAGAGGTGGGCAACTTCGCCACCCACGACATCCAGACCCCGCATGTGGAACGGCCCGAGCACATCGGCAGCTTCGATGAGCACGACGAGCAGACACCGCACGAGGAGCGCCAGGAGGAGATCGGCGACTTCTCCCGGCACGACGTGCAGACCCTCGGCGAGACGAGCGAGGAGGCCGTACCCCGGTACGACCGGCACGACCAGTAGCTCCCGGCCGCGGACCGCCGGCGGCGCACTCGCCGCCGGCCCGATGCCGGATGCGATCATGACGCGATGACGCACCTGCGCATCGGCATCGACACCGGTGGCACGTTCACCGACGTCGTCGCCGTGGACACCCGCAGCGGCATCGTGAGCACGACCAAGACACCGTCCACCCCCGCCGACCCGGCGGACGGCTTCCTCACCGGCATCTCGAAGATCCTCGCGGTGCTCGATGCCAAGCCCAGCGACATCGAGTGGATCCTGCACGGAACGACGGTCGCCACCAATCAGCTGCTGCAGGGCCGTGCCGGCTCGCTCGGCTTCGTCACGACCGAGGGCTACGAGTTCCTGCTGGAGATCGCCCGCCAATCGGTGCCCGACGGATACGGCAACTCCTACTTCTGGGTCAAGCCGGACCGGATCGTGCCCGCGGACCTGGTGCGTACCGTCCGCGGCCGGATGGATTTCCAGGGCCGGGAGCTGCGGCCGTTCGACCGGGACGGCGCCGTCGCGACGGCGCGGTTCTTCCGCGACCGGGGGATCGCCAGCATCGCGGTCTGCTTCGTGCACTCGTACGCAAACGGCGCGCACGAGCGGCTGATGGCCGAGGTGCTCGCCGCCGAGTACCCGCAGGCCGTCGTGTCGTTGTCCAGTGCGGTGCTGCCGGAGTACCGCGAGTACGAACGGGCGATGACGACGCTGATCGACGCGGCGGTGAAACCCACCGTCGCTGCGTACGTCTCGAACATCGCCGTTCGCCTGCGCGACCTCGACGGCGGGCGGACGCTGCCGTTCTCGATCATGCGGTCCAACGGTGGCGTGCTGTCCGCGGCGCACGTCGCGGCGCAGCCCATCAGCACCGTGCTGTCCGGACCGGCAGCCGGGGCTCTCGGCGCCGCGGCGATCGCCGCCCGGGCCGGCTTCCCCGCCGTGCTGACCTGCGACGGCGGCGGGACCTCCACGGACGTCACCGTCATCACCGATTCGCGGCCGTCGCTGACCACCGAGGGCGCCGTCGGCCCGTTCCCGGCCAAGATTCCGATGATCGACGTGGTGACGGTCGGCGCGGGAGGCGGCTCGGTGGCGTGGATATCGCCGGAGGGCACGCTCAAGGTGGGCCCGCGCTCGGCCGGTGCCGACCCCGGTCCCGCCTGTTACCCCAGGGGTGGGACGGAGCCCACCGTCACCGATGCGCACCTGGCGTTGGGGCGCATCCCGCCCCACCTGCTCGGCGGCGAGATCGGCCTGGACGTCGCGTCCGCGGAGCGGGCCATCGCGACGGTGGCCACCCCGCTGGGCCTGTCCATCGAGGACTGTGCGACCGGGATCCTGGAGATCTCGGCGTGGAACCAGGCGAACGCCGTCCGGCGTATCACCACCAAGCGCGGCCTGGACGTCCGGGACTTCCCGCTCGTCACGTTCGGCGGCTCCGGTTCGCTGCTGGCCTGCCGGCTGATGGACATCCTCAGCATCGCAACGGTTCTCGTGCCGCCCCATCCCGGCAACGTGTCGGCGTACGGGTTGCTGACGGTCGACGTTCGCAACGACGGCGTGCGGACCGCGGTGGTCGCCGACCGGGACCTCGATGTCCCCGCGCTCCGGGTGCACTACGACGAGCTGGCCGATGACGCCCGGACTGCGCTGCTGGCAGAGGGTTTCGCGGCGGAGTCCGGCGTCGTCGAGCGGTCCGCCGACCTGCGGTACGTGGGCCAGGCGTTCGAGGTGACCGTTCCGTGCCCGCCCGGCGAGGTGGACCGGGACTGGGCGGACACCGTCGTGCAGCGCTTCCACGACGCGCACCGCGCGCTGTACGGGTACGACTTCCGGTCCAGGACCGACCAGCCGGTGGAGTGGGTGAACCTGCGGGTCGCCGGCATCGGGCCGATCAAACGCCCGCGGATCCGGGAGATCCCCGCCGGCACCGGCGCACCGGCCGCGCTGCTCGGCACCCGCCAGGTGCACTTCGGCACCTGGCGCGACGCCGCCATCTTCGACAGGGCGCTGCTCGGCGCGGGCGACACCGTTGCCGGGCCGGCCGTCGTGCAGGAGTTCGGCGCCACCGTCCCGGTCTTCCCCGGCTGTCTGGCCGAGGTCGACGCGATCGGCAACCTGCTGATGCGCGCGGCCCAGAACACCGTGGAGACAGCATGATCGACCCGATCCTGGTCGAGATCGTCGCCGGCACACTGGCTTCCGTCGAGGCGGAGGTGGAGACGGCGATCGGCAGGACCGCGCGGTCCCCGATGATCCGGGACGCCCACGACTTCCGGGCCGGCATTCACGACGCGGCGATGCGCAAGCTCACCGGCCGGTCGTACTCGGCGCTGGTGCAACCCGTCGTCCGGGACTTCCCGATCGACGAGATGGAGCCGGGTGACGTCTTCTTCCACAACGACGTCTACCTGTCCGAGGGCGGCATCGGGCACCTGCCCGACCTGTGCGTCACCGTTCCGGTGTTCCACGACGGCGACGTCGTCGCGTTCGTGCAGGCCTTCGGCCATCACGACGACATCGGCGGCACCGTACCGGGTTCCATGCCCTCGCACGCCACCAGCGTCTTCGAGGAAGGCCTGATGGTGCCGCCGATCAAACTGTGGGCGGCCGGGGTGCCGAACCGGGCGGCGCTGACGATCATGACCCGCAACTCGCGGATGCCGGAGTCGCTGGCCGCCGACCTGGACGCGGAATGCTCGGCCTGTCTGATGGGTGCCCGCCGGCTCGCGGAACTGTTCGACCGCTACGGGCGGCAGCAGATCGACGCGGCGTTCGAGGCGATCCTGCAGGCCACGACGCACACCTACCGCACCGAGCTGCTGTCGAAGATCCCGGACGGCGAGTACGTGTGGGAGGACTACGCCGAGCACGACGGCGTCGACCCGCCCCGGCTGCACACCCAGCGGATCACCCTGACCAAGCTGTCCGCCGGTGACGGCGTCACCGGCGGCCGGCTGATCCTGGACTTCACCGGCACCTCGCCGCAGGCGAAGGGGCCGATCAACCACTGCGCCGACTACTCCGACGGCGTCTTCCTCGCCAAATGGCTGGCGCCGATCCTGCGGAACCTCGCCGACACCCCGGAGCGGATGGCCGAACTGGAGGTCAACGAGGGTGTGGTGCCGCTGATCGAGATGCGTTTCCCGCCACCGGGAACGCTGCTGTCGCCGATCTTCCCGGCGCCGACCAACGCGCGGACGTTCGTGATCCTGCGGCTGCTCGGCGTGCTGGCCGGGGTGCTCGCCAAGGCCGTCGACGGCCGGATGCCGGCCGACCAGGAGACCATCCGGTACACCGGCGTCTACGGCGAGGACCTGAACGGGCGGCCGTACCTGATGCGGGAGGTGCTCGGCGGAGGCTCAGGCGGTCGCTATTACGCCGACGGCGAGGACACCATCCACGTCGTTCCCGATTCCCGGAATCTGCCGACCGAGTTCACCGAGGCGCGATTCCCGTTCGTCGTCGAACGGCTGGGGCTGGCCGTCGACTCCGGCGGGCCCGGCCTCTTCCGGGGCGGCCTGGGCTACGACAAGCACATCCGGATGCTGGCCGACGCCCACTTCATGTCGATCGCCGATCGATCGATCCTGGCCTGCTGGGGCGTCGCGGGCGGCCGGGCCGGCCGGTCGTTCAACGTGACCATCGACCCGGGCGGGCCGAACGAACGCAGCGTCGATGCGCTGGCCGACGCCGAACCGGTCGCCGCCGGAGAGGTGATCCGGATCCGCACCACCGGCGGCGGTGGCTGGGGCGACCCGCTGACCCGGCCCCCGGAAAGGGTGCTCAGGGACGTCATCTGGGGCAAGGTCTCGGTCGACGGGGCGCTGGCCGACTACGGCGTGGTGATCACCGGTGAGCCCGGCTCGTACGGGGTCGACGACGACGGCACCGCTTCCGCCCGGGCGCTGCTCGCCGCGGACGAGGCCGAGCACCCCGCGTTCTTCGACCGTGGACCGGGCTACGCGCTGCTGGCGGGCGGACTGACCAACGCCGACGTCGACAGGCTCTGATGCCGCGATCGGTTCCCGGCAGGTCGGGCCGGCTGCCGGGCACGCGGGTGGCCGCGGGGCGATGCGTCGACCCGACCGTCGACGCGTTGCGGCGACCTGGTTGTCCCATTTACGGTGAATTGACAGGACCACCCCTCCGCGGTCGATCCGCGGATCCGGTGACGGTGACGGTCCCGGTGACGATTGATCCGCCGCAGCACGCGCTGACGGGCGGCCACGCACGTTGAGGTGGAGGTAAAGGTGGCCGGAGCGGACGCCGCCGTCTTCGAGGCTGCTTCGCCCGAGTTGCGGGACCTGCTGATCGGCATCGACTGGTCGTCGACGCAGCTGGGCCCGGTGACGTCCTGGTCACCCGTGCTGACCGTGATGGTGCAGATGGCGCTGCGGTCCGGGTTCTCCACCGAGATCCACTGGGGTCCGCAGTTGGTGACCATCTACAACGATGCGCACGTGCCGCTGCGCGGTCAGCGGCACCCGGAGGGCCTCGGCCGGCCGATGCGGGAGGTGTGGCCCGAGACGTGGGATCGGGCCGGTCCCCGGTTCGACCGCGTGCTGGGCGGTGACACCCTGCGGTTCGACGACGACCGGCAGATCCTGACCCGGCACGGTTACCCGGAGGAGTGCTACTTCACCTTCTCGCAGAGCCCCATCGTCGACGTCGACGGCAGCACCGGCGGGGTCATCACGGTGGCCATCGAGACCACCGGCAAGGTGCTGTCCGAACGCCGGATGCGGGTGGTCCGCGAACTGGGGGCGCTGTCCGCGGCCGAGACCGGCGCGATCGCCTCGACATGCGCGGCCGCGCTGACGGTGCTGGGCACCGCCCGGGAGAGCGTGCCGTTCGCCGCGGCGTTCGTCCCCGACGACGATGCGGACCGGTCAGCCGATCGCGCCGACTCGACCGACCGGCTGGTGCGCGAGGTCACCGCGTATGGGCTGGCGACGCCGAACGGCGGCGTGCTGACCGCGCTGACCGGTGCCGCGGAGGCGGTGGCCCGCACGATGACCACCGGTCGACTCGAGGTGCTGCGGGATCTGCGGGCGACGTCATCCGACGCCCTCGCGCCGGGACCGATCGGTCCACTGCTGCCCGACGTCGCCGTGGTCCTGCCGCTGACGGTGAGCGGGCAGGCCGTGCCGGTCGGCGCGGTGATCCTGGGGATCAACCCGTACCGGCCGTTGGACGACGCGTATGTGTCGTTCATCGACCTGATCGGCCGGCAACTACGGGTGGCGGTCGCCGATGCCTCGGCGCACGAGACCGAGCGGAGCAGGCTGCGGGCGCTGGCCGACCTCGACCGCACCAAGACCGAGTTCTTCCAGAACGTCAGCCACGAACTGCGCACCCCGCTCACCCTGCTGCTCGCGCCGCTGCAGGATCTGGTCGCCGGGTCCGACGACGGCGCCCCGGACAGCACGGTCAGCCGGCAGGACCTGCGCGCCGCGCTCCGCGCTGCCGAGCGGCTACGGGTGATGGTCGACGCCCTGCTCGACCAGTCGATGACGCAGGCCGGATTCCTGTCGCCGAAGCCGCGCCCGACCGACCTGGTGATCGCCACCGCCGATGCCGCGGCCATGTTCCGGTCCGCTGCCGAGCACGCCGGCCTGTCATTCGAGGTGTCCGTGCCGCAGGACCACGTGATCGCCGCGGTCGACACCTCGATGTGGTCCACCATCGTCACGAACCTGGTGTCGAATGCCGTCAAATACACCACTCAGGGCGGCATCTCGGTCACCCTGAGCGCCACGGCGACCGAGGCGGTGCTGACCGTCGCGGACACCGGCCGGGGCATCAGCGAGGGCGAGCAGGCCATGGTCTTCGAGCGGTTCTACCGCGCCGGGAAGGCCCGCCGGGCGGCGCTGGGCGCCGCGCCGGCGAGCGAGGTTCCGGCGGCCGTCGGGGCCGGCATCGGCCTGGCGCTGGTGCTCGACCTGGTCACCCTGCACCGCGGCCGGGTCGACCTGACCAGCGCCGCCGGGAAGGGCACGACGGTGACGGTGACGGTGCCGCTCGGGGTGACCGCCCCGACGGTCACCGAAACGGAACCTTCAGTAGGCGGCGCGCCGAGCCGACCGACGGTGCTGGTCGTCGAGGACGACCCGGACCTGCGCAGTTACCTGACCCGGTTGCTGACCAGGGATGGCTGGGCGGTGACCGCCGCACCGGACGCCGAAGCCGCCCAGCAGGTGCTGTTCGCCGGGCCGGACGCACCCGCCGCGGCCCTGCCGGACCTCGTGCTCACCGACGTGATGCTGCCCGGCGAGAGCGGCCTGCAGTTGGTGGCCCGGGTCCGGCAGGACCCGCGCACCGCGCGGCTGCCGGTGCTGGTCGTCACCGGGCGCGGCGGTGCGGACGCCGCCGGCGAGGGGCTCGCGGCCGGCGCGGACGACTACGTCACCAAGCCGTTCTCGTCGCGGGAGCTGCTGGCAAGGGTGCGGGCCAACCACGAGTTGCACCGGTTGCGGGAAGGCGCGGTGGACGCCGCGGAGACCCGGGCGCAACAGATCCGCGGGGCCCTGGACAGCAACCGGGTGGTGGGCACCGCCATCGGCATCGTCATGGCGACCTACCGGCTCAGCGCCGAGCAGGCCTTCCGGTTGCTGACCGTCGCGAGCCAGAACACGAACAGCAAGCTGCGGGACATCGCCGGCTCGGTCGTCCGATCGGGCGCGCTGCCGTACCGGCCGACCGTCATCGATGACCTGCTGGAGCAGATCGGCCGGGAGGCCGCACGCAAGCGGTGACGGGGACGCGCCCGGTCAGGCGGCGCTCACCGACAGGGGGCGGGCGATCCGGCGTCCCCGGTGCGGTGACGACGGCGCGGACGGGCCGCGGACCAGCAGGGCGATGACGGCGCCGGCCGCCAACGTCAGCCAGTAGGTGAGCCCGCGGTAGATCACCACCGCCGCGGCGGCGGGTGCGGCGGCGACACCGGCCGCGATCAGACCACCGAGCAGCGCCGCCTCGATCACTCCGACACCGCCCGGCGTCAGCGGAATCTGCCGCAGGATCTGCACGCCGACGTAGACGCTGGCCATGGCGATCAGGTCGACGCCGGCGCCGACGGCGAGCAGCGCCGCGGCCAGCACGGCGAAGTCCGCAACCCACTTGACCACGGCCCACATCGCGCCGGACCGCCAGGTCGCGGCCGGCAGCGATGCCCCGGCCCGGCGCAGGTCGCGCAGGTAGCCGGTCAGCACGCGGGTTCCGGCCGCGATCGCGGCCGTGGCCCGGCGGCGCCGAGTGACGGGCCGGACCGCGGGCCCTGTAGCCGGAACCACTTCAGACGTGGTCGAGAGAGCGAGTTGGTCGTGCCTGGCCGCCCGCACCCGGGTGGTGCCCTGGGTGCGCAGCCAGTGCAGACCGAACCCGAGGGCGACCACGGAGACGAGCCCGGCGATGGTCATGGTGACGCCGCCGAACTGCGCGGTCAGCGTCCCGAACAGGGTGGGGCCGGTGACGGCCAGGTACAGCGCGAGCAGCGCACCGGTCAGCAGCCCCGCGGAACCCACCATGCTCAGACCTGTGTCCGCGGAGCTGAGGCCGGTGCGGCGCAGCCGGCGGTAGGTGTATCCGGCGCCCAGCGCGGAGCCGCCCGGTAGGGCCAGGGAGATGGCGCCGCTGGTCAGGGTCAACACCATCGACCGGCCGCGGCTGAGGTTCCCGCCGAGGTCGGTCACCAGCCCGTGCTGGACGAGCGCGAAGGCCCACAGCGAGACGACCGTCGCGACCACGGCAGCGGCGACCCACAGCGGCTGGGCGGCGGCGAGCAGGTCCACCACCGAACCCACGGCCGGGAGCCGGCCGCGCAGCGCGTAGACGCCGACCGCGATGACGAGCACCGTGACGGCGAACCCGGCGAACCGCCGGCCGCGGCGCGCGCCGGTGGTGTCAGTGCCGATGGGGGTGACGGAGGCATCGGTCGGGTGCGCCGGGGCATCGCCCGTGCGGGCGGCCGGCAACTGTTCGCGGTGATCCGTGGCGACCTCCGGCGACGGCGGCGCCGGTGCGATGGCGGTGACCATGATCGACTCCCAACTCCGTTCCCCGCGAATGATCTTTCGTCATCGGGGTATCGGATGTCGTCGTCCGGCCGACGACTGTTGGGTCTACCGCCGGTGCAGTACGGCCCCGGGCGCGGTTCGGGGTTGTCCGCCGGCGGCGATCGCCACTGCTGCGGCGGCCTGACGGCGGCAGACTGCAGGCTCAGGGAGGTCCCTGACGGACCAGCCCACTCTCGTAGGCGATGACGACCAGCTGCGCGCGGTCCCGCGCCCCGAGCTTGGCCATCGCGCGGTTGACGTGCGTCTTGGCCGTCAGCGGGCTCACCACCAGATGCGCCGCCAGCTCCTCGTTCGACAGCCCCATCGCCACCAACGACAGCACCTCCAGCTCCCGCGGGGTCAACGCGTCGAGCCGTTCGGTGTTGACCGCGTCCGACCGCTCGGGGCGGTCGAGGAACGTGCTGATCAGCGCCTTGGTGGCGTGCGGCGAGAGTAGTGAGTCCCCACTGGCGACGAGCCGGATCGCGTCCAGCAACTCGTCGGGGCCGACGCCCTTGCCGAGGAACCCGCTCGCCCCGGCACGCAGCGCCTGGAAGACGTACTCGTCGAGCTCGAAGGTGGTCAGCACCAGCACCTTGACCCCCGCCAGTGCCGGGTCGGCCATGATGGCGCGGGTCGCGGCGAGGCCGTCCATCTCCGGCATCCGGATGTCCATCAGGACGACGTCGACGCCACCGGCCTGCACCCGGCTCAGCGCCTCCCGGCCGGTGGTCGCCTCGCCCACCACCTCGAGGTCGTCGGCGGACTCGATCAGCACCCGGAACCCCGCGCGCAACAGCGCCTGGTCATCGGCGATCAGCACCCGGGTCGGCGTGGACCCGTTCGGCGTGGACCCGTTCGGCGCGGACCCGTTCGGTGCGGACCCGGACGGCTCCGGCGGCCCGCCGATCATCCGGACGTCACCGGCAGCCGGACCGCGACCCGGAACCCGCCGTCGGCCAGCGGCTGGGCGTCGAAGTCGCCGCCGACGCTGGCGACCCGCTCCCGCATGCCGAGCAGCCCGAAGCCACCGGTGGTGCCGGCCGCACGCCCGGCGCGCACCGAACGGTCGCCGGTGCCGGAGTTGACCACGCCGAGAGCGAGGGCGTCCGAGCCGTAGTCGAAGCGCAGCACCACATCGGTTTCGCCGGCGTGCTTGCGGGCGTTGGTCAACGACTCCTGCACGACGCGGTAGGCGACCAGGTCGACGGCCGGCGGCAGCGGCGCCGGCACCCCGCTGATCACCGTCTGCACGGTCAGTCCGGTCGCCCGGAACTCCTCGACCAGTGACGTCACCCCGGCCAGTCCGGGCGCCGGCTGGGCCGGCTCACTGCCGTCACCGGCGGTACTGCCCGGCTCCCGCAACACCGACACCACCGCCTGCATCTCCGACAGCACGGAGCGGGCGGCGTCCCGGACGTGGTCCAGCGCCTGCCGGGCCTGCTCCGGCTTGCGTTCCAGCAGGTGCCCGGCGACCCCGGCCTGCACGTTGATCACCGCGATGTGGTGCGCCAGCACGTCGTGCAGCTCGCGGGCGATCCGCAGCCGCTCGTCCGCGACCCGCCGCCGCCCGTCCTCCTCACGGGACAGCTCGGCCCGTCGCGCGCGTTCCTCGACGGCGGCGACGTAGGCCCGCCGGTTGCGCACCGCGTCGGCCAGCGCGATCGCCAGCGCACACAGCGCCGCCACCGCCACCGGCCGTGGGTGCGACCAGTATTCGGCGTCCCGGATGGTGCCGATGCCCATGGCGGTCAGGGTGATGACCACCGCGGCGGCGATGGCGCCCCACCGCTGCCCGGCCAGGGTGATGGTGACCAGCGCGGTCACCACGGCCAGGATGATCGATGGCACGTCGTGGGTGAAGGTCTGCACGGTCAGGTAGCAGACGGCCGTGACGACCAGCACCGGCCACGGGTGGCGCCGCCGGAACAGCAGCGCCAGACACCCGATGGCCGTGGCGATCCACACGCCCGCAGAGGGCAGCGGGTCGACGCCCATCCGCGCCCCGGCGAAGAAACCACCGGCGCTGAGAACGAAGATCAGCAGCGCCAGGCCCGCGTCGTACGCGTGCGGATGCGCCCGACAGCCCTGCTGCCAGTGCCGTTGCCAACGACTGGACGTGGCCTCGAGGTCGCCCTCGAGGGGACCCGTGATCGCCGCCGTCCCCCCGGAGCCCGATGTCGGCTGCCCGGTCGCCGGCACACTCAGGGAATCAGATCCCTGCCATCCGGCGGCCGACGCCGCGCCCGGCACCAGATGCGAACCGGGTGCGCGCACGGCGGCGCCCGGAGCCGTGGCCCCGGGCACCGTCGTCTCTTTCATGGCCTCACCCTAGGCATCGGGCAACCTCTCAGGCATCCCTGCGCCGGATCAGCACGGCGGCCCCGGCCAGCAGCAACACGACCCAGCCGATGAACACCGCAGCACCGGCGCCGGGGCTGAGCAGCGTCGACGAACCGGTCACGCTGGTGAACGCGGATCCGGCGTCGGACGGCAGGTAGGGCGTGATGGCGTCGCTCCAACTGTCGGGCAGGACGACGCCGAGCAGGCCGGGGATGATCAGCAGGCTCGCGACGATGACGGCGATTGCACCGGCCGTGTTGCGCAGCAGCGCACCGACCGCGATGCCCAGCACGCCGATCCCGGCCAGGTACAACCCGGATCCGATGACGGCGCGCAGGACGCCGTCCGCGGCGAGCGTGGTGCCCCGGTCACTGCCCAGGATGGCCTGACCGACGAAGAACGCCGCCAGCGCGGCGATCACCATCACCACGGCCAGGGTGACAGCCAGCACGGTCGCCTTCGCCCACAGCACCGGCAGTCGGCGGGGCACCGCCGCGAAGGTGTTGCGGATGAGGCCGTTCGCGTACTCGTTGCTGATCAGCAGGACGCCCAGGATGCCCACGATCAATTGGGCGAGCGTCACCCCGGCCAGGCTCAGTGCCGTCGGGTCGCTGCTCGCGAAGGGGCCGCCGCCGGCCGGCGGCGTGCTGTTGGCCGGTGTGACGTCACCGCTGGCGACGGATGCGGCCAGCGCACCGAACGCCACCAGCACGGCGGCCGCGCTGGAGATCATGATCATCCAGGACCGCACGGAGCGGAGCTTGATCCACTCGGAACGGAGAACCCGGCGCCGGGTGACGGCGAGGCCGGTGCCGTCCAACCGGGTGCGCAGCGCGGGAGCGGCGGTCGTAATCGGTGCGGCGGGGCCGTTGACGACGCTCATCAGGCGGCGCTCCTGTCGGTGGTCGGAACGGCGGCGTCGCCGTGCGTGGCGTCATCGGCGCTGTCCCTGGTCAGGTCCATGAAGGCCTGCTCCAGCGAGACGGTGCGGGGGGTCAGTTCGTAGAGAACGATGCCGGCGTCGGCGGCCCGGTGGCCGATGTCCCTGGCCTGGAGCCCGGTGATCTCGAGAACCTCCCGGTCCGCGCCGGCCCGGATCTCGATGCCGTCGGCGAACAGTGCCTCGGCCAGCCGGACGGCGTCCGGTGACCGGACGAACACCGAACTCTGCGCCGCCCCGGCGCCCAGCTGGGACATCGGGATCTCGGCGATCATCCTGCCGCGGCCGATGATCACCAGGTGCTCGGCGACGGCGGCCAGTTCGGTGATCAGGTGCGAGGAGACGAAGACGGTGCGGCCCTGGGCGGCGAGGTCGGCGAGCAACCCGCGGATCCACAGGATTCCCTCGGGGTCGAGCCCGTTGACCGGCTCGTCGAACAGCAGGATCTGCGGGTCGGCAAGCAGCGCTCCGGCGATGCCGAGGCGCTGGGACATGCCGAGGGAGAAGGCGCCGGCCCGCCGGCCGGCCGCACCGGTCAGACCCACCATGTCCAGCACCTCGTCCACCCGGGTGGCGGGCACGCCGGTGGTGGCGGCCACGGCGAGCAGGTGGTTGCGGGCGGACCGCGCCGGGTGGACCGCCTTGGCGTCGAGCAGCGCACCGACCTCGTGCAGCGGGGCCACGTGATCGGCGTACCGGCGGCCGTCGATGGTGATCCGGCCGGAATCGGGGCGGTCCAGCCCGATGATCATCCGCATGGTGGTCGACTTGCCGGCGCCGTTGGGACCGAGGAACCCGGTCACCACACCGGGCCGGACGGTGAAGGACAGGTCGTCGACGGCCACCTGCCGGCCGTACCGCTTGCTGATGTGCTCGACAACGATCACGACGAACTCCTGACGGCGCGGGACTGCTACTGGGTGCCCAGCGTGCCCATTTGCGGCCGTCAGCGTCGTCGTCCGGGCGTCGACACTTCGCCGTACCACCGGCGCGGTACCGCGGTGCACAACCGGGTCAACTCGATCGAGTGCGTACATCGGGGGAACTTTTCGCTGACACGAGCGTCAATCTCTTGGGCGCCGTCATCGGCGCCCCCCGGTTCCACTGGTGGCACTGCAGCCACCGCGGACCGCGGAGTGCGGGGCAGCCGACATCCAGAACCCGACTTCGAGCATCCGACATCGAGAACTGAACGACCACCGACCTGACCGGAGTTGAGAACGCTGAGCGCGACGACGTACACGGCCGCCGACACCAGCAGCACGTCCGATCTGGGCTCCGGGCTCGGTGCCGTCGCGGACTGGGTTCTCGGGTTGATGGAGCAGATCGGTGCACCCGGCGCCGCTCTCGCGGTGGCGCTGGAGAACCTGTTCCCGCCGATCCCCAGCGAGGTGATCCTGCCGCTCGCCGGGTTCGCCGCCAGCCGCGGCGAGATCGACCTGCTCGAGGCGATCCTCTGGACGATCGCCGGCTCTGTGGTCGGCGCGTCCGCCCTCTACGGCATCGGCGCCTGGCTGGGCCGGGAGCGGATGCGCGTCGTCGTCCGCAAGCTGCCGCTGGTCGACGTGGAGGACATCGACCGGACCGAGGCGTGGTTCCGCCGGCACGGCGCCGCCGCGGTGTTCTTCGGGCGGATGATCCCGCTGTTCCGGTCTCTGATCAGCATTCCAGCGGGCATCGAGCGGATGCACTTCGGGCAGTTCCTGCTGCTGACCACGGCCGGCAGCGCCATCTGGAACACCGTCTTCATCCTCGCCGGGTTCTGGCTCGGCGAGCAGTGGCACGTCGTCGAGCGGTACGCCGCGGTCTTCCAGTACGGGGTGATCGTCGCGGTCGTGGCCGCGGTTGTCCTGTTCGTCGTCAAGCGGGTGCGCCGGAACCGGCGCGCGCGGGCGGAGGGCCGTCAGCCCGGCTGACTCCGGCGGATTGCGGTACACCGGTTGGGTCGCGCGCTCACCCCGCGGTCGGTCCCGCCGACGGTTGCACCGCTGCCTGGCGCAACCGTCGTCAGAACGCCCCAGGTGTTCACTCGATGGTGACCGCCGACCCGCTCAGTGCCGGAACCCGGACGGCCCGCTGATGGTGCCGGAACCGGCCTCGGTGTTCAGGTTGTCCACCGCCGCCAGCAGGTCCTTGAAGAACAGGTCGGCAAGGTCGAGGGAGAAGCCGTTCCGGCAGACCACGCGCAGCACCGCCAGGTCCTGCCGGTTCTCCGGGAACGTGTAGGCCGGGACCTGCCAGCCGCGTTCGCGCAACCGGCGGGACACCGCGAACACGTCCCAGCCGGTGACGCCGTCCGCGGTGGTGAACGCGAACACCGGCAACTCGTCGCCCTTGGTGATCAGCCGGAACTCCGGCAGGTTGCCGATCCGCTCGGCGAGCGACATCGCGACGTCGCGGGAGGCCTGTTGGACGGCGGTGAAGCCCTTGCGACCCAGCCGGAAGAAGTTGTAGTACTGCGCGACCACCTCGGCGCCGGGGCGGGAGAAGTTCAGCGCGAACGTCGGCATGTTGCCGCCGAGGTAGTTCACGTTGAACACCAGTTCCTCGGGCAGGTGCGACTTGTCCCGCCACAGCACCCAGCCCACGCCCGGGTAGACCAGGCCGTACTTGTGGCCGGAGGTGTTGATCGAGGACACCCGCGGCAACCGGAAGTCCCACTCCAGGTCGGGATCGAGGAACGGCGCGATCATGCCGCCCGACGCGCCGTCGACGTGCACCGGGATGTCCGGGCCGCCGCCGGCCAGCAGGTCGTCGAGCGCCTTCGCGATCGCGGCGACCGGCTCGTAGCTGCCGTCGAACGTGGAGCCCAGGATTGCGACGACGCCGATGGTGTTCTCGTCGCACGCGGCGATCGCGCCCTCGGGTTCCAGGTGGAACCGCTCGCCGTCCATCGGCACCGTCCGCGGCTCGACATCCCAGTAGCGGCAGAACTTCTCCCAGCACACCTGGACGTTGGCGCCCATCACCAGGTTGGGCTTGCGGACGTTCAGGTCGTCGCCGCTGTCCCGGACCTTGCGTTCCCAACGGCGCTTGAGCGCCATCCCGGCCAGCATGCAGGCCTCGGAGGACCCGGTGGTGGAACACCCGGTGGCATCGTCCGGTGACGGGGCGTGCCACAGGTCGGCAAGGATCGCGACGCACCGGCGCTCGATCTCCGCGGTCTGCGGGTACTCGTCCTTGTCGATCATGTTCTTGTCGGCGCAGTCCGACATCAGCGTCAGCGCCTGCGGTTCCATCCAGGTCGTGACAAACGTGGCGAGGTTGAGCCGGGCGCTGCCGTCCAGCAGCAGCTCGTCCCGGATCAGCTGGTAGGCGACCTCGGCCGGCACCGGGTCGTCGCCGATGGCGATTTCGGGCAACTGCACCTCGTCACCGACGGCCGGGTTCGCCAGGCCGTAGATCGGATTGGAGTGGACTGCGCGGGCGGGCTGTGACGATCCGGTATGCAGGGCCATGTTTCGCAGTATTGCGGGGTACCCCAGAGCCCGTCGTCGCCCGGAACGGATGATGCCCCGGATGTGCTACCCCGGCCGTCGTGCACGCGCTGATTCAGGAGGCGATCGGGGTGGACAATCTCGGGCATGACGACCCCCGGATCGCGATTGTCGCTGGACCTGCCGGCCGCCGTGGACATTCGGGAGGTCGGCCTGCGGGACGGGCTGCAGATCGAGGCCCCGCTGGGTTGGGACGAGAAACGCGCGCTGATCGAGGCGCTCGCCGCGACCGGCGCCCGGCGGATCGAGGCGACGGCGTTCGTCTCGCCGCGCGCGGTGCCGGCGATGGCCGACGCGGAGCGGGTGGCCGCCGAGCTGCACCGGTGGCCGGACATCGCCTGGTCCGCGCTGGTCGCCAGCCCCAACGGCGCGCGCCGCGCGGTCGCCGCCGGGCTGACCGACATCGAATACGTGGTGTCCGCCTCCAACGGGCACAGCCTGGCCAACGTCGGGCGGAGCAGTGACGAGGCGCTGGCCCAGGTGGCGGAGGTCGCGGCCGTCGCGCACGACGCCGGCGGCCGCTGCGAGGTGGTGATCGCGGTGTCCTGGGACTGCCCGTTCGACGGCCGGACGCCGCCCGAGCGGACCGTGCAGGTGGCCCGGCGGGCGGCGGAGCTGGGTGCGGACCGGCTGTGCCTGGGGGACACGATCGGCACCACCACCCCGCGGCGGGTCACCGACCTGGTGGCCGCGGTCCGGGACGCCACCGGAGATGTCGACCTTGGGGTGCATTTCCACGACACCAGGGGCACCGGCCAGGCGAACGCGCTGGCGGCCGTGCTCGCCGGCGTCACGCAGCTCGATGCGTCCATCGGCGGGCTCGGCGGCTGCCCGTTCGCGCCCGGGGCGAGCGGCAACATCGCCACCGAGGAACTGTCCTACTGGCTCGCCGAGTCGGGGGTGGAGACGGGGCTGGCGATGCCTGCCCTGCTGGACGCCGCGGCCGTCGCGGAGAAGGCCGTCGGACACGCCCTGCCCAGTTCGCTCTACCGGGCCGGTGGGCCGGCGCGACCGCTGGGCCGCACCTCCGCGCGACCCTGACGGCGACCATCTGGGCGCGGGCGCCGACGCCTCCCGACCGGGCGCGGAAAAGGCCGCCACCCCGACAGTGCGGGATGACGGCCAGGTTCCGTCCGTGACGGGTTGCGTCAGCGGCAGGGCGTCAGTTGGAGACGTCCGCGCGCTCGGCAGCGCCCTTCTCGGTGGCAGCGCCGTTGGTCGACAACGCACCGGAGGACGACTCCAGGTGTGCGCGCACGAACCAGTGGAACAGCTCCAGCTGCCGCAGCTGGCCGATCAGCAGGTCGTTCGTGACCGGATCGGACTCCTCGACCTTCTCGGCCGCCTCGCGGTGGTCGGAGATGACGCCCTGGTAGACCAGGTCGAGCGCGCCGAGGTGGGCGATCGCATCGTCGCGGCCGACCGAATAGTCGTCCCACTTGCGCTGCTTGACCAGTGCGCCGGGAGTGCCGACCGGTGAGGAACCCAGGGTGGCGATCCGCTCGGCGACCTCGTCGGCCATCGCCCGCGCGGCGTCCACCTGCGGATCCAGCATCTGGTGCACGGCGATGAAGTGCGGGCCGACGACGTTCCAGTGGATGTGCTTGAGCGTCAGCGCAAGGTCGTTGAGGGCGTTGAGCCGGTCCTGCAGCGCGCCGGCCACCGCGGCGCCTTCCTCGACCGTCATGGACGGAACGGTGTACTTCGGCAAAGCCATGGGAGATCTCCGATCCTCGGTACGTGTGTGCCTGACACCTGTTCCCGGGATCGGTCAGAGCGACACGTCACGGACCGGAATGGGCGGGACGACCGCCGGCGCCGTCGAAGTCAGTCCCGCCGCACCTGCTGCGGCGGCAGCACGATCTTGTTCTGCACGGACATCTTGTTCATCTTGTTCGGCACGGACATCGTCGCCGGCGGCTCGGCCGGTGCGGTCGACGCGGGCGTGTGCGCCGGAGCGGCAACCGATGGGTCCACCGCCGCGGTCGCGCCGGCCAGCGTGCCGCCCGGTGTCACCGGTGAGCGATGCCTGCGGTGCACCGGCAGCACGAACAGTGCCACCACCAGCCACAGCAACTGGACGCTGCCGGCGACGGCGAGCAACGCGCCCCCGGCGTCGTAATCGCCGTCCCGCACGTGCATCAGCGACGCGGTCGGGGTGCACCAGATCGCCAGCCCCGCCGTCATCAGCACCGAGTAGCCGACCACCGCCGCGATGCGTCCGGTCAGCGCCCGGTCGGAGCGCTGGTAGCCGCTGTCGTCGTTGGCGAGCTCGCGGATCCCGGAGACCAGCCGCAGGCTCAGCAGCAGCATTGCCGGGAAGACCCAGATGATGTGGTGCACCCAGCTGACCGGGCTGACGAGCACGCCGACCAGGCCGGCGAGAGTCAGGCCGGCGAGCTCGTCGCCGGCCATGGCGGCGCGCCGTGCCCGCCACAGCCCGAACACCGCGAGCGAGCCGGCGAGCACGAGCCAGGCCGTCCGGTCGGGGGCGAACGGCGCGTTGAGCCTCGCGAGCAGGCCGTTGACGGACTGGTTCATCGTGGTGTCGATGAAGCCGACCCGCGAGGTCTCCCAGATCAGGGACGTGAAGTACCGCCACGTCTCGGTCGGCGCGACCATGGCGCTGACCAGGTTGGCCGCGACGATGGTGCCGATCGCGGTGAGCGCCGCCCGCCAGCGCCCGACTAGCAGCAGGTAGACGATGAAGATGCCCGGGGTGAGCTTGACGGCGGTGGCCAGCCCGATGCCGACACCGGTCCACTTGCTGTTCCGCCGGCCCAGGACCAGCAGGTCGACCAGCACCAGGACGGCCAGGTAGATGTTGATCTGCCCGAAGGAAAGCGTCTGGCGGAACGGCTCGAGGGTGAACGCGAACGCCGTGGCGACGCCGGCGACCGCGAACAGCAGCGGCCTGGGCAGCCGGATCCGCTCGCGCAGGATCAGGTACACGAAGGTCCCGGCGGAGGCGATGATCGCGGTCAGCGACAGCAGCAGCACGACCGGGTACGACAGCCAGGCCATCGGTGACATCAGCACCGCTGCGACGGGCGGGTAGGTGAACCCCAGCGAGACGTTGACCGGGTCGGGCTGGGAGTAGGAGAACAGGTCGTTCCCGTTGTGCCAGTAGTTGATGGCGTCGTAGTACAGCCGCAGGTCGAACTGGGAGTGGTGCTGACCCATGATCTCGCCGAACACCCATGACGCGAACGCCGCCACGGTGACCGGCAGCACGACCATCACGATCCGGGTCGCCCTGGGGAGCGAGTCCCACCATCGGACGACCTTCATCGAGGTCACGGTCGGTTGATCGGGAGTGTGCACGCCGACGATTATCGCAGCCCTTACCATTTCTCCGGAACACTTTTGACCATTCCGGTACATCACCGCGCGGCTCCCCGGGCGCGCTTCCACCGGTTCCCGCAGTGCCCGGCGGGTGCGGCCGGTAGCACCCCGCCGGATCGTCCACGACGGCTCGGTTCTGCAGACAGACAAGCTGTCCCACAGCGTCTCTCGCCGCCGCAGCCAGTCGGCAGACCGTTCGGAAATTGGTAAAGGAATGGTCAAAGAATGGCGGTTGCGGCTCGCGGGTGATTCCAGTGGACCCACGGTATGCACGCATTGTGGGTGAGCGAACTCACCCGCAACGAATCAGGCGAAAGCAGACACCCGCAGCGGGTGCCCCTCGATCGGGTCGTCCGGCGCGGCCCACGCGACCTGTACGCCGAGCCGATCGGCGAGCGCCTGTGCGTGCCGGCCGGACCGGGCACGGCGGCGCCGATGGGTACGGTTCCGGTCAGGTCGACGACAAAGGAGCATCACGTGCCAGAGCCCATCGAGGTCCGCAAGATCCCCCTGCACACCGTCTCCGACGCCAGCGAGCTGACTGCGCTGATCGACGACGGCGTGCTCGAGGCGGACCGGATCGTCGCCGTGATCGGCAAGACCGAGGGCAACGGTGGCGTCAACGACTACACCCGGATCATCGCCGACCGCGCGTTCCGCGAGGTGATCGGCGAAATGGGCACCCGCACCGCCGAGGAGGTCAAGCAGATCCCGATCGTCTGGTCAGGTGGGACCGACGGTGTGCTGTCCCCGCACGCGACGGTGTTCGCCACGCTGCCCGCGGACAAGGCCCCGGTCACCGACGAGCCGCGGCTGACCGTCGGATTCGCGATGAGCGACACCCTGCTGCCGGAGGACATTGGCCGCGTCGCCATGATCACCAAGGTGGCCGCGGCGGTCCGCGAGGCGATGGAGCGTGCCGGCATCACCGACCCCGCCGACGTGCACTATGTGCAGACCAAGACCCCGCTGCTGACCATCAACACCATCAGGGACGCCAAGTCCCGCGGCAAGACGGTGTGGACGGAGCAGACCCACGAGTCGATGGACCTGTCCAACGGGTGCACCGCGCTCGGCATCGCCGTGGCACTCGGGGAGATCGAGATGCCGACCGACGCCGACGTCATGCACGACAGGTCGCTGTTCTCGGCGGTGGCCTCCTGCTCGTCCGGGGTGGAGCTGGACCGGGCGCAGGTGGTCGTCGTCGGCAACGCGGTCGGTGTCGGCGGCCGGTACCGGGTGGGCCACTCGGTGATGAAGGACGCACTGGACTCGGGCGGCATCTGGGACGCGATCCGCAGCGCCGGGCTGGAGCTGCCGGACCGCCCGCACACCGAGGACCTCGACGGCCGGCTGGTCAACGTCTTCCTCAAGTGCGAGGCGTCGCAGGACGGCCAGGTCCGCGGCCGGCGCAACGCCATGCTCGACGACTCGGACGTGCACTGGCACCGGCAGATCAAGGCGTGCGTGGGTGGAGTGACGGCGGCCGTCACCGGCGATCCGGCGGTGTTCGTGTCCGTGTCGGCGGCCCATCAGGGGCCGGACGGCGGCGGACCGGTCGCCGCCATCGTCGACCTCGGCGACCGCGGGTAGCGCGCCCCGGGCGGCGCAGCTGCGGGCCGGCAGCGAGAGTCCCGCACTGCGCCCTGCCGGTCAGCGCCGGACGAACTCCAGGTCGAAGATCTCGTGCCCGGCGGCCAGGCCACGCCGCTCGAACCGGGTCTTCGGCCGGAACTGCGGTCGGGGAGCCCAGCCGGCGTACGCGTTGCGCAGCCCCTTGGTGGCGGTGCACGCCGCGAGCATGCTCTCGGCGTACGGCGCCCAGTCGGTGGCCAGCCGGAAGACCCCGCCTCGGCGCAGCCGGGACGCCACGAGGGCGGCGAAGTCCGGGGTCACCAGACGGCGCTTGAGGTGCTTGGTCTTGGGCCATGGGTCGGGGAAGAACAGCCACACCTCGGCGAGCGTCCCGGGCGCGATCAGGTCGGTGAGCACCTGCACGCCGTCGCCACGCATCACCCGGACGTTGTGCAGCTGCGCCCGGCTCAGGTGGTGCAGCGTCTGGGCGACGCCCGGCTTGTAGACCTCGACGGCCAGCAGATTGATGTCCGGGCGGGCCGCCGCCATCCCGACAGTGGACTCGCCCATCCCGGAGCCGATCTCCAGCACCAGGCCGGCGTCCCGGGTGAACAGCGCCGCGGGGTCGATCGGCTCCTTGAGTTCCGCCGCCTCCAGGTACCAGTGGTCGGCATGCGCCTCGAACGCCTTGCGCTGCACGGCGTTGAGCCGGCCGCCACGCGGGTGGAAGCTCACCACGCGGCGGAAGTGGCTCGGCAGCCCGTCGTCGACCTTCGCTGTCACGATCCGGGTATCGGGCATGGCAGGTGCCGGCGAGCTCGACCGCTGCCCGATCGCCGTCGGTTCGGGCACCGGTCCACCGTTCCGCGCCGGGTGAGCAACGGAGTGGCCGGGGACCGACACGTCCTGAGTCGACATGGTTGAAGACCGTACGTCCCGGTCGGCCGGAATCGGCACCGAACAGGCCGTCAGGAGGCGCCTTCGCGCTGTTCGCGCTGCTTCATCTCGGCCTCGAACACGTGCGGTGTGCCACCCGACAGCCGGGCCTTGACGAGCTCGTTCGCGGCCTTGAACGCGTGCCAGTACTGCTCGTCGTAGGACTCGACGATCTGGAATGTCCACATGTCACCCACGACGTCGCGGCCCACCAGGACGTCGTCGATCTCGTCGGCGAGGTCGCCGTGACCGGCGTCGCGGAGCGCGGCGATGGCCTCCTGCAGTGCGAGGTCGGCCTCGCCGGACATCCGGTGGAACTGGTAGAGCATGCCGCGTGCGTTCTCCACCACCTCGAAGGCGGCGGAGATCTTCCCGACGGCGTCCACCGTGGCGTCGTCGGTGCCCGGCGGCCGCGGGTGCTCGACCTTGCGGTCGGTGCGCCGGGCCGAGCCGAACGAATCGCGGAGCTCACCCATGTCAGGCGTCTCGTTTCTGCAGCAGTATCAGGGCAACCAGCCACAGCACCAGGGCGGAGCCGGCGAACACCAGGAGGCCCTGGATCGGCGTCGGTCCCTCGCTGGGCGTGAACAGGTTGCCAATACCCGTTGTCGGGGTCACGAAACGATCACCAGCACTGAACGGCAGCCACGGTGCCGCCTTCCCGACGGTCGGGATGAGGCTGAACAGGCCCTCCAGGACGAGCGGCCAGAGCAGCAGGATGGCCACCGCGCCTGCCGACTGGCGGACGATCGTGCCCACCGAGACGGCGATGACGCCGGCGATCGCGAACAGTGCCCCGTAGCCGGCGACCTGCCGCCAGTCGTCCCCGGTGGTCAACTGCAGCGGGACCGGCGGGTCGGCGGCCAGCGCCTTGGCGAGGTAGAAGGCCCCGAATGCCGAGATCAGGCCGACGACGGCACCGATCAGCGCGATGAGGACGGTCTTCGCGGCCAGCACCGCCGGTCGCTTCGGGACGGCGAGGAAGGTGTTGCGGATGGTGCCGAACCGGTATTCGGTGGTCACCGACAGTGCGGCCAGCACCATGAAGATGCTCAGCCCCAGGTTGACCCCGCGGAGCACCAGGTACGGCAGCGCGGCGCTGCCCCGGTCGACCAGTCCGAACAGCGTGGCGAAACCCAGCGCGGCGACCGCGATGGCGACCAGGCACCAGTACGGCGACCTGGTCGAGAACAGCTTGATCCGTTCGACGTTGAGCAGGGTCATCGCTGCTGCCCTTCCTGCGGGCCGGCCGGGGAAGCCGGTGATGCTGCGGGGTTCGGTGCGGGCGCGGCGGCGGGTGCCGGGGCACCGGCCGACTGCCCGGGTGGCGGTCCGGGCGGCATCGCCGGTGCGCCCTGCGGGTATCCCGGCGGAGGTCCGTACCCGGGCGGTGGGTAGCCCGGCGGTGGGTAACCCGTGGGCGGTCCGTACCCGGGAGGCGGCCCGTATCCAGCGGCTCCGGGTCCGTTGGGTCCGGACCCTGCAGGACCCGGCGGTCCGTACCCGGCCGGCGGCCCGTACCCGGGCGGCGGTCCGTAACCCGGCGGCGGCCCTGCCGTCCCGGCCATCGCCGGACCGGCGGCACCTGTGCCGGCGAGCACCGCTTCCCGCCCGGGTACTGCCCGCGAGGTGCCGTACTCGACCGCGTCACCGGTGAGCTGGATGAACGCCTCCTCCAGCGAGCCGGCCTGGGGGGAGAGCTCGTGCAGCGTGACCGACGCCTTGGCGGCGACATCACCGACCTGCTCGATCGGTGCGCCGGTGACGTCCAGGGCCCCGTTCACCTCGGTGAAGGTCAGTTCCGCCGCGCGCAGGGCGGCCCGCAGGTCGTCCAACTGCGGCGAGCGCACCCGGACCGACGTCCTGGTGGACCGGGCGATGAAGTCGGCGGTGGACGCCTCGGCGATCAGCCGGCCCTTGCCGATGACGATGAGGTGGTCGGCGGTCAGCGCCATCTCGGACAGCAGGTGCGACGACACGAGCACGGTCCGGCCCTGCTGGGCGAGGTTCCGCATGAAGTTGCGGATCCAGTAGATGCCTTCCGGGTCCAGGCCGTTGACCGGTTCGTCGAACAGCAGCACCTTGGGGTCACCGAGCAGAGCGCCGGCCAGGCCGAGTCGCTGCTTCATGCCGAGGGAGAACTTGCCGGCGGATTTCTTCGCCACGCTGCTCAACCCGACGAGGTCGAGCACCTCGTCCACCCGCCGTGCCGGGATCCGGTTGGACCCGGCCATGAACCGCAGATGCGCGCGGGCCGAGCGGTTCGGATGGATCCAGTTGGCGTCGAGCAGTGCGCCGACCTGGGTCAGCGGGCGGGTCAGTTGGGCGTACGGCCTGCCACCGATCAGGGCGGTGCCCCGGGTGGGGTTGTCCAGGCCGAGGATCATCCGCATGGTGGTCGACTTGCCGGCGCCGTTGGGACCGAGGAACCCGGTGACCGTCCCGGCCTGGACGGTGAACGAGAGGTTGTCGACGGCAACCGTGCTGCCGTAATGCTTGGTGAGTTCGATCGCTTCGATCATGCGTGGTCCCTGACTGGTGTCGATCGTGAGGCTTCGGTGGCGGGCGGTGAATGGAGTGCGCTCAATGCCGTGCGCTCAATGGCGACACGGACGATCATTCCCGCCGAACCTACAGCGGCGGGTCCGGCCCGATGGTCAGCACGCTTACCATTGGCGGGGTGAACTCCGTGGACACCACAACGACATCACGCCGCGACAGCGAGGCGGGTACGGCGCGCCAGTGGTTCGTGCTCGCCGGGCTGCTGGCGGCGTCCTTCCTCGTCGCTTTCGTCGGCGGCCTGTCCAGCACCGCCGGTGTCGACGGCTGGTACGCCGCCGCGGACAAGCCGCCGTGGACGCCGCCGAACTGGTTGTTCGGGCCGGTGTGGACGGTGCTCTACACGGCCATGGCAGTGGCCGCGTGGCTCGTCTGGCGCCGGTGGGGATGGCAGGCCGCCCGTCCGGCCCTGCTGCTCTACGGCGCGCAACTCGCGCTGAACGCGATGTGGACGCCCCTGTTCTTCGGCGCCGAGCAGCTGTGGCTCGGGCTCGCCGTCATCGTCGCGCTCGACATCGTGCTCGCCTGCACCGTGGTCGCCTTCTACCGGCGGCACCGGCCGGCCGGGGTGCTGCTGATGCCCTACCTGGCGTGGGCCGTCTACGCCACCACGCTGAACGCGGGCGTCGCCGCCCTGAACTGATCAGCCCGGAACGTCGCTGACCCGGGGGCTGCACATCTCTTCGCGTGCCTTCATTGGCCGGCTTCAGGGCGGGTTGCGCCGGACCCGGGACCGGTGGGCCCACCCCGCGGGCGCTGTCGGGGGCCTTGTTTAGGGTGAATCCCGTGCAACCGACCGATGCGTCCCAGCCGCCGGCGTCCTCCTCGTCCCGGCACCGGGTCGACCCAGCGTTCACCGACCTCCCGCTGCGCCTGCTCGCCGACGCGGCGCTGTCCGCGGCCACCGGGGCCGGTGCCTCGCATGCCGACTTCCGGTTCGAGCGGCTCGTCAGCGCCGACCTCACCGTTCGGGACACCGCGGTCCAGTCGGCCACCGACGCGGTCACCACCGGATACGCGGTGCGGGTGATCGTCGATGGCACCTGGGGTTTCGCCTCGTCGGTGGTGGCGACGCCGGAGGAGGCCGCGCGGACCGCGCGGGAGGCGGTGGCCGTCGCGCGGGCGCTGTCCGGGGTGGTCGCCGAGCGGGTGGAACGGGCCGACGAGCCGGTGCACCGGGACCGGGAATGGGTCAGCAGCTACCACGTCGACCCGTTCAGCGTGGCCGGCGCGGACCGGATCGCGCTGCTGCTCGACCGTTCGGAGCGGCTGCTGGCCGCCGACGGGGTGGCGCACAGTTCGGCGGGGCTGTTCCAGGTGAAGGAGAACAAGTTCTACGCCGACACCGCCGGGACGGTGACCACCCAGCAGCGCATCCGGCTGCAGCCCACGCTGACCGCAACGGCGGTTGATTCCGACACCGGTGCGTTCGAGACGATGTCCAGTCTGGCGCCGCCGGTGGGCAAGGGGTACGAGTACCTGACCGACGGCAGCTGGGATTTCGACGGCGAGATCGCCACGATGGGGCCGCAACTCGCCGAGAAGATCAAGTCACCGTCGATCGAGGCCGGCCGGTACGACCTGGTGATCGATCCGACCAACCTGTGGTTGACGATCCACGAGTCGATCGGCCACGCCACCGAGTACGACCGCGCCATCGGTTACGAGGCCGCCTACGCGGGAACGTCTTTCGCCACCCCGGACAAGCTCGGCACGCTGCACTACGGGGCGCCGATCATGAACGTCACCGGCGACCGGACCGTCGAGCACGGCCTGGCGACGATCGGCTACGACGACGACGGCGTGGCAGGCCAGTCGTGGAACCTCATCAGCGGCGGCATTCTCACCGGTTACCAACTGGACCGGGTGTTCGCCCGGCGGCTCGGGCTCGACCGGTCGAACGGGTGTGCACACGCCGATTCGCCGGCGCACGTACCGATCCAGCGGATGGCGAACGTCAGCCTGCAGCCGGATCCGCAGGGCGGCAGCACGACCGATCTCATCTCCGGGATCGACGACGGCATCTACGTCGTGGGCGACAAGTCGTGGTCGATCGACATGCAGCGCTACAACTTCCAGTTCACCGGGCAGCGGTTCTACCGGATCCGTGGCGGCGCCTTGGCCGGGCAGGTGAAGGACGTCGCCTACCAGGCGACCACCACCGACTTCTGGGGTGCGATGGACGGTGTCGGCGGTCCTCAGACCTACCTGCTGGGCGGCGCCTTCAACTGCGGCAAGGGCCAGCCGGGTCAGGTGGCGGCCGTCTCGCACGGCTGCCCGGCGGCACGGTTCCGCGGGATCTCCATTCTCAACACCGTCCAGGAGGGAGCGGCATGACGACCACCGGCCTGCTGAGCCCACAACAGATCATCGAAGCCGGGCTCGCCGCGTCCCAGTCGGACGGGTGCGTGGTCGTCGTGCAGTCCAGCACCGAGGCGAACGTCCGGTGGGCGAACAACACGGTGACCACCAACGGGGTGACTCGGTCGCTGTCCTGGTTCGTGGTCGCCGTCGTGGACGGTGCGGCCGGCACGGTCGCCGCATCGGCGTCCGCCGCGGAATCCGTTGCGGCCGTTGAGGACGTGGTCGCGCAGGCACACGCGGCCGCGCAGGCGGCAGCGGCGTCCGGGCCGGCCAGGGACGCGCAGCCGTTGGTTGAGCCGGACACGGGTGGCGCATCGGGGACGTTCGACGATGCTCCGGCGTCCACCTCGTTCGACGTGTTCGGCGAACTGTTGCCCTCGCTGCGGGTCGCCTTCGACGACGCACGCGCCGGTCAGCGAATCCTGTACGGGTTCGCCCGGCACGAGAGCACGACCACCCATCTCGGCTCCTCGACCGGGCTGCGCGCCCGTTGGGTGCAGCCCACCGGGCTGCTGGAGCTGAACGCGAAGTCGGACGACCTGCGCCGATCCGCTTGGTCCGGCGTGTCCACCGCCGATTTCGCCGGTATCCGGGTGGACGAGGCGGCCAACGCGCTCGCGACCCGGCTCGACTGGGCCCGCCGCACGGTGAACCTGCCACCCGGCCGGTACGACACGGTGCTGCCGCCCACCGCGGTCGCCGACTTCATGATCTTCCTGGCCTGGAGTGCCGGAGCGCGGCCCGCGCACGAGGGCCGGTCAGCCTTCTCCGCGCCGGGCGGTGGCACCAAGCTGGGTCAGCGGCTGACCGAGCGGCCCTTCACGCTGTTCGGCGACGCCGCCTACCCGGGTTTGCAGTCCTCCCCGTTCCTGGTGACATCCGCGTCGGCGGATGAGGTCTCGGTGTTCGACAACGGCGCGCCGATCGGCCGGTGCGACGTGCTCGCCGACGGCGTCATCTCGAACCTGTTGCACACCAGGGGCTCCGCCGCGGAGTTCGGTGAGGCGTTCGTCCCGTTGGCCGACAACCTGATCCTCACCGGTGGTGATGCCGGCCGGAGCACCGAGGATCTGGTCGCCGGTGTCCGGCGTGGGCTGCTGATCACGTCCCAGTGGTACCTGCGGGACGTCGACCCGATGACGATGCTGCTCACCGGACTCACCCGGGACGGCGTGTTCCTCATCGAGAACGGCGAGATCGCCGGAGCGGTCAACAACTTCCGCTTCAACATGTCACCGCTGGACGTGCTGCGGCAGACCGTCGACGCCGGCGGCACCGTGCCGACGCTGTCCCGGGAATGGAGTGACTGGTTCACCCGGTCGGCGATGCCGCCACTGGTGGTGCACGACTTCAACATGTCGTCGGTGTCCGAGGCCCAGTGACGGGCGGCCCGATGACGGGTTGCTGCTGCACGTAATCCGTCGACCACAGGCCGACGGCCGTGCCGATCAGCACGGTGTCCTCCTCGGCTCCGTCGTAGTGCACCGCCCCGGCGGGCACGAAGAGCACCGATCCCGCCGGGTACGCGACAGCGCGGGACCGGTCGGGGTGCGGTCCGCAGCCGAGCCGCAGCGTCCCGGACGCCACCACCAGATGCGCTGCGGCGCAGTGCGAATGCGGCTCGTCCCAGACACCCGCCGGGATCTGGAAGGCATACGTGAACAGCTCACCCGCCGCCCGGGAACCCATGATGGTGGCGCACCGCGTACCGTCGTCGCCGGGTTCGTCCCAGGGAATCTCCTCGAGGCGGAACGCAACGACGGCTGGGGATTTCGACATCGGCACTCCCGTCACGCGGACCCGGACGCCGGGTAGACGCGGGACGGACCGCAATCGTGAGATCGGTCGGTGAACCCGCTGACGTCGTGGGCCCACGAGCCACCGCGAGCGGTGTCCGGAGGGGCTGTCACCCCATGAATCCGCGGATGACGGCGTCGATGCCGTCCTCGACGTCGGCCCGCATGCCTTCGGTGAGCAGTCGCTCGACGGAGTCGGTGTCGACGGGATCGCCGTACCGCCGCAGGCGTTCGGACACGTCGGCCGCGGTGACGGCATGGCCGTCGTCCGCCTGCTCCGACACGGTCAGCAGGGCGGCACCGAAGACGTAGGCGACCAGCGCGCGCAGGCAACCGGCGGCGCGTTGCTCGTCGACGCCGTGCGCGATCAGCGCTCGGGCGTACCGAATGGTGTACGCCGCCGACGAAACCGTGGTGGCCGAGGCGGCGAGTACGGCGAGCCGTCCGGGATGAGTGACCAGATGCTCGTGCATCTCGATGGCGCTGGCGCGGAGCGCAGCCATGTCCGGATTGCCGGTGGATCCGTCCAGCACTTCGGCGAGGATCAGGTCGCTGACCAGGCGCAACAGCGCCTCCTTGTTGGCGACGTGCCGGTACAGCGCCATCGGATCGACCCGCAGCCGGGTGGCGAGCCGCCGCATGGTCAGGTCCGGCAGCGACCCCTCGTCCACCACGGCCAGTGCCGTTCGGGCAATCAGATCACGGCTGAGTGGTCGTGCGCTGTCGCGTGGCACCGGACGAATCTACGTCGTAGACACGTCCACTCGCTTGATCCCGGGCTTGTCTACGTCGTAGACAAAAAGGGCATCTCGTCCTAGCATGTCTACAGCGTAGACATTCAGATGGAGGTGCCATGAGAGATCCGATTCCCGGTCCGGCGGCCGGCCCGGTGACGAGCCGTCGCGGCCGCCTGGTGGTGCTTGCGGCGTTGAGCGTGAGCCTGTTCCTGATCGCCATCGACGCGTCGGTGCTGAATGTGGCGCTGCCGGTGCTGGCCGCGGATCTTCGGCCTGACGCCACCGAGCTGCTGTGGATCGTCGACTCGTACAGCCTGGCCGTCGCGGCGTGCCTCGTGACCGGGGCAGCATTGGGTGACCGCTTCGGCAGGCGCCGCATGCTCCGGATAGGACTGATCGTTTTCGGAGGCGCGCTGGTCCTCGCCGGGACGGCCGGGGCGCCGGTCCAGCTGATCCTCGCCCGCGTCCTGCTGGGTGTGGGTGGGGCGCTCATGATGCCGGCGACCTTGTCGATTCTGCGGGCCGTATTCGTCGACGATCGGGAACGGGCCGTCGCCGTCGGCGTGTGGTCGGCGGTCGGTGCCGCCGGGTTCGTGGTCGGACCCCTGCTCGGCGGTGCGGTGCTGGAGGTCGCGTCGTGGCCCTGGATCTTCATCGCCCAGGTGCCGCTGGTGGTGCTCGCGCTCGTCCTGACGATGCGTACCCCGGAGAGCAGCGCCCGCGGCACCGTGAGGGTCGACCCGGTCGGCGCAGTGCTGTCCGGTGCGGGCATGGTGGGCGTCGTCTGGTCGATCAAGAAGCTGGGTGCCGACGGCCTCGCTCCGGGAGCGGTCGGCCTGCTGGCGGGCGGCGTCAGTTGCCTGGCGGTGTTCGGACTGCTGCAATCGCGCCGCACCCGCCCGATGATCGACGTCCGGCTGTTTCGGAACGTGCGGTTCTCCAGCGCGATGGTCGCCGTGCTCGCCAGCAACGTCGTGCTGGCCGGGCCGCTGCTGCTGCTCACCCAGTACCTGCAACTCGTCCAAGGTCTGGATCCACTGCAGGCCGGGCTGCGCGTCGTGCCGATCGCGGTCACCGCGGTCGCCGTTGCCCCGCTGACCCCCCGGCTGGTCGGCCGGGTCGGGATCAATCTGGCCGTCGCCGGAGCCTTCCTGACCACCGCTGCCGGGTTGGCACTGTTCGGCCAGATCACCACGGGCGGTCCGGGTGCGCTGGTCCTGGCGGGGTCCCTGCTCATCGGCGCCGGCGCAGCGGTCGCGTCGGCCGCGGCCTCGGCGGCGTTGATCGCTTCGGCTCCGGTCGAACGCGCCGGCAACGCCGCCGCCGTGCAGGAAACGGCCTACGAGCTCGGCATCACGCTGGGCGTCTCCGTTCTCGGCGGCATCGCCCTGGCCATCTACCGGGGGGAGCTGGTGCTGCCCGCCGGGGTTCCCGGTGCGGTGACGGTGGAGGTCGGTAACGGTCTGCCGCAGGCAGTGGCCGCGGCCGCCGACCAGCCCGTGGTGCTCGAAGCCGCCACCGCCGCCTTCACCACCTCGTTCGCCAGCACCCTCGCCATCACCGCGGTGATCGGCGTCGCCCTCGCCGTTCTCGGCGCGGTGTTGCTCCCGCGGGACCGCGCCACGCCGGCGGTCGATGCGCACTGAACGGCGGTGGTGAACGCGTGCAGCTCAGACCAATTGCGCCGCAACGCCATCCGTCACCTGGGACAGTCACTGCGTTCGCTGTGCACTGCCCCCTTGCGAAGCCGCGGCGGTGGGGGACAGGTCGGCGAGCGTCAGCGGGTGGGCCGGCGATGCGGTGAGGGGGGAGGTGCTGGAGATGGTGAGATCCCGACCGACGTGCACCAGCTCACCGGGATCGAGAAGCCGCCAACCGGTTTCGCCGTCCATCGGCTCGCTGGCCACGACGACGGACGGCATGCCCGCGAGCTCGCGCGATCTGGTGCTGATCCGTCGAGTGCGGACATCGAGGTGTTCCTCGACGGCGGGCCGCTCGAGGATGTACAGCTCGTGCGTGGCCGGATAGCGCAGCGCCCACAAGTCGTACTGGGTGGCGAGCAGGATGTTGACCGCGAACAACGGCAGCTCGGCGGCGATCCAGCTGACCGCCGATACGATGGCCGCCTCGACGTCGCCGCCGTTCTGCCGCACCTGCGCGGTGATCAATGCGAACAGCCGCTCGCTGTCGGTCTGCCCGGCGACCAGGTCCAGCACGCCGTCGTCTGCCAGTCGTGCGTCCAGCCGATCCAGGCCACCGAACGCCCCATTGTGCGCGAACAGCCGGCCGTCCTGGGCGAAGGGATGCGTGTTGACGGGGGTGTGCGCCCCGGTGCTGGCGTACCGGACGTGAGCGATGAACGTGCGACTGCGAGCCGTTCGGGCCTCACGGGCGAACTCGGCGTCCTCCCACGCGGCGATCGGCTGCTTGTCCACGACCGGGCGGCCGTCCGCGTCGAACACTCCGATTCCCGCGCCGTCCGGCTCGCGGTGGCTCTGCTCGCGCAGGCTGTCCGGCGCGTCCAGCAGCCAGAACGTCGCTCCCACCGGGTCCCCCCCGGCGTGCAGTCCGAACAGTCGACACATTGCGTGGCCCCCCGGGTCTCGTCGGTGTCGAGCCTGTCATGAGCGGCGCCCGCTCGCATCTTCCAAGGCGCCTGCAGGAGTCGATGAATTGCGGCGGATATCGAAGTCATTCGCACCGGCAAGACAAATCGAGAGAAAAGTGGCGCGCGAATTGCCCGTGCCGTTGACTGCACGGGCAATTGCGCCCCCCACCATTGTGCTGTGACGCCGATCTCTTGCCGGCGAGGCCCGGCGAGAGCTGCGCCATGCGCCATCGGCGCAGGTAGCGGCATGTTCGACCATGAATTACCTCGTTCCAACAAAACCTAACACCGACGAAACCCGGACCGCTTGATAAGGCGTGGACTTTCACGATTCTGTGGTGCGAGCAACAGGCTATTTCGAGGCGCTCAGGGCACTCCGTCGCTATGGTTCCCTCATCGACCTGGCACAGCGCGGTGCCCGTTGATTTCCTAGCCAGTGCGAGCCGAGCGGCCGCCTGGGAAGCGCTCAGAAAACTCCAGGAGATGGTGAATGTGACCGCGGTCATCCGCCCGCCCGCAGCGACGTCCTCGACCGGTAACGAACCCGCGGGGGTCTCGACCGGGGTGCAGGTACTGGGTGCCCCGAAAGGCACCCTGCCCGCGTTGCTCTCCTGGGTGCTGGAGGTCGCCGAGCTCGCGCAGCCCGACCGGGTCGTCTTCTGTGACGGCTCCGACGAGGAATGGACGCGGCTGACCGACGCGCTGGTCGACGCCGGAACCTTCACCCGACTGACCGCAAAGCCCAACTCCTTCCAGACGCATTCCGATCCGACGGATGTCGCCCGGGTCGAGGACCGCACGTTCATCTGCTCGGTCGACAAGGCCGATGCCGGTCCGACGAACAACTGGATGGAACCGTCGGCGATGAAGGCCATCCTCACCGGCCTGTACTCCGGGTGTATGCGGGGACGGACGATGTACGTGGTGCCGTTCTGCATGGGGCCCTATGACGCCGATGACCCCAAGCTCGGAGTGGAGATCAGCGACTCGGAGTACGTGGTCGTCTCGATGCGGATCATGACCCGGATGGGCTCCAGGGCATTGGAGCTGATCAATGGCGGTGCCACCTGGGTGAGAGCCCTGCACTCCGTCGGCGCGCCGCTCGCGCCGGGCCAGCAGGACGTGAAGTGGCCCTGCAACGACATCAAGTACATCGTCCAATTCCCCGAGGAGCGGGCGATCTGGTCCTACGGTTCCGGCTACGGCGGCAACGCCCTTCTGGGCAAGAAGTGCTACTCGCTGCGGATCGCGTCGGTGATGGCCCGCGACGAGGGCTGGCTGGCCGAGCACATGCTGATCCTCAAGCTGACCTCGCCCCAGAACACGGTGCACTACGTCGCGGCCGCGTTCCCCAGCGCCTGCGGCAAGACCAACCTCGCGATGCTGCAGCCGACCATCCCCGGGTGGAAGGCCGAGACGCTCGGCGACGACATCGCCTGGATGAAGTTCGGCAAGGACGGCCGGCTCTACGCGGTCAACCCCGAGTACGGACTGTTCGGGGTCGCCCCCGGCACCGGCTGGGGCACCAATCCCAACGCCATGAAGGCCATCGCCAAGGGCAACTCGATCTTCACCAACGTCGCCCTCACCGACGACGGGGACGTCTGGTGGGAGGGAATGACCGACGAGCCGCCGGCCCACCTGATCGATTGGAAGGGCCGGGACTGGACCCCCAGCGGTCTCGACGAGAACGGCAACGAGCTGGATTCGGCCGGTGAACCGTCCAGCCATCCGAACTCCCGGTTCTGCACGCCCATCACCCAATGCCCGATCATCGCCGACGAATACTTCGAGCCGGTCGGCGTGCCGATCTCGGCCATTCTCTTCGGCGGCCGGCGCAAGACGACAGTTCCCCTGGTCACCCAGGCGCGCGACTGGCAGCACGGCGTCTTCATGGGCGCGACGCTGTCCAGCGAGACGACCGCCGCCGCCACCGGCGCCGTCGGCGTGGTGCGCCGCGACCCGATGGCGATGCTGCCGTTCATCGGCTACAACGCCGGTGACTACTTCGCACACTGGATCAACCTCGGCAAGAGCGCCGACGCCGCCAAGCTGCCGCAGATCTTCTACGTCAACTGGTTCCGTCGGGACGCCGATGGCGGTTTCCTGTGGCCGGGCTTCGGCGAGAACTCCCGGGTGCTGAAGTGGGTCGTCGACCGCATCGAGGGCACCGTCGGCACGGTGGAAACCCCGATCGGCCTCGTCCCGACGGCAGGCTCGCTCGACATCGACGGCCTGGACCTGACCCTCGAGCAGGTGGAAGCCGCCCTCGCGTTCGACCCGGAGGAGTGGAAGGCCGAGATCCCGCTGATCGAGGAGTGGTTCGACAAGATCGGCGACAGCGTCCCGACGTCACTGCGCGACGAGCTCGATTCGCTCAAGCTGCGCCTCGGGCTCGACTGACACCGGCCGAACTGACACAGCTGATCCGGCCCACCGCGTGACCGGCGCACGACTCACCTGAACAAGCAACACGACCGACCGCCAGGGCCCAGCGTTGCGCCCTGGCGGTCGGTCGTCGTCGACGGTGGTGGTGCTTGCGGCCCGCTCAGTCGTCGGCGCCGGCGTCGCCCGCTCCGCGGCGGAACAGCTTGCGGGCCAGCACGATCGCCACGATCACCAGGATCACCGGCAGCACCCGCTTGAGCACCGGCGCGGCGGTGGCCGACAGCAGATTGAGATCCCCGGCCGCAGCGGGCTGCGCGGCGGTGCCGACACTGCCTGCCGTCGCGTCGGCCGGTGGGGCGACGAACTCGGCGGCAACCTCGTCGGGGTTGGTCACGTCGATCAGCTCCGCGCCGGTCCCGGTCCGGCCGCTCAGCTTGGTCGAGACGCAATCGGCGAACTGGCCGATCAGCTTGTTGCCGACGTCGACCATCACGCCGCGGCCGAATTGCGCCGGCCGGCCGGTCAACGACAGGGTGGTCACCAGGTCGACCGCGGTGCGGTTGGGGGCGAGCGCCGTCGCGGTCGCGGTGACCATCATCGCGGCGGTCGACGACGAGCCGCCCGCGTTGCCGGTCGCCTCGATCTTCGCGCGGTGCGCCACCGGGTCCTTCTCGACGATCCGCGCGGACCCCTTGTAGGTCATCCGGATCGGGCCGAGCTTGATCTTCACCGAGCCGCTGAACTCGTCGCCGTCGACGCTGTCCAGGGTGGCGCCGGGAAAACAGGTCCCGACCTGCTCGATGTCGAGCAGACTCGTCCAGGCCTTTTCCACGCCGACCGGGACTTCGAACCGGTGCTCCAGTTCCACGACAGACCTCCGGGTATCCGGCCGGACGATCTGATCCGCCGGCAGGCTGCGATCGTATGTCGACACCCGCCGAACCGCGTCCGGGGGCAACGCCGCAGGTGGGGCCGCAGGCGCGGCACCGCGACGGGCGCCGGCGGGCCGTGGCGGAAGTCGAGTTGACGATGATTCCGTGCCAGTATCGAGATGTCGTACGGCGGCCGGGAGTGTGATCCACAACCGGCCGCCGTCGTCACCACCGTCACCGCCGACGGCGCCCGCGGACCAGAGCGTCCACGGCCACCGCCGGTGCCGTTTCCCGGCGATCCCGGGGGTCGGGTTCTCGGAAGTGAAGGAGTTGCGCAATGGCAGGCGTTCCACCCGTTTCCCGCGCTGCAGGTCCCGACACCGCCATCACCGCCGCCCCGACCACCGCTGGTGAGGCGGCCGCGCGCGGCGCCGCCGGATTGCGCGGCCAGCCAACGCCGTCGGAGGTGATCGCCGGGCTCCGCGCGACCAGCCACGGCGACGACCTCGTCCAGCTGCTGTCACCGGAAGGCGACTTCACGGCGCACCCCGATTTCCCGATCGAGGTGAGCGCCGAACTGCTCCGCGGTCTGTACCGCGACATGGTGATGGTCCGCAGGTTCGACCGCGAGGGCAACGCCTTGCAACGCCAGGGGCAGCTCAGCATCTGGGTGCCGCTGCTCGGCCAGGAGGCCGCGCAGATCGGCGCCGGCCGGGCGATGCGGCCGAACGACATGGCCTTCCCGTCCTACCGCGAGCACGGCGTCGCGTGGTGCCGCGGGGTGGACCCGACGCAGCTGCTGGGCATCTTCCGGGGCACCGACCACTGCGGCTGGGATCCCAGGGCGACCCGGTTCAACAGCTACACGATCGTCATCGGCAACCAGGTGCTCAACGCCACGGGTTACGCGATGGGTCAGCGGTTCGACGGCGCCATCGGGTCGGTCGCCGCGGCCAAGGAGAACGACGACGCGCCCGCCGGTGAGGACACCAACGAGGCCACCATCGCGTTCTTCGGTGACGGCGCAACCAGCCAGGGCGACGTGCACGAGGGCATGGTGTTCGCCGCCGCCTTCGACGCTCCCGTCGTCTTCTACTGCCAGAACAACCAGTGGGCGATCTCCGAGCCCGTCGCCCGGCAGTCTCGGGTCCCGCTGTGGGAGCGGTCGACCGGGTACGGCTTCCCCGGGGTGCGCGTCGACGGCAACGACGTCCTCGCGTGCCTCGCGGTGACCCGCTGGGCGCTGGAGGAATGCCGGTCCGGGAACGGGCCGGTGATGATCGAGGCGTTCACCTACCGGATGGACGCGCACACCACCTCCGACGACCCGACCCGCTACCGGATGGCGGCCGAGGAGGAGCACTGGAAGCTGCTCGACCCCATCGAGCGGGTGCGTGCCCACCTTTCCCGGCAGGGCCTGGCCGACCAGGCCTTCTTCGACGGGGTCGGCGCGGAGGCCGACGCCCTCGCCGCGCGGTTCCGGGCGCACTGCATCGGGATGGAGAAACCACCGCCGGAGCGCATCTTCGCCAACGTCTACACCCACCCGCACGAGCAACTCCAGGCGCAGCAGCGGGAGTACCTGCGCTATCTCGCCGAGTTCACCGACCAGGCCGCGGACGACGCAACGGGGGTACCGGCATGACCCCGCCGAGTGGTCCCGACGCGACCAGCGCCGGCGGCCCGACCCCCGAGGGTCTGCAGAGCTTCCTCGGCACCGCGCCGCCGCCGCCGAACAGCACCCTGGCCAAGGCGCTCAACACCGCGCTGCGGTCGGCCATGGAGGACGACCCGAAGGTCATCGTGATGGGCGAAGACGTCGGCAAACTCGGCGGCGTGTTCCGGGTGACCGACGGCCTGCAGAAGGACTTCGGCGATCACCGGGTGCTCGACACCCCGCTCGCCGAGTCCGGAATCATCGGCACCGCAGTGGGTCTCGCGATGCGCGGGTACCGGCCGGTCACCGAGATCCAGTTCGACGGGTTCGTCTTCCCGGGCTTCGACCAGATCATCTCGCAGGTCGCCAAGATCACCTACCGCACCCAGGGCGCCTGGTCGATGCCGCTGGTCATCCGCATCCCCTATGGCGGCGGCATCGGTGCCGTCGAGCACCACGCGGAAGCGCCGGAGTCGTTCTTCTGCCACATCGGTGGCCTTCGGGTGGTGGCGCCCTCGACGCCGCAGGACGCGTTCGACATGCTGCGAGCGGCGATCGCGTGTGACGACCCCGTGGTGTTCTTCGAGCCCAAGCGGCGGTACTGGGAGAAGGGTCCGCTGGACACCTCGGCCCGGCCCGTTCCGACCGGGCAGTGGCCGCCGCCGAGCTTCCGGACCGTCGTGCGGCGACCCGGGACGGACGTCACCGTCGTCTCCTACGGGCCGAGCATGCCGATCCTGCTGGCCGCTGCGGACGCCGCCGCCACCGAGGGGCGGTCGCTGGAGGTCATCGATCTGCGGACGCTGTCCCCGCTCGACCTGGCGCCGGTCGTCGAATCCGTGCGCCGGACCGGCCGGCTCGTCGTCGTGTCGGAGGCCCCCAGGGAGGCCTCGATCACCGCCGACATCGCCGCCCGGGTGACCGAGGAGGCCTTCTACTCCCTGGCGGCGCCGGTGATCCGGGTCGCCGGCTTCGACACCCCGTACCCGCCGAGCCGGTTGGAGGACGAGTACCTGCCCGACCTCGACAAGGTGCTCGACGCCGTCGACCGCGCCCTGGCGTACTGAGGAGCCCAGCAGTGAACGCAATGGCAAGTGGGACGACAAGTACCCGGCTCCAGACGTTCTCGATGCCGGACGCCGGTGAGGGCCTCACCGAGGCGGAGATCCTGAACTGGCGGGTGGCGGTCGGTGACACGGTGACCGTCAACCAGGTGATGGTGGAGATCGAGACCGCCAAGGCCGCGGTCGAACTGCCCTCGCCGTTCGCCGGCCGGGTGCACGCCCTGCTGGTCGAACCCGGCGTCACCGTCCAGGTGGGGACGCCGATCATCACGGTCGACACGGACCCTGGGGCCGGTGAGGTCCCCGCCCCGGCGGCGACCACCCCGCCACCGGCGGCCGGAGCGCCGTCGGCCCCGACGAACGGATCGACCGGCCACTCCGGCGGCGCCAAGATCGGTGAGGTGTCGGCCGACGGGCGGATCGCGACGCTCGTCGGCTACACGTCGGCCGGTGCGGCGACGGTCCGCCGGCCTCGCCGCGGCGCCTCGGGTGCCGCCCTCGACCCGATCGTCATGCCGGCGCCGGTGGCCTCCGCCGTCCCGGTTGTCGAGGGCGAGCAGGACCGGGAGCCGACAGCGTCGGCGTCGCTGTCCGGACGGGCGCCGCTGGCTTCGCCGCCGGTGCGCAAGCTGGCCAAGGACCTCGGTGTCGACCTGCACAGCGTCACGCCCAGCCGGGACGACGGTGTGATCAGCCGGTCCGATGTCGAGAACGCCGCCGCAGCAAGTTCTTCTGCCACCAACGGCGGCGCCGCCGGGTCGGGAACGGGCTCGCGGGAGCGGCGCATCCCGGTCAAGGGGGTGCGTAAGGTCACCGCGGCCGCGATGGTCGCCAGCGCGTTCACCGCCCCGCACGTCACCGAGTTCCTCGCCGTCGACGTGACGCCGATGATGGAGCTGCGGGACCGGCTGCGGCGCCGCCCCGAGTTCGCCGACGTCAAGCTCTCCCCACTGGCGTTCGCCGCCCGCGCGGTGTGCCTTGCCGCCCGGCGGACACCCGAGGTCAACTCCGCTTTCGAGGCGTCTTCCGAGCCCGGCGGCCAGGACTGGATCGTGCTCAAGGAGTACATCAACCTGGGCATCGCGGCCGCGACCCCGCGCGGTTTGCTGGTCCCGGTGATCCGGGACGCCGACCGGCTCGACCTCGCGGGCATGGCCGCGGCCCTGCAGGAGCTGACGGCCACCGCCCGGGCCGGCACGACCACCCCGGCGCAGATGTCCGGCGGCACGTTCAGCATCACCAACGTCGGTGTGTTCGGCGTCGACACCGGCACACCGATCATCAATCCCGGCGAGTCGGCCATCCTCGCGCTCGGCTCCATCAAGGACGCGCCGTGGGTGGTCAACGGCGAGTTGGCCGTCCGCAAGGTGTGCCAGCTGGCGCTGTCGTTCGACCATCGCGTCGTCGACGGCCAGCAGGGCTCGCAGTTCCTGGCCGACGTGGGTGCCCTGCTGTCCGACCCCGGCCTGGCCCTGGCGTTCTAGGTCCGGGTGTTGGCGGGCGGGTCGGCGCGCAGCGCGGACAGCCAGTCCCGCGGCCCGACCGTCCGGACCCGCAGCGCGGCGACTTGCGCCGCCCCGGCCAGCCGGTCGGAGAAGGAGAAGTCTCGAACGGACCGCAGGTGGACGTAGGCGCCGTGGAAGGCGTCACCGGCGCCGAGCGTGTCCACGGCGCGGACCGCCGGAACGGGCACCTCGCCGGATGACGTCCCTTGCCACCACAGCACCGGGCCCGCGCCCTGCGTGACGGCCACCGCCCGAGCGGTCGGCGGGCCGGGGACCGTCAGGATGGAGGCCGCCGACGACGCGGCGTCGGTGCTGCCGGGCCGGCGGAACTCCGCCGAGCAGATGACGTCATCGGCGAGCGGGATCAGCTCCGCCATCACCGGTTTCCAGCGGCCGGCGTCCAGCACCACCGGCACTCCCGCGGCCGCTGCGGCCCGCGCGGCCGACACCGCCAGCTCGGCGTGATGGCCGTCCAGCAACAGCACATCCGCGCCGGCCAGATGCCGCTCCCACTCGCCCGGTGACGGCGGCGTCACCGAGCGGCCGGTCGCGTCCACCGACGTGACCGAGCGGGCGCCGGTGGCGTCGTCGACGGCGATGGCGGAGACGGCGGGCGGGGTGGGCGCATCTGGGTCGACGTCGACCACCTGCACGCCCAGCGAGGCCAGCTCGTCCGCGATCACCAAGGCCAGCCGGTCGGCGCCCAGCGCGGTGACCAGCCGGGCCCGGCCACCGAGGGCCGCGTACGTCACGGCCGCATTGGTGGCCGGTCCGCCGGCGGCGATGTCCTGCCGGACCGCCGTCACCTTCTCGTCGGCCCCCGGCCGGCGCGGGACCCGGTGGATGACGTCGAGCGTCGCCAGGCCGACGAACACCCCGAGCGGGCCGGATGCGGCGTTCACCCTGACTGACCTCCGGGACTGGTGGGCCGGCGACCACGGGAGCCGTCCGGCCCGCAGATCGTAGGGCGGGGCCCGCCGATCCGGGCGCACAGGCAGCCATCGGCGGGGGATAACCCCATCGTCGCGAGCGGCGAATACGGTGCGAGACAAGCTGATTGCCGGACGATCTCCGGTCTGTGAGGCGTCTCACCGTAGATCCGGGCATCGTTGACGCCGCTACAGCGTCATAGTGGAGGTAAGAAACAAACTGCACCAACAGCACGGCAGTGCCTGTAGAAGGGAACAATCATGAGCCGCCTCGGCCAAGCAGTACGGAACCATCGCGACAGCGCCCGCGCCCGGCGTGAGATCAACAGGGCAATCGACCGCGCCGCCACCCCGGCCGTGCGTGACGAACTGCGCACCATGGCGCAGGCACAGGGCTACTGGACTCGCTGACACAGCGACGCCGCTGACGACGCCGGCGACCGGGCCGGAAGGAAGAAGAAATTTCCTCCGGAACCATGTAACGCCGGTCGCCTCGGTGTCGATATGCCAAATGACCCCGGACAGCTGCCGGACCCCCGACCTGGCAGCCGTCCGGGGTCGACTCGTCTCCAGGGCCGACGACGGCCCGGCCGCCCTGTGCTGGGGCACAGCCCGCCGAGCACCCCGCCGGCCGGCCGTTACGCTCGCCCGATGCCACCCCTCGACCCGCCCGACGATGCCGCGCTGGCCCTGCAGATGTTGCACGACCGGATCCTCATCCGACGGACGGGCGGCCCGGGCGAGCGCACGACCAGGGCCGGCATCCTGATCCCCGCGACGGCCGAGGTCGCCAAGCGCCTGGTCTGGGGCGAGGTGGCCGGCGTCGGCCAGCACGTCCGCTCGGTCAAGCGTGGCGAGCGGGTTCTGTTCAGCCCCGAGGACCAGTACGAGGTCGAGCTCGGCGGGGAGACCTTTCTCGTGCTCCGCGAGCGGGACCTGCAGGCGGTGGCCAGTGAGCGCGCCCGCGGTGGGACAGGTCTTTACTTATAGCGGGTAGCCGCCAACCGGCGGGTGATCGCAGCCGGCACGAGGGAGCAGATCGCCATGGACCACTACGACATGATCGTCATCGGGTCCGGCCCGGCCGGCCAGAAGGCCGCCATCGCCGCGGCGAAGCTCGGCCACAGGGCCGCCGTCGTCGAACGCTGGGACATGGTCGGCGGGGTGTGCATCAACACCGGCACCATCCCGTCGAAGACACTCCGCGAGGCCGTCCTCTACCTCACCGGCCTCAACCAGCGTGAGCTGTACGGGCAGTCGTACCGGGTCAAGGACGACATCACCGTGACCGACCTGTCCGCCCGTACCCAGCACGTGGTCGCGCGCGAGATCGACGTCATCCGCAACCAGCTCACCCGCAACCACGTCACGCTGATCGTCGGCACCGCCCGGTTCGTCGACCATCATCAGCTGTCGGTGGTCGACGAGGCCGGCCACCACCACGACATCACCGCGGACAAGATCGTTGTCGCGGTCGGCACCAAGCCGGCGCGACCGGCCACCGTCGACTTCGACGGCGCGACCATCGTCGACTCCGACCAGATCCTCGGCCTGGACAAGGTCCCGTCGTCGATGGTGGTGGTCGGCGCCGGAGTGATCGGCATCGAGTACGCGTCCATGTTCGCCGCGCTCGGCACCAAGGTGACGGTGGTGGAGAAGCGCCCGTCGATGCTCGATTTCTGCGACAAGGAGATCGTCGAGGCCCTGCAGTACCAGCTGCGCGAGCTGGCCGTCACGTTCCGGTTCTCCGAGTCGGTCCGCGAAGTGCAGAAGCACCCGGCCGGCACGCTGACCATCCTGGAGTCGGGCAAGAAGATCCCGGCCGACACGGTGCTGTACTCGGCGGGCCGTCAGGGCGTCACCGAGGAGCTGAACATCGCCGCCGCGGGCGTCACCGCGAGCAACCGCGGCCGGGTCGAGGTGAACGAGCACTTCCAGACCGAGGTCGAGCACATCTACGCCGTCGGTGACGTCATCGGCTTCCCCGCGCTCGCGGCCACCGCGATGGAGCAGGGCCGGCGCGCGACCTATCACGCCTTCGGCGAGCCGGTGGGCAGCAAGCTCGGCGACCTGCAGCCGATCGGCATCTACACGATCCCCGAGATCAGCTTCGTCGGTCGCACGGAGGAGGAGCTGACCCGGGAGAACGTCCCCTTCGAGGTCGGCATCTCCCGCTACCGCGAACTGGCCAGGGGCGCCATCCTCGGCGACTCCTACGGGATGCTGAAGATCCTGGTGCACGGTGAGTCCCGCGAACTGCTGGGCGTCCATGTGTTCGGCACCAACGCCACCGAGCTGGTGCACATCGGCCAGACGGTGATGGGGTGCGGCGGCACGGTGGACTATCTGGTCGACGCCGTCTTCAACTACCCGACGCTGGCCGAGTCGTACAAGGTCGCCGCCCTGGATGCCGTCAACAAGATGCGCGCGATCGCGAAGGTGACGCAGACCGGCTCGTTCACGCCACTGCCCGAGTAACCGATGCGACGCGGTCACCGCGAGACGGTGACTCCGTGAATACGCACAACTACTCTCTGTCAACACCTCCTGGATGTCCCTCGGATGGGGTGAACCCTGTCGTCGTTGCGCTGAATTCCGTCGCCGGAGATTGCCACAAATAGGGCAGCCGCGACACGCTTGGCCCGACGTTGCTGTGCCGATCCGGACCTGCCCGGTGATTTCCGGCCCCAGCAGGAACGGTCGGGAGGCGATGACGATGGTGCCCTCGAACCGGCTGCCGGACATATCTGAACCGGTCGAGGCGGCCGATCACCCTGACGGCGGTCGGTCGCCGGCGCAGCTGGCCTCCCGGTACGGCATCGGCGCGGGGCAGGCGGACGCCTCGTCGCCCCGCTGGCGGTCGCCGTCCGTGGTGGCCGCTGCGACAGCCGTGATCGCCGTCGCCTGCGCCGGTTACATCGCAGCGAAGTGGGCCGGCCCCGATTCCGATATCGCCGTCTGGCTGAGCAACCTGGGCCAGTTGGGCTCCGCTGTGCTGGCGACGGTCGGCGGTGCCATCGCATTCCGCCGGCAGCGCGGCCGGCAGCAGCGCCGCGCCTGGCTGCTGGCGACGATCGCCTGCGGATTCTGGGCGATCGGCCAGGCGTACTGGAGCTGGAACGAGCTCATCCTGGGCGCCGAGGTACCGGAGGTATCACCGGCCGACCTGTTCTTCCTCAGCTTCACGGCGCTGATGGCGATTGCGGTCTGGCCGTCCAACGGCCGGCACACCGACCGCCTGCGCACCACGCTCGACGCCGTCATCATCGGCCTGTCGCTGTTCACGATCAGCTGGGTGACCGCCATCGACGCACTAGCGGCCTCGGCCGGGGGCACCAGCGACGTGATGGGCCTGATCATCAACTTCGCCTATCCCTGCGGCGACATCGTGGTGCTGACCATGGTGCTGCTCAGCGCCAGCCGCCGCGTCGACCGCCGATCCAGCCTCGCCGCGGTGGCGATCGGCATGGCACTGATCGCGGTGTCCGACGGCTTCTACGCCTACATGAGCGCGGGCGACAACTTCGAGTCCGGCTCGATCTCCACCCTCGGCTGGATCCTCGGCTTCGGGCTGATCGGCTGCGCGGGACTGGCCGCCGAGGGCGAACGGGCGGTGACCCCCCGGTTCCCGGCCGGCCCGGCCCAGCCCCGTGACGACGAGTCCGCGCTCAAGGAACGGGCCCGGCGGGCCAGCACCCTGCCGTACATACCGCTCGCCATGGCCCTGGTGGTGGTGGCCGCCGACCGGGCGCAGAACGGCGCGGACCGGGTGGCCAGCATCGCGCTGGTCACCACCTTCGTCGCCGTGCTCGCCCGGCAGTACCTCACCATCCGGGACAACCAGGCGCTGACCCAGCATCTGGAGAACCGGGAACAGGAACTCCAGCGCCGCGCCTTCGCCGATCAGCTCACCGGGCTGCCGAACCGCGCGCTGTTCATCGACCGGGTCACCCACGCGCTGGAGCAGCACCGCCGGAGCATGCGCCCGCTGGCCCTGCTGTTCATCGACCTGGACGATTTCAAGGCCGTCAACGACACCCTCGGGCACCCGGTCGGTGACGAGCTGGTGATCCGGGTGGGTGAGCGACTGCTGGGGGCGATGCGCGCCAGCGACACCGTCGCACGGTTCGGTGGTGACGAGTTCGCCGTCCTCATCGAGGGCGAAGTCGATGCGGTGAAGGCCGGCGCGCGGATCGTCGACGCATTGCGGCAGCCGTTCAACCTGCGTCGGGACGAATTGTCGATCGGCGCCAGCATCGGCATCGCCGAGGTTCCGGCGATCAGCGAGACGCCGACCGTCGACGAGTTGTTCTCCCGCGCCGACATCGCGATGTATGCCGCCAAACGGGCCGGCAAGGGCCAGATGGCGATCTACGACCCGTCGATGGTGCTGCCAGAAGCCGCCGACCTGCAGTACCGGCCGCTGCTCATCGAGGCGATGAAGCTCGGCGCGATCGACACCGTCTACCAGCCGATCATCGACCTGCAGAGCGGGCGGCTGCACTCGTTGGAGGCACTCGCACGGTGGCGGGTGGGCGGGGAGACGGTGCCGCAGGCGTACTTCATCCAACTCGCCGGCCGGCTCGGACTGCTGGGCGAGCTGACCGACGTGATGGTCGAGCGGGCGTGCGCGCAGCTGGCCGACTGGTCGGCTCGGTTCCGGCGGCACGACCTGATGATCGGCGTCAACGTCCCACCGGGGCTGATGGCGGATCGGGACTTCCCCCGGCGGGTGTCGGCGACGATGCGCCGCCACGGGCTCGGTCCGAACCGGCTCATCCTGGAGATCACCGAGGACGCCCTGCTCGGCGAAACCGCTGTCGCGCAGGAGGTTGCGACCGCGCTGCGCCGGCTCGGCGTGCAACTGTGGCTCGACGACTTCGGCACCGGGTACTCCTCGCTGCTCAGCCTTCGGCAGATGTCGCTGCAGGCGGTGAAGATCGACATCGCGTTCGTCGCCAACATCCACACCGATCGCTCCGCCGAGCGGTTCCTCAAGGCGCTGCTGGCCCTCGGTCGCGACCTGGACCTGCTGGTGACGGCGGAGGGTGTCGAGCTGGTGGAGCAGGCAGAGATCCTGCGCCAGTTGGGGTGTCAGCTCGTGCAGGGCTTCCTGTACGCGCGTCCGGCGCCGGCGCACGAACTCGAGCACCTGTTCCGGCCCGGTGCACTGCCCTACCCGCCGCCGGCTCCCGATCAGGGCGGCGGAGCGATTCCCGTCGCCACCCGCACCGGCGGCGTCTCCACCGCTGTCGCCGACCGCGACACCCCGGCCGAACGAATGACTGTCGCCAAGCACACAACTGTCGGGAATGGCACAGCTGTCGGGAATGGCACAGCCCGGAAACGATCGGAATAGTTCCAAGGGCGCTACCGTTGGAGTCACATGGCCGGCCCTGGATGCGATGGTGTTTCTGCCGACAGACGGTGTGTCTCGTGCACACGGCAGTCGAGCTTGGGCGATGCGGGAGGTTCGATTCCTCCCGACGGCACCAGTTTCTTCCTTCCTGACAGCTGCCTGTACGCACCGCTAACCCGCGGGGCGCTTCCCCCACACCCGGGCCACCGCGACCGCGTGCCGCCACTGCGCCAGTTCCGCGCGGCGCCGCTCCGGGTCCATCTTCGGTCGCCATTCGCCGGCCCGCTGCCAGTGGCTGCGCAGCACCTTCCGGTCCGGCCAGTACCCCTCTGCCAGCCCCGCGGCGTACGCGGCGCCCAGGGCCACCGTCTCGGCCATCATCGGCCGCACCACGGGGATGTCGAGCGCATCGGCGACGAGTTGCATCAGCAGGTTGTCCCCGGTCATCCCGCCGTCCACCGCCAGTGACTGGGCCGGTACGCCGGCGTCGGCGTTCATCGCCTCCACCACATCCATCGTCTGCCAGGCCGTCGCCTCCAGCACGGCCCGTGCGATGTGCGCCTTCGTGACGTACGACGTCAGGCCGACCAGCACACCCTGTGCGGCGTCATCCCAGTGCGGTGCGAACAGCCCGGAGAACGCCGGAACCAGGTAGCAGCCACCGTTGTCGGGCACGCCGGCGGCCAGCGTCTCGATCTCGGCCGGTGTCCTGATCAGCCCGAGGTTGTCCCGGCACCACTGCACCAGACCGCCGGCAACGGCCACCGATCCCTCGAGGGCGTAGACCGCGTCCTCCCCGTCGACCTTGTGCGCGATGGTGGTGATCAGGCCGTGCCGGGACCGGACGATGTCCTTCCCGGTGTTCAGCAGCAGGAAACTGCCGGTGCCGAAGGTGCATTTGGCTTCGCCGGCGTCGAATGCAGTCTGGCCGAACAGGGATGCCTGCTGGTCCCCGATCAACGCACCGATCCGGATGCCGGGCACCGGGTCGGTCGTCACCCCGAAATGGCCGATGGTCGGCCAGATCTGCGGCAGCATGGCACGCGGCACGTGAAAGGCCTTCAGCAGCCGGTCATCCCAGTCCAGCGTCTCGATGTTCATCAGCATGGTGCGGCTCGCGTTGGTGACGTCGGTGACGTGCAGGCCCGTGGCCCCCGCTGAACCCGCGCCGCCCGTGAGGTTCCAGGTGATCCAGCTGTCCATCGTCCCGAACAACAGGTCACCGGCCTGCGCCGCAGCGCGTAGCGCCGGGTCACCGTCCAGCAGCCAGCGCAGCTTCGATGCCGAGAAGTACGACGCCAGCGGCAATCCCGTCATGGCGTGGATCCGGTCCGGGTCGATGTCCCGATGCGGGTCGGCGGGGTCGGACATGGCGGCGAGCAGCCCGCTGGTCCTGGTGTCCTGCCAGACGATCGCCCGGCCCACCGGGACGCCGGTGCGGGCGTTCCAGACGACCGTGGTCTCCCGCTGATTGGTCACCCCGAGAGCCACCACCTGACTCGGCTGCACACCGGCCTCGGCCAGCGCCTGCGGGATGATGCGCCGCACGATGGACCAGATCTCGGCCGCGTCGTGCTCAACCCAGCCCGGGCGGGGGAAATACTGGTGATGCTCGCGCTGCGCGATGGAGACCAGCCGGCCCTGCCGGTCGAACAGCATGCACCGGGTCGACGTGGTGCCCTGGTCGAGCGCGGCGACGAAGGTGGCGCTCACCAGTGCCGCCCGTGACCCAGTTCGCGGGAGATGGAGCGGCCGGCACGGCTCACATGGCTGATCAGGGCGCTGCGCGGCCGGGAACGGTCGTCACAGAGCCGGTCGATGGACCCCTCGATGCCCACGGCGGCGACCACGTACCCGCCGCGGTCCCGGATGGGTGCCGCGATGCCGGCTGCGCCGGGTTCCTCCTCGCCGATGGACGACGCGAAGCCCAGATCGCGGATGGCGGCGAGTTCGGTCTGCAGCGCGTGCCGGTCGACGATGGTGCGGTTGGTCAGGGCCGGCAACCGGCCCTGCGCGATGCTCCTCGCCGCACCCGGGTCGAACGCCAGCAGCACCTTGCCGAGCGCACTGGCGTGCAGCGCGACCGCCGAGCCGGTGGTCAGCACCTGCGATCCGCCGTCTCCGCGGAACACGTGGTGCGCGATCTCCGCGCGGCCGCCCGCGAATGACGCCACCCGCGCCGATTCCCCGGTGCGCGCCGCCAGTGCGTCGGTCCAGTTCAGCGCCTTGGAACGGAGCTCGTTGGGATCCAGGCGGGTCCAGCCGAAGCGGAACACCTCGGTCGCCACCCGGTACGGCCCGCTGGTCTCGTCCTGGGCGACGAAGCCGACGTCCTCCAGGGTCCGGAGGATCCCATGCACCGTTCCCTTGGCCAGGCCCAGGGCGCCGGCGATCTGGGCCAGCGCCACCGGCTCGTCCTCCTCCGCCAGCAGACGCAGGATCGCCGCCGCTCGCTCGACCGATTGCACGCTGCCCGGCACGCCGCCAGGCTAACCGGCCGGTCCGGCGGCGTCCCGTTCGGCATTGCCGAACGGTCGCTGTTGTGACCCGGTGATCGCGGTCGATACGGTCGCCACCCGATGGGCACGCCCCCAGGGCCCGTCCCTGGGAGCGCCGGGCAACGATGTCCCATCCGGAGGGAGGCGGTCCGTGCCGACAATGTCGCTCCGTCTTCGAACCACCACCCCACCCTGCGGACCGGCCGGGGACACCGCACACTTGAGCGGCTCCGTCCCGCACCGTTTCATCCCGCACCGATTCGTTCCGGCAGCGCTTGCTTCTGCACAGTGTTGCCTCACGCGGCCCGAACAGGTGCGACCGGGCCTTTTCCTGAACTGACGACACCGGCAGGAGTGCAAAGCAATGAGTTACAGCGCAACGAAGATGAGTCCCCAGAGCCGACAGCAGGCCCTGGACGACATGGCGGCCACCGAACTCGACGTCCTGGTGATCGGTGGTGGGGTGGTGGGCGCCGGCGCCGCACTCGACGCGGCCAGCCGCGGCCTGACCGTCGGCCTGGTGGAGGCCCGTGATTACGCGGCCGGCACGTCGAGCCGGTCGTCCAAGTTGGTGCACGGCGGGCTCCGCTACCTCAAGCAGCTGAACTTCTCGCTCGTGTTCGAGGCGCTGCGCGAGCGGTCGCTGATCCTGGACACGCTGTGCCCGCACCTGGCCAAGCCGGTCGAATTCATCTACCCGCTGGAGCGCAAGGGCATCGACCGCGGGTATGTGGGCCTCGGCATCGGCGTGTACGACGTGCTGGGCGCCGGAAAGGGCGTGCCGTCGCACCACAAGCACATGAGCAAGGCCAAGACGCTGGAGAGCTTCCCGGACGGCAAGAAGGGCCACATCCAGGGCGCCATCAAGTTCTACGAGGGCCAGCTCGACGACGCCCGGCACACCATGATGATCGCCAGGACGGCCGCCGCCTACGGCGCTCACGTCGCCAGCAGCGCGCGGGTGATCGGGTTGCTCCGCGACGGCGAACGGGTGATCGGCGCGACCGTCAAGGATCTCGAGTCCGGCCGCGAGATCGAGGTCAGGGCAAAGGAAACGGTGAACGCGACCGGTGTCTGGACCGACGACATCCAGAAGATGATCGGCGGCACCGGGCAGTTCCGGGTGCAGGCGTCCAAGGGTGTGCACATCGTTGTGCCGCGGGACCGGATCAAGTCCCGGACCGGTCTGATCACCGAGACCGAGAAGAGCCTGCTGTTCATCATCCCGTGCCCGTGGAGCGAGGATTTCTGGGTGATCGGTACGACCGACACCCCGTGGAGCCTGGACCTGGCGCACCCGGCGGCCAGCAGCTCGGACATCGACTACATCCTCGAGCACGCCAACGCCCTGCTCGAGAAGCCGTTGACCCGTGACGATGTCGTCGGCGTCTACGCCGGGCTGCGGCCGCTGCTGGCCGGGGAATCCGACCAGACCAGCAAGCTGTCCCGTGAGCACGCCGTCGTCTCGCCCGTGCCGGGCCTGGTCATCGTGGCCGGCGGCAAGTACACCACCTACCGGGTGATGGCCGAGGACGCCATCGACGAGGCCGTCAAGGGACTGCCCGGCAAGGTCGGGAAGTCCATCACCGACAAGGTTCCGCTGATCGGTGCCGACGGCTACAAGCCGATGTGGGCAACCAGGGCCAAGCTCGCGGAGCGCACCGGCATGGACCTGCCGCGGATCGAGCACCTGCTCGGCCGGTACGGCAGCGCGGTCACCGAACTGCTGGACCTCATCGAGGCCGAACCCGAACTGGCCGAGCCGTTGTCGACGGCACCGAAGTACCTGAAGGTCGAGGCCAGGTACGCGGTCTCGCACGAGGGCGCGCTGCACCTGGACGACATCCTGGCCCGCCGCACGCGCATCTCCATCGACACCTGGGACCGCGGCGAGGCGGCGGCGCAGGAGGTGGCGGATCTGGTGGCCCCGATCCTCGGCTGGGACGCCGCGACCGTCGCCGATGAGGTGGAGCACTACCGGGCGCGGGTGGCCGCGGAACGGGAATCCCAGGTGCAGCCCGACGACCGCACGGCCGACGCCGCGCGGCTCGGCGCGCCGGACGTCCGTGTGGGCGCGGGGTGATCAACTTGGTACTCAGCGCGACCCGTCGTCACGGAGCCATAACGGCCGCCTGGCATGAGTGACGCAGGTCACCGGAGTGGCGTAGGTTTCGACGGGATTCGTATGGTCCCTGCGCATTTTTCCGGTATCGACGCCGATGCCGGTCGTTCTCTCAAGGAGGTCAGCGTTGGAGTACTCGAACGGAGATATCTTCATCTCCGAAGTGACGGGCACAGCGATGCTGCTGCTGCTGGGCTGTGGCGTCGTCGCCACAGCGATCCTCAAGGGTAGTAAGGGTGAGGGCGGCGGTTGGCTGCTCATCAACTTCGGCTGGGGTCTGGCGGTTTTCGCCGGTGTGTACGTGGCGTTCCGCAGCGGCGCCCACCTCAACCCGGCCGTGACCCTGGCACTGGCCATCACCGGTCCCGACAATGGCGGCATCGAGTGGTCGCAGGTGCCGCTCTACTGGGGTTCCGAACTGCTTGGTGCCATCATCGGCGCCGTCATCGCCTACCTCGCGTTCAAGCAGCATTTCGATGCTGAGGAAGATCCCGGCAAGAAGTTGGCGGTCTTTTCCACCGGCCCGGCAATCCGCAATTACGGCTGGAACACCGTCACGGAGATCATCGGCACCTTTGTGCTGGTGTTCGTCATCCTGATCTCCGGCGGTACGCCGTCGGGTCTGGGCCCGCTGTTCGTTGCCCTGCTCGTGGTCGGCATCGGTGCCTCCCTCGGTGGCCCGACCGGGTACGCGATCAACCCGGCGCGTGACCTCGGGCCGCGCATCGTCCACGCAGTCCTGCCCATCAGGGGCAAGGGCAGCTCGGACTGGGGCTACTCCTGGGTGCCGGTCGTCGGCCCGCTGATCGGTGGTGCCCTGGGTGCGCTTGCGTTCCTGGCGCTGGGCGGCTCCGACTTGTTCGTGGGCGTCGTCTGACCGGCTGACGGTTCCACCGAGGCCGGGATTGCCCCGGCGGCCCCGGCACCGGTGGGCCCGCGGGTTCGGCTTCGGCCGGCGAACTCCCGCGGCCAGTGGGCACACGTATCGATGTTCCGTGCACCGCACGGAAGGGGGCACCGGCCATCGGGCGGGTGACCCGGGGCAGCAGCCCCACGTCATGTTCGAAGACGCACTGACGAAAGGTGTAGCAGCAGATGAGTGAGAAGTACGTCGCGGCAATCGATCAGGGGACGACCTCGACCCGGTGCATGGTGTTCAACCGCGAGGGGCGTGTCGTCTCGGTCGATCAGCGGGAACACGAGCAGATTTTCCCCCGAGCCGGCTGGGTCGAGCACAACGCGATCGAGATCTGGGAGAACACCAGGGCTGTCGCGGCTGCCGCACTGAGCAAGGTGGACCTGACCGAGTCCGACATCGCCGCGGTCGGCATCACCAACCAGCGCGAGACGGCGTTGGTCTGGGACCGCACCACCGGCCAGCCGGTGTACAACGCGATCGTCTGGCAGGACACCCGCACCGACGCCATCGTCAAGAAGCTCGGCGAACTCGGCGGGGGCGCCGACCGGTACAAGGCCAAGGTCGGTCTGCCGCTCGCGACGTATTTCTCGGGCCCCAAGGTGAAGTGGATCCTGGACAACGTCGAGGGCGCACGGGCGAAGGCCGAGGCCGGTGACCTGGTCTTCGGCAACATGGACACCTGGACCCTGTGGAACATGACCGGCGGGGTGGACGGCGGTCTGCACGTCACCGACCCGACGAATGCCTCCCGCACCATGCTGATGGACCTCGGCACCCTCACCTGGGACGCCGACATTGCCAAGGACATGGGCATCCCGCTGTCCATGCTGCCGGAGATCCGGTCCTCCTCCGAGGTGTACGGCAACGGCCGGCCGAAGGGCTCGTTCAACGGGGTACCGATCGCCGGCATCCTGGGTGATCAGCAGGCCGCGACCTTCGGTCAGGCGTGCCTGTCCAAGGGCGAGGCCAAGAACACCTACGGCACCGGCAATTTCATGCTGCTCAACACCGGCACCGAGCAGGTCCCGTCCAAGAACGGGCTGCTGACGACGGTCTGTTACAAGATCGGCAACAAGCCGACCGTGTACGCCCTCGAGGGATCCATCGCGGTCTCCGGATCGCTCGTCCAGTGGCTGCGTGACAACCTGGGTCTGATCTCGTCGGCACCGGAGATCGAGACCCTGGCTGCCACCGTCAAGGACAACGGAGGCTGTTACTTCGTCCCGGCGTTCTCCGGCCTGTTCGCGCCGTACTGGCGTGACGATGCCCGCGGTGCGATCGTCGGCCTCACCCGGTACGTCAACAAGGGGCACATCGCGCGCGCCGTCCTGGAGGCCACCGCCTTCCAGACCAAAGAGGTCCTCGATGCCATGAACGCGGACTCGGGTGTCGACCTCACCGCGCTGAAGGTGGACGGCGGCATGGTGCAGAACGAGCACCTGATGCAGTTCCAGGCCGATCTACTGGGCGTGCCGGTGATCCGGCCGGTGGTTGCCGAGACGACGGCCCTCGGCGCCGCCTACGCGGCCGGCCTCGCGGTCGGCTTCTGGGAGAGCGAGGATGACATCCGGACGAACTGGGCGGAGTCCAAGCGCTGGGAGCCGCAGATGTCGGAGGAGACCAGGGCGAAGATCTACCGCAAGTGGAAGAAGGCCGTGACCAAGACCTTCGACTGGGTCGACGAGGACGACATCATCGAGGACTGACCTCGAGGTGGTGGTGGATTCCGGGCCGGACGCATCTGCGTCCGGCCCGCTTTCCGTTCGAGCCCCGGCGCCCGTGGTGGTGGGAGCCCGCGGCCCGTGGGACGAGCCTGATGCACGACCCTCACGCCTCCGTGTTCATCGCAAGCTCCCGCGAACGGACCAGCACCTCGTCCAGCATGGCCGGTGTCAGGCGGCCGGTGAACGTGTTCTGCTGGCTGACGTGATAGCAACCCAGCACCGTGAGCCGCCGCCCGTCCGGGTGCGGCAGGACGAGTTCGGCGGCGTGCCGGAAAACCGGACGCGGACGCGGGATCGTCCACCCCGCGTCGCCGAGCACCCGCAGCAGCGCCGCCCAGCCGATGGCGCCCAGGGTGATCGCGACCCGCACCGTCGGGGCGAGCAGTTCGAGCTCGCGGTCGAGATACCCGGCGCAGGTGCGTAATTCCTGCGTGGTGGGCTTGTTGGCCGGTGGCGCGCAGTGCACCGGTGCGGTGATACGCAACCCTGTCAGCGTGAGACCGTCACCGATCCGCTCCGAGATCGCCTGCGACGCATACCCCGTGCGATGCAGTGCGGCGAACAGCACGTCACCGCTGCGGTCACCGGTGAACATCCGCCCGGTGCGGTTGCCGCCGTGCGCGGCCGGCGCCAACCCGACGATCAGCACCCCCGCATCCGCCGGGCCGAACCCGGGAACGGGTAGCCCCCAGTAGGTCTCGTTGCGATAAGCGAAGCGCTTGACCGCCGCGGCTTCCTCCCGCCAGGCCACCAGCCGCGGGCACGCCCGGCACCCCGTGATCAGCCGATCCAGATCGGGAATGCTCGCCGCCGCCGCTGCGGTCACCCGCACCGCCGCCTCGTCCGGCGCGGCGTAGGGCGGCGCCGTCTCAAGCACCGGGCCGCCGGGCACCGCTTCCCCGGACACCGCCTCGTCCGTCACCCCCGCACTGTAGCCAGCGGAACCGGCTCAGAACGCCGTCTCCGGCACCTCCATCAGCGACAGGTCGGCGTTCTCGATCACCGCGCGGCGGGCGGTGAGCTCGGGCAGCACGTTGCGGCTGAACCAGTGCGCCACAGCCAGTTTGCCGGTGTAGAAGTCGGTGTCCCGCGGGGAAGCACCGCCGTCCAGGGCGGCCTGGGCGACGGTCGCCTGACGGAGCAGCAGGTAGCCGATCAGCAGGTCGCCGACGCTCATCAGCAGGCTGACGGCGTGCTCGCCGACCTTGTAGACCGACTCCGGCTCCTGCACCGAGGCCATGGCATAGCCGACCAGTGACCCGACCATCGCCTGCACATCGGCGAGCGCGGTGCCGAGCAGCGCCAGTTCCTCCTTGATCCGCCCGTCGGTGTTCTCCGACAGCGAGGACCTGATGAAGGAACCGATCTCGCCGGCCACGGTGCCCAGGGCGGCACCGCTGTCCTTGACGATCTTGCGGAAGAAGAAATCCTGCGCCTGGATCGCGGTGGTGCCCTCGTACAGGGTGTCGATCTTGGCGTCCCGGATGTACTGCTCGATCGGGTAGTCCTGGGTGTAGCCGGAGCCGCCGAACACCTGCAGGGACAGGGCCAGGTTCTCGTACGCCCGCTCGGATCCGACGCCCTTGACGATCGGCAGCAGCAGGTCGTTGACCCGCTTGGCCACCGCGAGTTCGTCGGCGCCCAGTTCCCCACCGGCGATCTTGTCCTGCCAGCCGGCGGTGTACAGGTACACGGCGCGCAGTCCCTCGGCGTAGGCCTTCTGCTTCATCAGGATTCGCCGGACGTCGGGGTGGTGGATGATCGTCACCCGCGGCGCGGTCTTGTCACCGGCCCTGGTCAGGTCGGCGCTCTGCACGCGCTGCTTGGCGTATTCCAGCGCGTTGAGGTATCCCGTGGACAGGGTCGCGATCGCCTTGGTGCCGACCATCATCCGGGCGTACTCGATCACCTGGAACATCTGCGCGATGCCGTCGTGCCGCTCGCCCAGCAGGTATCCCACGGCCGGGGTGCCGTGGATGCCGAAGCTCAGCTCGCAGGTCGTCGAGACCTTCAGGCCCATCTTGTGCTCCAGGCCGGTGACGAAGGCGCCGTTGCGCTCGCCCAGTTCGCCGGTCTCCGGGTCGAAGTGGAACTTCGGCACGATGAAAAGGCTCAGACCCTTGGTGCCGGGACGGTTCTCGATGCCCGGGCCCTCGGGACGGGCGAGCACGAGATGGATGATGTTGTCGGTCATGTCCTGCTCGGCGGAGGTGATGAACCGCTTCACGCCCTCCAGATGCCAGGTCCCGTCGTCCTGCAGAATCGCCCTGGTCCGGCCGGCACCGACGTCACTGCCGGCGTCGGGCTCGGTGAGCACCATGGTGGAGCCCCACTGCTTGTCGATCATGGTCCGGGCCATCTGCTGCTGCACCGGGGTGCCGTTCTTGTGCACGACTGCCGCGAAGTTCGGGCCACCGGAGTACATGAACAACGCGGGGTTGGCGCCGAGCATGAGTTCGGCGGCGGCCCAACGGAGACTCGGCGATGCGCCGTAGCCGCCGAGCTCGGTGGGCAGCTCCAACCGGTACCACTCGCCGTCCATGATCGCCTGGAACGACTTCTTGAACGACTCGGGCAGCGTCACGCTGAACGTCGCGGGGTCGTACACGGGCGGGTTCCGGTCGGCATCGACGAACGACGCAGCGACCGGCCCGGCGGCCACGTGCTCGAGCTCGTGCAACACGCCGGTGGCGGTCTCGACGTCCATCTCGGCGAACGGCCCGCTGCCCATTCGCTCGCCGGCGCCGAGCACCTCGAACAGGTTGAACTCCAGGTCGCGGACGTTCGAACGGTAGTGGCTCATGGCCGATGCTCCTTGAACGGTGGTGGGTGCCGGTATGCGATCGGTCTGCTGGCGGTCCGCGCGTTTCGGCTCCCTGTCGGGTTCGGAGCGGCGTGACGGCGCGTTAACCCAGGTTATTACTGGCCAGTAACTTACGCAAGAGAGCGTGAGCGCAGCGATGTCGTGGTCGTGCCAGGTCCCCACCCGATGGTCTGTCCACAAGCACGACGGGCGGGTCGTGACAGCAGCGTCATCAGGGTGGCCACGACGTTGCCGGTGGCCTGGACGGTGACGCCGGGCCAGACCGATGCGGTCTGCGGAGAGGCCGGGCGCAGATCACGCCGTCGACGAACGCCACCGGCAGGATCGGGTTGATGCCGTGCACGAGGGCGAAGACGGTTGCGCTGCAAACACTCGCTGCGGAGGGCTGCCGCAGGGAGAGATCGATGAGGTTCTCGAGAGCACCAGCGCTGCGCAGCACCGCAGGGGGCCTG
>JAESFR010000126.1_pt1 | contig 66450 bp, 55 predicted proteins | sample 9266191 | NCBI WGS metagenome assembly JAESFR01 (sample SAMN14503063, study PRJNA617104) | algae metagenome | isolation source: Pleurocapsa minor HA4230-MV1 and co-occurring heterotrophs from cement on... | place: USA: Nuuanu Pali Lookout, Hawaii | collected 2009-07-20
ACGCCGCTTGCCATCGAGTAACTGCCCCGCCCGCCCGCGGCCTTCCACCCCGGGTGACCGATGTAGACGGCCGGCGGAAACGGCGAACCCAGCGCCGCACCGATGATGGCGCCGCTGCCGTCCGCGAGCAGGACGCTGCGCAGGTTGTAGGAGTCCCCCGCCGCCGCCGCGCTCTCGACGTTGCTCATCGCCTCGGCGAAGTTGTAGACGCCGAGCGGGATGGCGGTGGCCAGGAGCGGGGCGAGGTTGCTCAGCCCATTGAACAGCAGATCGAAATGCAGAGTCGGTACGGCGATGGCGATGTCACTGACCGCCGCCTGCACGTCGGGCACCGACATGTAGCCGCCGATCCAGCCGATGGCGGTTCCGACGAGCAGCGCGGCGAGGCCGACGGGGATACCGCCGGGCAGCCGGATGTTGGTGAAGAAGCCGACCAGGATGATGCCGAGCACCGGCAGGCCGATCCATGCCGCGTCCCAGATCTGTGCGGCCGGTCGCATCGAGATGAAGGTCAGCGAAATGCCGGCCAGCGTGCCGAGCATCGCCGCGCGCGGGGTGATCCTGCGGATGAACGGCCCGATGAAGGCGCCGATCAACACGATCACCCCGATGACGAACGCCCAGGCCAGGCCGGCCTCCCAGGCCCGGACCGGATCACCGGTGCTCAGGAAGATCGGCAGCATGATGACGAACACGACGATGAACATGTGCGGGACGCTGGGCCCGTACGGCAGAGCTGTGACGTCCGTGCGGTTCTCGCGCCGGGCGAGCCTACGGGCGAGGAAGGTGTAGTACACGTTGCCGGCCAGCATCGCGATGCCGAGCGCGGGTAGGACCGTCCCCAGCACCTGGTCGGCCGGCAGTTGCACGACGAAGATCAGCAGTGAGGTCAGCGTCAGGACGTTGACCAGGATGTTGAATCCGAGCCCGAAGAACGCGTTGGTCTCGCCCTTGGTCCAGTACGGGATCTTCAGGGTGTCGTCGGGGGTGGGTGAGGACCGAAAGCCGATGAGGTTCATGGTCTGCGTGCTCCCTGGTTGGCAGAGGATGAGTGACCGAAGGGGTGTCAGCCGGCCATGGCCGGCTGCGCGAGTGCGTCCAGCAGTGCGGCGGAATCGGCGACCCAGCCGAAGATCCCGCCCTGCGCGGACACCATGTCGAGACCGACCCGCTGGAACTCCGGGAAGTACGAGCCGACGCAGTCGGACAGCACGACCGCCTCGTACCCGCGGTCGTTCGCTTCCCGGACGGTGGTGTGCACGCACACTTCGGTGGTCACACCGGTGACGATCAGGTGGGTGATCCCGGCGGAGCGCAGCACCGTGTCGAGGTCTGTGGCGTAGAAGGCGCCCTTTCCGGGCTTGTCGATCACCACTTCACCGGCGATCGGCGCCAGCTCGTCGATGATGTCGTGGCCGTACTCCCCCCGGATCAGGATGCGGCCGTGCGGGCCTTCGTCGCCGATCCGCTGGGATGGTTTGCCGCGCAGCAATTTCGCCGGTGGGCAGTCCGAGAGGTCGGGCAGATGACCCTCTCTGGTGTGGATGACGAGCAGTCCGGCCCGCCTGGCGGCGTCGAGCACGCGTTCCAGCGGCGGAACCACTTTCTGCAACAGCGACACGTCGTTGCCGAGCGTTTCACCGAAGCCACCGGGCAGCAGGAAGTCCCGCTGCATGTCGATGATCACCAGTGCCACCCGTCCCGCCGGCAGCGGGAAGGGGCTTGGCGTGGCCGGCAGGGTGGGCGCGGTGGGGTCGGCCATGCCACCCCCCACCGGGTCGGGGCCGGCCGGTGCAACGCCGGTGGATGACAGGCCCGTCGAGGCGGGGCCGGCGGGTCGAGCGGGACGGGCGGGATCGTCGGGAGCGGCGGGGGGCATGGGCACTCCTGCGGGGTGGTGGGACAACGACGGGTGACTGCGGCGGGAGCGCGCCGTTGCGCTCGCGGGCTGATTCAGCCCACGGGCGAGCCGGCGGCGAGATAGTTTCGCCAGCCGCCGAACTCGGTGATGTCGGTGATCGCGTCCGTGGCCATCGCCGCAGCGTCGCCGACGAACCCGATCTGGGTGGTGCCGTCGGCGAGTTCCACCCGGCCGAGGCACACGGATCCGGACGAGGCAGCGAGGATGGCCACGCATGCTTCTGCGGGGACGCTCCAGGTCTCCACGTCGATGGCGGCCCCGCCCCTGGGCACGGCGACGAGCGCGGGGACGGGCGCATCATCGCCGATGCGCACCAATCGGTAGCGGGCCGCGGTGCGGGTGGTGGCCGTCAACACCCCGCCGCGATCGAGCAGGTCGCCGTTGCGGGGTTCGCCGGACAGGTGGTGACCGACGACGACGAGTGTGCAGCGGGTGGTACTTTCGGTATCCATTGCGGCCGAGAGACTTTCGGTGACCGGGCCGATGGTGACGGCCGCCGCAGACGGTGCGCTGCCAGGAGAAGGCGCTTCCGACGTCGATGAAATGGCGCCGCCCGGCACCGCCGTGGATGTGCTCGGGACCTCATCCTTCGGGTCGGCACCGGCAGCGCTGTGCGGTGCGCCGCTCAGGGCGGCCGCCATCGTCAGGACCCGGTCGTCCGCCAATGCCGGACCGAGCACCATCAGCGCCGCCGGTCTCCCGTCGGTGGTCATGCCGGCCGGAACGACGGCGGCGCACAGGTCCAGCAGATTGCCGAAGTGCGTGTAGTGGCCGAGGGCCGTGTTCGTGCCGATCGGGTCGGCCAGCACTTCCTCGACGGTGAAGGTGGTACCCACCGCCGGCAGCACCAGCACATCCATCCGCGCCCAGAGCGCCGCGACCTGCACCTTCAGCTCACCGAGCCGGTGCTCCGCGGCGAACACGTCCACGGCGGAGTAACGCGCCCCACCCTCGAGGATGGTGCGGATCACCGGGAGCACCCCGTCGGCGTGGTCGCGCAGGAAGGGCCCGAATTCGGCGAGTCGTTCGGCGACCCACGGCCCCTGATACAGCAGTTCACCGGCCGCCAGGAACGGCGCGAACGGCGCCTCCACCACCCGCGCGAATCGCTCCGCGATCACCGCACGGGCGCCGAGGTGCGCGTCGCGCATCGCGGTGTCATCGAAGAATTCCAACTGTGCCGCGTCCGGCAACCCGACCCGCAAATCAGCTGCGGACACCGCCTCCCGGCGGCGCTGCCTGCTGTGCGGATCCCGGCGATCCACACCGGCGATGACGTCGAAAACGTGCGCTGCACCGGTGATGTCGCCCGCGATCACGCTGATGCAGTCCAGCGAGCGGCAGGCCGGGACCAGGCCGACAGTGCTGATCAGACCACGACTGGGTTTGAATCCGACGACGCCGTTCAGCGCCGGCGGCACGCGGCCCGAGCCCGCCGTGTCGGTGGCGACGGTGAACGGAACGGATCCTGCCGCAACGGCCAGCGCGGATCCGGAACTGGACCCGCCGGAGATGAGATCGCCGCCATACACGCTGCGCGGCACAGTGTATGGCGTTCGGGTGCCGTTGAGGCCGGTCGCGAATTGGTCGAGGTTCGTCTTCCCGACGAAGATCGCGCCTGCCCGCAGCAGGCGCGCCACTGACGGGGCGGTACGGTCCGCAACGTAGGCGTAGTCGGGGCACGCCAGCGTCGTGGGCACGCCGCGGACGTCGATGCTGTCCTTGACACCGAACGGGACTCCGTACAGCGGAAGGGATGTCGGGTCGGGATGTGACTCGAGTTCGCGGGCACGCTGCAGCAGTTGGATGCGGTCGACCACGGTGATCCAGGTGCCGTCGTCGCCGCGGTCGGCGATGCGCTGCAGCACCCGGTCCACTTCCTGCGAGGGGGTGCTGGATCCGGAGCGGTACGCGCGGGTGAGCGCCGCCATCGACGGTCCCGGTGTCGGACCCACGTGCACCGTGTTGGGCATTCGTCGATTGTCGACAATCCCTGTATCGCCGGCGGAACTGTCGTGTTAACACTGCGCTACGGCGCGTCTGACCGGATCGTCCGGTCGTTCGCAGTCCAGCACGAGCCGTCACACCGGCCGCGGTGGTGCGCGCAGGCACTGCGCATGATGCGCTGTCCAGCGCCCCGTGGCCGAATCAGGCTCGAGTCGCCGCTGCTGCCGACTCACGGCGGTACTGCAAGTACCGCTGCCCGCCGTGCTCGTAGAGTGCCTCGAGCACCACGTCAGGATCGTTCGACTCCAGCGCCGTGAGCAGCGCCTCATGCCTGCGCAGGCCCTCCCCCGGGCCGACCAGCGAGGCCTCCAGTCGCAGGTTCACCGCCATCGGCCGCTGCAGCTTGACCAGGATCGGTTCCATCGTCAGGTCGAGTTGCCGGTTCCCGGCGAGGGCGACGATGGCCGCATGGAACGCCCGGTGAGCATCGTCCCGAGCCAGTTCGTCGGCGGAGTGCTCCGCGGCCCGCATCTGTTCCAACCGCGCGCGCACGCCGGCCAGCGGGTCGGGACCGTCCGGTGTCCGCTGCAACGGCAGGGCGGTGGTGATGGCGTGCCGTTCGAGTACGGCGCGCAGCTCGAACAACTGGTGGATGTCCTCGTCCGACCAGACGGTCACCCGGGCACCACGGCGCGGAAGATGTTCGACCAAACCCTGCTGCACCAGCAGCCGGAGTGCTTCCCGCAGCGGCGCCCTGCTGATCGAGAACCGCTGACAGATCTGCTCTTCGATGAGCCGGGCTCCCGGTTCCAGCGACCCGCTGAGGATCTCGTCGCGCAGTTTGCGGGTGGTCGCCTCGACCAGGCTGGGCGCGAAGAGATCGGTGTGCGCGGCGGGTTCGGCGGTCATCGCAGCACACCACCAATCTGCTGGGTCGAAGGGCGACGCAACCCGCTTCGCCGCCAGTGTAGGGACAGCACGACCCGTTGCCGCAGCATCGGCGCCCCGCACGGGCGCGCGGCCGCTCCTGGGCTTCCCTCCGCGCCCAGGAACGACCGCCGGCCGCGTGGCTCATGACAGGCAGGCAGGTACCTGTCCGGATTCGGGCTGGACCGCCGCACGCGGGCCGAATCCCAGCCCACCGCCGAGCTGGAACCACACATCACTGCCGTTGACCACCTGGCCGGACGTCCAGCAGTGCACCTCGACCGGCGTACCGGGGTGCAGGGTGCTCTTCTTCTCGGCCGACAACAGCGGCAACGAATGTGTGGTGGTCGTGGACGTGACGACGGCCTTCGTCGGGACCGGGGTGGTGGTGGCCGATTCCGCTGCCGAGACACCCGCCGCGGTCAGCGACAGTGCAGCGATGCCGAGACCGGTCAGCGCAATCGTGAGAGTTTTCCGCATGATTTCCTCCTGCTGTGATGCGTGGAGCTCCGCGCTCCGGGACGACCCAAGACTGCTGTCCGGAGGGCGACGCGGGTATCCACCGATCCCCCGATGCATCGGATGACCGCGGTGTCCTCCGATCGGTGGACACGCAGGTGCACCCGGGCCGCACCGTGGACGACGCCGGCACCAGTCCGCCTCGACCGACGTGCCGACGCCTCACAGTCCTGACACGACAATGGATCTCGTGGTGCCTGACGGTCGACGGCGAACGCACTGGTGCACCACCGTGCCGGTCACCGGCCTGAATCAGTCCGACAGACCGCGCCGGCATGGGTGCAGGACGAGTGCGAACGCCTGCACCGGACCGTGAACACGTTGGTGGCGGCCGGAATCGATGGAATGAAATGCACGCCCGGATCCACCTCCGGTCAACACCCGCAGTCATTCCCGTCATCAGGTCGACGGTGCCGGGACACCGGCAATTCCGGCCGGGGAAGAATTGGTCACTGCACGCCACTGCGGCGGTGCGACAAGCGCTGCCCTGATCTTCTCGCGGAGAGGAAGATCACTGACGGCGAGCGCCAGCCGGGCCGCCCGATTCGCTGAGAGTGGCCTGCCGCCAACGGCGGCCGCCGCTCACCGACTGCAGAATGGCGGTGGCCCGAGTTGGTGGACGCGAAGCCGGTCAGCGGAAGCGACGGCAGTGCCGTCGAGGCCGGCGGATATCAGCAGGAACTCAAACGCACCCTGGGGTCGTTCCAGGTTTTCGCCATCTCGTTCGCTTTCATCTCCGTTGCTGTCGGCATCTTCGGCACCTACGACGACGTCCTGCAGAACAGCGGGCCGGTCGGGATCTGGCTGTGGATCATCGTGGCAGCCGGACAGCTGCTCGTTGCCCTCGTCGTCGCGCAATTCGCGGCGCGGATCTCGTTGAGCGGGTCGTCCTACCAATGGGCGTCGCGGTTGGCCAACCCGAAGATCGGCTGGGGATTCGGCTGGCTGACGTTCTGCTACCTCGTGCTCGGTGTCGTTGCGGTCGACAACGCCCTTGCGAGCACCGCGTTCATGCCCCTGGCCGGCATTGCACCCGACGAGGACACCGCGCGCTGGATCACCCTCGGTCTGCTGCTCGTCCAGGCGATCCTCGCGATCGCGTCGACCCGCATCGTCAGCCTGATCAACAGTGCCGCTGTGGGCATCGAACTGACGCTGGTCGTGGTGGTCACGGTGGCGCTCGTCGTGGCAGTCCTCGTCACCGGTGACGGTTCCGTCGACAACCTCACCTCGCGTGGGGTCACGATGGACGCACCCGGCTATTTCGCCGTCGGCGGCGGGCTGATGCTGGCGATGATCATGGGTTTGGCCACCCTGGTCGGGTTCGACGCGGCCGCCAACCTGGCCGAGGAGGCGAAGGATCCGTTCCGGACGGTCCCGCGCGCCATCGTGGGGTCCGTGGCGGCGGCGGGCCTTCTCGGGATCCTGTTCCTCATCGCGTTGACGGTGTCGATCCGAGACATCCCGTCCATCAGCGCCAGTGGCTCACCGGTCGCCGCGATCATGCGGGACCGGCTCGGACCGGGGATGGAAAAGGCATTGCTGGTGGCGGTGACGTTCGCGTTCTTCGGCGCCGGCATGGTGGTGATGACGACGTGTTCGCGCATCGTCTTCGCCATGTCACGGGATGCCCGCTTCCCCGGGCATCGCATCATGGGCCGGGTCAACGCAAGGACACACACGCCGATTCCGGCGACCGTCCTGATCTTCGTGCTCGGCGTCCTGCTCATGCTGGTCGTCCCGGGCGCTGCCCTGCTCAACCTGATCACCGCATCCACCATCCTGCCGGCCATCATCTACGGCTCGACGATCGTCCTGTACCTCGCGGTGCGGAAACGGCTGGATCGTCGGAAGGGGGCCTTCGACCTGGGTCGCTTCGAAATGCCGGTTGCCATCGGTGCTCTGGTCTGGTCGGCGGTCGCGTTGTTCTTCCTGGTGGCGCCGCCCGAATCACTGGTGCCCGTGGTGATGGTCGGTGGCCTGCTGCTGGTGGGCGGCCTGTTCTTCCTGTGGATGCTGCTGTTCCGGCGGGAGTCGCTGGAGACCGAACCCGGTGACTTCACCGTTTTCCAGCACTGAGGGTTTGGGCCTCCAACGGCACCGTCCCGCACGACGTCTCGCTGACGCGCCGCCGGCGCACAGTGATCTTCCGCCACGGCGAACGGGGACACGATGACTGCCACGATCACGGGCCTGACCGGCGAGGTGGTGAGAGCCGGCGATCCCGGCTACGAGGCGGCGCGGCTCGGGTGGAACCGGCTCTACTCCCGCTACCCGGAGTCGATCGTCTTCTGCGACAACGCGGAGGATGTCATCAATGCCGTCTGCTGGGCGCGGGAGCGTGGGATCGCGTTCCGCGCCCGCAGCGGGCGGCACAGTCTGGAGGGGTGGTCCGCCATCGACGGCGGACTCGTGATCGACGTCAGCCGGATGAAGGACATCAGCGTCGATCCGGTCGCCCGCACGGCCACAGCCGGGACGGGCTTGACCCAACTGGAGACCGTCACGGCACTGGGTCAGCACCGCTTTGCCGTGCCCACCGGCTCCGAGGGCGGTGTCGGGCTCGGTGGCGTCATCCTCGGCGGCGGCTTCGGGCTGCTGACCCGCAGCATGGGAATGGCCTGCGACAACCTGCTCGCCGCCGACATCGTCATCGCCGACGGTGATCGTTCGGCAAAGCTGGTGCGCGCCGACGCCACCACCAACCCCGATCTGCTGTGGGCGTGCCGAGGCGGAGGCGGCGGCAACTTCGGGATCGCGACGTCCTACACCTTTGCGCTGCACGAGATGACCGACGTGACCTTCCTGGTCGCAAGATGGACCGGACACACCGATCTCGCAGAGCTGCTGCGGACCTGGCAGCGCGACGCCCCCGTCGCCGACGACAACCTCACCAGCGCACTGGAAGTGGACGCCGGTGCGGTCGAGCTGTCCGCCCTGCGGCACGGCGGCACACGTGCCGAATTGGTGGAGGAACTCGCCCCGCTGCTGGCCATCGGCGACCCGGAGCTGACCTTCCTCGAGGGTGCGTGGCCCACCGTCTACCGCAGCGTCGACCGCGGGCCCACCGACGTCACGCTGTGGAAGTTCCACTCACAGTTCGTCAGCCGGCCCCTCCCGGATGACGCCATCGAGATGGTCGTCGAGTTCATGGCGAACGCTCCGACACCGGCGAGCAATTTCTTCGCCACCAGCTTCGGCGGTGCGGTGCGACAGGCACCCGCCGGTGGGTCGGCCTTTCCGCATCGCGACGCCCTGTTCTACTGCGAGCCGGGCGCGGCCTGGAACGATCCGGCGTTGAGCCCGGTGGCAGTGCGCTGGGCGGCGGACTTCTGGCAGGCGCTGCGTCCTTACGGCGACGGCGCGTACGTCAACGTGCCCAACGGTTCCGCGGCGGATTGGGAGCAGCAGTACTACGGCTCGAATGCGCTGCGGTTGCGCGCCGTCAAGGCAGCGTACGACCCACAGAATGTCTTCAGTTTCGAGCAGAGCGTGCCGGTCGGAACGCTGTGACGCCGGACTCCGCATCCATGGTCCGCACGACCGTCCCCCGGCGAGGACTGCGTGAAACGCTGTGACATGTGGAAGCTCTCGCGCGGGAGCCGAATGACGGTCGCGGTGGCGGTGGTGGTGGTGACGACGGTCCTTTCGGCCTGTGCGGGCGGCGCCGCGCCGGCCGGGTCAGCGGTTCCCCCGTCACCGACCTCTCCGTCGGCACCCTCCGGGCAGGATGCCTTCGGGTCGACGATGACGCCATCCATCAACACCTGGCGGACGTCGTTCGCGGCCGGCCGCTTGGGGTTGGCCGTTCCTGGCACCGTGGTGGGTGCCTCGCTGGGTGACGGGCCGGTGCGATTGGCGGCGGGCGGTGACGCCGTCCTGCGAACCCGACCGATGGCCGTCGATGACGCGTTCCACATCGGCAGCATGACGAAGTTGTTCACCGCGGCGTTGATCATGCAACTGGACCAGGAAGGCATCCTGTCCCTGGACGACACCATCAACACCTGGTTTCCCAGCGCACCGAACGCTGCACTGATCACCGTGCGAATGCTGCTGGAACACGAAAGTGGTCTGGCAGAGCTCGATTTCGCGAAGGTCGGTCGAATCGGCAACCAGGCCCTGGTGGACAGCGTTTTCGCCGAGCAGCCGGTGTCCGAGCCGGGCACCGAGTACAGCTACCTCAACGCCGGGTACGTCATTCTCGGCCGTATCGCCGAGAAGGCGGCGGGAGCGTCGTATCGCGACCTCGTCACCTCCCGCTTCCTCACCCCGCTGCAGCTGACCGGCACCTACCTGGCGACCCCGGACGGCGGCGGTGACAGCTCCGAAGCGGAACCGTTGGCCGGCTACGACCTCGCCTGCGCCGGCACGACCGGCGACGCCTGTTACGGCAAGCCGTCCACCACTGCCGCCGTCGACTCGCCGGCCCAGTGGACGGGCGCCTGGTCGGCCGGCGGGATGGTCAGTACCGCCCGCGACCAGGTGGTCTGGCTCCGCGCCCTCGTCGCCGGCACCGTCGTCGACGCGGCTCATCGGCGGCTGATGCAGGACCTGACTCCCCTCTCGTCGGCGTACTACAGCGCGGCGTACGGGACGGCGAAGGCAACGCCGGTCCAGCTCGGCGAGGGTGCCGGCCTGGCCATCTGGAGCGTGCCGGGGGTCGGTAGGTGCCTCGGGCACGCCGGTTCCATCCCCGGCTCGAACGGCATCGCTGGGTACTGTCCCGGCAGCGGCCTGTCGATCGCCATCCTGAACAACCTCAACCCCGCGGGCGGCACCCCGGGGTATCCGGGTCTGATCGATCTCGCACCGGCGGCGTTGCAGAGCGTCGGCGGTTGACCACCGGCCGGGACCGAGGCGCAGGCACCCTGTCGATGCGACACACGGCCGTCCCCGGACGGGGCTCCGGTTCACCGCATCGCCCGACGTCCGGATCGTCCCGCCCGGACGTAGGGTCCTGCAATGGCCCGGGAGACGGCAGAGGAACGCGCACTCCGGCTGGACCTGACGGAACTGGCGCTGGCCGAGGGCGCGCCGTTGATCGGCGGTGTGCCGGAGCGCTGGTTGCAGCGGCCACGGTTCCGGTGCACGAATTTCCATGTCGCCGACCGGTACAGCGTGGGCCGGCGCGGTCGGATCAGCTGCATCTTCTGTGACCTGCCCGTGCAGCAGACCTTTCCGGAGGATCGCAGCGGGCCGCTCGCTCGGACGGACGGCGGACTGCCCGCGCTGCGCACCCGCGGTGACGCCAACGAGGCGGACGAGTCGCACCGCGCCCAATACTCGTCCCGGCCGCCGCGCTGACCGGTTCCCCGGTTCGACGGCACTGCCCGGCCTCATCGCACCGGAAATTGAGTTGACATCGGGCAAGAACCGAACCACCGGCCGGCACCGTACCCATGGTGATGGAATGCAATTTGTGTCGCAGCAGGCCGGCCCGCGCCGCCGAAATGGGAATTTGCGTCCTGAACTACGCTGATCGACGTGCTCACCGACGACGAGGTGCGGCGGTTTCGCGCCGGCGAGTCCGACGGAGTACGGGCCGTGTACCGGGAGTACGGCCGGCTGGTGTACGCGGTGTGCCGCAACCAGTTGAGCTCGCCGCACCTTGCCGAAGAGGCCGCCCAGCAGACGTTCCTCAAGGCCTGGCGGTCAGCGGCCACGGTGGACCCCGGACGGGATCTGGCTCCCTGGCTCGCCACCATCGCCCGTCGCACGGCGATCGACGTCTACCGTCAGGAAGCCCGGGAAACCACGTCGGACCTCGACGACGTCCCGGTCGCCCACCCGGCGCTGGTCCAGCAACCGGTCGCGATCGAACGGACCTACGACGCCTGGCAGGTCCGGCAGGCACTGGACGAACTCCCCGAGGACGAGCGGATCATCGTCCAGCTCCAGCACCTCGAGGGGATGACGCAGTCCGCCGTCGCCGAACGACTGCACATCGCCGTCGGCACCGTGAAGTCACGCTCGTACCGCGCGCACAAGAAGCTCGCCGCCCGGCTGGGACACCTCCGGGAGGGCTTTGATTGACCCGGGCCGCCCTTCCGCAGGGCGGCGGACAACCCGGTGTGAGCAGACGTCGAAATACGATGGGAACGGAGGTGACACGCATGGCTCCCGAAACGGGACAGCACCGCGGCGAGGACGGCGCGGACAGTGTCACCGACCGTGCCCGCGTCCGGTACCTGGCGGGCGATGCCGAGTCACGGGACACCGTCGCCGGTGCCGACCTCGCCGAACTGGACGATCTGCGCACGATGCTCGCCGACCCCACGCTGTGGGCCGAACCGCCCGCGTCGCTGGAGGAGTCGGTGGTGGCGCTGATCGGTGCCGAAGCGGCGCAGCGCCCGGCCGCAGGCTCGACGGCCACCGACGATCCCGCGGCGGTCCCGGCCCCGACCGACCTCGCCGCTGCGAGAACCGCCAAGGCCACCCGCGCCGAGCGCCGGCCGGTGTGGCGCCGGCCGGCCCTTCTCGTCGCCGCCGCGGTCGCGGTGGTGGCGGTGGCCTTCTCGGCCGTCCTGTTGCTGCAGAACACTTCCGCCCAACCCAGGTTCGACGTGGCGCTGGCCGCGACCGATCTCGCCCCCGGTGCCAGCGGCACCGCCGACATGGTCCGCACCGACTCCGGCTGGCGAATCACCCTGCACGCCACCGGACTCCCCCGGCTGGACGGGGGCGACTTCTACCAGGCGTGGCTTCGCAACGCCGACGGCGTGCTGGTGCCGATCGGCACCTTCAACGAGGGAACCGACGTGACCCTGTGGGCTGGGGTGTCTCCCAAGGACTTCCGAACCATGACCATTACCAGGGAGTCCGCGGACGGCGTTCAGGACTCGTCGGGGCAGCGTGTGCTCGCCGGTGACGTCCGCCCCGAGTGACCCGAAGCTGCCGTTGGGCCCTCGATGAGGGTCCGGTCGAACCGGTTCCGCCCGGACCCTCTCAGTGGCCTCTCGGAAGTGCACGGCATGCCCGTCGCAGGGAGGGCGTGTTCTCCGGCCCCGTCTGGGGTCCCTTGCCGGGTCGACCGTTGCAGGGCACGCCGCCTACCTCGGCCACCTCAGCCCGAGAGGTAGCCCGAGATCAGGAGCTGCCAGGTCACCGGGCCGACGATGCCGTCCACCGCGACGCCCGGAAAGTCCTGGGCAGCAACGCCTTGGAAGCCCATCACCCAACTTCGTGTCTTGGCCCCGAAGATGCCGTCGACACTGAGCACGGGCGGTTCTTCACCCCGGCCGCCGCGGAAGTTGGCCTGATCCTGTACGGCCTTGACCGCCGAGCCGACGCTCCCGTGCCGCACGGTGATGATCACCGACCGCCAGGTCAGCGGGCCGACGATCCCGTCCACCGCCAGGCCGTGGGCGCCCTGGAAGGTGCGTACGGCTGCGTTCGTTCTCGGACCGAAGATGCCATCCACGGCTATCCCCGCACCGCGGGCGTTCAGCAAGTACTGCAGCGAGCGGACGGGCTGGCCGACGCTCCCCTGCCCGATGACCGGCCACGCCGGCAGGCTCGCCGGAGCAGTCACGGCAACCGCGGTGGCCCCGCCCGCCGGCCGGGCGGGAAGGGTCCGGGCAGTGGCGCCCGGCACGGCAACAACCAGACAGATGCCCAAGGTCAGCATCGCGATCAACGCTCGGATGACGGCTCTCATGGCAGGCCCTCCTTGGAGCAGGGCGCTGGACCGCCCCGCCTTGTGGGGGCGACCCGCGCGCTCACCGACCGGGCCATTGCATCCCCGGCTGCCGTGACCGACCAGAGTCACAGGTCCCGGGATGCTCCGGGGTGGAGCGCCTCCGGGCGGTTCTCGTGCGCTCGGAGACTCGTCCTCGACAGGTCCGGTGAGAATGTCGGCCGTCAACGCCAGGTGACTCGTGCGACAAGGTACCGAGGACGGGTCGTTCGCCTCTGATGCGACCCCGCGCGGGATCCCTACGTTCGGATCCGGCCGAGCCGCCCTGCTCGCGGTCTGCAGACGGCGCTCGCGCATGGGGGTGGTGCTCGATTCGCCGGCATCACGGGAGGGTCGTCGGCACCGCCGAGGAAGGAGGCGTCCGCACACCCGCCGTGACACTCGCCGAACAGAGGAGCACAACATGACCGAGAAGACCGGCCTGTACGCCGCCCGGCTCGACATTGATTACCCGGAGAGACTGGACCGGGTCACCACGGCCTTCCGGATCTTCTGGATCATCCCCATCGCCATCGTCCTGAGTGTGCTTTCCGCGACCGCCGTCTCGACGACCACCGTTGTCACTGCGTCCGGAGAGGTGCTGACACAGGCCTCCCGATCCGCCGGCGGCATCGCGGGCGGCCTTTTCGGCGCGACCCTGCTGATGATCTTGTTCCGGCAGCGGTATCCCCGCTGGTGGTTCGACTTCGCGCTCCAGTTCAACCGCTTCTCCGCCCGGGTCGCAACCTACGGCGCCCTGCTCACCGACCGCTATCCCTCCACCATCGAGGAGCAGTCCGTTCACCTGGACATCGACTATCCCGATGCTCGGCAGGACCTGAACCGGTGGCTTCCGCTGGTGAAGTGGCTGTTGGTGATCCCGCACATCGTCGTGCTCTTGTTCCTGTTCATCGGCGCGTTCTTCGCCGTCGTCGTCGCCTGGTTCGCCATCCTGTTCACCGGTCGGTACCCGCGCGGCCTGTTCGACTACGTCGTCGGGGTGGGACGGTGGGCACTGCGCGTCTCCGCCTACGCCACCCTGCTCGTCACCGACCGTTACCCGCCGTTCAGCCTCAGCTGACCGGCAGGCGCCGACGTCCGCGCCCTTGGCGCAGCCGCAACGCCGGATCCCGGGTCCGTTCAGGGGGTGCCCTCGGGGGTCCACGTGCTCCTCCCGTGCCAGGTCCGGGTGCCGATCAACGGCGCTGCCCCTATCGTTGCGGCGGTGAGTGGCCGGCCCGTCGGAGATGACCAGGCGCCCGGTTCCGGCGCACCGGCCGGCGACGAAGCGCCGATGCTCCGGCTGGGCGTCGACGTCGGTGGCACCTTCACCGATGTCGTGACGGTCGACGCCGCCGGCCGCGTGATCACCGCGAAAGTTCCTTCCACGCCGCAGGATTCGTCGATCGGCGTGATCGACGGGTGGCGGCTGCTGGCCGAGCCGGCGGAACGCGTCGAGGTGTTCGCACACGGGACGACGGTCGCCACGAATGCGCTGCTGGAGCGTCGCGGCGGCCGCACCGCAGTGATCACCACGGCGGGTTTCCGCGATCTCATCGAGATCGGTCGACAGAACCGGGCCTCTCTCTATGACCTCACCCGGCACCGGCCCTCACCCCTGGTGCCGCGTGAGCTGCGTTTCGTCGTCCGGGAACGGATGGACCCGGGCGGGGTCGTCACCCCGCTCGACACAGAGAGCCTGGCCGCGGCGGTCGACGCAGTGGCGGCTGCCGGGGTCGACGCTGTGGCGGTCTGCCTGCTGTTCGGCTTCCTGTACCCCGCGCACGAGCTGGCGGTCGGTGACGCCCTGCGCACCCGGCTGCCCGGCATCGCAGTGTCGCTGTCGTGCGAGGTGCTTCCGGAGTTCCGGGAGTACGAGCGGATGGCGACGACGGTGGCCGATGCCTACCTGCGGCCGCGGCTGAGCGAATACCTGCGGCGTCTCCAGGAACGGTCGGCACAGGCGGGATTGCCCGAGCCGCTGGTCATGCAGTCCTCCGGTGGGGTGGCGACGGCCGGTGGTGCGGCGCAGCACCCGGCGCGGTTCGTGTTGTCCGGTCCGGCCGGGGGTGTCGTCGGCGCCTCCCATGTGGCGGGCTTGTCGGGCTATCCGAACGTGCTGTCCTTCGACATGGGCGGCACCAGCACGGATGTCGCGCCGGTGGTCGATGGCCGGGTGCAGCTGGCCACCGAATCCGTGATTGCCGGGGTGCCGTTGCGGCTGCCGATGGTGGACGTGCACACGGTGAGCGCCGGGGGCGGGTCGATCGCCTGGGTCGACGACGGCGGCGCCCTGCGGGTCGGGCCGCGGTCAGCGGGCGCCGATCCCGGCCCGGCGGCGTACGGGCGGGGTGGCGTCGAGCCCACGGTGACGGACGCGAACCTGCTGCTGGGCGCGTTGCCCGACGGAGGGCGGCTCGGCGGCGGGTTGGTGTTGCGCCGTGAGCTCGCCGAGCGCGCGTTGGCGGCTCTGGGCGAACGGCTCGGTCTGGACGCGAGCGCCGCCGCTCTCGGCGTGGTGCGGGTCGCCGACACCGAGATGGTCCGCGCCCTGCGCCTGATCAGCGTCGAACGCGGGCTGGACCCGCGGGACTTCGCGCTGGTGGCATTCGGCGGTGCTGGCGGGCTCCATGCATGTGCGCTCGCCGAGGATCTCGGCAGCCCGACCGTGCTGGTTCCCCGCGCCGCGGGTGTGCTGTCGGCACTGGGCTTGGCGATCTCCCAGGTCCGGCACGACTACGCGCGGCCGGTGCGCGGCGGCGGCCACCCGGTCAAGGAGGAGGACCTCGAAGCTGGGTTCACCGCAGTGGAGACCGCCGCGGTCGCGGATCTGGACGGCCCGGTGACGCAGCGACTGGCCGACCTGCGGTACGCCGGTCAGTCCTTCGAACTGACGGTGCCGGGTTCTACCGCAGCGGAGCTGGAGCAGGCATTCCACGCCGAACACGAGCGGCGGTACGGCTACCGGATCGATGACGAGCCGGTCGAGATCGTGAACCTGCGCCTGGTGGCCACGGTGCCGGGTGTGGTTCCGGACCTGCTGGAGCACAAGACGCAGGGGACCGATGCCGTCGTCCAGCGGCGCCGGCTGCTCACCGCGGACGGTGTTGTCGACGCCGCGGTCTGCAGCCGCGCGCAGATGGGCGTCGGATCCAAGGTTCGGGGCCCCGCGGTGGTCGAGTTCGCAGACGCGACCTGCCTGGTACGACCGGGTTGGTCGGGCGTCATCGACCGCGTCGGGACCCTTGTCCTCACCCGTGAGCCGGCCGTCGGGGAGTCCACGGCATGACGGTCGACCCGATCACCCTGTCGGTGTTGCGCAGCGCGCTCGCCGGTATTGCCGAGGAAATGGGCACCGTGCTCGTGCGTAGCGCGTACTCCTCCAATATCAAGGAGCGCCGGGACTGCTCGGCGGCCCTGTTCGACGCTGCTGGGCGGATGATCGCGCAGGCCGAGCACATTCCCGTGCACCTGGGCGCGATGCCCGAGTCGGTCGCTGCGGTGATGTACGGCGGTGCTGCGCCGGGTGAGGTGTGGATCCTGAACGACCCGTACGCCGGCGGAACGCACCTGCCCGACATCACGCTGATCAGCCCGGTGGACATCGACGGCGTGATCGTCGGCTACGCGGTCACCCGGGCACACCACTCCGACATCGGCGGAATGTCACCCGGTTCGATGCCCGCGGGATCCACGGATATCTGGCAGGAGGGCCTGATCATCTCGCCGGTGCGGTTCACCGCCGAAGTGCTGGAGTTGATCTGCGCGAACTCGCGAACACCGCGACTGCGGCGCGGGGACTTCCGGGCGCAGGTGTCGGCCAATCGGGTCGCGCAACGGCGCATCGGGGAGCTCACCGTCCGATGGGGCCTGGCGACCCTCCTTGCCGGTTTCGACGAGGTGCTCGCCTACGCCGAGCGCCGCACTCGGGACGCCCTGCGGCGGCTGCCGGACGGGGTCTACACGGCAGCAACGGAACTCGAGGGCGACGGCGTCACGGACGCGGACATTCCCATCCTGGTCACGGTGACGATCGCAGGCGACACAGCCCGAATCGACTTCGCCGGGACCGCCGCGGCCGTCGCGGGCAATGTCAACTGCCCGCTCGCCGTCACCCGCTCGGCCTGCTACTTCGCGCTGCGGGTCCTGCTGCCGGAGGACGTCCCCGCCTGCCAGGGGACCTACGTGCCACTGACCATCGACGCGCCGGTCGGGTCCCTGGTCAATGCCAGGTCTCCTCATGCCGTCGTCGCCGGCAACGTGGAGACCAGCCAACGCATCTCCGATGCCGTCCTGGCGGCGCTGTCCCACGTTGCGGACATTCCCGCGGCGGGCGCGGGCACGATGAACAACACCGTGATCGGCGGTCGCGGCTGGACGTACTACGAAACGGTCGCCGGCGGCCAGGGTGCGTCGAGCAGCGGAGACGGACCGTCCGGTGTCCATGTCGGGATGACGAACACGCTGAACACCCCGATCGAGGCGCTCGAACTGGAATACCCCATGCGGGTCGAACGCTACGAACTCGCCGAAGGCTCCGGCGGGAACGGGCAGCACCGCGGCGGTGACGGGGTGGTGCGCTCGATCCGGGTGTTGGAGGACGCCACCGTCAACCTGCTCACGGACCGACGGCGGCACGCCCCGACCGGCCTGCGCGGTGGGTCACCGGGAGCGGTCGGGCACAACTTTCTCGATCGCACGGCGAACGGGAAGTTCCCGGTGCACCAGGAGCTGCCACCCAAGGTGGGGCGGCAGCTGGTGGCCGGTGACGTCGTCACTGTCGTGACCCCGGGCGGAGGTGGCTGGGGCAAGGCAGGCCGGAATGACGACCGGCAAGCGCCGCTGCGTTGAGCGGCTCGGGCCGGTGAGCAGTCACTCGGCGGGTGCGGGCCAGCCACTTCGGGCGCCTCGGTTCTCCTGGTGGGCAACGTCGACGCCGCGGTACAGCAGGGTCAAAGAATTGCGGCGATCACGGTGGTGAGGTGGCAATTGTGACCATCACTCTCGAGACGCACACTGGAGACGTCGGGGCTCGCCCCTCGCCGCGAGCGAAATCCCGGCTTCACGGCGTCGGAGCAATTGACCGCCCTGGCGGCTGACGTCGCCACGGGCGTTCGACCTGCTGCGCAGGGTGTCTCGCAGAACCGCAATGTGCCGCTGCGGGAGGTCACCGTCGTCGACACGCATTCACGGGAGCCGACCCGGCGCAAGTGTGCCGTCCACTCGGCGTGGAGGGCGTTCTGCTCCTGCGGCGACGAACGCGCAGTGCAGGGTTGCGCCGCGAGGCGAGTGTGTGTTTGGACTCCTGGATGTCACCCATCAACCGAAACAGCCGTCTCCTATGAGCCGAGAACTGTGCACCACCACCGAAGGCCGACACACATCAGCGGAAGCAATACACGGGGTTGGTGGGGCGAGTGGGGCTCGAACCCACGACCGCGCATGGAGTCGATGAAACCCATGATCAGCGGCTGCGGGAGTCGAGTTCTCCCGCGAAGAAAGTCGTGGCCGCACGAAGAATTCCGACGTCCTCCTGGAGCCGCCGGTTCTCTGCCCTCAACCTCTTGATCTCGGCTGATTCCTTCGTCGGGGTCCCCGACCGTGCACCCTGGTCGATGTCGGCCTGGACCACCCAGCGGCGGACCGTTTCCCTGCCCAGCCCGAGCTGCCGGGCGACCGCCACCGCGGCCGCGGTCACCGACGGGCAGTCCTGCCGGTGTTCCCGCACCAGCCGTACCGCCTTCGCCCTCAGCCCGGCATCGATATTCTTCGGCATGACGTCATCCTCCTGGACTCAGAAACAGACGGCATCAAACCCGTGACGCTTCAGTCTGCAGTGCGCAGGACCCCGGCGCGGTTCGTGCACTTGGTTGTCCTGTGCGGCCTTGCCTGATGCGCAGTGCGTGCCGCCCTGCAGGTTCGATGCGGTGCAGCCACAATCTGCGACAGGGACGAGCAGGGGTCCAGAACCGTCACCCCCCGGGAAGGCTGCGTGTATGACGTCGAGGACGACAGACCGGCCAACCCGATACCAGCGGGCGCGCACGGTGTCCCGCGTCTGGCACCTCCTGATCGCGGTCGACGTGGTGATCGCGCTCGGCCTGCAAATGATGCTGATCCTCACCGGCGGACCGGACCCGAACACTGGGGATACTGTCGCGTCCGTCGGGATCGGCACGCGAATCATTCAGACCCTCAGTTTCTTCACCATTCAGAGCAACATCCTGGTGCTGATGGTCGCCATCACGCTGGTCATCGATCCGGATCGCGACGGAAGACTGTGGCGCGTCCTTCGACTCACTGCGCTTCTCGGAATCACCATCACCGGCCTGGTGTTCGACCTGATTCTCATTCACTACGTCAACCCGGTCGGTTGGCAATTGGTGGCCACCATCGGCTTTCACTACATCGCACCGTGGGCGACGCTGCTCGGATGGCTGCTGTTCGGACCCCGCCCCCGCATCGACGTGACAACCATGGTGTGGGCGTTCGTGTGGCCCGCAGCGTGGATCGCCTACACCTTCATCCGCGGGGCGCTGATCGACTGGTATCCGTACCCGTTCCTGGATGTCGGCAAAGTCGGGGGCGCGGCCGCCGTCCGGAATACGCTGATCGTCGTCGCGGTGGCCGTCATTCTCGCCCTCGCATTCAAGGCACTCGACCGGCTCCGCACTATCGGGGGCACACCCGACCGCGCTGATGCGAGCAGCACGGCGGTGCGAACCCCGTGACGGCGCACCACCCTGAAGGCGTGCGACCTGTCCGGTCGGCACGCTGTTGTGGCGAACCGCGGCGCCAGCGCGGCGGAGCCCTGGGAGCACAGCGACACCAGCACTGCTGCGTTCGTCATTTGCGCCGTCCAGCCGACCCGACGAACGGCCGGGCGGTGAGGGCCGTCGAAGCCGGCGCCCCTACGCCCGTCACAATCCGTCTGAGGGGTCGGCCGACCCATCACCGCGGGCGAGCGCGGCCATCCGGTCCATCGGGATGGGATGCACCAGGGCATCGGCATGCCGGTGCGCCAGCTTCCACTGCCCGTCCTGCCGGAGGAACACCTGGGTGACCCGCAGCGACCAGTCCTGGGCGGGGAACTCGCCGACATCGCCGTGCTGCCGCTCGATTCCGACGAGCACGACCATGTCGCGGGAGACGAGCGTCTGGGCGGCCTCCCATCGTGCTGTCCCGCCGCGGAAGTAGCGCGATGTCACCTCGATCTCTTGGTCGGTGCGGGTGTCGCCCAACACGGTCGGTTCGCCGCCGTACGGCGGCATCAGGGTGAAGTCCGTGGTGTGCGGCGTCAACTCGAAGTACTCGCGGATGTTGCCTTGGATGTACGCCGCTGCAGCACGATCGACCCGCTCGATCAATGCGGCGATCTCGTCCGTGGCGGGCTTCGGTTCGGTCATCGGGCTCGCGCCTTTCCGGTTCACCTGTATCTAGGTCACGTCGATGGCTCGTCAGTGTCGGAGACGGTGACCTTCCTCGGTGATACCCGGCGCATGGGTCGATCAGAAAGGCCGTGCCAGAACTCTTCTCGCTTTCGCGACAGCCGGTGTCACCGTCGTCGATCTCCGGCGCCGCTGAGCGCAGCATTTTCCGGCGGCGATCGCCTGGGGACTGGCCGGAACAGCTGTCCGCGGCGCGCCACGCGACGGGAGGTTCGCACTTCTCGCGGCCGGTGCCGCGGCCGTCACCGTGCTGCCTACAGCGTTTCGGCGCCTGCATCGGACCGGGGCGAGGGCGAGCCTGGTGCGGTGAAGGTGAAGACGGTCACTGCTTGCGCCGAACCGCCGACGCGGCGATAGAACTCGATCGCGTGCCGGTCCTCATCCTCGGCCGGGACCCAGACCTCGCCGATGCCCGCCGCGGCGGCGTCGACGAGTAGTTGATCGATCACGGCACGGCCGACCCCCTGCCGTTGGTGATCCGCCCGCACGGCGAGGTCGTAGATCAACAACTCCGTCGCCTCAGCTCGGGTCATCGGCAGCTGGTGTGCGGTCAGGCCGCCGACCGGCTGACCATCGATGATCGCCGCGTACAGCCACAGTCGATCCTGCTGTGTCAGAACTGCGGCGAGATAGTGATCACTGAGGGGACCGCCGGTTTCCTCGTCGAAAACCGCACTCATCATCTCGACGGTGGCTCGCGCCAACGTGAGGTCCGCGGCCAGCAATCGACGTACGTCCACAGGTCTCCTTGGAGGATGCCAGACCGGTATGACGGCCTTTCACTGCCGAATGAGTTCGACAACGGGAATGGACCGCTCCACCGCCGCCTGATGGTCGGCGAAAAATGGGTACAGAGCAGTGATCTGGGCCCATGCCGCGTCTTTCTCCGTGCCCTTAAGGGGACGCGCCACCGCCGCGAAACGTTCGTCACCCCATTCGACGACGACGGCCGGGTCGGCGATCAGGTTCAGGTACCACTGCGGGTCCTTGGCGGCGCCGGCGTTCGATGCGATGACCATCAGCCGATCGCCGTCGCGGTGGAACATCATCGGAGTTGTCCGAGACCGGCCGGTGTGGCGGCCCTTCGTGGTCAGCAGGAGCAGGCGGTCCCGGTGCATACCCTGCGGGTCACGCCCCGCCCGGAACGCTTCGATGACGGCGCCGTTGAGCTCGCGCGGATCCATGACAGATGCTTACCACTGGTCCGCACTGCTGGTCGCGGTCATAAACGGGATCGCTGCGGCGGTCCTCCGGTCAGTCCAGCGTCAATCGACTGCCGAACGTCACCCATCAACCGGAGTAAGACGGCGATGGTGGGGCGAGTGGGGCTCGAACCCACGACCTGACGGTTTGTGAGTCGTACCCCGTTCGGAGTATGCCGGGTTGCCTTCCGTGAATGCCGATGAGTATAGTTCATGCAGGTCAGAGGCATATTGTGTAGCGGCCACCTCAGACCAGATCATCGACCCTCATTCATGCTCAGGGACCAAATGGCGAATCAAGTGGCGAGTCAGGTGGCGAGCCAGCCGGCGGCGGATCCGGAGTCGGCCGATCGCCGTCGGTGGAACCGTGGCCGGAATCCGCTCCGGGCGGGGACGCATGGCGAGATCACGACCACGGCTTGGGTGCTCGACCGTGCGACCGGCAAGGAGCGCCGCCGGCGCGTAAAGGCGACCGGGGATCACAAGGCGGACAGCAAGCGAACCACTGTCGCGTTCTGGACGGCCGAGGCCTACGTTCGCACCGATCAGGGACGCACCCGGTTTCAGACCCGGGGCAAGACCAAGGACGAGGCGGTCGAGCGTCTCTCCCAGCGGATGAGCCCATCTGCGGGCGATCCGCTGGCGGAGGCACTGGCGACAGAGAGCGGGCGTGTCACCGCATTCACCGACGATTCCAGCCTCGGGGAGGTTCTGGACGCCTGGATCTCAGACCCCGTCACTACCGATGCGCGATCCGTCGGCACGGTACTTCGCTACCGGCATGCGATCGAAAAGACGATCAAGGGCCGCCGGGTGGGCACCGCAACGCTGGGGTCCGTCTCGCTGGACCGCGTAACCCCCCGAGTCGTCACCTTGTTCCTCGCATCATTGACGCCGGCAGTAGCGAAGACCTGTCGCGGCATCCTGCGCCAGGCCCTCACCTACGCCGTCGCCAACGGTGCAAACGCACCGACGATCAACGGCACGTTCTCGATCCTGTCCCAGCGGATCGAACGAGGAACAACATCGCCGACCGCACCTACCGTGCCCATCACCAAAGCCCAGGGTGCGCAGATCATCGCCGACCTCAAGGCGGACGAGAAGACCAGCAAGACGGACCTTCCCGACATCCTGACTTTCATGGCCGGAACTGGCTGCCGGACCGGTGAAGCGATAGCACTCACCTGGGCGCAACTGGACCTCGACAGCAACGCGCCGACTGTGCTGATCAACGCCACCGTGAACGGCACAGGGCGACGCCAGCAGCACACGAAGACTCGCGCCGGTGTCCGCCGACTGGCGCTACCTCCGTCCCTGGTGACGATGCTGCAGGCGCGGCGGGCGAAAGCACGTGCCGGCACGACGCTCGTCTTTCCGTCGGGCTTGGGACGCAGCGCCGACCGGGCAGAGACGCCCTACTGGACCAGCAACATCACCGGTGTCATCCGCACCGAATTGGACAGACTCGGTCACGAGGGAGTCACAGGCAGGTCCTTCCGCAAGATGGTCGCGACAGAACTCGACAAGGCCGGCTTCACACCTAGACAGGTCGCCGATCAGCTCGGCCATGCCCGCCCGTCGGTAACCATGGACGTGTACCAGAACCGTGAGGCCATCGGACCCGTCAGTGCAGCCGCGATCCTGTGAATCGCGAGAATTCCGACGGGCTCAACAGCTCAATCGACGGAATCATCCGGACCAGAAACCAGCAGGAACATCCAACAACCAACGCAAAGTCTGACCGTGTCGAGTTCGTCTGCTCCGAGTAGGACCTCTTTCAGGCCAAACCGGCAATAGTCACCCGCACCGGGCGAGGCAGGAGCAAGCCACACCGGGTCAGGCGAACGAGGTCTGCCAGGTTGTGCCAGATCACGCGTCGCACTTCGTCCTCGTCAAGTCCGTGGACACGGGCAACTACCGCCTCGACGCTATCAACATTTCCAGGCCGACGGCCGCGTCCGGCCGATCGGTCACCGAACGGGTGGTCCGTTTCGGCGAACACACGGTCCAGCGGCAGCAGGCGGATCAACTCGGGCAGCCTCAGCATCGCCGCGTTGATCGAGAAGTAGCAGCCGAGTTCGACGGCTCGTTCGGTCTGTTCTAGTTCGCCGAGCCACCAATGAAGAACGGCACCTCGGATCGGACGATCCGTCAGACAATCGAGAACCGCATCGGTCGCAGCATAGCTATGGATGCTGGTTATCCGCGGGGTGGCTTGCACTGCCGTCAGGATGGCGGCGAACGTCGCGTGTTGGATCTCCAGCGGCACCCGAGAAGTGCCGTCCAGCCCGACCTCGCTGACGTAGGGCGTTCGGGAGAGAAGCTTGGCAAAGCGGCCTGACGCGAAGGCCTTATGGGCCCCGAGCAGCCCGGGATGACAGCCAACACCCCAGATGGTCCAGTGATCGGATCGGTCGAGCGCGCGCTCCGCTTCGTCAAGCGAGCGGGTGGCAGCGAATACCAGCGATCCGAGCTCTAGGAGATCGGCAGCAGCGATGTCGGCCTCGATGTGCGCGTGCAGGTCGATCGATGGCAGACGTCTCACGGGTAGAGACTCCGTAGCTCCTGTATGCCGCGCTGGCAAAGGTCTAAGGCATCGCGCAGCCGGTAGTTGTCTGGAAGGCCCAGCGTGGCGATGTCTCTGCCTTTCACGCCCCGCCGAATGAAGTTCCGCACCGGCCGCTCGACGGACTTGCCGTCCAACCACTTTTGCACAACGGAATCGCTGCTAGGCGCGATGTAGTCGGTCAGGTCGGCAACCCCGGACGCGGAAAAGGACGCACGTCGCAGCACGCAGCCAAAGCAGATGCCACAGGGGCGCTCCGCCGAGATGCCATGCGCTCGTTGGCCAGTGAGCGCACAGGAGTGAGTCTCGCTGAGAAAGGTGGAGGCTTCGCCCGGGCCAACAAGGTCAACGACCTGCTCGTACATCTCGCCCTTGGTGGCATCCGCAAAGGGGTTCTCGATAGCGGCGTGGGCGCCGACCTTTGTGAGTACTGCTGAAAGGCCCTGCAGAAATGCAGGGTGTGTGGTGCGCGTCGACAGGCTGCCCAGACGCTCCGGTCCTAGTGGTGGATTAATCGAGGCAAACCCATTCTCCGGAATCCACAGGGGCACTTTGTGGATGGAGGCCACGGCGAGGCCCAGCGCCAGGAAGAGGAACGAGCGCGAGCGGCTGGTCGGCTCGGATGGATAGGGTGTGCCGTCGATCCGGTCGGCGCGGCGACCGAGATGCACAACGACGTGTTTCTGAGTTGGGCCGGGGATGAGCCGCTCAAGCTCTTTCGCAACGACGCGCTGGATGGGCGCGAGCATCGTGTTGCTGAAGTGCGACAGGAGGATGTGGTGCTCGTCAGCGGCAAGCAGTGAGCGGGAGTAGAGCCCGCCGATCGCTGAGTCTGCGCCGCCACTGAGTAGCACAACTCGTTTCGGCACGGCAGTTACGTCCGAGAACATGACCGCCTCAGTCGGGGCCTGCTCCTGCGAGAACGAGAGGGTCCAACGATCGCCGCTGAGGAAGCCGAGCACTCCGGCGAGCTCGTCAGCGACTGCCGTCCAGGCCTCGGGATCAGAGACGGGGATCACCAGCTCAAGCTGTCGTTGATTCCAGTTCGAGCCGCGCCCCTCTCGCAGCACCGATCGGTCAGCCGCGAAGGCCGCTAGGGCGATCCTGACGAGTTCGATGTTCAAGTCCGGGACCGGCCCAAACCTCCCAAGGCTCGGGCCGATGCCGGGCGTGAACGAAGAACGCTGGTCGGTCAGCCAATAGAAAGATGATGCGGCCTCTTCAGCGAGGATTTCCGTGCCCGCATTGAGACGCAAAGTGAAGCGCGGCATTAATTCCCGCCTCCAACGATGCCACGAATAGTTTCGAGGCCGGCCTCGACGGCACGGCTGATCTCATCCTCGGTCGGGCCATCGACTGAGAGGGTGGCATGCGCAGCCACAGCCTCAGCCGCGTCTCGAATATCGCTCTCTGCGACGTCGGCCTGGTCGTGGCTGTTGACTAGGTCGCCAGACTCGACCAACACCATCTCGGCAATGATCGCCGCGATAGTTTGACGGACCATCTCTTCTGGAGTCGGGAGATAGCCGTCCCTCTCCTGTTCCATCACCCACTCCGCGACGTCGGCCGCCACTCGGCGTTGTTCGTGATCTTCGATAGTGCTGTCGGGCGCAGCGCACGCCATGTCAACGATGCGACGGAGAACTTCGAAGTCATCGCCGAGAGCGCGCAGATCGTTGTAGTCCAGGCCCAGACGTTCCAGGGTCAGCGTGTCGCCTGTGCGGTAGGCAAAGGCCGCTGCCGCTGCACGACCTGCGCTGCGTGCTGAGCTCACGACAGATCGCTGTGGTCCGCCGCCGCTACGCGGTCCGCCGCCCGGGCCCGAGGCTCGTCCGCCGCCCCCACCGGCGCCAGGGCCGTCCGCGGCCCCGCCGGACGAACGGGGACGGATTAGGTTGATGATTCGGCGGAGTGCATCTGGGTCGAGGGGCGGTCGATCACCGACTGGTCCCGTATGTGCGTCGGATCCTGGAAGGCCGTCGAGGTAGTCGCTGATGCTGTCACGAACGGCCTTGCCATCTTTGCCACCACTTCCTGAGTACGCGCCGCTCGTTCCCATCAGGCGTTCCCCTGGTTAGCAAGAGCGCTTTCAATAGCCCGCTTGGTCCGGCCATCCGAAATCTTGCTCTTCCAGGTCACAAGCACACCACGGATTTCAGCCGGGTCGCTTTGCTTAAACTGCAGCGGCGTAGCGAGGGTGATGTCGTTTGGCGGCAGCATGAGCAGCGCATCACGCGCTTCCGTAACTGCGTCTGGGCGGCGATGTGCGATGCGCAGAATAGCGTTGATGGCAACCTTCTGTTTGGCTGGCTGGTCGCGCATCGTCCGTCCGATGTGGCGCAACAGATCGATGGCGTCGCCATCGCCTAGGTGTCAAGCTCTGCATCCGTAACGGAGGCCTGTTCGCGTCGGGATTCCGACAGCAGGTTGGCCGCGATATCCCGTAGGCGCTCCGGCAGGCTGTCGTCGATCAGAGTGACGCCGGCGAAGGTCGCGGCCAATGTCAGATACGGCGAGAGATCGAGGGCCCGCAGGGAGGGCGCCAGCTTGGCCCAGCGCACCATGGCTTGGGAGAATCCACCAGAGACCGGGCCGGTGGCCCCCGTTTGACTCGCCGCGGAAGAACGCCGTCGCGATCGTTGTCCCCGCTCGGTCTCGGTCGTACCGTCAGCATCATTCTCGTCGACGGCGGGTTCGATCTGTGCTGGTCGCCCAGCCTGATCTTCTAGGCTTGCCAACCTGTCGCGCATTTCGCCCTTGGCAAACCAGTTCAGCAGCAGCTTGAACTCGGGCTTCATCAAGGCTTCGAGAGTCATGAGTTTGGCGACAACCGCTGCATCCAAGCTGATCCCGCGACGTGAGGCAACGGACTGGCGCACGTGCAGGTCGTTGAGGAACCGCTTGATGTAGCGAGGGTTGCCCTTGAGCTTCTCGTAGAGCAGCGGGGTAAGTCGAGTAGCGAAGGCCAGCGCGTCCTCCAGGGCAAGCCCGTCGATTTGGCCGATGTCGTCGACACTGCCGCCAGCTCGCCGGATCTGGGCGCAGCGATCGATCAGGGTAGTGAGTTGCTCCTGCTCGGCGGTCGCTTGTAGTTGGAGGAGTAGCAGATACGCCTGGGTGTCGAAGTGACTGAGCGCCGGAAGGGGGATCGTTGTCTGCACGATCTTGTGCAGATACAGGGTCGCAGGATCCTGCTGGTCATCATCGCTTTCGTCTGGTCGACCCGTGGACTTGAACCGCGTTCGGATGGCATCAGCGACGCGTTCCTCATCAGCGGCGATGACGAAGGACATCTTTGGCACCGCCAGAAAGAGACGCATCGCCTCCAGGCTCTCCACGACCGTCTCGGGCAAGCATCGATCAAGGTCATCAACCAGGACCGCAACGGTGCGTACGTGTTTCAAGTCTTCACAAGCGATAAGCTCTGCGAATTCATCCCGAAAGGCCTCGAGCCCGCGCACCGACTCTTCGTCACCTTCCTTGGGCTTCACCAGCTCAACGAGCCTGTCGAAGTCGGGGATCTGCAGAGTAAGCGACGACGTGGCCGCCAGCTTGATCGCCTTGGCCCAATCGATGCGTTTGCCAAGCCTCTTTAAGAGGCTCTTCGCTTTATTGGTCTTCGTAGCCGATGTGGCGATCTCGGCGGCGAGCGCCGCAAGCACCTCGGCGATGAGGCTTTCTTTAGCTCCGGTCGTTGGGTCGTAACGCCAAGGGTCGGTCTTAATCACCAGAACCTTGTCATCCGCTGTGGCACGTCGGACAAGCTCCTGGGCAACCAGGCCGAGCACGCTGGTCTTACCGCTCCCCCAACTACCGGACAGCCCCAGGGCAACCGGGTCGAGTGCTGCGTCAAGCAGCGCGTCGGCAACCGTCTGGGCGACGGCTGCGAATGAAAGCAGATCAATCCGTGCCGGGTCATCGGACCAAAGAGAAAGGGAGGGCGTCGTCACGATGTGCTTCCGAACCACAGCCCGGCGCCGCGCTGTGCCAGCTCGTGCTTCCGCTCGCCATAGTCCGGCATGACTCTGGAGACAAGTTGCCAAAATTCAGGACCATGATGGGGTTCATGGACATGGGCGAGTTCGTGGGCCAGAACGTAGTCGATTAGCCGCAGGGGCAGCTGCATCGCTGCCCAGTGAACGCGAACACTGCCGTTGGGGGACGCAGCGCCCCACTTGTGGCCAAGGTCGGCGACGTTGAGGCTGATTGGGTCGACACGAAGTCGCGACGACCAGTCTCGGACACGCGGCTTGAGCACGGCTTTGCCGCGGAGCCGGTACCAGTCAATGAGTTTGGGGCAACCGTCTGGCAGGTCAGCCTCCGGCAGACATAGTCGCCCCCGCTTCAGGCTGACGCGTCCAGTGGCCTCAACGATCACGAGACGGTAGTTCCGACCGAGGTACAGGAAGCCTTCGCCGTTAACGAGCTCCTTGGTGACTGGCTCCTGCTGCAGTTCTTCCTTCTCAGCGAGTTTCTTGTAGATCCAGTCGCGCTTTGATGCCAGGAAGTCCTGCAACTCATTGGGTTCAACATCCTCCCCTGCACGTAGCAGCAGGCTGCCATCTCGATCGATTGTGAGGCTCGCTCGCCGGCTGCCGCCCCCGGTCTCTACGGGTACGCGCATGCCGTCGAGTACAAGAGTGGCCGTCATGAGTGCGACCCCGTGCGGGTTCGCGCAGCGATCAAGGATTGGTTGGCCATGGCGAGTTCCATGAGCCTGTCGGCGATCAAAGCCTGTTCGCTGAACGGAAACAGGTCGCGGTCGTCGAGGGTGTGGATGATCTGCTTTCGCAGCTCATCCTGAGCGAGGTGGTTGTGCCAGAAGCGGACGATCCCGGCGTGCTCGGTGACCTCGATGACGATGTCCTCGGCCAGATGCACGATGTCCACGCGGATCTCTTCCGGCAGGCTGGCGTCGGTGGCGAACTCGCTCTCCAGCAGTCCGTAGAACCTGGCGACCAGTGGGTCGTCGTGTGCTCGATCAGAGCCAGACTCGTCGGTCGCATCACCGAGCAGCACCTCCAAGGCGAGGCTGAGTTGTTCCCACTTGCCGGTGAGGGTCTTGAGGATTTCGTCGAGGCGTTCGGAGAGCTTGGTGTAACGGGCAGGGTCTTCGTCGAAGTTCTTGCGGATATGGAAGCGCAGGGCGTGTTCCATCTCGGACGCCTTGGCCTTGTCCGATGTGAGGCCTTTGACCTTGGCGAGAAAGTCTGGTGCGGTGATCGAGACGGGCGGAATCTTGGTCGCGATGTCCAGGGCGGTGACATGCTCGTCGATCAGGGCCCGTACCTTCTCCCCGTAGAGCGACGGGTCAAAGTCGCCCATGCCGTCGTCACGGTAGCGGCGACGCGCCACCTTCTGGATGATCCCGAGGCGTTTGGCGTCGGCCACGAATGGCAGTGCCTCGGGGCGTGGCAGGACCGTGTCGAGTGTGGTCAGGAAGTTCTTGAGCAGCACGCCGAACCGTGCCCGGAGCGCCTCGTCTGACAGGACGTCGACGCAGGCCTCGATGTCTTCGGCCATATCGAAGGTCTCAATGCCTGCCTGGGCGAACACTGCGATCGTCCGGGCGTGCCGATCCTGCAGCTTCGGCACCTCGTCGGTGATCGAGGCTAGTGCGCCGATCGCGTCCGCGGCGTCTTCGGGGGCGTAGGCCTGCAGCGCCTTTTGCAGGTGTGCGCCGACGCCGAAGTAGTCGACCAGGAAGCCGGCCGCCTTACCCTTTGACGTCCGATTAACACGGGCGATGGCTTGCAGCAGCTCAGCGTCCTGGATGAAGCGGTCCAGGTAGAGCACCTGCTCGACAGGTGCATCGAAGCCGGTCAGCAACATGGTGCGCACCAAGAGGAAAGCAACCGGGCTGGACTGCTCCGCGGCCGGACCAAGCGGTTTCTTGAAGTCGGCGATCACTGCATCCTGACGAGCCTTATCGGTCCACTGCACCCACGTCGGGTCATCGTTGTTGCTGCTCGAAATGATCGGTACGAAGTCCAGGATGCGGATGAGTTCGAGGTGTGGCCGAGCGCGCACAAGCACCTGCTTGCGCCGGTCGAGGCTGTCGATGTCGAGGCTGCCATCGTCGGCGCCGGTCACGAGGTGCTGCGGAAGGGCCTCGATCTGGGCGACCAGATTGCCGCGTGCCGCCAGGAGCGCGTCCCGATAACGAACGGTCGCCAGGCGACTGGTGGCCGAGAGCTGAGCCTTGAAACCACCGGGCAGCACCGCTGAGACGTAGTGCCAGAGCATCGACTTGGCTTTGGCGGCAATGAGATTGGGCGCTTCCAGGACGACGCCGGTAGTGGCATAGCGGGCCTTGAGTTTCTCGATCTCATCGGTGGTGTGATCGGCGAACATGTCCTCGAACAGCTCGTCCAGGTCGCTACCACCGGCAACAGCCCCCTTGGCGGTGCGCCCCTCATAGAAGATCGGGACAACGGCGCCGTCGTCCTCGGCCTGGCGGATCGTGTACTTGTCGATGAACGATCCGAAGATGGCGTCGGTACGTTTCTTGCCCTCGCGCATGATCGGAGTGCCGGTGAAGCCGATCTTGGCGGCGTTCGGCAGCGCAGCCATCAGATTGGCGTGCAGCGTTGATGTCTGGGAGCGGTGGGCCTCGTCGACCATGATCACGATGGACTCGTCGGTATTGAGCACTCCGAGCGCTTCGTTCTTGTCGTCACCCGCCATGCGCGTCTCGCTGGTTCCAGCGGCATCGGTGTCGCGGTACTTCTGGATCATGGCGAAGACCAGCGCCGGCCCCTTCTCGGCCAACACCGTCCGAAGTCTGCTGACGCGCCGCGCTCGCTGGACTCCCTCACCGGAGAGTTGGGCGGTCGACGCGAGCTGCTTCTCCAGGTCGGTCCGGTCGGTCACGACGACGACCTTGAACGCCCGCAGGAGCGGGTCCGAGCGCATGGCGCGGACCAGGAAGACCATCGTGAGGGACTTGCCCGAGCCCTGGGTATGCCAGATAAGACCGCCACGGCGGTCGCTTTCGCCGTCAATCAGGCGGGTCTTGCCCGTGCGCAGTCGCTGCAGCGCCCGGCCGACGGCGCGATACTGCTGGTACCGGGTGACGATCTTGATCCGTCGACCATTGGCCTCGGTGAACAAGGTGAAGTGCCGGACGATGTCCAGCAGGTTGACTGGCGTCAGCATTCCCGCGGCCAGCAGTTCCTGACCGGTCAGGTCAGCCGCCGGCTTGCCGAGCTGGGTGGCGAGTTCGTCGCGGGAGAGCGGGGCCGGGTCCTTCCATTCGAGGAAGTGCTCCGGTCCTGAGGTAAACGTGCCGACCCGAGCCTTGTCGCCATAGGTCGAGACAACAAACTGATTCGTCCAGAACAGCTGCTCGTTTCCCTCCGGTGCGCCCAGACCGCGTTGGTTGGCGTAGCGCCGCAGCTGGTTGATGCCCTCCGCCATGGGGTCGGTGATGTACGGGCTCTTGCACTCGATTACGACCAGCGGGATGCCGTTGACGAACAGCACGACGTCTGGCGCGACGAACTTCTTGGCCTGTCCACCTGGCTCGTCCACCCGGAACTGGTTGATCGCGACGAAGTCGTTGCGCTCTGGATGCTCGAAGTCGATGAACCGAACTCGCTGCGATCGTCCCTGATCCCAATCCGGCAGACCCGACACAGACACGCCCTCGAGAAGGCGCTCAGTCATTCGCTCGTTGAGCTCGATGAGCTTGCCCACTTCAGATCGCGTCAGTGACGAAACAGCCTCAGACAAGCGAGAATCGTCCAACCACGGCCAACCGTCAGGGCCACGGTTGATTTGCAGCAATGCGGCTCGAAGGCGCATTTCAATGATCGAGTCGCGAAACGACTCGCGCTCAGTAACAACTGGGTCTGACTTCGAGCCCTCGATGACCTGCCAGCCGAGACCTCCCAACTGCTGCAACAGCGGTTGCTCGACTACTGCGTATTCCGGTCTAGCGCTCATGACAGCTGTCCTTCACGGGCGGGCGGGCGTCCGCCCAGCAGATCAGTCGCAAATCCTGACCTTACGAGGCGAAGTTTGTCGAGCGTTCGTTGGTTCGCTAGAATCGAGCGGTCTGCGCTTCGGACAATCGCAGACATACGGCATTGCGCTGTGAGATCGGGGACAGGAACCGTCATTCGCCTTAGCTCCGCCTGGGAAATGTTTTTTTGAGAACTGCTGCCCCCCATTCGAGACTCGATCTGTCGACGCGCACTTTCACTCCCAAGAACGATCGACAGGAAGTACCTGTCGAGCTTCGCCGTCGGAACTAGCCGAAGCGTCTTGTCCGACAGCATGAGACGTTGGGGTGTGGACTCGACATACACGACACGTCCGACTAGCTCACCAACGCCGTTCGCGCGGACACACAGAACATCTGAATCCTTGACTTCGAGCGCCGGTCGCGGAACCAGGTTCGAGGGAAGACGCTTCGATTCTGTTGGTCGATAGACGCCCCCCGACACGGCACTAATCTTCAAAACGCCCCACTCGCCGTCGCCGGGTACAACCTCCGGACAATCGGGACTCCATCCCGCATCGATTCGTGACAGATACTCATCCAGCGGCGACTGATCGTCCTCATTTATCTTCGCGAGCAGCTGGCTAATCAAGCCGATTCTTTTCCGCGTGATTTTGGCTATTACCTGTTGCGTCCGTCGGATCTGTTCGTCTAGCGCATCCAAGATCTCAGCGATCCGACACTGCTCTCGAAGATCAGGTACCCATATTGGAGTGTTGGAGAGAATCGAGGTATTCAGACACGGCATCGTCGACCCGACAGCATGATTCAAGATCCAAGCGCGCGATGAATCGTAGTTGAGGAAATGAAGTAAGTATCGCGGCTCAACTGCGGAACGGACTGGACGTACTCGAAGCAAGCGTCCCGAGAAGAGCCAGCCATCTTCATTGGCGGCGATGTACGCACATCTATCAATAGCACCAACCCGGCTGAATACGAGATCGCCCTCGCATAGCTGGTACTTCTGCAAACGCCGTACATCGCGTTCGCTTACAAGGGGCACGCCGTCCGGAGATATCTGCAAGTCGCGTATATGTTCGACTGTAATGATTGGAGTACCTGAGTCAACATAGTCGGACGAGTGCAACTGAGAACCAAATGGACCCGTCTGAACTACCGAGATGTCCCCAAGTCTCAGAAGAGACGATGGCCTACTCATAGCCTAGCTCCCCGAGAAACCCGACCAGCTTCGCGGCCGCCCCGTCGCGCTCGGCTTCGAGTGAGGAAAGCGGAGTCTGGTACTTGTCCCACCATGTCTCGAAGGCCGTGATCACAGTTCGTCGATGCTGGGCGATCCGGTCCTGGGCTTCGGCCAGCAGATCGTGCTCCATCGCATCGAACACAATCTGGCGGGCTGAGGAATCGTCAAGCGCGGCGCTGGCTTCCGCGAGCCTGTCGGCAAAGGCTGACTTGTCGACCTTGAGCTGCTTCTTTGCTGCAGCGAGCTTGGCCTTCAGCTTCTTGATCTCTACCGGCGACGGGGCGTCCTCACTCGGCTCAGAGTCCTCCTCGTCATCAGAGGTGTTTGCTGCCTTGATCGTCGAGTCCAACTCAGCGACCTCGGCCTCGAGCGTGGCGAGTTGGTCAAGGTACTCGGGTAGCAGTGCCCGGGCGACATTGTGATCCAGCGGGTTGACCTTTGCCTTCTCCTCCTCCAGGGCGTCGAGGACGGTCGCGACCCATGCCTCGATAAGGCCGCGGTAACCGATGGTGGCGAGTGCCTTCAAGTCGGGCAGGCTCCTGCCCCACCAGGATGCGATGACACCACTGACCGCGAAGTAATGCAGTAGCGGGGTTGCCAGCAGTGCGACTCGGAAGGTCTCGATGATTTCTTTGCGCAGCTCGACGAGGTCGGCCACGGACTGCAGCTCGTCAAATCGGTTTACCTCGGCCTTCCACCACAGCCCGATTGCATTCGTCACTTCCAGCTCGGCCGCAATGACTCCGGCGTCAGACTCGATCAGCTGCTTGAGGTCTCGCCTCGCTGTCACCGCCTCAGCGAACAGGACGTAGTCTTCATCCTTTGGTGCGAACAGGTGCTCAGGTTTGAGCCCGTGCGCGGCGAACAGTTCAGCCTTGGCCTGGACTTCCCGCTTGGGGATGCCGCCGTGCAGGTGCGCGCGGACATCTTGAGGTTCGGGTTCGGGAGTGGTGTCGACGTAGCGCCGGATATTGAGGTTGTCGTCGTTCTCGGCCAGCTCTTCACGGGTGACCACGCGAGCAAACGCCGGCACATCCTTGAACGAGCGGTAGGCAGACACGATCTTCTCGATGTGCTCGGGCTCCAGGTAGTTCTGCGCCCTGCCCTCGCGGTAGTCCCGGTCGGCGTTGATAAAAAGTACCTTGCCCTTGCGCTCAGCTGGCTTGGAGCCCGCGGTGCGGAGCACGAGGATGCAGGCCGGGATGCCGGTGCCGTAGAAGAGCTGCGGGCCAAGGCCGATGACCGCATCGATCACGTCGGCGTTGAGGAACCCGGTTCGGATCCGTCCTTCATCACCGCCTCGGAACAGCACGCCGTGCGGCATGACGGTCGTGACCATGCCGCCGGGGCGGGTGACGGCGAGCATGTGCTGGACGAACATGAGGTCGGCCTTTTTCCCCTTCTCGGGGGTGTGGCCGTACCGGAACCGCTCTGGGAACGGAATCGAATCAGCGTTGTAGTTCATCGAGAACGGCGGGTTGGTGATGACCCGGTCGAACCGCTGCAGTTCACCACCGGAGACATGAGCCGGGTCTTCGAGGGTACCGTCGTCATTATTACGCAGGTCGGCGTCAGCGATGCCGTGCAGCAGCATGTTCATCTTGGAAATGGCCCAGACGCTGCCGTCTTTCTCCTGGCCGGCGAGCGCCAGGTTGCGACCGTCACCGCCGGACTCTTCGACGTACTCCTTGGACAGGATGAGCATGCCGCCCGATCCCGTGCACGGGTCATAGACGCTCATGCCTTGGTGGGGGTCGGCGATCTGCACCATCAGGCGCACCACGTCACGTGGCGTGTAGAACTCGCCGCCCTTCTTGCCCGCCGAGTCTGCGAAGTCGCGAATCAGGTACTCGTAGGCCGCGCCGAGGAGGTCTGGGAACTCGAAGTCTGTCTGACGAAGCGGCACTTTGTTGAAGTGCACGATCAGCTCGCGGAGCTTGCGGTCTGACATCGACGACTGACCGATTTTTCGGTTGAAGTCGATGTGTTGGAGCACCCCGTCCAGCGAGCGATTGGCGTACTCCAGTTCCTGCAGTGCCTTGTTCAGTCCGTCACCGACTGCCTTGTGCAGGTGGTCGCGGATCTGTTCCCATCGCGCACGTTGCGGCACATAAAAGGTCTTGTAGAACGACGGTGACTCTGCCCGCTGTGAGGCATCGGCCTGGGAGCGTCCACGCGCCAGCTGGTCGGCGATGACCCTTTGCTGCTCCGCCTCGAACTGATCCGAGGCGTACTTCAGGAACAGCATGCCGAAGATGTATTCCTTGTAGGCCGAGGCCTCCATCGAGCCGCGCAGGACATCGGCGGCCGCGAAGAGGTGTCGTTCCAGCTGGGGAAGCGTAAGCCGGCTCACAACCCACCTCCTCGGCGCGACGGCTCCCTCTTCCACAAGCTGAACGAGCTACATGAACGCATGGCTGAACGCCCTCCCCATCAGAGTCAGAACCCTAGCGTTCGATGGCTCGTCCTCTGATCAGGTTGTCAACGAAACGGCGAAAGAGCAGCGCCCCTGTCAGTCCGTTGTGCGCCGCCTACGCCCAGCTCAGCGGCAGCGACCGATCGACTACGTCCCCGGCCTCAAACACCAAGCATCTTCGGAGAGCAGCCGCCCAGCCTGGCAGAGACATGAACCAACTTGGAACCTCGCACATCACTCGCACTTAAGTCCCGCGTCGCAGCCTCAGCTCGGACAGGACAGCATTCCTTGGGCGTCGGTATGAACCTCAAGATCAACATCGGATTACACACACCTCTGGCATTTGCACCTTGCGGCACCGGTCCAAGATCAGTTAGCTCGCCACCGGGTGCCGCATGAGCGTTGGTGGTGATGAGTCTGTCGCGGATGGCGTCGGTCGACTATCTGGTCGGCCACGTCGCGGCCGGCGACGGCCGGGCAGCCGACTCTGGGGCGTCTCCGCTGACCAGGTACTACACGGCCGAGGGTTACCCGCCCGGCACCTGGCTGGGCTCCGGCCTTGCTGCGCTCGCCGCGGAGCACATGGTTGGGTCGGAGGTGACCGAACAGCAGTTGCGGGAGTTGTTCGAGCAGTCGCGCAGCCCGTTTGACGGCCGGCAGTTGGGACGACCGGCGGTGCGGTATCCGACCCGGCAGGAGCGGATCGACCGCCGCGTCAACAAGCTCCCGGACACACTGACAACGGAGGCCCGGGCGGCGTTGATCGAGCAGATCGTCGCCGAGGAGAAGCAGACCAAGACTCGGACGGCGGTGGCCGGGTTCGACCTGACGTTCAGCGTCCCGAAATCGGTATCCGCGCTGTGGGCCCTCGCACCGGCCCCTGTCCAGGAACAGCTATACCTTGCCCACCGGGCAGCCCTGGCTGCGACGTTCGAGCGGATCGAGGCGGAGGCGGCGTTCACCCGGATGGGCACCAACGGGGTGCGCCGGGTCCGCGCCACAGGGCTGGTCGCGGCTGCGTTCGATCACTGGGACTCTCGAAAGGGTGACCCGCAATTGCACACCCATGTCACCGTTGCGAACCGGGTCCAAGGCCCGGACGGGCGCTGGCGCACCCTGGACTCGGCCACCCTGCACAAGGCCGCGGTCGCCTACTCCGAGACCTACAACCTGCTGCTGGCCGACGAGATCACCCGCCGCACGGGTCTGACCTGGAACCACCGCGAACGCCAGCAGGGCAGCAATCGTCGCGCCGGACGGGAACTCGCCCCGGTCCCGGACACGCTGATCGCCGCCTACTCCCAGCGCTCCGCCGACATAGAAGCTGCGGTCGACGCCGCAATCACCGAACAGGTGCTCCGCACCGGAGCCCGACCATCGGCGAACGCTGTCAACCGGATCCGCCAACACCTGACCCTGTCCACCCGCGACGCCAAGAGGGCCCCGAACCTGGCCGAGTCCGTGCGGCACTGGCATACCACCGCCGCTCACGTCCTTGACGACGATCCCACAGCCTGGGCCGCCGCCGTCACGAGTACCGCAACCGCCGCGCGGCCCGCGCTGTTGCGCTCCAAAGACGTGCCCGACGATGAGGTCGCCGCGATAGCCACAGAGGTCGTGGACGCGGTCGCCACGGCGCGTGCGACCTGGACCCGGTGGAACCTGACCGCCGAGACGATGCGCCAACTCGCCCTGCGAAACCACCAGTTCGTAACCGTCGACGACCCGGTCGCAGTGCGGGACCGGGTCGTGGCCGCAGCCGAACGGTTGTCAATCTCCTTGAACCCACCGGAGGTCGCCCCGGTCCCAGTCGTGCTGCGGGAACCGGACGGGTCGAACCCGTTCACCCCGCCCGAGGTGTTCACGTCCACCCGCGTCCTGCGGGCCGAGGATGACCTACTCCGGCTGGCGGACGATCGCACCGGCCCGGTGGTCGCCCCGGACCGCGCCGACCGCATCGCGAACAATCCGTTACCCGATCGTGGGTACGCGTTGGCCGTCGAGGACCAGGCGCCGGTCGCGGCGCGGATCGTCACATCCGGCCGGGTGGTGGACGTGCTGGTCGGGCCGGCCGGTGCCGGGAAGACGACGGCGATGGCCGGCGTGCGGGCGATGTGGGAGGCGGGGCACGGCCCCGGCACCGTCCTCGGATTGGCGCCGTCGGCGATCGCCGCGCAGGTGCTGGCCCACGACCTGGGCATTGTCACGGACAACACCGCCCAGTGGATCACACAGCAGGACCAGCAGGACCGGCGCACTCAACGGATCCGCGACCTGCAGGAGGCAGTCGACCGGGCCGGCGCCGATGCCAACGCCGACCAGCTGCGGCAGACGCTCGTCAACGCCCGGGCGGAGTTCGACCGGTGGCGGCTGCAGCCGGGCCAGCTGCTGATCGTCGACGAGGCCGGAATGACCGACACCTTCACCCTGGCGCACCTTGCCCGTCAAGCCAGCCGGGCCGCCGCCAAGCTCCTGCTGGTCGGCGACCCCTGCCAACTTTCCGCCGTGCAGACCGGCGGGGCGTTCGGACTGCTCTGCGCCAGCCGACCGGATCCGCCCACGTTGACTCAGGTCCGCCGGTTCGTCGAACGCGACGGCACTCGGCGCACCTGGGAGGAGCAGGCCGCCGACCGGCTCCGGTTGGGCGACCACACCGCTCTGGACGACTACGCCGCGCACGACCGGATCCGATCCGGGGAAGCCGACCAGATGGCCGACAACGCCTACACCGCCTGGCTGGCCGACACCCACGCCGGCCTGGCCAGCGTCCTGATTGCCTCCGACAACGACACCGTCGTCGAGCTCAACCAGCGCGCCCGAGCCGACCTCGTCGGAGCCGGGCAGGTCGACGACAGCGCAACCGCGCCGATCCGTAACGGCCTGTCCGTCGGCCGCGGTGATGTCATCGTCACGCGGCGCATTGACCGCGCCCAACCCGACGGCACCCCAAGTTCGCGGCTACGTGCGGACGGGTTCGTCCGCAACGGCCAACGCTGGCGGGTCGAACGCGCCCACCGCGACGGCTCACTCACCGTCCGCCTCCTCAGCTCGGGCAGGCCGAACACCGTGCCGGTCACGCTGACCGCCGGCTACGTCCGCGACCATGTCAACCTCGGGTACGCGACCACCGCGCACCGCGCTCAGGGCATCACCGTGGACACCAGCCATGTGCTGGCCGATGCCCTGACCCACCGGGAAGCGTTCTACGTGGCGATGACCCGCGGCCGCTACAGCAACACTGCCTACCTCGTCCTCGACCCCGCCAGTGCGGTGCGCGGGATCGCCGACCACCCCATCGGCGGGCCCGCCGATCAGGACTCCTGGACCACCGAGCAGGTCGCCCAGGCGATCACGTCCCATTCCGCGGCCGACACATCGGCGCACGAGGCCATCCGGGCAGACCAGGACCGGGTGGTGTCGATCCGGCACCTGGCCGACGAAGCCGACACCATAGCCGCTTACGCCCAGGAGATAGCCGCCGCGGAACTCCTCCTGACTGTGCTCGGGGACAAGCCGGCCACCAGGTCCCTGATGGATTCCGATGATTTCCCCGACCTCGTCCTCGCCATTCGCCAGGCCCATACCGCGGGCGTGGACATCGCGAAGGAACTCCCCCGGATCATTCACACCCGACCATTCGAAACGTTGACCGCGAAAGCCGTCGCTAAATCCATTCGCACCCACGTGCACACCCGCTCCCTCAATGGGCGCCCGGAACTGGTGGCCGGCATCATCGCTGACGCCACAGTCGGATTGTCGGACCCGGAAATGGTTGACGCGCTGCGGAAGCGATACCGCCTCGTCGAACAGCGGGCCGACTTCCTCGCCGACGCTGCCATCGAATCCGCGCCGGCCTGGGCTCAAGCGGTCATGCAATGGCCGAATACTGACGTGCGTCCGATGCTGCAAATGATCGCCGCGTTCCGGGAACGGTGGGGAATCTCCGGCGCCGCTCCTTTGGGGCCGCGTCCCGATCAATTTGCCGACCGACGCCACCACGCCGACCACCAGCGGCTGTCGGCAATCCTGAACCAGGCGGCCAGAAGACCAATGGCCACCGCAGCCGCGGAATTTGGGCAACCCACCGTGATGCGAGATAGGGACCTGTAACCGTACGCGGGCAACCACCGCCCACTTGGTCAGCGCCACATCATCGGAATAGCTCCCTGCACCGTGCGGCATCTGTGGATGGCGCCACCCAGGGCGCCGGCGGGAATTCCAGCCGCGTGACGAGCGGCCCCAGGACCCGCCAACCGCACACCCCAAAGGATGGGAGTCCCACATGGCTACACGCATCACCATCGACGGCAACCTCAGCGCCGACCCCGACTTCGGTATCAGCAACACCGGTACCAGCTGGGCGCACCTGCGGGTCGCCAGCCACGAACGGGTCAAGCGCAACGGCGAGTGGACCTCCACCGACCCGCAGTACTTCAACGTCACCCTCTTCGGCCAGGCCGCCGAGGACGCCGGCGACACCCTGCACAAAGGCGACCGGGTCACCGTCGAAGGACGCCCGGAACTGGAACTGTTCGACCGCCGCGACGGCTCCACCGGCGCCGTCATCAAGGTCTACGCCCGCAACGTCACCCTGAACAACGACGAGGCCCCCACCGACCGCAACGGAAGGGACGCACACCAGGACACGACCCCGACCATCCACCACACCGCTGAGGCGACCATGGTCGTCGGCGTTGGCCGGACCGCCACCGCCCTGCACCGCACCCTCAAGGACCACGGCTTCCGCTGGGCACCGGCGACCACCAGCTGGAACCTCCCGGCCGACATGGACCACCACACCCGCACCGCCCGGGTCAGCGAAGTCGTCTCCGTCATCCGAGAGAACGGTCGTGACATCCCCGTCGCCAACGAACCCGCCCCGACTAGCGTGCCAATGGCAGCGGCGACCACCGGCGTCGCGCCGTCCCCCCTCCCGGAGCAGGCCCCCACGACCGGACGCTCGCTGTGACCGTGCAACCCGCGAACGGCTTCGACCACGAACGGAACCGCCACTTCGCAGCCCACGTCACCCAGTCGCTCCACGAGGACTACCGACTCCGCGCCGACGAGACCGAAAGAGCCGTCGGGCTGTACATGCGCCGAAAGGCCGGATGGGCAACCCCAGACCAGGCCGCGTTCGAGGCCTATCGCTGGTGGGCTGCCACCGTCGACCCGTCAATCGTCATCACCCGAGAGGCCGAGCAACTCGCTCACGCTCACCGGGCCGACGATTCCGACACCCACCCAGATCGGTCGCAGCCGGCCGGGCGAAAAGGAAACGACAAGGACGCCGACCACGCACGCACAAAGGTGGTTCAGGACGATCTCGCAACGATCGAGCCCACGCTGGCCATGAGCCGAAATCGCGGTGAACTCAACGAACTCCCCACGGCACAGGCCAAACTCGCAAGCCAGGTCCGGTTGGTCCTCGATAAATCCACCGAAAGGGACTCGATCACGCACCGCGACCATGCCTCGGACCGCACACCGGAATGGGCCGACCTCGAGGCGGCCCTGCGGCCCGACACCGTTCGGGAGCACGACCGCGGAGACGACATGGTCGTCATCGAAGCCGCCTTCGCCGGCACCACCATTACCGTGCTGCGCGTGCCCGGCGACATCGGCCCGTCCAGCTACGTATTTATGTGCGAATCCCCCGGCGGAAGCGGCGCACAGCAAACGCTCGATGCCACCAAGATCGGGATGGTCGCCGCCGGCGATCGAACCCCGGACCCCGACCGCGCCGGCGACTACGAGCACCTCGGCAACCAGGTCCGCAACCATCTCATCGGGCTGGCCAACACCGTCGCCGAGTCCCGCCAGGCGTGGCGGGAACAGCAGGCCCGCCGGCTCGACGCGATTCAGACAGCACCAGACGTCGGAGTCGACTCCAGTCGGGCACGCGCGCGAGACCACGGATCGGCCCGGTGACCCAACCGGCCTTCGACCCGGCGTTGTTCGGGGGCCAGCCCAGCACACCACCGATCCCCATGGTGGTGTGCTGGGACGACCTAGACTCCACGACCTACGCGAGCCGCCTCACCGAACTCGCCAACTGGATCACCTGGCTCCGCGCGACATACCGGATCCCAGCAACCGTCATCCCGCCCTGCTGGTTCACCCACCCCGGCATCCGCGAGGACATCGGGCACCTCTGGGCCGGATGGCAGCTCACCCGCCACCCCGACGCCGGCGTCGGCATGATCGGTCTCGACTGGGATCAACGCAAAGACGCCACCATCACCCGCCTTCGCGAAGCCACCGCCATCACTGGCTGCACAGCCACCCGCCACCAACCCGAACCGGAGCCGATGAGAAACACCGCAAACGCGATCGACAACCTGTGGCAGGACCACATGAACTGCGAATCGCGTGGCCGATCCCGCGCAATCGCCCGCCAAGCCGCGCAACACATCGTCGAGGAGATCCTTCAAGCGGCCGAACTCCGCCACGAGCTGGCACCGGCCATCCTCGCCGAACTCACCGCCGACTCAACGAAGGAGCACAACGACGAGCCGGGCGTTGTCACCGAGCGACTCGTCCAGCTCGCCGTCGACGCAGTGGCACGGGCCACTAGAGCGGCGGCAGACGCAGTAGCGACGGTTACCGACGCACATCAGCATTCGGAACAGGAAGCCGCGTTATCAGACGCACGCGCCCACATCGTCACGTTGCTCTCCTCATCAGCGCTGAACCGCCAAACACCCGGCGCCGATGTTGTCCAGGATCAGTCCCGGAACTGGCTCCGCTCTCTGGAGCATTACCTCCCGGCCAGGATCGCCGCTGACAGGGCCGCTGCTGCGGCAGCCGCACGGACGGCGGCCGTCGACCAACGGGCCACCGCTCGGCGACGTCATCCCAACATCGACGACCTGCTCCAGTAGGCAAGTTGGACGTCACCACGCTCTCAATCCACGAAACCGCGAGCGGTCGGCACACCAGTGCTCGACCTGGGTGGTGAGAAGTTTCCACACTCTTTCATGGATTAGGTCAGCGCATGGGTCCAAATTTGAAGCCTAGTCAGGTAGTTGAACGCGACCTGAGCCAGCATTGTCTAGAATGCTATGGCTTATTAGGACACCTGCTCAAGTGTTAGGGCCCGGACCACACGAACCTCAAACTTCCGAAAATCGGCAGAGCCACCTGAGCCTGAAGACGTGTCAGACACCGTCCCGGACAAGTTCAGAATTTTATAAGCAATCCCCGCAATGCCGCTGACTTTAAATTCATGCTCAGCTTCGGCATGGCTCGAAGCTTGCACCTCGACTGAGTCGAAAACGAACCTCGCCCTCATCAGCACGTTGCTGCTCAACCCGCCTGGGGCATGGAAAAGCGAACCTGCATCAAATCCGACCGATCCACCCGCGGCTGTGACTACTCGACCGCTGGGAGTCGTGTAGGTCGCGGGTCGACCGTCAGCTCCGACGTATGTCTTATCCCACTGCAAGAAGATACCGACCGTCCCTTCGCCAGAACTTGGCTTGTCTATCGCTATCTGGAGCTCATTCCCCGACAAGTCTTGTGTGGGCCCGGTGACCTGTTCTCCGCCGGCGGGGTGCACGCTGAGATGGCCCACAGCATCAGCCCCTTGGACTTCACCCCCAAAGTCGACTGAAACAGCAACAACCAACTTGCCGGGAACGGTGGCCCTAGGCAAAGACGGTTTACGCGGCGCAGGAACCTTGGGCTTTGGAACCGCAGAATCTGACGAATCGCCTGGGCTTGGCGGCCCGCCATCAGTGAGTGGGGGCACTGCACCCGTCCCTGCGCTGGAGGGCTCAGTAGCTTCGGATCCGCTCGATTCCGGATTGCTCCGAGTCACCACCTTACCGATCAAGTCTGCCTTCTGAGCAGAACTGAGCTCATCCATAGCGCCAATCTGGCTCACCAAGTCTGAATCGGTTCTGCTGCCAGCCAAGGAAGAAACAGCCGCCATTGTGTCTTTGCTCATCGACGTGAGCAGACCGCCCAAAATTGCGGATCCGGACATGTCGCGGAATAGGTCGCCCTGCGCTACCACCTGAAGTGCATTCGCGAGACCAACTGGGTCGGGCGCCGCGGGAGGATTCGCGATATTGATGACGCTGGACGGAAAACCGGTCGGCGTGAGGTTACCGGCGGTTTGATTGCGCGAACCAGTGTCCACCGTACCGAGCGAAGGAATCTGTTCGGGAATCGGTGACTTCTGCCAATCCCAAAATCTGCTGTTATCGATGACCTCGCAGGCGGAGCAGTGCCCTAATTTGGCCTCCGCAAACACTCCTCGCGTCGGGACGGCTACCAACTCGTCGATTGTTGTGTAATCTATTGGCGGTTCATCTGCTGGTGCGAGCTTAAATCGATTGCGAATAGCCCGGTCGCCGAACGACGTGAGCGGAAACGCCACTTCGAAACCCGCTGCCGCGACGGGGCGATTTTCGATTGCATCAAAAATTGTCGCACCTGACTCCAACGGGATCGACCGAAGGCGCTCGCCACGCTGTACAGGATCGCCGGCTGCGACGACGGCAGCCATATAGTAGGGCCGATGGTATTTGAGGTGTGCAAGAAGCATAGCGCTACGCGAAAGATCAGAGGCAGAAACATAGTCGGTCAATTGTGGAGGAGGGGCTTGGCTCTGCGGAACGCTAGGCCTCTTGGCAATGAGTTCTGGCAAGGTCTGACCTACATGGATCTGCTGGTGAACTGTGTCGTCAAACAGTATCGCGGCCTGACCATCATCGGTCAATCCTAATATCCTAATTGATTCGACCGTCCAGCTGTCATCTCCGACACCTGTAGGTACGAGGCCAACATAGAAGGCACGCAGATCAGCCCACTTGAATTGTGAGTCAGGAGCGAGCACAAAGGCGTCGATCGACCCTGCCACGAAATCGTCATGATCCCCGGGGTTGCCCAAATGATACATCGATGATGTACCGGATTCGGGAGGCTCAACCTGCTTGAGCGGAACGGTATTGCCATCCTGCAATCCCGCCGATATGAATACATTCTCATCAGTCCCGTTACCGCTGCCTGTACGAAAGACAACGAGCAGCTTGGGAAATACCCAATCTGCCCTCGGCCCGGGAGCCGAACCAGCCGCAAATGATGATTGGGCATCGGAAAACGCGAAAGCTGCCGCCTGTTTGCGGAAAAGTGACTCGAACCCTGCAAGATACCGTCCATCGAGGAGCGCACTTTCGAGCGCAGACCGGTTCGCCAGCACGAACGCTTCGTCTGAGAGATCAAAGTCGTCTTGGTTGCTGAAGTCTACAATTAATACTGGTCGCCGACGCACAAACCCTGTGCGCACCCGATAATGCCGAAGCACTTCATAGTACAAAATGGTGAGGCTATGGCAGTGATTGTGATTGACGACCGTTCGAGTCTGGTAACGCCCCGCTTCAGATTGCGTCACTTGGGTCACTACGGTGGAACGCAGCTGTCTAAGTGCAGTGGAGTTTTGTTGGAAGCTGTCGCTCAGCTTTTGACTGGTGTCCGCACTCAAGTGTCTGGTGCCGCCGGACGACGAGCTCGAGTAGCCCAATGCGTGGGAACCGCCCATAAATACTGGCCCGGCGACGGCGAGGATGCCGCCGGTGAACCCCGCCATGAATGAGCTGCCGGCCTGATGCTCGCTCACCGACAAGTCGACTATTTCAGAAATGAGCCTATCGCGACCCTGTTGATGATCCAGTTCTTCCAAGAAGTCGGTGGTCTCTGTGCGACGGGCAGAGTCCTGTCGCCGCCAATCGATGACAGCGAGGTCAATCTGTTCGCCTGGCGCTAGCGGCAGACTGTACAATATTTGTCCCAGGGAATGCCCAACAGGTAACCATTCAGCTCTATATTCCATGAGATATCCATACCGAAACCCAGCTATGAATGGGCTCTGAATCGGCTCGTGGGTGTCTACCCTGCGGATCAGCTGGGTGAATCCGTACTGGTGGCTTGCGAGATTGGAAGGATAGATCTGCTCGCACCCAGACTCGCCCACCAGATGCGGTCCTGCGGAAGCAAAGGAACTTGGTGACAAGCGCCAGTCGAGGATGCCGGGACGCTGCATGGAGGCCATTGGTGGCGCAAGAGTGCGGCCCGCGAGTCGCTGTTGATCAAGTTCGAGGCGAAGTATTACGAAGTCTGGGCCGATTTCGCCGTCTTGCAACGCGTCGACTGCCAACGATGCATCACTAAAAGGCATCACCCAAAGGTGAATTCTTAGCTGAATATCGTCCGGGCCGATACTAGCAGAAATACGGTTGACGATTGAAAGTAGCGCCTCGGTATCACGAAGTGGGCCGAGGTCAAAGGAAGCATAGCCGACGTAATCCGTAGATATTTGACCGAGCGGTACAAGCAGTTCAGAAGCGCGGACAAGATCTCCACCGTCGACGTCCTTGATTCCGATACTCAAATTTGCGCGCGCGTAGATCGGTAAACTCGCGAGAACGTCACTTGTCTCATACGTACGGGCAAAGACAGCGAGCTTCTCAAACGGAATTTGTCGCTGAAGCTCCGCTAGAAGCCGGCTTTCTCTGTCGAACTCCTCGGGGCGCGGAGGGTCGTCGCTGCGCGATAAGTCGGCAAGATTTTCTGGATAACGCTCCGCCGCAGCATTGAGATTACCGATCAGAGTCCGCTGAAAGCTGTTCAGACTCATGTGTGCGGTGACCAGTTTTCGAGTCGGTTTTCGCGGCGAAGGCGTAAATCTAGGTCCGTCGGTGCAGCGCGGTGACTTAGGATGCAGTTCTTCACGTTGGTCAACTCACAGATCGAGCGTCTGGCAAACGCCGAACTGACTTGTTCGACAGCCCCTCGACCACCGGCGTTGACGCTTGCAGCGCGGCGCGCCACGTGTATAGCCGAGAAATCAGGATGTCGATCGAATCGTCGTCTGCATTCGTATCCAAGCTCAGAACCGCAGCGATGGCTTCTGCCCCACGCAGAGCCGTTCGCTGCCGGGCACTGAAGCTTTCTCGGGTAACGTAGATCTCTTTAGGAGCACTAAGCCGCCTCGAAATTTCCTCGACAAGCTTGTCACCCTGGGCGTCTTCCTTAAACGGCCAAGCATCAGACGGGGGTTTGGTGACGCCGAACGCGGCAGCAATGTGCGAGTCGCGCAAGACTGGATAGCATATGTCTTCAGCAAGAGAAAAAAGCGCTACTTCACGGTTCCATCTAGTGGAAGCGCCACTCATACCCTTCAGAAATTCTTTGAACCCTCGATGTGCGCTCTTAATGCGCTCGCGCAACATCGGAATTCCCGTCGCCTGACTCCACTCGGCAAACGTCGCGGCCGCGTCCAACAAGGGATCTCGCAAACGCTTATAGTCATGTGCTTCATCAGGATCGAACAGAGCTGAGTATACCGTTCGGCGTTGCTCAGTCGATAGAAACTCCTCGGAGGATCCGATTCTGGTGTAAAGCATTGCGAGAGCTTTAGCTTCTGTATCAGATAAATCAGTGTACGTTTGCGGTCGAGCGAAGAAGTCTCGAGCCACCATGACCGTCAAGTCGATGAGCCCATCCAATTCGTAGTATGCGTATAGAGCGGCAATTTCTACGGGGGAGGAGGTCGTCGACTTAAAACTGGCTTGGTCAGTAATAGGCGCCGATCCAAGACGAATCTTCGCAGTTCTCGTAGCCTTCGCGTTTTGTATGGGTCGTGCGCTCGCCTCGGTCAACTCGGTCACCTTCGGAATCTCGTGTGCTGAGCGGTGCGGTTCGGCCAGGAATGGGCACGCGCTCTGCCGGACCGCGCACCTTCAGCGGAAGTGGCAGACGACAGTCGTTATCATTCATGCTGACTGACGCTGCTGGGCATCGCAGAGCTCGGATTGCTGTAGCTCTCAACACACACAGTCGCTGACCACCATCAAATGACGAATTCCGATCGTCCTACGATGTCCGGCTATTGTCAAGAGTTCGACGAGACTCACGAAGACTGCCCGCGAAACGTCGACCCTGCCTGACGTAGGAATGCCTGCGTCACTGTGAGCGTCGGGGGCATGTGGACTGGGTCGTCAATGACGTCTTGACCTTGGGGAGCGCCGATAAAAAGTCGGGCTACATGAGCTTTGGTCCGTGATCATGTGATAGTGGCCGTGAGTGCGGACGTGGCCGAGGCTTGCGGGCCAAAGTCGATGCGCTGCTGCCCCAACTGGGCGAGCGTCAATAACGACTACTGATCGCCTCGGAAGCGCCTTCGCTGGGCCATGGAGGAATCGCGGCGGTGTCCGCGGCGTCGCGGTCCCGGATCCCCCTGTGCGTGTCCGAACTGGAGGCCTGCGCCGCGCCGCTGGGTCGGGCCCACAGGGCGGGTGCTCAGCCCGAGCCGTGAGCGAGGCCGACACAATTAGCCGCCGCGTTGCTGGCGCTGGTGGAACCGACCGACAGGGCGATCCGTAGTCGGCGTTGTGCTGGACGAGGCTGTCCACGCGCAGACCGGCCGATGATTCGACCGCGGCCGGACCCAAGTCGGGCCGGACACGCTCGCCAATGTGGGGCGGGAGCAGGGTCTCAATCTGCAGGCGAAGTCGAAAACCCCTGTAGGCAAGAGCCACCCGGACGGGGACGTGCAATTCCCCTACCTCAACGACCGGGACACCGAGCATTTTGCGACGGCGACCCGGTGATTTCCGTCGACACGAAAAAGAAGGAGCGCTTAGGCGATCCCGAGAAGGTCACGGTCCACGACTTCAAAGACACAGCACTAGGCAAGGCCATCTCCGTACGGCATCTACGACCTCGCCGCCGCCCCTTATGACCTGAAGCGACTGGCTCCTTGTGTGGGACGACGCGGTCGCCCGACAGTCGGCGGGTCCCAACCGGCCGGCTTGTTGCCGGCTATAGCCGCGCCGCCTCACGCCGCGACGACGTCGCCGGACCCCTACCACAGCCTCAGATCTAGTCTGAGTCGGTCACCCGCGGCCAGGTTCGCGCACGCCGCGCACGGCGGAACGGACACGGGTCAGCGAATGTACGGCCGTCACCGAGCTCCCGAGCGAAGACCTCGAAGTCGCGCAATGCGGCGAATGTAGGCCAGCGTGACCGATGGTCGGGGGCTCGGACGCGAAGCGGTCTCAATTCGGTCTCATTTGCCACCGTCGGTCGGCGTTCGTCGGCCTGGTCGCAAGCGCGATCCACGGCAGGTGAGTCACGCATAACCGCAGGTGAGCGAGACATCGAGCCGACTTGGAAAGAGTGGTGATCTGCCTGGGTTGGTCGAGGTCGCCGGGCGCAACAACAGGCGCCCACGGACGCAGATCTATTGGGCGCAGGGGGCTGGGCCAGGAGGTGCGGCAGGAGTGCAGTTCCTGCTGGTTCGACGGACAGCTGGGACCTCAGGTGTTCCAGAATGGAACACCTCACGGTTGGCCGGTTCACCGTTCAAAGGTTCCCACTCAGCGGCGCGCAGTTGCTTCTGAATTTCAGCAATGATGGCCAGCGTCGCATTCCGACGACCAAGTCGACGGATATGCGCTGTCGCCTCCCACGCCTCATGGATCCGGTCATGATGACGTCTGCAAACCGGAACGAGCTCGTCGTAATCCTCGTCACCGAGGCGGCCGTAGTCCGTGTGATGAAGGTCGACCGGCCGCGTTCCGCAGACGACGCAGATGGCCGGCTCGTGGGTGCGTTCCCAATGTTCCTGGAACCAGCGCCGCCTGCGTTTGGCCCAGGACTTGCTGTTGACGTAGTCCGCGTACCGGCCACGCCGGGCCCAGCGACTGGGTGTCCATCCCGATCCTGGACGAGGTGTCCGCACGTCAACCCTCCTCGGCAGGTTCGGCGACGAACGCCGCGGCGGCTGAGGATCGCGTAATGATCGACTCCACGTCGTCCCGGCCAGCAAGCAGCACCTTCCGGTCCCTGCGCCGGTAATAGGCGGTCATCCGGACCAGCATCGGGTCGACCGCCTTGTAGAACATCAGCATCGTGCCCTCGGGCAGTCCGCGGATCTCCCCTGTGGTCAGCACTGCCCGAGTGCGCGTCTGCTCCGAGAAGGACCGGGCTGATCCGAGGCCGAGCAGTCCCTCGCCGTTGCCGGTGGATGCCTGCCAGGATGTCTCGTCGCGGTCGCCGGCGATGGCGGCGAAGTCGCGGAGGTTTTCGGCATCGGTGACGCCGCCGAGGATGCCGGTGATGGTCGCGGAGTCCCAGATCGCCTTCGCCGCATCACTCCCCCAGGATCTGGCCATCTGCGCCCTGGACTGGATCACCGCGATTGTCACCACCCCCGAACCGCCATACGCCGATACATAGGTGGGTAGCGCCGGCAAGGGTGCCCAGTTGGCGATCTCGTCCAACACAAGGGTCAGCGGCGGATCCAGCCGGGAGCGGGCTGAGTGGTCGGCCAGGTCCTTCGCGGTACGGGTGATGTCCGCGACCAGGCACTGCAGGAGCCTGGACGCGGGGTCGTCGGCCTCGGCGAGCAGATACAGAGTGCCGTTGGTGGCCAGGAAGGTGCGGGCGTCGAAATTCTCCCTTGGGCGGGGATCGAAGCGGCGGCGCACCGAGTACAGGTCTAGCCCGGCGAGGGCCTTTCCGACACCGGCCCAGACGTTGCCGCGGAACTTGTCGTCTCCGTCGACCACCTGGGCCAGGGTGTCGGCCCAACCCGGTTCGATACGTCCCCCGGCACCGGCGTCGCGGCCCTCCAGGTCGTACAGGACCGCAAGGGCGGAGCGGGCGGCCACCGCGGACTGGGACCACCGCCACAGGTCGTCGATGCCCGTGTTGGACCAAGCCGCAGCGTGCAGCAGGGTCTTGATCACCTTCTCCGTCCAGCCCTGCCAGAAGGACGCATCCTCTACGCCGGACGACGACCCGGCCGCGAGGACCTGCGCGCGAGCGGCGGCGACCCGGCCGTCCCTACAGCCCTGGATCGGAGACCAGCGGACGACCTCCGGCAGGCCGTCCATCGACCCGTCCGTCGCCATCACGGCGACGGGCCCGATCGCTCGACGCTGGGTGATCGTCACGGACAGGACGTCCGGGCGGGTAGAGGTGGCGACGACGGCGCCGGGAGCGTCGAGGATGCGGTTGTTGACGACGTACACACCCTTGCCGGCGCCGGACGGGCCGAGGAGCACGACCGAGTCACGGACGCTGGTCCATACCGCGACGCCGCGTGCGGTGCCCCAGCACCACCCCAGATCCCGAGGCATGATTCGGCCCGCCAGGCTAGGCCGGAGCTCAGAAGCGCTGCGCCGCAACCGCCCGGCACCGACGGCCGCTCTGATCTCACGCGACGCCGCCATCCCTGGCCGACTCTCCAACTCGGCCACCAACCCTCTTCGCCGGGCTCCACCGCGCACCTTGACCACCACGACGACCGTCACTGCGACAAGACTCCCGATCGCAACAACGTTGATCCACCAGTACGTCGACGCGGCCGGCATCACCGAATGCCAGGCCGCTGCGGGGTCTTCACGGTGGGCGAGTATGGCCAGTGCGCCGGCGGTCACCGGGCCGGCGGCAAAACCGTTGCCCGTTAGCACGCTGGCCACCTGCCCGCCCAACCAAAGCAACAAACCGCCTGCGCCCACGAACAGGACGGCACCGGTCACCACCCAGTCGAGATCTGCGGAACGATTGTCCGTATTCGTCTTTGGACTCACCACCTCCCTCTGTGGCGTCAGGTGACTTGACGAATCAGCAGGCGAGTCCGTCGTCCGCGGTGTGGGTCCTGAACAGAAGCGCGATCCACCACAACTCGGCCGGGCCGAGAGTGACCGAGAGACGAATGCGAGGCAGCGAATCGGCCACGCGCTCGGGCGACGACACACTGTCCGAGCGAGGCGCAACGCCCGAACCCCTTTGAAGGACATGCCGCACAGCGGCCTGGCTGTCCGGGTCGCCCAAGGGCTCCCCGCCCTTCCGGCGGGCCGACCCAGCGGTCGATCGTACGGGGCCGAGTCAAGGGCTGCGGCGGTGCCGTTCACCACCGATCCGCCCGGGTGAATCCGCTCCCCCGCTGCGCTCCTCCACGCATCCACTCCGGTCGGACCAGTCGCGCCCGTCGTCGCGCCTTCGGCCCCTTGCCTCGACCCCCGATCACAGCCGTGATCGGCCCACCGGAAGAACGGCTGGCCCCGACAATCCCCTGCCGGCAGACCAAGTCACGGCAGAACGCAACCACGACCAGCTCCCCACACGACGACCACCGCGAGCGCGACCGCACTGTCCAAGTCCCTGGCAACTGCTCCAACGTCCACCGTGGCGCCCACCGCCAATGGGCACGACAGATCCACGACCGCAACAGCTCCCATGAATGGGCGGCACAACTGAGCGGCCAACTCCAACGACAGGAAGGACCGGCATGATGAGCTACCAAGTCCGCACCATCGCCGCCATGCAGCTGCAACTGGGGGACGTCGTCATCCCTGACAAGGGACCCCGGCAACACGTCACCCTGCACCGCATCCAGGGCGCACACCCGGTCGTCGCCGTCCAATTCGCCGAGACCCCCGGCGCCACCACCTATTACCCGCCCACGATGCCGTTGCTCATCGAGATCCCGGACACCCAGACCAGCGTGTCCGCCACCGGGAGAAGCCTGTGATGGACCACAGCGCCGCACAGGAGCACCACGACCGGCTGCGGACCTGGGCCAAAGGCATCCACGGGCTCGAGGCCGCCACCGAACTGCTGATCCGCGGCTTCGACGGCCGCTTCACCGACCCCGGCCGCCCCTGGGTCCATCCGACCGCGTCCGGTCACTGGATCGACTTCGACTCAATCCCGGCGCAGATCAATGCCCTTTCCGGTGGCGAACAGCGGTTCCTGCAAATCGCCGCCGCGCTCGACGACGGCAACGTCGAGGTCAACCTCGGCCGCTGCCTCGCCGGCTTGGACCGCAAGCACGTCCACCTCGTGCTGGCCGCGGTCTCCCACGCTGCGGGCACGCACCAGCACTCTCAACTCATTTCAGGACCCGACGGAACCATCAGCATCGACCGACCGGGATCCATCTAAGGGTGGGAGCAGACGTCCAAGTCAGCGCCCGAGGTACCTGTCCGGGGAGCCGGGATCAGCCGATGAGCCATCATTCCGGTCGGAACCCCATGGCCGAAGCAGTCCGTCGAGCCGTCCACACCACGGCCGAAAAGCCGCCCAGCGCAGGGCAACACATTCAGGCGATGGTGAGCATCGCCGGCGAGCAGGAGCTGCGCCTGGACACGCACGGCTCGGGTAACCGCCGCGACTGGGGTGGACACATCGCCCTGTCCAGCGACAACCTGCTGATCTATCTCCACGACCAGACTGCGGCACGGATGTACGCTGCCGCCTGGATCGACGCCTGGTATATCGCGTCCAAGCTGCCAGAAACCGTCGAAACAGGACCTCCCGCACGGGGTCCGGTCACCATGGTTCGCGCCCATGGGTCCGACTCCGTCGACCAAGTACACGATGTCGCCCGCAACGTCGCCCTGATCAAGATCGGCGGCCTGACTTGGCGCATCCATGACCAGGCCGCCTGGGCCAGCACCGAACACAAATGGCGGGAGATCTCCGCTCTCGCGCCGATGGTGTTGCCGGTCCGCAGGTACCAGCCATCAAGTAGGCCAGCGAAGGCCAACAGCGACCTGCCGGCCTGGCCTGGGGTCCAACGTCCAGCACCGAGTCTGTGACTCCCTTCCTTCGCGCACCTGTCTGAATTCCATCCCCAATCTGGCGGCACCCGTTGGCAGCCCGCCGAGATGGAGCCAACAGTGACATCCATGTACACGATCACCGTCAGAGTCCCTGGCACCGATGCGATGACGTCACTCCGCCCGGGCTTGGAGTCGACGCTGCAATTCGTGGAGGAGCGGCTGCTCGATCGGGTCGAGCCCGGCCGTGCGGTTCGGTGGGAGGTCCGCTGCCCCAGCGGCCGCACGGCCGTCGGCAGCCTTACTGTCAATGGGATCGACTCGATCCGGGCGCACGAGATCACTGAGCACATAGAGCTTGTCCGCGACGTCTTGACCGAGGAGGCGCGAGATGAATGGCCTCGAGCCTGATACCGGGGTTCATCCGTCAACCGCACGGTGCCTGCTCGACATCGGACTTGTCGCCGTAGGAGCGTTCCTTCTCGCCGTCGTCATCTACGTTCTGATGATTCTGGGCGCAATCATTCTGGGCATAGCCGCGTTCATTGTTCTCGGCCGGATCACAGCGCGGATGATGCTCTGATCAGTCGTCGGCCAACGACTCGGTGCCGGTGCTCCACAGTTCCATCAGCTCGCTCACACGGGCGCTGAGCCGGGTGTCCGGCAGGTGTGTTAGTCCGAGAGTGATGGGCCCGTGCATCTTGTCGTTGCGACCAATGCCGACGCGACCGTCGTCGCAGCGGTAGAGCGTGACGGCCTCACCCCAGCTGAGCTTGTGTGTCTCATAGTCAGCCGCGCAGGTGATCTCGGCGCCGTCGCCTATCACGGTCCGCCCCCCGATGCGTAGCGATCCGGTGATCGCCGCCGAACCACAGACGACGGCGTGGCCGCCGATCTGTGATCGACCACTCACCCAGGCCTCGTCCGTCACGAGTGCGCATCCGTGGATCCAGGCATTGCCGTCGACGACGGCGCCTCCCGAAACGGTCGCATCGCCGAATACCTGGGCACGGCCGACGATCGAAGCCTGGCCGCGGATGACGGCTCTGCCGAACACCCAGGCGTCCCCATCGACGGTGGCCTGTTCGATGACGGCGCACCAGCCGGACAGAACGCCGCGGCCGCGGACGATCGCGGTGCCGCCGAGCATGGCGTGCTCGGTCAGGACCGCGTGGTCAGCGATGGTCACCGCGCCGAGTGCCACCGCCTCCCGGCCCACCGTCGCCTCGTCGCGAACCTGGGCGCCGGCCATAACCCGTGCGGCAGAGGAGATGCGCGTCCGCGCCGGAGCAATCTCGTCGCGAACCGTCTTCGCGGGCCTGCCAATGCTGAGTGGCCGGGTCAGCCGATGCTTCCTGCCTGTCATGTCGTCTTCCTGTTCGGGGTAACCATCCGCTGGTCGGTATCAAACATGGCCCTCTCGCGCTGGGACAGAACGGTCTGGACCCGGAACGACTTGGTCGGCAGTTTCCACAGGGCCTCGCCAACGCCTGCACCGGCGATGACTTCTCGTTCGGCCTCTGTCAAGGCGAGATCTTTTGTGGCACGGTCGAGTTCGCCCGGTGCCTGACGGAAGACCACCCGTGTGTCGCACAGCGAGAGCAGGCCCTGGGCCTTCTTGACGGCGCCCGAGTCGGCGTTGCCGATCTTGTCCGGGTCCGATAATGCATGCATGGCCAGGACGTTGGCGATGCCGTAGAAACGGGACAGTCGCAGGTCGGCGTTCATGCGGTCGAGTTGGGCTTCGCCGCTGATGATGCGCCAGGCCTCGTCGTAGACGAAGATCCGCTGCCCGTAGCTGGGATCCGCCATGGTGGAGCCGACCCACGCCGACGCGCACAGCATGACCAGCGACTGCAGGAGGTCGTCGTCGCCCAGGGCGGCGGAGCCGAGGGCGATCATCGGTGCCTGCGGGTCGAAGCGGATGGTGGATGGGCCGTCGAACAGGCCGCCGAGGTGTCCGTTGATCAGCGACGAGAGCACCGCGTACACGGGTTGGCCGTTGTGTCGCAGAAGTTCGACGTCGTAGCCGGCCGCGCGCGCCCCTTTATGGTCGGGGTTCGCCAAATGATGCGCAACGTGCGGAAGGGTCGGGGTGCCGACCGCGGTGACCGCGGCAGCGAGGGCGACGTCGAGCGCAGCAACGGCGAGCGGGTTCAACGGCGCAATGGCGGGCGACGCGGTAGCCACCAGGGCAAGAAGCAGCTTCTGACGGCGGGACCAGACCTCGGTGTCCCAAAGTCGTTGGTCCTTGGCTGGCGGCTTGACACCGCCGTCGAGCGGGTTAAGGCGAGCCGAGAGGCCGCGGCCCAGCCGGATGCCCTGCCCGCCGAGCGCCAGAGCCAACCGTAGCCAGTCGTCCTTCGGATCGCCGGGGACGATGACCCGTCGACCGAACGGCAAGTTCCGGACCGCGAGAGCCATCGCGGTATTCGTCTTCCCCCAGCCGATCCCGCCGACCATCATGATGTTGGTGTTCGACACCAGCCGGGGTCGGCGGTTGTAGAGGTCAAATCCGCAGTAGCAAAAGGATGCACCGGAGTACGAGTCGCGACCGATGTAGATCCCTGATGCACCCAGGCCGCCGTCTGCCAGGAACGGGTAGACGTGGGACAGGTTGGCGGTGGTGGCGCGGTGCTGATGCAGCTTCAACCCGCGGCCGGTCCGGCCCGCCCACGGCCGCCTCTCCCCCGATTTAGGGGTACGGGAACGGTATTCGGCCTTGCGGGCTTTTACCTCGGCCTCACGTGCGGCGGCCGCGGCGGCGACGTCTGCGGCGACAAGCTGGTCGGCCGCCTGCCGCCACTGCCTTCGGTAGGCGCGTCGGTCGCGTCGGCCCGTGCCGTCTGCGATGTAGCCGCCGCTGTACGCGGTCCGGTTCGGGCTCTCGGCCATCTCAGAACCCCCGGGTCAGCGGCAACGCGCCGGCCGCGAATGCCTGCATCTGTTGACCTGCGAGCACACGGGCCTCGCAGCCGGCCTGAATCGCCGCCTGCCGCACCGCACCCACAGCCAGGGTCAGATCGTCCACAGTCGGACCGCTGACGACAAGGATTCCGGCGTAACCGATGTCACCGTGGCCGGCGTTGATCTCCGCCTCACGCTGCAGGGTGTCGGCCAGCTCGTCGGCGTCAGCGAGGTTCTCCACCTGACCCATCCGGTGCCGGTCGTGAGCGTTCGAGATCAGTTCGGTCTTGTCGTGCTGGACCTGCTTCATAGCCTTGGCCGTGGGCACGGGTTCGAACAGCAGGCTCAACCTGCGGTCGATGCCCGGGGTGAGCACCAGCGGGGCGAGGAACGTCGGGTAGACCACGCTGCGGGGCCACTCGATCAGCCAGAGCACGCAGTGGAATGCGGTGTCGGTTCGCAGGTAGTCCCAATGCTCCTGGACGGCGATCGGGCCGGCGCTGGCCAGGTCCCGACCGGCGGTGGGCCGGTAGTCAAGGATCGGTCGGATGGCGGGGTCGTACGCGCAGCGCAGGTCGTAGGCCAGTTCCTCGGGGGACAGCCATCCTTCGACGGCCAGGCTCGAGGCGGAAAGGGCGGCCTCGACGACTCTACGTTGCCCGGTGAGCACCTTGAGCGCACCGACGTGTCCGCCGCCGGACTTGCGGACGAGCGAGCGGCACCGCTTGATGTCCAAAGTCAGAGCGATGAGGACCTCGCTCCGCGACGACGCGGGGCCGGCGACATCCATGAGGTCCCGATAGTTCTCGCTCGCCCAGGTCGACAGATCCTGCCCGCCGGCGTGCGTCGCGTAGTAGTCACGCAGGCCATCACCGGAGTCCGAGACACACTGTTCGAGCACCTGGACGCGGCTGATCAGATTGGACTGGCAGATACCGGCCAGCACCCGCCCCCACCCGCCGACCTGCGCATCCTGGGTCTCGGGATCCAGCAGCAGGAAGGCGGGCGCCCGTACGCGCAGCACAGCGGTATACCCGGCGATCCAGGGGTCGTGCACCGCCACCGATCCATCAGCCGCGGTCAGCGTGACCAGCCGGGCCTCCTCACCGGGAAGGGCCAGCCGGCCGGTCGCCCGGCGGGCCGCCGTTGCCCGAAACCCGTTCTGCCGGGTGCGCTGTCGCCGCCAGAAGTGCCACAGGATCGGCACCCACTCGATCAGTGGGAATCCGTCGTATCGGACCAGGGCAACCGCGGTCAGCGGACCGCCGACGAGAATCGCCACCCAGAACGCCGCGCCGAGGCCGAACAGCGGGACGCACGAGGCGACCATAACGATGACAGCAAACACCGTGATGGCCTGCGGTGCCGACAGGTTCATGATGAGACCGCGACGTGACCGCCGGGCCAGGCGGGCGGTGCGTGGCACGGTCGCCCGTTCGGTGGTCGTCATACGCGGGTACCTCCGGGGGTCGGTGCGGGCAGTCGGTCATTGATCAGAATTCGCCGGGACCCGTCCATCTGCTGAGGCCCGAGACGCCCCTGCATTTCGGCGTACAGGAACATGCGGTCCGCCTGGGATCGGGGAATCGACAGGGCGGCGGCGGCTGCTGCGGGATGCACGGTGGGGTGCCGTGACTCCTGCGCGTCCCGGCTGAAGAGTTCGTTCATCCGCGGCCACTGAGCCGCGTCGGGCGATTCACCCGACGCGGGGGCACCGAGGGCCGCTGCGGGTGTCACAGAGCCGGGGTCGGGGCTCGGCGCCGGTTCGACAGCCGGAACGTCATCCCCGGCCGCTGCGCCGGCGGTGGCGGATCTTCCAGCCGCTGAGCCCGGCGCCTTCCCGCCTGCCGGCATCGGGGAGCTCGCGGAACCGCTTCGGCCGCCGACCGCCGCAGCCGGACCGGTCGGCGCTTGCTTGGACGCGGCGCCAGCCCGGCCGGCGATCCAGCCGCCGACCGCACCCGCGGCGCCGCCGGCAAGGGCGGCACCCCGGCGTCCCATGGTGATGCCGCGGCCGGCAGTTCCGAGGGCTGCGGCCGCGCCTGTCGTGTTGGCAGCGGTGATCTGTTCGGAGGCGAAATGCACGAACCGCAGTACCGCGAGCGGTGACAGGGCGGCGAGGATCACCCACACCGAACCCAGAAGAGCGTCGCTGATGTCACCGGTGATCGAGGAGGCGACCGCGCTGTAGGCGAGGGTGAGAATTGCGCAGACCGCAAATTTCGAGAGCGCGAGAGCAAAGACGACCTCGAACCATTTCACTGCCCAGACTTTCGTTTTCCCGGACGTAAGGCCGGCCATCGCGAACGGTGCGAACACCAGTGTCCCGATGATCATCGCCTTGCGGAGGAACAAGACGATGATGATCGCTCCCCACGCGACGATCCCCAGAGCCGCGATCACGGTGACCACCAGCCAGCCGGAGCCCTCGATCGCGCCCTGCATGGCAAACGCCTTCTTGATGCCGTCCTGGGCGGCCCCCTGAGCACCGCCGAGCATGTAGTTGGAGAACTGGTCAACGATCAGCAGCAGGCTGGCGGTCAACACCGCGCAGCCAGAGCCGAGGACCAATCCCAGCGCGCTACCCCAGACGGCCCGCCACATCTGCGACGGTGATCGAGCCAGCATCGCCGTCACGACTTGGAACACGAACAGCAGCCCGACGACCGGCAGCACCAGATACCGCATCATCACCAGGACGTCCTGCAGCCACGTCGCACCCAAGTTGATCCGCAAGCCCGAATTAATCTGGTCAATGGCCTTGAGCATCATCCAGTGGTTTGCCTCGACGGCGCCGGCCGCGATGCGCTTGAGGACGTCGTCGGACGTGTCCGACAGCCAGTCACCGATCCCGTCGGCACGCAGCATCGTTGTCATCGCGTCTCCGTTCGTCCTTGCTTGCTCATGCCAGCTGTCCGCAGCCGTTCCAGACGGCCAGGCCCGCAGCGTTTTCCAGCAGCGCAACCACGACGGCGCGCTTGTTCGAGTTGTCGCGGAACGCAACCCAGGCCGAACGCATGTCGGCTGATCGGTCCAGGGTGACCGGCGTGCTGACCCCGCCCCAGGGGTTCGGGTTGCGGATGAATTCCGCGGTCAGGTCGCCGTCGAGCTTGTCCAGGTCGGCTGGCCCGTATTCCCAGGCACCGAACACCATGCCTGTGCCTTCCTGGCAAGACAGCTCGTTTGTCGGGCAGTCGCCGCCCAATCCCGCCCGGCTGCTCGCACAGGACTTGGCCCGCTTGGCCAGGGGTGCATCGGTGGTGAACGGCGGCAGTCCCTGGCCAGTGCGTACGTCGTTGATGTCTGTGGTCCACCGTTCTGAGACGTCGATGTACTCCCACGCGCCGGGCAGTTGAGGTGCGTCGTTGATGCCGTAGTCCTTGGGGTCGCCGGCGAACGCGACAGCTTGCGTGGTGGACGTCCATCGCACATAGGTGACGCCCGCACCCAGGAGTAGTGCGGCGGCCAGCCCGACCGCGATGCCACTGCGTGCCCGGGTCACGATCGACCCGTTGGCCGACATCGACCCGACCGCCCACAGGACCGCGCAGCCGACGACCATGGCAACGGCCAACACGAGTGCGAAAAGCGCCCCTTGGTTGATCCAACTGCTGATCGCCTCGGTGCCCTGTTGCGGTTCCCAGTTCATGAGATTGCCCCGTACTCCCAGTGCCAGGGTTCGGGTTTCGACCCGCCGGGTCGCGCCCACGCAGGGTGCACCCAACCGAACCGACCGGCGTTCGCAGTGAGCCAGTCGAAGGCCGGACCGGTGCCGGAGTTGACGCCACAACAGGCGCCGATGTCGACGGCCTTGGCCCAGCCGTGGTTGCTGGTGCCGGGAACCGCGCACAGGTTGCCCTTCTCGGCCTGGCAGGCGACCTGCCCGGCGTAGTCCCGGTACCCATCGGTGATCCCGATGTCTTGCCCGATAGCAGCACGGAACGCACTGTTCATGTGGTCGAAGGCCGCGGCCGCGTGACATTCCAGAAGCAACCGCGGGGCGGTCGGGACCGGGCAGAGCGCGGACGCGGGGATCTTTCCGTTGGAGTAGCCGCCCCACTCCGCGGACCCACCCCGTTCCGGGGCGGCGGCACCGGCCGCTCCCAAACACCACTGGTCCCCGGAACGGGCGCGGGGGATGGCCCGCACAGCCGCCGGGCTATCAACGGTGGTGGTGTCGGCGGTCAGCTCGTCCACGATGGTGACGGCCCGCTCGTACATCTCACGGTAAATGCCGCCGTCCGACGACGGCGATCCCTGCACCGTTTGCGCGGCGTTCCACGGCGGGAGTGCCTGCCAGCCAGGCACTTCGGTGAGGCGGTCGTAGAAGAGGCCGGCGGAGGTGGTCGGGTCGATCAGCTGGTCCGGGGAACCCCAGCCCGTCATCGGCCGCTGCTGGAACAGTCCGATCGAGTCCAGGTTGTTCCCGACGCGATCATGGGGGTAACGGAGGGATTCCCGAGCGACGGCCCGTTCGGCGCTATTCAGCTGACGCCCCTCGGCCGAGCCGATCAGGGTGGAGGTTCCGTCGTTGGCGTAGTTGTAGAGCGTCGCTTCGGCTAAGGCGACGGTGACACCAATTGCCCCGCCCGCGTTCCCGAGCTTTCGACTCAGGGCGACCGCGACGATGAACTTGGCATTGCGCTCCTGCGCCGCGTCGAGGCTGCCTTGCGTGGTGCCGGTGACGGCGCGGCAGTCGAGCGCGCCTGGTAGGACCCGCGGCTGCCGTTTGCCAGTGGTACCGATGGCGGCGACGGTGACGACGACAGTGATGCCGATCAGCAGCCCGACGGCCGTGGGGCCTGCGAGGTGAAGTGTTCGAAGGGCTCGCATCAGCCAGGTCCCAATGCGTCCTGCAGGTGTTGCGGCAGGACACGGTCGAGCGTGCAGTATGTGGTGGCTGGCGGGCACGCGACGGTGATGCCCAGCAGCACGGTGACCTGAGTGGGGTTTCCGGAATTCGTGATGATCATCTGGCTTCCGGTCACGTCGATTCCGTAGACGCCCGGCGAGACGCCGATACCCTTCAATCGGTCAGCTGCCCATCCGGACACTGCGACCGTGGTGAGGTCGACGGTGACGATCGTGTCGTTTTTCCGCAGCAGGTCCAGCGCGGGGCCCGCCGGGGTGAAGGCGGTCAGGTCCTGGGCCAGTTTTTCGGGATCGCCGTACGGCGATGGGGCGGCCGCGCGGAGCAGATCGTCGTTGCGAGCCTGGAAGTCCGTGTTGGAGTCATAGGCGAAGACGGCCCGGGCGACAAGACGGCCGAACTGGAGGTGATCGGTCTGCCCGCCGATCAACCTGGAATCGGTCGGGCTGCTCCCGGGCAGGATCACCGCAGCGCTGGGCCGCGCCTTTGTCGACAGGATGGTCCTTGAGGCATCGGTACTGACCGAACGTGAGTCGGCCGGCCTGCTTGCACTTTCCGCTTCCTCGGCGGGCTGGACGAGGGAGAACACCAGGACCGACATCAGTGCTACGACAGCGATTGCGGCGCCGATGACCATGACCCGACGGCGGCCGACGGAAAAACTCGAACCGGTCCGCATCGGCTCACACTGACCGCTCGGATTCGCCCGGCACAAAGATCTCGATGAACGACACTGGAGCGGACACCGTCCTGCCGACGGAGTTGAACCAGCCCACCAGATACCCGGCGCCGCCGACCAGCAGCGCTGCGGCCAAAGCCACGATCAGGGTGGTCTTCCCCCGGGACGAGTTCTGCGGATTGTTGCCGAAGGCCCCGACCGCCCAGAGGATCGCGCCAATGAGGAACGCCGCGACACAGGCGACCAGCGCGTACGGAATCAGGCCCAGCACCAGGCCCTTGAAGGTCGCCAGCCCGGGCAGGGCGGTCTCGGTCGCACCAGTCAACGGATTGCCCCCGGCTGGCGCCGGTGCCGGCCCAGGGGTTGGTGCCGGCGTGTCGCCCGGCGCGGCCAGCGCTCGAATCATGGATCTTCTCCCAACGGTTGTGCCGGACGGCCCGGCGGTGGAGGTGGTCGACACCCAGTGCAGGTCGCACCTGCGAGCAAGTGCATCCTTGCTACAGTTACACCCAAGCTGCAGAAGCTATCGAGTCAGTTAGGAGCCGTCAAGACACGCTGACCCGTGCCAACCGTTCGGACGCACCCCAGTAGGCTGCCTACAGAACGTGACAGGGCAGAAAGGGACCGACGTGGCCGACAGCGACGCCGGAATGCCCGACCTCGCGGAACGGTTGGACCATCTGTTCAAGACCGTCCCGCGACCCGGTGGTCGCGGCCTTTGGTCGAACGAGCAGGCGTCGATGGAACTCGCCCGACAGGGAACGTCGATGTCAGCGGCATACCTGAGTCAGCTGCGCAACGGCAAGCGGGACAACCCCTCGGCCCGTCATCTCAACGCGCTGGCCGGGCTCTTCGCGGTTCCGATCAGCTACTTCTTCGATGCCGACACCGCGGAGAAGATCAACAACGATCTACGGCTGCTGGCGGCCATTCGGGACAGCGACGTAGAGGCGATTGCTCTGCGTGCGCACGGACTCTCGCCTGAGGGGCTTGCCAGCGTCAAGGGGATAATCGACCACATCAGAAAGGTCGAACAGCTACCCGACGAGGGGAATCCCGCCGATGGCATGGAGCAAGGCCCGACCTCGCGACCCGAATGAGCGCGCATATCAGTCACTGGTTGCGCTGCTGCCCGACCCCTGGTCCGTCGACGAGTTCGTCGACCTGGTGGCCGCCGACCGGCGTCGATCCATCCGTCTCCTCCCCCACGATCTGAGCACCGGTGACGCCACCGGGTACGCGCTGCGCCGGCGCAACGAAGATGTCATCGTGGTACCGGTCAAGGCGACGGGCGCCCGTCGGGACGCCATCGTGTGCCACGAACTGGCACACATCATTCTCGATCACGCGCCTCACGTCACCGATGACCTCGAGTTCCTTTCAATGCTCGCCCCGCACTGCCCACCCGAGCTCCTTGAACGATTCTTGGCCCGAGACGGTTATGACACCGACGACGAACGCGCCGCGGAGACCCTGGCCACCCGCCTCATCTCCCGAGCGCAGACCCGCACCTATGAGCGCACCGCCAGCGGTGAACTCGACCGCCTGACCACTCGGCTGCGCTGATGGGCCTGGCGATCGCGGCGGCGGTGCTGTGGGTGGCGACCATTATTCGGATCGTCGTCACCATGAGGCGACCTGATCCGGCACGCGTCACGATGACGACCGCGGCCGTCTGCGTCTCGCTGGCGTTCACCCTCAGCGCCCTCGCACTGACGTTTGACTCCGTTCTAGGCTGGCCGAACGGCGCAGAACTCGTCTCGCATCTGCTGTTCGCCGCCGGTGCCTACTTCGCCCTGCTGTTCCTGTACGCCGTCCGCCATGGGCGGCTCACCGGCGCCGTCGTAGTACGGCAAGCGGTGCTGTTCGCGGCGGTCGCACTCGCGATGATTCTCCTGTTCATCGCGGCCGAGGTTCACGACCAGTCGGCCGGGAGCCGCTTCACCACTGTGTATGCCAGCGACGGACCGGCCGTCCTTTATCGGATCACCTTCTCGACCTACTTCATGTACTGCCTTATCAGCGTCGCCCGCACCTGCCGGCGCTACGCCTTCACCGACGGTGATCGGGCAAGGTCGTTGAGCCTGATCGGCATCGGCGTCGGTGCCGCGCTGGCCGCGGTGGCGGCCATGGCGTCCGCCCTGCAAATGGCCGTCAGCTACCTCACCGGGCAATCGGCGCCCGCCCTAGCCGCCATCAATGTCGTCGGTATCGCGGCCGCCGGGATCATCGCGGGCATCGGTGTGTTGGTCCCGATCCCGCTCGATACCTGGCTGCGCTGGCGAAAGGCTCGTCAGATCAGCGATCACCTTGGGCCGCTGTGGGCGGACCTGACCGGCGCGATGCCGGAAGTCGTGCTTCCCGTCCCGCAAGGGCGCAACCCGGTCGAGCACGCGGAGATGGTCAGCACGCGGCGACGGATCGAGATCGCCGACGCGCTCTACCGCATCCACATCGTCGAGCCGGTAGCGTCGACAATCCGCCGAAGCCCGAACCCTCCAGAGGCACTGGGCCTGGCACTTCGTGACGCAAAGGTATGGCGCGCCAGCGATCGAACCGGCGTGCTGGCCGCCGAGTTGCTGCCGTCTGCCGACGACGACCTCAGCCAACTCCTGGCCCTCGCCGGCGCCTACGGGGATGCCCGATGAAGCGCGCCTACCGCAACTGTGAGCTGATCCAGACCCTCGACCCGGAAACCGACTACCTGCGGATCTACCAGCTGACGACGCTCTATGACTTTCCCACTGACATGCGAGTGGGCTTGAACCTTGCGTTCTACCGGATCTTTGCCATCCCGCACATGGCAAGGCTGCTCGTCCAGTCCGGCGAGATCCTCAACCGGCCCAAAAAGCGGGCCTATGACACTGGCCTGATCATGTACGAGATTATCGCGAACGGCTTCGACCATCCCCGCGGCCGCGAAATGGTTCGGCTGTTGAATCGAGTTCATAAACCCTGGTCGATCAGCAACGACGACTACCGCTTCGTACTAGCAGCTCTGATGGTGGTGCCCCTCCGCTGGCTCGACCGGCGGGGCTGGCGGCCTCTCCTCAACGAGGAGCGCGATGCCAGTGTGAACTTCTACCTGCGCCTCGCCGAGTTGATGGCCATCGACGACCCGCCAACCAGTTATTCGCACGCAGAAGACATGTTCGACTTGTTCGAGGCACAGCACTTGCAGGCCAGTGACGGCGGGCGCCAACTGATGGCATCCACCCAGCAGATCATCGTCCGGCACCTGCCCAAGCCTTTGAAGCAATTCGGACCCTCCATCACCAGCGCGTTGTTCGACCAGCCCGACCTGACTCAAGCCTTGGACCTGCCCTCGCCGAACCGCGCACTGGTGCGCACGATCGACGCCGCCTATTCCGTTCGCAACTTCGCAACGAGACAGAAGGCAGCGCGCACTGACTCGTGGTTCGTGCCGGGAAGGCCGGCTGGCTCGGTCTATGCGCATGGCTATAGCCTGGACGAGCTGGGACCTGGAGGCTGAGATGCCTGAGCGTCGATCTTGAAAGCAACTGGCGGAGAGGACTTCTCGCTGCGTTCGGCTCATGACGCCCTCCGCTTCTTCACGGCGATACGCTCAAGCCTGTCAGCAAGTCCCGCTATCGCGCCCGCCTGAACCCTCAGCAGCTCGATAAGCTCGCGGACTCTCGCCGCCAGCTCCGTTTCAAATTTGATCGAGCCTCGCGGTCGACCAGCGAGCTCGATCTCCTCCATCAACTCCGGCAGGCCGTCCAGTTCGTCGACCATGCAAACAGCACGGGTCACGGCCTCCGCGATCGTCTTAATAACCGGCGATTCGACGGAGCCCTCCCACGGAACCTCATCTGAAGCCACATCCGAAACGGAAGGAATGCTCACCTCCTCCTGCAGCTCCCGCCCTTCTGATCTTGACCCGGTGGAGCTCGAAAGGTCCTCCCCAACAGCTGATGTCGGTAGCGGCCCGAGTCCCTGTGCGAACAGATCCCACGGACACTCGTCGCTCCCAGCCGGATGCGACTCGCCGCAGATCGAGCACGCCGCTAGAACTGGCTTCCGCCGCCGATAGTGCTTACCGTCGCGGCCCTCCACTTCGTTTGGAACGACATCCTCTGCGTCTGAACCTTTGTCGGCGACACCGATTGCCAGATCGCGGTGGATGGTGCCCAGACCAACCCCGAGGACCTTCGCTATCGCCCGCAGGGACATTCGGGCATTCGCCAAAGCGGCCACCGCATGGGGACGTACCTCGCGCGGCACAGTCAGCCGGAGATCGCTCAGACGGTCGTCGACATACTCATCCCAGGACCGGTAGCCGAGCGCCGCATACGCGCGACCCTGATAGGCGATCGCGATGTACTCCCAGGTGCGTTCGACCATCGTGCGGATCTGCTGGGTGACCTGCTCGGCACTGGCCGGTGAAAGCTCGAAGACCGCAGAATCCTCGTCCACACTGATCTCCGTTGGTGCGGTCAGCTCACTGGCGGCTCTGAGATGCCCCTCGTCCGAGAGAGACTCGCCCATCACGCTGCCCTTGTGCGACCAGTGCGGACAGAGCGTCCTTTGACCGCCGCCCGGACGATCCGCATCAACTCCGGAT
>JAESFR010000127.1_pt1 | contig 62419 bp, 54 predicted proteins | sample 9266191 | NCBI WGS metagenome assembly JAESFR01 (sample SAMN14503063, study PRJNA617104) | algae metagenome | isolation source: Pleurocapsa minor HA4230-MV1 and co-occurring heterotrophs from cement on... | place: USA: Nuuanu Pali Lookout, Hawaii | collected 2009-07-20
ACACCGGCGGCGCGGCCGCCCTGCTGCGCGATGGCGTCGATCTCGTCCATCGTGGGCTGCAGCAGTTCCTCCAGCACCACGTAGTCCTCGGTGGTGCGCCGCTCGGTGACGTCGTAGATCTCCGCCTGCGCCCGGTCCACGATCTCGTCGACCTCACCGCCACCGACGCTGCCCTCGCTGCCGCCGTAGCCGAGTTGCACGATCCGGGTACCGGCCTCCACCAAACGCCGCAGGATGGCCTTCTCCGCCACGATCTGCGCGTAGTAGGCGGCATTCGCCGCGGTCGGCACCGTCGCCATCAGGGTGTGCAGGTACACCGCACCACCGATGCGGCCCAGGGTGCCGGCCTTCTCCAGTTCGGCGGCCACCGTGATCGTGTCCGCCGGCTCGCCGCGGGAGTACAGGTCCAGGATCGCGTCGAACACCAGGGCGTGCGCCGGCTTGTAGAAATCCGCGGTGCCCAGCGACTCTATGACGTCGGCGATCGCATCCTTGGACAGCAGCATCCCGCCCAGTACCGACTGCTCCGCGGCGAGGTCCTGCGGCGGCTGACGGTCGAACGCTGCGGGTACCGGCGTGGGCATGGCGGTGGGCGGCGTGGGCGACCAGCGTTCGTCGATCAGCGCCATCTACCCAATGCCCTTCCTGTCGCGCCGTCGCGCGCGCCGGCGACTCTGGTGGACCGATTTTCGCGGCCGCCCCCGGCCGCACCGGCCAGGCGCGCCGCAGCGGTGACCAGGGACGGCGTCAGAGGAGGGTCAGCAACCGTCGAGCGGTGAACCTGGGCTCGGGGCACGAGGGGCGTCAAGGCTGCTGTTTCCCTTCACCTCAGACCGTGGGCTGCCGCGATCGCGGGCCGAGACGCCAGTAACGACTCCAAGTGGCTGTGTGCCCACAGTTCGATGTACGGCGGAAGGGCCTTTTCGTTGTGCTGCTCGACCCAGCTGAGCGCGTCGGAAGTGAACGTGCCGGAGGTGGCAAAGACCAGGATTCTGACCGTTGGGCCGGAAAGAAGGGCCATGCTCGTGACTGTGTTGCCGATGTCATTGGACCCGACAGACTTCGACAGCCAGTGCTTGGCCTGCACGATCATTCTTTCCGTACGAGTGGTCTCGGCTCCGGTTGCGGTCACCCGTTCACACGACAGGTCGCGGCCGCGGTCCGCAGCCCTTGTCTTTTGTACCCAGAGCACGTTCTGATGGTTCGGAAGGTCCCGAAGCAAGTCATAGAGAAGTCGCTCGAAGGCCGAGTCGTCCAAGCGATCCCACGGCAGCGCGCTCGTGGCCGTTCCCGTCAGCGTCCCGCTCGCGGCTACCCCAAGGTCGAGTTTTGGTACTGGGAGCGGGCCGTCATCGTTGCGGGCGGCGGCCTCGACATCGGGACGGACGCTCGGCCAGTCGAACTCACGGATGTCGTGCCAGTCGTGTCCTTGGCCGAAACTCATATGCCGACGTAGGTGGGACCACCTGGGACTTTGACGAGCCGCAGTGTCTCCCATCAATCGCTCTATCTCGGAAAACACCCCTTGCAATAACTCGACCTCATCGCCTATCACAGGCGAGGTCGAGTCTCTGGCCACACCATTGACCACGGACGGTAGGAGAGAGTCCACCGCAGCGATCAAGTCCGTCAGTCGCTCCCGGACGGCGCGTCGGCGGGCTCTGGTCAGGCGAAATCGGTACTCCGCCAACTCCTTGCCGGGCTGTTCGCCCTCATCGATCAGCGCTAGCGGTGGCATGCCGATGTCCAGATAGTCAATGTATGTGCGGCCAAGCTCGTCGATGTCAGGTAGCTCAATCGTGACCGTCCACCCGTCGATCGGCGGCAGACCCGGTAGTAGCTCTCGCCAGGAGCGTCGCAGGTCGTCGTACTCAGGCGGGGAGCCTGCGGTCGGGCCGTCCGGGATAAAGGACTTCGCCCGATCCCACACCGCCTCCAGCTTCGCGAGATTTGCTGACGTTCGATCGAACACGTCCAGTAGTTGAGTGATGTCCACGGGCTACAGCTTGAACCCTCCCTCGACGAGGTCGTCCGGTCGGAACTCGGTTCGGCCGACGGTGGTCATCTGACAGCCAATGTGGAGGCTGGAACCCGCCGGTCAGTAGCGTTCAACGCCGCGGTCGTCGGGTGCACCGCGGTCCCGGTCCTCGTCCCGGTCGCGGTGGGTGTCGGCGGCGCGGCGGGCGGTGTCGGCGTGCTGCCGGGCCAGGACGGGCTGGTAGTCGGCGGTGGCCCGGGCGACGTCGTCGCTGAGGATCACCAGCTGCTCCAGGGCCTGGATGAGCCGGTCGGCGATCGGCAGCAGCTCCGGCGGCGCGGTGGCCGGCGCCTGCTTTGTGGACGTTGTCGGTGCCGTCGCGGGGCGGGCGTCGGGGCGTCGGTCGGGGTGCTGCGGGAGGCGGGGGTTGGTCATGGCTGGTGTTCCCTTCAGTAGTCGCGGCTGGCGATGCGCCACCCGGTGCTGGTGCGGACGGCGGTGAGGGTGACGGCCAGGGCCTCGTCCGGCGGGTTCGTGCCGTCGGCGCAGGAGGTGCGTAGGGTGCCCGCGGCCTGCACCCGCACGGTCCCGGGGGTGCGGGGCGCCTCCGGTGGGATCACCGCGGCCGCACCGAGAACACCTGCTGTGCAACGACGGTCGACGAAGTCCCGCCAGGCGATGCCGGGGCCGCGGCCGCCGCCGCGCAGTTGGTCGTTCCGCCCGGCCAGCTCCGGGGTGACGTAGGGGGCGGTGCGGTCGATCCAGGCGTCGGCCGGCGCGGTCCAAGTCGCTGCCCGGTACGCGACAAGCCAGTCCACGGCTAGCTTCTCGACCGCACGGTCGTCGTTGGTTTCGGCGGCCGTCGACGACGCGGGCGCCGGAGATGCTGCCGGTGATGGCGTCGTTTCGGCGGTGGGAAGCCGGACTGTGGCCGCGACCGCCGGGCCGGGCGAGCTGGCCGGGCGAGGTGCACCGCATGCCGCGGTGACGGTGAGGACGATGGTGGTCAGCAGCGCCGTGAGGAGCGGGCGGGGCGGGGTGCGACCGTTCATGCGCCGGGCCGGACTGCGCCGATGAACTGGTTGCCGCGGTTGCCTTCCCAGATGCCGTCGCTGATCTTGACGACGTCACCGGACTGGGGTGCCTCGAGCATCCGGTCGCCGCCGAGGTAGATGCCGACGTGGTGGATGCCGCCGGCGGTGCCGTCGTCGGAGTACAGCAGCAGGTCGCCGGGTTGAAGGGCGGCCCGGTCGGTCAGGTGCGGGAACGCGGCCCAGATGGCCTGGGTTTGGTGCGGGACGGTGACGCCGATGCCGGCGTAGGCGTACAGGGCGAGCCCGGAGCAGTCGAAGCCGACCTTGGTGTAGTCGCCGTGCGCGTCGGCGATTCCTCCGTCCCGGATTCCCAGGGTCGGGCCGTTCGCGTCGCCGCCGCCCCAGGCGTAGGTCACGCCCTGCTGGCTCAGCGCCCGGTTGATCACCGTCTGGGCGCGGGGGTTGCTGGTCACGCTCACCGACGACCCACCCGCCGAACCGGCGGCGCCGGCATCAGTGGTGGTGGTGCAGGTGCGGCCCTGCACGGCGCCGACGACCTGGTTGGCGGGTTGTTCCCACTTGGCGTAGGCGTCGGGGGTTTCTGATTGCTGGACCCGTTGCGCGGCAACGGTGATGGGCAGTTGCTGCCAGCCGGGGATGTCCAGCAGCCCGGGTTGCCCGGCGTTGCCGCCGGTGTAGAACATGGCGGCGGACTTGGCCGGGTCGAGCCGGTCTTGCAGGGGCCCCCAGGCGTCGAGTTGCTGGAACGGGCCGCGGGAGGACGACATCTGACCGTTGGGCATGGTGTCGCCGTAGTTCAGGGTGCGCAGGGTCGATTCCTGCATGGCGGTGGCCACCGCGACCACCCACCCCCGCTCCGGCACGCCCAGGGCTTTGCCCTGCGCGACGATCGCGGCGGCGACGTCGAGTTGGTTCCCGGAGAAACCTGCGACCTCCCCCTCCCCCGATGTCCCGGTGGTGGCTGCGCCCGCGGCGGGGGCGGGTGCGCAGACCACACCGGCCAGCCCACCGGGTACGGCGGCCGCGGCCGCGTCGTCATCCCCGAACAGAACCGCGACCAGCACCGACAGCGCCAGCACCGGGAGCAGGACGGCGCCCAGCCCGGCAGCGAACAGCTGCTTCACCTCAACGGTCCTGGATCGGTGCCGGGATTGCTGGTATTGCTGGCATTGCCAGCTTCACCAGTAGTAGCGCTCGACGTCGCGGCCGATCGCGGCGTCCCGGTCCCTGCGGCGCTGGTCCTCGTAGATCTCCCGGTCCCGTCGGCGTTCCTGCTCGCGGATCCGGTCGTCCTCCTGCCGGGTCCGCTCGAGGTGGTGGCGGCGGTCGTCGTCGTCGTCTTCGGTGCGGTCGGTGCGGATGCGGTCCAGCCAACTCATGTGAGGGTCCTTCCGGTCGGTGGTGCTGCGGGGGTGGGTGTGCCGGTGGTGCCGCCGGCCTTCGGTGTCTTCTTTTTGACAGGTGCCTTTTTGATGGGCGGTGGGATCGGCGGGGCCAGTTCGCGGGTGCGGGTGAGGCGGTGGTCGGCGCCACCGACGGCCGCGGCCTGCTCGACCCACCGGTGGTGGGTCTGCTCGGCGAAATCGGTGTCCAGCGCGCAGGTCTGGGAGCAGCGGGCGCCGCGCAGCCACATCGGCCACCGGGCGGCGACAGCGCTGTGCAGTTGCTCGTGCCAGACCGCGGCCGCGTCCCACGGGCCTTCGTCGGCCCACACGTTCTGCCAGGCGACGTAGAACCCGGCGAGTTCCTCGGCGAGGGCGTCGTGCCGGTCCCAGCACGGCGGGACGGTGTCGGTGAGCTGGTAGGTGGCCACCAGCCAGGACACCCACCGGGTCAGTTCGGCATGGGCGGCGGCCGCGTCCCCGGCGGGGTGCCGCTCGTACCGGTACCGCAGGTGCTTCCCGGCGCCGGTGCCAGCCTGGTCGTGCCGGTCGGCGCGGATCAGCTGCCCGAGAACACCCACCTGCTGGGTCAGTGCGTCCAGCTCTTTCAGCGCCTCGTCGAGCAGTTCCTGCGGCGAGTTGCCCCACGGGATGCCGTCCGGATCCGCCGGATCAGTGTCGGCGCCCGGCGGCACATGTGTGGCTGTCACGTGTGGTGGTGCGGCGGCCGCCGGTGGCGATGCGTCCTCCGGGGTGGGAACCGGGTAGAGCCGGGGGCGGCCGGCGGGCTCGTCCCAGCCGGCGTCGTCGACGCTGCCGGGGTTCCCGTCATCGGGTCCGTGGGGTGGGCGGGTCATGGCCGGGCCCTGGTGAGGGAAAGGTGGTGGGCGCGGGCCTCGTCGTAGTCGCGGGCGGCGCGGTGGATCCGGGCGGCGTCGGGGCGGTTCCACCAGGGGGTGAGTTCGATGTCCACGGGCGGCATCTGGGACGCGAGCACGATGGCCCGGCCGGGTGGGGTGTTGCGGATGTCGGCGACGGTGCGGGTGGCCTGTCGGCGGCTGGACAGCGAGTGCACGGTGCCGCTGGTGTCCCGGGAGTAGGTGGGCACCTCGTCGTCGCCGAAGGCCTCGGCGAGTTCCTTGCTGTCGGCGCCGCCCTCGCCGCCGCCGACCATCATCCGCATCCCGGCGGCGGACCAGATCGCTTCGCCCTGGTCCCGCCCGTAGGCGCCGCGGAGCAGGCTGCGGGTCTGCACGACCATGTGCGCGCTGATCCCCCAGCCGCGGGAGTCGGACAGCACGGTCTCCCAGTCCGGTAGCCGGCAGGTGTTCACCGATTCGTCGGCGATCATCGGCAGCGGCGGGTCGAGCCGGGCGCCGGTGGATGCGGCGGCGAGATGCCGGGCGGCGTCGAGGATGTCGGCGACGATCAGCGACACGATCTTGGTGGCCCCGGCGAGCATGGTGTTGTGGGTCAGCAGGTACAGGCTGTGGGTGCCGCCGGTGAGCCACTGGGCGGCGTCGAACGCCCGGGACGGTCGGGTGTCGATGGTGGCCAGCACCTGCGGGGTGGACATGCCGTCGAACGCGGACCGCACCGACAGGTAGGACCCTTCCCGTTGCCGGTCAGGGGTTTTCCGCACTGAGGCCAGTTCCTCGGCGTAGAGTTGGTAGCCGCGGGTGGAGCCGCGGATGATCTGCTCGGGCCGCTGGTCGAGGGGGTTGTAGACCCAGCCGAGGAGTTCGGTGACGGTGGCGTCGGCCAGGCCGGCGGCGTGCAGCAGGGCCCGCACGACGCGGCGGCCGTCGGCGGCGAAGTCGGCGTGCGGGTCCGGCCCGGCGGCCCGTTCGGTGAGGACCTTGGTGCGGGCCTCGGCGATGTTCGGGTCGGCGCAGCCCTGGATCGGCGTCCATGACAGCTGCGGGAACACCCCACCGGACAGGCGCAGCGGGTCGAACACGGCCAGCCCGCCGCGGTCGGCGGCGGCCTGCCAGGTGCAGCGCAGGATGTCGGTCTTGGTGGTGGACACCACCTGCCGGCCGTTCCAGTCCAGCACCGCCGGGATGACGACCGAGGTGGTCTTCCCGGATTCGGACAGCCCGGTGACGATCGAGGACGTCTCGATGGACCGCCACACGTCTGTCCCGGTGGCCACCGACCTGCCCAGCCGTGCGCCGAGCTGCTCAGGTGCCAGGTCCCGCGGCTTGGTGGCCGCCAGTTGGGGGCGCAGGGAGCCGGCCCGGGCCAGCAGGCTGTCGGAGGTCATCGACCGGGCTTCCTGCGCCGCGGTGGCCACCCCAGCCGGGCGCGGCCGGTGCACCCGCCGGGCCATGAGGAGCGCCGCGGTCGCTGCCGCGATGACAGCGGCGAGCAGGACAACGGTGATCGCCCACACCAGCACCCCAGGGGGGCGGCCGCCCTCCCCGGGCCAGGTGCCCACCGGGTCCCCGGGGTGGGTGAACATGCCAAGTACTGCGGCCGCCGGGTTGCCGGCGTCGGGCCAGCCGCGGCCGGTGACCAGGTATGCCAGGTGCCCGGCCAGCAGCGGGGCGGTCAGCATCGCCAAGGCGAGCAGGACCCCGCCGGTCAGCAGGACCCAGAAGCCGGTGGCGGCCCCGGCGGTGACCTCCCGGCTTTCCCGGTGCGCGCGCGAAGCGGGGGCCCCGTCGCGGGGGCGGGTGGTGGTCGGTGGGCGGGTCATTCGGGGGTTCCGGTGGCGTGCTGTTCGAGCAGGGTTTCCCATTCGGCGTCGGAGATGTCGTCGATGCCGGCGATGACCTTCATCCGGGAGTCGGTGTTGACCAGGGGTCGTTCCACCGAGGACAGGATGTGTTTGACCACGGCGGTGTGCTCGCCGATCTTCCACATGCCGACGCCCTGTTTGAGGAACCGCAGCAGGTCCTGCTGCACGTCGGACAGGCTCATCAACGCCCCGGTCAACCCGAGGGCTGCCTCGCCCTGCCGGTAGGCGATCTTGATGCCGGTGTCCTCCAGCAGACCTGTTGCCAGGTTGCGGGTTTCGCTGCCGGCGTCGCCGATGGCGTCGAGGTCGGTGAACCGGTGGAACGCGATCCAGTTCGCGATCCCGTAGAGCCGGGACAGTTTCCACTGTTCCTGGAAGCGGCGCAGCAGCGGCAGGTACCGCATTGCCATCCACGCCTCGTCGTACCCGACGAGCCGGCGGGGGGCGTCGGGGTGCATCAGCTCTGCTTCCATCGCCGACTGCGCGCACACCATGGACAGCACGGTGAGCATCTCGTTGTGCCGCACCCGGTTCAGGTCGACAACGGTGCCCACCGCCCGGAAGTCGAACGCGGTGTTCCGGGCGTCGGTGGAGTCGAACATCCCGGATAAGGACCCGGTGACCAGTTCGGCCAGCGCGAGCCGCACGTCCTGCGCCTGGTCGGCCAGGTCCGCGGCGTGCAGGCCGAGTTCGGTGGCGCGGTGTTCCCACCGGGTCGGGGTGACCAGCTGCCCGAGCAGCGACGGCAGCGACACCGGGCCGAGCCGGGTTGATCCGTTGTCGTCGGCGCCGGTGGCGGCGTCCAGGGCCCACCCGATGACCGAGCGTTCCACCGGCCGCATCCCGCGGCGCAGCGCGACCTGCAGAAGCCCTTCTAGCAGGGCGATCCGGCGGGACCGGTTACCGGCGCGGTGCTCGACGTCGTTCTGCTCGGGGTGCCGGCGCACCTCGGCGAGGGGGTTGAGCCGGACCAGTTGACCGGGCCCGATCCGCAGCGGCTTGACGCCCAGCGCCTGGCTGAGGTCTTCGTATTCGGGTTTGACCTGCACCCAGGAGAAGGAGATCCCGAACACCAGCAGCCGCAGGATCAGTGACTTCATCAGAGCGGACTTGCCGGCGCCGATTTCCCCGACCAGCGCCATGTTCGGCGAGGAGATCACTCCGGCCGCGTACAGCTCGAACGGGTCGAACAGGAAACTGGCCTGGGAGAACAGGTCCTGCCCCACGTACGCGCCGGGCACCCCGAGGCCGGGGTCCATGATCCACGGGTAGATGCCCTTGAGCATCCGGGACGGGGCGGTGTGCGCCTGCAACCGCATCCGACCCCACAACCGGCCCGCGCCAACACCTTTCCCGCCGTGCCGGTCCGACCCGGCGCCGCGGGTGAGCCGCTCCATCCGCCGCTGCTCACGCTCGGCCTGGGTTCGCGCGGCGGCGGCCGCGGCGGCGGCGTCCCGTTCCGCGAGGCGGCGGGCGACCTCACCTGGCACCGACACCCCCGGCAGCGCACCGACCGCGGCCGCCCGGGCCCCGCGCCCGGGCCGCACCGTGGACGGCGTGGTGGGCGGCTGAGTGGGTTGGGTGGTGGTCATACGCCGGCCACCCCGCGCATCGGGGACAGGCCGCGGGCCAGTGGCAGGGCCCCGGCGTAGAAGGCCTGGTCCTGTTCGCCGTAGAGCACGATGGACTGGCAGCGGGCCCGGATCAGCCGGCGCCGCGCGGAAAGGACCTGCCGGGTCAGGGTTTTCTCGTCCGGCGCGGTCACGGTCAGGAACAGGTGGTAGCGGAACACCCCGTCGCCGTCGGCCTGTGCCTCGTCCTGGTCGGCCGCGGCCTGCGCCTCCTTCCGCAGCCTGGCGGTGGTGGGTCGGCCGAGTTTGCGGCGTTCGGCGGCGCTGCTCTCGGCGCGCAGTGCCTGCCGTTCGGCCGAGGACTGGGCCTTGACCTCGCCGAGGGGTTCGGCGACCAGGGACAGGGTGCGGCGCAGGCCGGACTGGGACAGCACCGGCGCCAACCAGTTCGTCGGCGCCGGTCGCTTCGGCAGTTCGTGCACCCACACCGTGCGGGACACCGCGGAGTCGTGCCGGAACGATTTCCACGCCCGTTCGGTGGCCGCCGGGCCGGCCAGCCGGGGGTCCAGGTCGTGGTCGGCGCCGGCGAGCACGTCGTGCAGGGGCAGGGATTCGGGGTCGAACTGGGTGTGGATCAGCGCCGCGTACTGCCCTGGTCGCAGCCAGCCGCGGGAGGCGATGCGGGCCTCGGTGATGCCCCGCTCGAGGTCCAGCAGCCGTTCCAGGACGACCACCCCGAGCGCCTCGTCCCGGCTGGAACCCTCGGACAGGGCGGTGATCTCATCGCCCAGGGCGCGCAGGTCGAACGCCACCACCAGGTACACCTCGTGCCGCTGCGCGGCCGGCGCCGCCTGCGCGATCAGCTCCTGGGTGGCCTGCCACGCCGGGCCGGTGCGGACCACGGCGTGTTCCCGGGCGTGCCGGGACGCCACGTTGACCACGTCCGGGGCGGTGCGGGCCAGCAGTTGCCAGCGGGACACCCCTGCGCCGTCGGCGCAGAAGGACTCCATCACCGCTTCCCAGTCGTCCAGCCGCATGCCCTGCTCGGTGCTGCCCTCCAGCAGCATCGCCGAGCCGAACGTGAGCAGCGCTGCGCACGCCACCTTCTCCCGGTCGTTGACCATCAACCCGACGGTGGACCGGCCGTCCGGGGTGGGCACTGCGACCGCCCGGTAGTTCACCAGGTCACCGGGCAGGTCCATCCGGTGCGCCAGCGACGCGGGGGCGAACACCGCCCCGCGGAACACCCCCCGCCGGGTCACCCGGTCCCCCACCGTGGCCAGTACCGGGTGCAGGTACGCCGTCAGCGGGCGGCCACCGATCCGCGGCAACGGCAGCGCCGCCAGCGCCACGGCGGTCACCGCCAACCCGACCAGCCACCACACCGACACCGGCAGCAGGCGGAAACCCGTCCACAGCAACCCAAGTGCCGCCGCGGAGAACGCCAGGTCGACGATGCCGAACCGGCCCACGATCCCGGCCGTCGGCCGCGGCGGGTACACGAACTGCCGGGGGCCGCTGCCACCACTGCTGACCATGACTGCTCCTCTTTCACTGCTGCTCATGCCGGCCGCGGCCGGGTCGACGACGAGATCGGTTTCTGCACAACCGGTTTCTGCACAACCGGTTTTGGTGCGACCGGTGGCTCCGCCGCCGGGCGTGGCGGCTCTGACACCGGGGGTGCCGCGACCGGAGGCGCCGCGATCGGAGGCGCCGCCGACGAGCCGTCATCCGCCGACGGCGCCGGCTGGGCAGACGTCGCGGATGTCGCGGACGTCGCGGGTTGAGCCGAGGTGGGCGCGGTCATCACCGACCCGGCGGCCGCCGGTTCCGGTGCCGACACCCCGGCCGGGGCCGGTGCAGAGCCCTGATCGGCAGTGGCACCCGCGGGGGCCGCCGAAGTCGTCGAACCGGCGCCGCCCGCGGACCCTGGATCCGCAGCACCTGCATGCGCCGCAGGCCCTGCCGATCCGGGATGGGTTGCCGCTGAACCGTTCCCGGAACCGGGCAGAGAACTCGCCCCGGTTGCCGAACCGGTGGCCGCACTGCTGACCGCTGCGGGCACACCGCCGGGGCGGCCGCCGTTGCGGCTGCCCGCCGCCCGGCGTGCACCCGGCGGCCGCGGCACGGTGCCGCGGCCGACCGCCGGGGTCGCGGTCTGCAGGTCTTCCGGTGCCTGCCGGTCCTCGTCCTGCGGGTCCGGCGGCGGCTCACCGGGCCCACCGGAGCGGCCGGTCGAACCGCTGGAGGGTGTGCCACCACCGGAGCCGGTGGCGCTGCCCGTCCCGGCGGAAGTGCCGGGTGCGCTACCGGAGTCGGCGGCCGGCTCGTCGGTCCCGTCGGTTGCCACCGGCGGGTTGTCGTTGTTACCGGATCCGTTGCCGCCGGCGGGTTCGCTGTTCCCGTCGTCCCCGGTGCCGGGGGTGCCCGGACCGCCCTGCGGGACGGCAAGGGTGTTCCCGGTCGAGGCACCACCGGCGCCGCCGCCGGTCCCATCGCCGCCGGCGCCTGTCCCGGCGCCGCCGCCACCGGCGCCGCCTGGGGTTGCGCCGAAGGTGCCGTTGTTCAGGGCGCCGAGGGCTGCGGAGTTGCTGCCCATCGTGGCCAATGCGTGCATGGACTCGGCGCCCGCACCGGCGACGGCGCCGGCCGCGGACAGGGCGGGACCGGCCGCCGCGCCGGCGGCCGCGGTGCCGACCGCGGTGGTGATGCCCGCCGCCATCCGGTCGGCGGCGGCGGAGGCGTGCCCGACGGTGAAGGACATCACCCCCCGCAGCAGCCACGGGGTGGTGGGCAGCAGCAGCATCAGCAGCATCCCGGCCAGCACGGAGAACAGTTGCTGCCCGAAGTTCTGCGTCACGTTCGCGGTGGTGCTGGTCAGCAGGTTCTGCGCGAGGATCGTCATGCCGACCATGAAGAACTTGCACCAGCACAGCGACAGCAGGGTGATGAACCAGCGGCCCATCCAGTGCGAGGTGGAGTGGTGCGCCTGCCCGGCGGCCGCGACGGTGCCGAACAGGGCGTGCCCCAACGTGACCGGCGCCTGGAAGATCAGCACCAGGCCGGCGCCGATCAACCCGAGGATGGTCAGCACGGCGGCGACCAACCCGACGACCGGGTTGACCTGCAACAGGGAGACGGTGAAGTCGGAGTCCGCGATCTGCGCCTGCTGACCCGAGATCAGGCCCAGGGTGGCCTGATTGGCCAGTTGCAGCATGAGAAACGCGATGATGCCGACGATCTGGATCCCGACGATGGCCTTGACCGCGCCGAGCACGGACCCGGTGAGCCGGCCCCGCCGCCACGCGGTGGCCAACCCGGCCAACCAGATCAGGAACGCCATGGCCAGCATGACCCCGGAGATCAGGTTGTAGGTGGCGGCGTACCCGCCGCCGGACAGGTTCGGGGTGGTGGAGTTGACCATCCACGCGGTGACCTGCCCCCACAGCCACACCGCGCCGGAGGTGAAGAACGCGACGACCTGTTCCATGCCTTTCTTGGCGACCCACCCGACGGCGTCGCCGACCTTGCCCAGCACCCAACCCAGGCCGTCGACCACCCACGCACCGGCGGACCACAGTCCCTGCCCGACCGCGCCGAAGAAGTCCCCGACCCGGTCGGCGACCGACTTGTTCTGCTCGGCCCAGTACGACATGCCGTCCAGGTGCTGCTGCACCGAGAAGTTCCAGTCCAGGCACCGCTGCTTCCCGGCGGTGTCGGCGCGGTCGCAGTCCACGAACATCGCCCGGGAACACAGGTAGGAACCGGGGTCGTCGGTGCACACCGTCAGCGGGTTGACCGGGTCCGCCCCGCCCGCGGTGCTCATCCGGCGCAGCGACGTCGCGTCCGGTCGCTGCGCCCAGGTGAACCCCCACGGCGAGGATGCGTCCGGGGTTCCCCACGCCTGCAGGTCGGCCGCGCACACCCCGACCGGCATGTCGTAGGCGGTGTTCCCGTTCGGGAAAACCTCGTCCTCGCCCGGTGTCTGGGCCTGCGCGCCGGTGCCCTGCAACTCCGGGACGGTGCTCACCAGGTCGCTGGTCAGCTGCTGGCGGAACGCCGCTTCCCGTTGGAAGAAGGTGTTGACGTACTCACCGACGTCGCCGCCCCGGTCGGTGCACTGCCCGTCGGTGAACCACGGCGCCGACGTGAACTCCGGTGTGCCCGCGACCAGCTGCTGCAGCTCCGCCGGCCACGCCGACACCGCCGACGGGTCCGCACCCGACGGGGCACCGACGGGGCCGGGTGCGGCGGCGGCGCCGGGCGCGGCGGCGGTGACCAGCAACGCCGCTACCGTCACGGTGACGGCAACAGCCCGGGCCAGGGAACGGAACATCGGTTACCGGAGGAAGACGGTCAGCGCGCCGGTCATCGGGACCTGGTTGGCCCGGTCGCCGTCGCCGTTGATGTCGGGGCCGTCGCTGCTGGACAGGTCGGCGACCTTCCAGTCGCCCTGCTCCCAGGACAGGGCCACGTCGAAGGTGAACCACAGCCCGGTGGTGCGGGTCCGGTCGCCGATGGTGCTGCCGTAGGCGCTGACCGCCCACACGGACACCACCGCCCGGTCGAGGTCCTGGGACAGCACGGTGACCGCTGCGGGGGTGAGTTGCTGCCCGGTGTCCGGGCGGGCGGCGCGGCCCTGCCCGATCGTCCTGATCACCTCGGCCGATGGGTTGGCCGCGGTCATCTGAGTCCGGATCCGGTTCACCGTCCCGACCCCGGACGCGGCGGACCAGCACACTTGCAGGAAGTTCACCGCCGCGGTCGCCGCCCCCGCCGCGTCCCGCGGGTACCCGGCGGGGATGCCGTCGACGACCACCGCCGGCCCGTGCGGCGCCAACGCCAGCGACGGCGGGGCCGCGGCGTCGGCGGTGACCCAGCCCACCAGCACCCCACCACCGGCGAACGCCACGGCGAGGACCAGCAGCGCGGCGACGGTGACACCGGTGCGGCGGCCGCCGGGGCCGTGCAGCGGCGTGTAATCCGGCCGGCCCCGGAAACCGGTTTGCTGCAGGGTCATTGGGCGACGACCCAGGTCCAGATCGCCCCGGCCGAGCCCAGGATCATGCCGACCGCGATGGCCCGCATGATGGTGGTCTTGCCCTCGTCCAGGACGTGCCGGCCGCCGATCTTGTGCCCGACGCCCCACATGATCAGGCCGATCAGGAAGGCCAGGAACGCCCCGCCGTACCCGATGTACATCAGGATGTTCGCGATCGTCTTCCAGATGTCCAACTGCGTCAGGCCCTCGTTGCTGGGCTGGAACTGGTTGAAATCAATGCCACCCGTCCCACCGCCGCCGGCCGGGGCGGAAGGGGCGGTGGAATCAGCGGTCGGATCCATCAGGTCAGCTCCTTGTCGGTGGTACGTCCCGGGTCGGGTTCCGCCGTGGCCTTGGCGGCCGCGCCGGTGGTGTCGATGTCGGGGTCGGCCAGCGGCAACGCCCGGCGGTCGGGCGGTGGCGTGCTGTCAGTGCGGGTCAGCGCGCACACCAGGTCCGCGACCGCGGCCGACAGGCCCCGGTCCCACCCGCCGATCGGGACCGGGCCGCGGCGCAGCGCCGGCGCCTTGGGCAGCACCAGCACGTCGGCGGCCGTCGCGGCCAGCCGCTGCGCGGTGCGCAGCACCCCCGGCCGTGACCCCGCGGCGTCGCACAGCACCAGCACCGGGCGGCGCGTTAACCCGGCGGCGTCCAGCTCGGTCAGCGCGGCCAGCGCGGCGGTCGCCCCGGCCGAGTCCGCGCGAGCCACCATCACCGCCGGACCGGTGTGCCCAAGCAGCAACTCCCGGGTGTCGGGGTGCTCCAATGACCCGAGATCGGCGACCACCGCGGTCCCGGCCGGCACCTGCCCGGTCAGCCGCGGCCACCACTGCGCTCCGGCCTGCACCACCCGGGCACCGCTCGGCCCGGCCGGCAGCACTTTCAGGTCCGGGACGCGGTCACCGCCCGGCGCCAGCCAGGACCCCACCGACACCGCATCGACCGGGCCGCACACCTGCCGGGTCAACGGGGAGAAGTCCCGGCGGGCCACCTCCACCGCCAGCACCCGGTCCGGGCGGGCGGCCGCCAGCAACCCGGCCAGCACCGCCACGACCGTCGTCGCCCCGACACCACCACCCGCCCCGCACACCAGCACCCGCGGCGGCGCCGCGTCGGTCAACCACGACCACGCCCGCACCGCCGCTGCACCGGTGAACCCAGCCGGCGCCGCCGACCCAGCAACCGATGCGGCGACGTCGCCGGCCGGTTCCAACGGCCCGTCCGACGGCGCCCCGCCGCGCCGCCGCGGCGACCACCACCGCGAACGCCCTGCGCGCTCGGTGTGTTCGAGCTGCGCGGTCTCGTCGTCCGGCTCGACGTGCTCGTCCGGCTCGGTCCGCTGGTACGAGGTTCCGGTGTCCTCGGCCGCCGACGTGGCCACCGCTGGCGCGGACGGCATCACCGCTGTGGAGGGCATGGTCAGGCACGATCGGGTGCTCGCCCTGGCCGCCGCGACGGCCTGCGCGGCGACCAACGCCGCCTGCAGCTCGGCGACCGTCAGCAGGCGGCCGGTCGCGGTATCAACGTCGCCGCCGTCCAGGATCGACATCTGCTGCCCGGGCAGGCCGATCTCCGCCAATCGCCTACCCATGGCGCGCCCCGCTCACCGCGGGGCGGCCGCCGATCCCACTGCCCAGCACACCCCGGCCCGCCGCCGGTGGGGCCGCGGTTGCAGCCACGGCTCCACCGGTCCGACCACGCGGCGCCCGCCGCTTCCAGTCCCTCACACACGTCCCAAGTACGGCGGAGGGCCAATAGTGGACACCTCGGCCCGAAAAACTTTGAGAAAAAACGGCCGGCCCTTACGCGGCGTTGTCCTGCAGGAACCGCGGACCCGCCGCCCGCAGCGCCAGGACGGTCCGGTCCCGTCGCCGGCGCAGCGTCCGCTCGCTGATGCCGAACTCGGCGGCGATGTGGTGCCGCCGGCCGGTGCCGTAGCCGGCAGGCTCGTGCAGTGCGGCCAGAATCCTCAGATCGTCGGCGCCGACGACGTCGTTGACTGCGGCCCAGCGCACCAGGTCGTCCAGCCCCGGGTCTTGGTCCGTCGAGTCGTCCCGAGGCACGGTCAACACCGGGTCGCTGGGGTCGACCGGAATCTCCGGCGCGCCACCGTCCGGGGCGATAACCGGCAGCTCTCCCAACACTGCGCTCTTCGTGTCCAACAGCAGATTCGCCGCAAACGCGCGGGTCCGCCGTCGCCAGGGAAACGACCGGATCCGGCAAGTCAACTCCCCGACGACCAGGAGCAGCACCCGCCGGTACTGCGACACACGGCGCCGGTTCAACCGGGCGGTCAACGCCAGGACGCCGTCGCTGAGCAGGTGCACCAGCACCAACGCCGCATCGGGGTCGGCCCCGCCGTCCACCGCAGCGACTCGCACCAGGGCCCCGAGGACCTCGTCCGCCTCAGCCCGGTCGACCTCCCGCCCGGTGCGCGCGGGCAGGTACGCCGGCCCAGGCACACCGGCCAGCGCCGCCTCCCGCTGCTGCCACCGTGCGAATACCCCCGTGCGGTCTAGCCGCTCCACCAGCACAGACCAGTCACCAACCGGCGAAGAACCGTGAAACACCGCAACCTCCAGAAGATCAAGACCTGATGTCTCGACCCTCCGCAGCGGCGTCAGTCTCTTGTCAGTGATCGGTCAGTCAGCCTCTTGTCAGCGCGCGGCCTCGATCACTGACCATGGCCGTGACCGGTCCCAGGTTTGACCGGGCAGTCCACCCGGCCCACTCGCTCTCGCCGGATCCGGCAGAGTGGCGGCGGTGCGACCTGTCCGGCAGCGGCGCCTGCGGCGCGCCGCGGGGTCGACGGCTGTCACCGCGGGTCGCCGTTCGGTGCGAGCAGGATCTTGCCGCGGCCGTGCCGGGCGTTGAGGATCTCGTGCGCCTTCGCGACGTCGCTGAGGCCGAAGACTTGCCGGACGACGGGCCGCAGCACGCCCTCGGTTGCGAGGCGGACGACGTGGGCGAGGCGCTCGGGCGTGGCGCTCGAGACGATTTGGAGGCCTTGCAGGCTCGGCCTTAGGTCGGGCAACGGCCAGGTGATCGTCGCGACCCGGCCGCCGTCCCGGACCGCCTCGGACAGGGCGGCGACGTTCTCCGGGGAGACGCCGTCGAAGAGGACGTCGACCCCGCCGATGGCGGACGCGCGGACGGCGTCAACGGTGGCCTTGACGCCCTGGGTGTGGTCGAGGACGAGGTCGGCCCCGATGGACCGGGCGTAGTCGAGGTTCGCCGGGCCTGCGGTGGCGACCACGCGGGCGCCGAGGTGATGGGCGAGCTGGACGACGAGCGCGCCGGTGCCGCCGGCCGCGCCGCCGACGAGTACGGTCTCGCCGGGCTGCAGGCGGACGTCCTCGAGTAGGCCCTGGACGGCGGTGATGCCGCCGATCGGCAGGGCGCCGGCCGTGGTCAGGTCGAGCTCGTCGGGGATCCGGGCGAGGGTCGTTGCGCGGGCGACGACGCGCTCGGCGTACCAGCCGCTGGCGTGGTCGTACCCGAGCACGCGGTCGCCGACCGAGAGACTGTCGACGCCCGGGCCAACGGCCTCGACGGTGCCGCTGCCCTCCGAGCCCAATACGAGCGGCAGAGGCCGGTCGGTGCCGAAGGCGCCGCCGGCGGCTGCGCTATCCCACAGGCCGATGCCCGCGGCGGCCACCCGGACGAGCACGTGGCCATCCGCGAGATCGTCGGTGGTGGGGTCCGGGACATCAAAGGCCTCGAACGGGCCGTTGAACTGCTTCACGCCAGCGGCGTACATGACTGTTCTCCTTCTGCGAGGGTGGTTCAAGGTGGGAAGGGTTCAACGCAGGGCGTCGGCTCGGTCCTCGTGTCGGCGAGGACTCGTCGGCAAGCAGCACCGGAGCGGCGGCCCGCGCGGGCCGACGCGGGCACGGCGACGGCAGCGCTATACATCGAGAGGGAAGGTGGGCGGGACGGAACCTGGGCTCGGGCATGGTGCGTGCACCCAGCCGTGCGGCATGAACCACAGGATGTTGAGCACGTGCCGGATTACGTTCAGATCAGGCCCAACGCCCGATAGCCACCGCGGTTAACGCGCCCCGCCGACGCGGCCGGTGCGGACCCTGCCCGGCCGGGGCACGACACCGAGACGACGACGGCGAGGGCGGCGTGCCGGTCACCGACTCCAGGGCTTGAGAACGATCTTGCCGGTTGCCTCCCGGTTCTCCAGCAGACGGTGGGCATCGGCGGCCCGCTCCAGGGGCAGGACGGTGATGGGCACCTTGACCTGGCCGGTGGCGAGGTACCCGACGAGGGTCGTGAGGGCCCGGCCTGCCGCCTCTGGCCGGAGCCCGAAGAAGTACCCGACGCCGATGGAGTGCAGCGACTGGTTCGACGATTGCACGTGGAAGAAGGACTCGCTCGTGGCGGCGTCGAGAGTGAGCGGGCGCTGGCCGGGCATGCCCAGAACGACGACGCGCCCGAACGGGGCGAGTGCGCCGAGCGCCTGCCGGATGGTCTCGTCGCCGCCCAGCTGCAGGACCAGGTCGACGCCCCGCCCGCCGGTCAGCTCGCGGACGGCGTCGTCCCAGCCCGGCTGCGTGTAGTCGACGACGTGGTCGGCGCCGGAGGCGAGCGCCGCCTCGCGACGCGCGGCTGTGCTTGCGGTGCCGATCACGGTGGCGCCGAGGACCTTGGCGATCTGCACGGCGTACGTGCCCAGGCCGCCGGCGGCGCCCTCGATCAGCACCGTCTCACCGGCCTGCAGGCGGCCGACGTCGGTGAGTGCGAGCATCGCGGTGGCGCCGGCAACGACCATGCCGGCGGCCTGGTCGACGGTCAGGCCGGGCGGGATGGGAACGACCTGGGGGGCGTTCGCGACGGCGTACTGGGCGTAGCCGTTGGAGCCGTCGTTGCCGACCAGGGCGAAGACCGGGGTGCCGGCCGGCGGGCCCTCGACGCCGTCGCCGAGGGCCTCGACGGTTCCGGCGACCTCGCCGCCGGGCGTGAACGGCAGGACGGTGGGGAACGGGTACGGGTCGTTGCGGCGGCGCATGACGTCGGAGAAGTTGACGCCGGCCGACTCGACCCGGATGAGGATCTGGCCCGGCCCGGGCTCGGGAATCGGCACCTCCTGTAACGCCAGCACGTCAGGGCCGCCGAACCGGTCGATCCGCACGGTGGTCATCGAAGGCCGGGACAGAGGTCGGGACATTGAGGTGCTCCTGTCATCGTTGTAGAGTTCCAAGGCAGAACCCAGCGGGTGCGCAGGACCGTAGCAGGGTTCCGATTCGGAACGCAATGGCCTATTGTCGGTCGCATGAGTGCTGCCGGGACCGACGACCTGGAGGCCTTCCCACCCCTGGAGTGGGCGTCTCAGGACCCCTCCAACTGTTCGATCGGGCACACGATCGATTTCGTGGGCGACAAGTGGGCGCTGCTGATCCTGAGGGAGCTGGTCTTCGGCCTCGACCGTTTCGACGCGCTCCAGTCCCATCTCGCAATCTCGCGGCGCACGCTCACGGAGCGGCTCGACGCCCTGGTCTCGCACGGCCTGGTGGAGCGTGAGCCGATCAAGGTCGCAGGTCAGCGCTCACGGCACCGGTACGTGCTGACACCGGCCGGGCTCGAACTGATCCCGCTGATCGTCGCCCTGCGGGAGTGGGGCGACCGGCATCGGCCCGACGCCACGCCGCCTCCGGTGGCACTGCTGCACAGCGGGTGCGGGGGCTCGGTGAGCATCCACTTCCGCTGCGAGCACGGACACGACATCGCCTCCGACCAGGACATCCGGCTCGCCCGCGGTCCGGGCGCGATTCCCCTCGTCGCCCAGGGCTGACCCCCGCGACGCGTCACATCCTCTCCCCGCCCGCGTCGTCCGCCGCGGTCATGACTGCGGTGTCCCCTGTTTCACGGCTGACGCGGGGCCGCATGACACTGCCTGCGACACCCTGCGCGTCCGCTCACGCACTGGGCCCGCGGCGCGCGCAGCGGACTCCGGCGCGCACGGCGGCGGCGCCGGAAGAATCTTGGAAAAGATCCAGGCCCAGCTGTCGATCCGGCTGCAGTGCGTTCGTCGTCGCTAGTGACGGAGCCGGACAGGCCGGCCCGCGACCAGTGCAGGAGGAAGTTTTCCATGGCCAAGTACGCGATCCTCATCTACGAAGACCCGGCCTACTACGAGAGCATCCCGCCCGAGGCGTGGCCCGCGGTCGTCGACGCGCACAGCACGTTCGTCAAGGGCGTCTTCGAGCTCGGTGGGTCCCTGGCGGGCGGGGACGCGCTCGCCCCCCCGAAGTCGGCCACCACCATCAAGGGTGGCACGGTGACGGACGGTCCGTTCGTCCAGACCAAGGAGGCGCTCAACGGCTACTACGTCGTCGAGGCGCGCGACCTCGACCACGCCATCGAGATCGCCAAGCTGTGCCCGGCCCCGGCCCCGGGCGGCGGCGTCGAGGTTCGCCCGGTCGTGGACCCGACGGCGGCGAATCCGTTCTGATCGCCCGCAGCGACGAGCCGACCGCGTCCGCCATCCGGGCGGACGCGGTCGCCGCCGCGCCGGCGCACGCCCACCCGCTCCAAGTGGCCCTTCGTGCTGCCCGCCGCGGCGCGCGACTCGGAGGAGTGCGCGCCTGCAAGGGAGGTTCTAGGGCCTGTCGTTGTGCTCGCTGCTTGAGCAGGCAAGGGCGCCGTACACCGTGGATCGGCCGACGCCGAACCACGGCACGAGCTCACGCTCGCCCGGCCGGCCGCCAGCTATGTTGCCGTCGGTCCGATCCGCTCGGGCCGTGGACATTCTTGCTCGCCAATTTCGGGGCTAGAGCCACAGCGCGAGTAGTGACCCGGCAATCATGGCGGGGCCCATGGGCACGGTGACCGAACCGCGCAGGCCCTGCCGGCGGATCAGTGCCGTGATGATGGCGGTGAGCGCGCCGAGCAGCAGGGTCAGCATCTGGCCTTGCCACACCTGCGCCCAGCCGGCCCAGCCCAGGACGCCGCTGGTCAGCGCGGCGAGGCGGACGTCTCCCAGCCCGGTGCTGCGGGGTGAGAGGAGGCAGCCGGCCAGCCACAACCCGCCGACGGTTCCCGCGGCGAGCACCGCCCGCAGCAGCGGTCCGGCGTCGTTCCCGGTGATCGCGGCGGCGATCAGGACGGAGGTGATGACTGCGGCGAGCGGGTAGGTCAGCCGTGCGGGCAGCAGCTGGGTTTGTGCGTCGACGACGGCCAGCACGGTCCCGCCGGCGGCGAGCAGCCACCACGCCAGCGGCGGAGCGCCCGCGGTGCCGAGCAGGACCGCTGCCACGCTGACGGTGGCGACAACGGCCCAGCGGCGGGCGCTGACCGGTCGGGGTCGCCACCAACCCGTTTGCTGCCCACCGGCCAGGGCGGCGGTCCACGCCGCGGACAGGGGGCTGACGGCGACGGCGGCGACCATTGACATGACCAGCGGCAGGGCCGGTGTCACCGCCGGCCGCCGGTTGCCGGGGCGAATCCGGTCATGCCGCGGGTGGCAGGAACTGCCGGCGGCGCAGCACGTCGTAGGTGCGGGGAGGTAGGTCCTCGAGGTCGTCGGTGTCGTGGTTGGCCATGATCTGCCGGACGTGGGCGTCGCCCTCGGCGCGGCGGTCCTGCGCGTCGCACGCCCACACCAGATCCAGCAGGGAGATGTCGCTGCCCCCGGCGGCGGCGGTCAGCGCGACCTTGGCGGCGGCCTCGGCCCGGTCGGGTTCCTCGACGGCCAGGTGGTGGGTGGCGACCGCGTGCGCGAGGTCGACGATCGTGGCGGTGTACTCGTGGTCGACCGGGCGGCCGGCCAGCCACCCGTACCCGCCGGGCCGGGTGTTGCCGAACGGGGCGCCGCGGACCAGGCGCAGCGCCTGCCACCAATCGGTGAGCCGGTCGCCCTGCTCGCCTCGGGTGAACCCGCGCAACCGGAGCCGGCGGAACAGCTCGGCGTCGACCAGCACGTCCTCCAACCGGTACAGGGCGCCGTTGGTGGCGGCGTTGCGGGGCAGGTACTCCTGACCGGTGCGCGGGTTCACGCCCAATGTGCGGCGCAGCTCGTAGATGCTGTTCCGCAGTTTCGTGCTGCCGGCGATGCCGGGGTCCTGCGGCCACAGGTCGGTGCCGTACTGCTCCGGGCTGACCCCGCCCGGGTGCATCGCCAGGTACACGGCGATTTCCGCCTTCATCGCCGACAGCGGCCGCGGTGAGGACCCACCGCGGGGGTGCACCTGGACCGGGCCGAGCACCGCGACCCGCGGGCGGGCACTGGCCGGATCGGTCCATTCCGCGACGTCGGCGTCCAGGTCCGGGTCCGCGGCCGCCAGCTGCTCTCGGACGTCGGCCTGCACCACCGGTGCCAACGCCTGCAGGTCCTGCGCGGTGGTCGCGGTCTGCTCGAGGTAGGTCCGCTCCGGCAGGGGCAGCGCAGAGTCCGCCCGCGCCCACCGCTCGTCGTCGGGTTCGGGCCGCGGAGACGTCGAGACGGGGGTGTCCGCCGGCAGCGGCGACCCGGCCGTGGCCTGGTCGGTGCTGGCCGCCAACGCCAGCAGCTGCGCCAACTGCCCGGCCTGCTCCCCCGGCAGTTGCTGGGCGATCAGTTCCAGGCCCAGGACCGGTACCGACAGCACCCCGTCCTGGTCGACGCGCAGCGCCCACCCCGCCGGCGCCCCGCCCGACGCGTGCCCGCCGGGTTGGTTGCCGGTGACGACCAGTGCCACGGCGGCCCGGTTCCCGCGGCCCGCCACCGCCTCCAGCAACCCGGTCAACTCGGCCCCGCCGGCGTCAGCGATGGGGTCGTTGTCGGGTGCGATGAGCAGCACGTGCGGCGCCCAGGCGTCCCCCGCGATCCCCCCGCCGCGGAGGTCCAGCACGGGCAGCCCGGACTCGTCGACGACGGCGGCGACGGACCGCAGCTGCCCGGACACCACGTTCAGGGCCGCAGTTGGGTCGGCGGCGTAGGTCAGCCGGTCCGGGTGCATCCGGGCCATCTCCTCGCCGAACCCGACGAGGGTGACCTGCAGCAGCTCGGCCCACGAGTTGTGCGCGAGCTCGGCGGCCAGGAATCGGGCCAGGTTCCGGGCCCGCTGCGGGTCCCCGGTCAAGGTCAGCGCCCCGACCCGTTCCAGGTCCAGCAACCAGTGCTCCCCGCCGGGGGTGTACCCGACGGTGGCCAGCGCCGGGTACGGGGGAACATCGAAGTCCCGGCGCGCCGCGTCGTACCCGGTCGGCTCGCCGCGGTGCAGCGTCCAGGTTCCGTCCGGCTCCTCGGTCCACGCCCCGACCGGGTCCGGACACCGGTCGGCCAGCACCAGGCGGAGCCGGTCGTCGGTGACGCACACCGCCAGCACGTCCGGCAGGGACAGCGCCCCGTCACTCGCGGACACCGTGTGGCCCAGCCCGCGCAGCGCCTCGTCCAGCCACTGCGCGTCGGCGGCCTTGGCACCGCCCACCCCGCGCAACGCGCGCTCGATGTCGAGCAACCCGGCAGGGGCCGCCGGGATCAACTCACCGGGCCGGCGGTGCTGCAACTGACGCCGCCGGCCCCGGACCAGCGCCGCCAGCAGCAACGCGGCCAGCACCCCACCCCCGCCGGCGAACACCGCGAACGGCGCCGCCACCGAAGACTCCGATGACGACGATGCCGGTGGTGACGATGCCGGTGACGAAGCCTCCGCTGACGGGGCGGCAGGTGACGGGACCGATGACGGGGCGGCCGTGGTGACGGCCGGGGAGGTGGACGGTGCCGGTGCGGTGGGCACAGGTGTCACCGGCGGCACGGGTTGTGCAGGAGCGGCCGGGACCGCGGCAGCACCGCCAGGGGCGTCAGGCGCGGCGGGGGCTTCAGTGGTCTCAGGACCGGAGTCAGTGGTCTGAGGGCCGGGGTCAGTGGTCGCCGGTGCAGAGTCAGGGCCGGTGGGTTGGGCGGCGCCCGTCCGGGCGGGAACGGTGATGGTCCAGCCCGGTTCGATCCGGTCCGGGTCGGTCAACATCTCGCCGCCGGGCTGTGCCCGGCCGGTGTTGGCGGCGATGACGGCGTCGAGGTCAGCGCCCTGAGCTGCGGCGATGCCCGACAGGGTGTTGCCCGGGCGGACAAGAACCCGCTCAGCGCCGGGGTCGTCAGCGGCGGAGTCAGCGGTCCCGGCGCCGGGGTCAGTGACCGGTCGGGCGGGAATGGTGATCTTCCAACCGGGTTCGATGTAGTCCGGGTCGGTGAGCCGGTCCCCGCCCGGTTCGGTCCGCCCGGCGTTGGCCTGCCACGCCGAGGTCCAGTCCCGGTCGCCGTGGTCGGCGGCCAGTTCGGACAGGGTGTCGCCGGGCTGCACCGTGACCTCCACCCCGCCCTGGCCCGCCGTAGCGGTGCCGGTGTTGGCGGGTGCGGGGATCAGCACGGTCCATCCGGGTTTGAGGACGCTCTTGTCACTGGCCAGGACGGTGCCGTCGTTCTGGGTGCGGCCCTGGTTGAGGTTCCACAGTTGCTGCCAGCGGGAGCCGTCGCCCAGGTGCGCCTGCGCGAGGTCCCACCAGGTGCGGGCGCTGTCGGCGGTGATCGTCACCGCCTGGGTGGGGACCTGCGGGCGGGTGGCGACCGCCGCCGCTGGCACCGCGGCCGCCGTGGGGGACGGTGCGGGCGGGGCCGCGGCGGGGGTCATGGCGATGGCCTGCGCGGCGGGGGCGACGGTGGAGATGCTCAGCGGCAGCAGTAGCAGCGCCCCGGAGACCAGTGCTCGGGCCAGTCCCTGCTGGGCGGTGAACACCCCGGGGATCCGCGCCGGCATCGGGGTGCGCCGGATCGCGGAGACCAGTTCCACGACAAAGGCGACGGTGAACTGGGCCCACGCGATCCACAGCACCGCGGCGATCGCGGCGAGGATCACCTGGTCGTTGACGTCTCCGGCGAGCAGGTCGGGCAGGTGGTCGGCGGGGTTGCCGATGGTGGTGGCCAGCAGCCACGGCACCCCGGCCACCAGCAACGCGGACGCGATCGCGGAGGCTGCGACGCGCAGCAGTCGCATCACCGCCGGCCTGCCGGGCAGGGTGGGAAGGGCATGTCAGGACGCTCCCGTGGTCGTTCCGTGCAGCGGTATCGCGGTGGCGGTGGCGGATCCGCCGACCTGGTCGACGCCGACCATCGACAGGATCGCGGTGGGTTCACTGGCCCGGGCGGACACGGTGACCTGGGAACCGGCCACGGTGACCTCTCCGGTGATGCCGGCGGCGGTCAGCACCGCCTGCGCAGCGTCCCGGGCGGCGGCCGGGTTCGCGGTCAGCCCGCCCGGAGTCGGGCTGCGCAGCGATGTCTCGTCCAGTGCGTCGGCGCCGGCCCGGGCGGCCTGCTGTGCGACGTCGGCGGCCCGGCCGTGCGCGGTCAACGCGGCACCACCGTCGAGCACCAACCCGGCCAACGCGAACAGGGCCACCGCACTGACCACCAGGTAACCCGCGACCGACCCGCGGTCCCCGCGGTCCAAGCCGTGGCGCAGCCGTTGCCACCGGCGGGACACCCACCCGGTCACGGGTTGCTCCCGGCGCCGGTGGCGGCACCGAACTGCCGGTAGGTCTCCAGCGGCGCCGTGCCGGTGGCGGTCATCGTCGCCGACCCGGGCAGCCCGGCCAGGGCCAGCCCGGACAGGTCCGCGGTGCAGGTCAGTGTCACGCTCACGGTGCCGCCGGCCCGGAAGGACCCGGTGTCCACCGCGGCGGTCATCGACGCGCAGGACACCCCGGCGTCGGACAACGACCCGGACGCCGCCTGCACCGCGCGGTCCTGCGCCTGCCCGGCGGTGCCGGACAGGGACGCGGCCCGGGCGGCGGCCGCGGCGGCCTGCTCGACCAGCTGCTTGCCGTGCGCGTACCGGCCCAGCCCCACGACCAGCAGCAGGATCACCAGCACCACCGGCGCGATGATCACCAGCTCGGTGGTCATCGACCCCCGGTCACCGTGGTCGGTTTCTCGTCGGCGCGGCGGGGTCATCCGGTGCCCCCGGTGAAGGCTTCCACCGGGGCGGTGGCCGATTCGTTGACGGTGAACGATCCGAACGGGATGACCGTCAGCACGTCGGCGTGCACGGTGACGGTGACGGTGGTGGCGTCCCGGTTGACCGTAACGCTGCGTCCTGGCAGCAGGTTCGGCGCGACCTGTTGCAGGTAGGCGTTCCCGTCGGCCTGCCCGACCGCGGCGGTGGCCTGATACGCCGCGGCGGAGCGGGCGGCGGCCTGTGCGGCGGCCTGGGCGACGTGCCGGCCGTGCCAGAGCAGCACGAACTGCACCACCACCATGGTCAGCACCACCACGACCGGGACGATGATCACCGCCTCGGCGGTCACCGATCCGCGGTCGCGGTCCGTGCCGTCACCAAGGACCCGACGCCACCGGCGCCGGGTCCCTGCTGTTGTTGCCCGCACCGATCCGGCCGTTACTGCAGGCTGATGGAGTTGGCCTTGTCGGTGATCTTGGCGACGATGATGCCGCCGATCACCAGTGCGGCGACCACGATCACCGCCACCCAGATCACCGTCTCGGAGGTGTTGCTGCCCCGGTCCGAATCCTGCTCGCGCAGCTCGAGGACCCGGGTCATCACCCAGGCGCGGACCAGGTCGATCTCCAGCTTCAACATGTGCGGTTCCTTCCAATCAGAAGAGTGGGCCCGGTCCGGTCGATCCGGGTCGTGCAGTCGTTGTTGCGGTGGCAGTTGGGTCTTGTTCTGTTGGGGGGGTCAGAAGGACAGGACGGCGACGACGGCGGGGTAGCCCAGGAACGCGATGAAGCCCAGGCCGATCAGGATCTGCGCGACCCGCATGCTCTGGTCGGCCTTGCCGGCCTTGCCTTCCAGGTTGGCCAGCTCATGCCGGCGCATGGTTTGCGCTCGGGCGGTCAGGGTGGACCGGACCCGGGCGCCGTCGTGGGCGACCAGGGCGATCAGCTGCCCCAGGTCACGTAGTTCCCCGACACCGATCCGCTGCCCCAGATCGGCCAGCGCCGTCCACGGGTTCCGCCCGCCCCGGGTGGCCCGGTAGAGGGTGTCCCGGATCAGCGCCAACGGCCAGCCCGCGCCGATCCTCGCCGCCGAGGGCAGCGCCTCCGCGGGGGCGGCGGACCCGGCCATCTCCAACGCCACCAGGTCCAGGTAGGCGCCCAACGCGCGGCGGAACTCCTCCCGCCGGCGGGTCGCCTCCGCGCGGGCGTCCAGGTCCGGCAGGAAGAAGAACACCACCGCGAGGACCGCGGCCAGCACCACCGGTGCCCCACCGGGCAGGGCCACCCCGGCCACGCTCAACCCGGCGGCGGCCAGCAGGCCGAGCAGCAGCCCGGCCCCGGCCAGGGTGATCTTGCGGCCAAGCGCGTCCTCAAAGGTGCGGCCGGTCAACGCCAGGTCCTGCCGCAGGCTGGTGTAGGAGATGCCGCGGCGGGTCAGCAGCTGCGAGAGCCACCGACCGGACCGGCCCTGCACCCGCCGCAGCACGGTGCCACCCGCGGCGGTCGCCGGGCTGCTGCCCGCCGCGGGAAGTGCCGCGTGGGTCACGGTGCCGGGGGCGCCGTGCCGGGCGTCGAACAAGGCGAGTTGCACCAGCGGGGCGGTCCGCGGCGGCGCCAGGTGCGCCAGCACCGCGAACAGCACCCCACCCAGGGCAGCGCCCAGCAGCACCGCCCCGATCACCGGGACACCTGCCGCGGCAGTGCCGCCCCGCGAGCCGGGGCGGGTGGCTGGTCGACCAGGGTGGACAGCAACCGGTCCTCCACCGGGTCCGGGTGCGACCCAGGCCGGGTCAGGAACGGCGGCACCGGGGGTTGCACCGACAGCTTCCGCATCCACGCGAACGCCGCACCGAAGATCCCGACCACCACCGCCAGCGCGACCTGCCCGGCGACCGTGCTGTAGGGGGCGATGTAGGTGCGGCTGAACACCACCAGGAACACCGCGATGCCCAACGTCACCCCGACCACCATCTGCATGCCGCGGCGCAGCTGCGCGCGGCCGGCGGAAATCTTGCGCCGCATCTCCAGTTCCTCCCGCGCCGAGGCCGCCAACCCGGTCAGCACCTCACCGAGCCGGTCACCGCGGCGGCGGACGTTGAGGATCAGCGCGGCGATCACCAGGTCCGCGCTCGGGTCGTTCAGCTCCGCGGCCAGGTTCAGCAGCGCCCGGTCCATCGGCACCCGAGCCCGGATCTGCCCCACCAGGCGCACCAGCGGGGCCCGGATCAGGTCCGGGGCGTTCACCGCGGACGCGGGGATGGCGTGCTCCAGGCTGGCGTGCGCGGCGATGGTGTCCCGCAGCGACTCGGTCCACACCACCAGCGCCTCCAAGGAGGCGATCTGCCGGGCCTCGGCCGCGCCGCCGCCGAACAGCTTCGGCCACAACAGCACCAAAGCGGCCAGGCCCGCCGCCGCGACCGGCCACCGGGTCAACGCCAGCACCGCGGCCGCGACGACCACCGCCGCCAGGATCCGCCCGGCCAGCGCCGGGGACCGCAACGCCGCCGCCGCCCGGGCCGCCCGGGACGGCGCCCGGGTCGGGTCCAGGGTTGTCCCGCGCACCCCGGCCACGATCAACAGCAGCCCGGCGCCCAACCCGGCACCGAACAGCACCACCAGCACCCCGGTCACCACACCTGCCCCCGTCCGGCAGCGAACGGCGGGACTGCGAACTCGGGGAGGGTGAAAGCCGTTGCGGTGTCGTCATATCCGGCGTAGGTGAGTTCCTCCAGCCGGGCGTCGCTGATGGACACGTCCTCCACCCGCACCGCCCGCCCGTCCACCGGGGACGGGCCGAAGATCCGGGCGGAGGCGACCCGGCCGTCGGGTGCGCCGGCCAGCTCGACGACCTCGGTGACAGTGCGGCGGCCGCCGAGGCGCCGGTTCTTGCCGATGAACACCACGAAGTCCACCGCCCCGGCGATCAGGGAGTGCGCTACCCGGTTCTCGATCCGCTCGTACTGCTCGGCATACTGGGCGAGCTTGGCGATGGCGTCCGCGGCGGACCGGGCGTGGATGGTCGACAGGGACCCGTTGTTCCCCTGCGACATGGCCGAAAGCATTTCGACAACCTCAGGGCCCATCACCTCTCCGACGCAGACGCGGGAAGGGTTGTGCCGCCGGGTGCGCCGCACCAGCTGCTGAATGGTGATCCCGCCGTGCCCCTCGGCGTCGGGCAGGACCTCCTCCCACTCCACGACGTCTTCGTGCAGGCCCTGCCGGCGAAGGCCCAACTCCAGGGACCGCTCCACGGTGATCAGCCGCTCATCGCGGGGGATGCAGTTGATGCACGCCCGCAGCAGGGTCGTCTTCCCGGCGTCGGTGGCCCCGGCGATGATCAGATTCATCCGGGCCCGCACCGCGGCGTTGAGGAACAGTCCCAACCGCTCGTCGATGGTGCCCAGCTCCACCAACCGGTGAAGGAACATCTGCTGGTACCGGTTACGGCGGATCGACACCACCGGCCACTCCCCCGCGCCCATCACCGCCGACAACCGGGACCCGTCCGGCAGTCGCAGGTCCAGCTCCGGGTTCGCCCGGGTGAACGGGCGGGCGTTGATCGAGGCGTAGGAGGCCAGGTTCTGCAGGATCTGCACCAGGTCCTCATCGGTCGCGGCGATCGGCGCACCCCGGACCTTGCCGCGGTCGGCGTAGGTGATCCACACCTCGTCGCACCCGTTGATGTCGATGTTCTCGACCTGGTCGTCGTCCAGCAGTTCCTGCAGCTCACCGGCTGCGTAGATCGCCGCATCCACCGCCATGATCAACCGCAGGTCGTGCCCGGTGTCCGCGGGCAGCTCCCCGCCGGCCTTCACGATCTCCGCCTGATGGGACTGCACCGCGGCGGTGATCAGGCTGTACGCCAGTTGCCGCTCGTCGGCCTCGGACAGCTCCGGCAGGCCGCGTCGTTGCCGGTCCTGCTTCTCCCGGGTCATCGCGTCGGCGACCTGCACCCGCAGCGCCTTCACCAGCTCGTACTCCACCCCGGCCTCGCTCACTGGGCCGGTCACGACACCACCACCCCCTGATCCCGCTCCGCCGCCGCTGCGGCGGGTTCTGCACTGGTACCGGTGTCGGCGGCGGCCGCCAGCGCGGGCCAGGTGGCCAGCACCGACTCGGCGATCGACCGGGCCGAGCGGACCAGGTCACTGCCGGCCAACCTGCGGGTCACCACCCCCGCCCACAACTGCTGCGCCGCCGACGGGTCCGCCGCGAAACACCCGAGCACCGGGGCCGGTGAACCGATCGAGGCCAGCACCTGCTCCACCTGCTGTACCGCTGCCCGCCGCTGCTTGACCGGGGCGGTCACCACCACCCCGACCCGCACCGTCTCGCCGTCACCGGGGCCGACCATGCCGGCCAGTTCCACCACCTTGTCCCGCACATGGAACAGGCCCTCCAGATCGGCGCGGGTCAGCAGCAGCACCGCCGTCGACGTCGTCACCACCGCGGCCGAGGGACCGCCCGGGGACAACCGGCCCAGGTCCGCCAGCACCGTTCCCGGCCACCCCGCCAGGGCCTGGCCAAGGCCCGGCCACAGCGAGCGCAATGCCCGGAACCGTTCCGCCGACAACACCCCCGGCACCACCGGCACCCCCAGCGAGGTGTTCTGCGCGAACGGCAGCGGCCCTGCCGAGGACAGCCCCAACCGGGCGGCGGTGGCCAGGGCGGCGATGGACGGGTCCGGCGCCAGATGCGCACCCGGGGTGCCGGGCGCCGCCGGGTGCAACCGGAACGACAGGTCACTGCCAGCGGTGTCGGCCTCCACCACCGCCCGGTCGCCCGGCCACACCATGCCCAACGCGACGGCCAGCGTGCTGACCCCCGGGGCGCCCTTGTCCGAGCACACCGAGACGATCACGACGCCGGCACCTTCACCAACGCGGCCGAACCCGATGCACCGGCCACCGCGACCGCCGGCCCGTCCGCGGCCGGCACCAGCAACGTCAGCAACGTGCCACCGGCCTGCACCGGGTCCGGGTGGGCGGCGAACACCACCGCCGCCGGCACCAACACGGCCGGCTTCACCGGTTCCCCGGCCTTGCCGGACTGCTGCCCCGCGGGCAACGCCAGCACCATCACCCGGTCGCCGGGGACCAGGCCGTCCGCCGGCAACTGCCCGCCCTTCACCGCGACCCCGACCTGCACCTGCCCGGCCGGAATGGGATCGGCGTCGGTGACCATCGACCGCTGCAACAACGTGTCCGGCAACAACGCCACCGCGGCCCGCTGCCCGACCACCGACTGCAGGTTCTCCCCGGCGATGGCGGTGATGTCGCCGGCGACCTCGACCGTGGACAGATCGCCGCGTTCGATGACCTCCCCCACCGCCACCGGCTGGATCACCACCACCGCGGGCACCTTCTCCCCCGCCGTGGAATACAGGTAACCGAACCCGCCGCCCAAACCCAGCACCAGCAACGCACCCAACGCCACGTACCCCGGGCGTCGCTGCCGAGTCGGCAACGGCGACCGGGCCACCGGCGTCGACGCCGGTGCACCACCCGCCCGACCGGTACTCCCGATCGACGCCGCGGACCGGGCCGAGCCGTTCACCCCGTTGACCGACGTAGTCACCGAATCACCACCTGAATCTGCTCCACCAGGAACGAAGAAGAAGAAGACGTCGCCGCGGCCGGGAACGTCCCCGACGCCCCCGTGCTGCTGGTCCAGTTCACCGACCACTGCACCGATGTCGTGGCCGTCAACGGGCCGTCCGGGGTCACCGCCCGGTACGTGTAACCGCACGCACCATCCGACGGCGGCTTATTGCCGTCCGCCTCCACCCAAGGGCGGCCCGGACCATCACACGACACCGCCGGGTTCCCATCACCCGGGTCGAACGTCAACCCCGTCGGGGTCGCCGTCACCGTCGCCGACACCCCGCGCAACGTCACCGTCCGGGCCAGCGGCTGCCAATCCTCAACCCAATAGAACGTGCTCAAACCCACCCAGGTGTAAGGAAGGCCCCCGTACTGCGGGTCCGAGTTGTCCTCCGGCGGCGACCGATGCGCGACCGGCTCAGGCAACGACAACTCCCCGTACGCCTGCCGGGCCAACACCGCCGGATCCGGCGGCGGAGGAGGCGGCGCCGGGCGTGCGACCGCTGCCGCGGCCTGGCCGGCTGCGGGGGCCGGCGGGTTCGGCACGAACACGAACTGCCCGGGACCGTTGCACGGGTTCACCAGCAACGTTCCCGCTGCAGGGTCATTACCGCCCCACTCCGGAGCACCCGCCGGCACTGTCGCCGGCCGGAACGCGCACTCACCCACACCCGCACCGCCGGACCCGTCACCGCCATTGCCCGTGGTGTCCCGAGCTGCACCAGATTCCGCGCCTGACGGAGCGTCGGGCTGGGCTGCCGGCTGGCGCTGGCCGGACCGGTCACCCTGAGCGGACGCCGCAGCGGCACGGGCCTGCTCCACCTGCCCTGGCTCCAACGCCTTGCTACCGGCGGCATCATCGAGCGACAACGTCAAGGAGTAGGTCGCGTCGGACAGGAATCTCTGGTCGCCTGCTTCGATCCGAACCGGTGGCGGATCGTCCTGGGGACCGGCCAGCACCGGCGCAGCAAGCAGGATCAGCCCTGAGAAAACAAGCGCTGCAACGGTTGTGACCCGCTTCAGCACGGCTCGTCTTTCAGGTAGAACACCTGCTCGACCCGCCAGACGCCGTCTTTGCTCTTCACCAGCCGCCCCTGGTAGTGGTCGCGGGCTACGCCCGCGGTCACCTTCTGGCCAGTTGCTGTCTTCAATGACCCGCTCTGGCTCGCGTCCTGGCAGTCGTCGATGACGGCGTAGTCCCGGCCGGCGACGGTCTGCGGCCAGGAGATCCGGTGCCCGAGTTCGCCGTAGGTCTCCAAGCCCTGGGCGTCGAACTTTTGTGCGTCCTTAAGCATGTTCGCTCGGGCCGGATCAACCGCCACCGTCGCCACCAGCGCCTCCCGCTCGGCGGCCGGCGTGCGAGCGATCTCCATGTACACCTGCCACGACTTGATCCACTGCGCCTGCACAGCGGCCCGGTCGGTCGCCTCGGCGGAAGCGGTCGCACTCGAGGACGCCGGGCCGGAGGTGGTGTTCGTCGCTCGAGACGTCGCGGCGCCCGGCGCCGAGGACGATTCGATCGACGGTGCCGCTGTTGCCGTGGGTCCGGCGGTCATCGGCGAGGTGGTGATGGTACTGGCCGGAGGGTCCAGGGTCTCGGCGTTCACACCGGACCCGGAACACCCGGCGAGAAGCAAGGATGCGGCGCCCAGTGCGCTGATCACTGCTGTATGAGTTCGCCGAGCCATGGACGCTCCCCGTGGCGTGCCGTCAACGCTGAGTAATTGACGTGGTATCGAACGAGGACGATTCATCATCCCGGGCGCGCCGTCAACTCAATCGGTTCCGACCCGCACAAGGTTCAGGCAAGTGAACAGGGCACGTCACCAAACCCGCGACCGACCCGGACAGCGGGATGCCCCACGGGCTTATGTGACGTAGGTCACTATCGGTGTCAGAGATTTCTTGCCGTGGCGGTGTCCACTTTTCGCCTTGGCCGTACTTGGTACCTGTGACCCCCTCAGAACAGGACCAAGGACTTCCGTGATCTCACCGCACCTCCGGCGCACCCTCGCCGCTGCCATCACCGCGGCGCTTCTGCCCGATCGGATGAACCCGCCGTCCGGTGGCCCGGCAGAACTCAACGACCGCGTCGTAGGACCACACCCGGCCAACGCTGAGCTCGCCCAACGGCTTCGGGAACTCCGCCTTCCGAGAGATCTGCATCGCCCGGTTCTTCGTGACCCCCAACATCGACGTCAGCTCGGCCAACGCGACAACCTGCGGCGGCGAACCCATGCCCGCACCCTAAGCACTTGTACGCTGGACCACTGGTACAGTGCACCAGTCCCCAAGCGGAACTGTGAGGGCGGCGCCGACTCATGAATCGACCACCAAGCCGCACCTCCTCCGCGCCGGCCGCGGCTCTGGAGCGGGCGCGCGACACCCTTCGCCGGGAGTGCACCCACCTCGGCACACCGCACCGGCACGGCACCCGGGCCGCCTACGTGTCCGACCGATGCGGATGCACCCGCTGCCGGGCAGCCAACCGGAACGCGGAAAGGAGACGGGTCGCAGCGATCACCGCCGGCGCCTGGGCTCCCTACACCGACTCCGCCCCGGCCCGTCGCCACATCACCGATCTGCGTCGAGACGGCGTGGGCCTTACCCGGATCGCCGAGCTCTCGGGCGTTCCGATCGGGACCGTCCGGCGTCTGGCCCGACAACGCGCGGACTCTGCCGCGGCGCCCGACCGGATCCGCACCGCAACAGCCACACGTCTTCTCGCCGTTCCGCCGGCAGTGCGCAGCGGCTCACCCCGCCGGCTGGTTCCTGCCGACGACTGCCGCCGACGCATCACCGAACTGGTGGCGGCCGGGCACACCGTCCGAGACCTCGCGCGCCTCCTCGGAAGGTCGCCGATCAGCCTGCGGCGCAGCGTGTCGCGTCGGTTCGTCACCGCACGAACGGCCAGCGCCGTCACCGCCTTACACGGCGCCCTGTCCTACCAAGGGCGACAGCCAGGCGAGCGACCGGAGGCCGAGGGTCCGGCGCTCACGGTCCGGACCCGACAAACGGCCGCGCCTGCACGATATCGCCGCCCGCAGCCAGCATTCCGTCTGCAGCACAATCGGCTCGAGCTCGGCACCTTCGCGCGGCGGGCCGACCGATCGAATGGAGCCGGCCCCCCGCTGGGACCCGGTCGGCATACACCCCTTGTCCCGCCCGGCGGCCCGGCCGCACCACCCCTCGCCGGTGGCCGAAAGCGAGCGTGCACGAGCACCTTCCGTCCGAGGTGGCCGCGAAGCCGGGCGCCACCAACGCCATCTGCCCGTCGCCCGGGCACACCGCTCGACCGCCGTCACGATCCCCGTCGAGGCTCCGCACCCCGACGACTTCACCGCTCCGCCGCAGGCAGCACCGGATCGCCTGTCACTGCAAGGGAATGGATTCATATGGGCGCGCCTCCCCAAAGGGGAATGCATTCACAGGAATCATCGGGGCATGTCCGCCATCAGGGGTCGTCGCCGGCGCTCGCACGTCGGCAAACCGGAACCGGTCATCATGCAGGCCCGCGTCGCCCCCGAGCGACGCGCCAAAGCCAACCGCGCAGCGGACGCTGCCGGCATCTCGCTCGCCGAGTACCTCGAGCGGTTGATCGACCGGGACGAGGTGGACGCGGACGGATGCCCGGTATGGCTTCCGCCCCACAACGACGACCAGGAGGAATTGCCACTCATGACCGCCTGACGGCGCACGTCACAACTGCATACGAAACGACAAAAGCCGCCCCGTTGGCGCGGGACGGCTCGTCGGTCGCAGGCCGGTCAGTTGGCGCTGACCCGGCCCGATTACTGAAAGGTTCTGCATTGAGCGGCAGATCCGATGGTAGCGCATACCTGGTCGCGGGCAAGTGCATCACTTCTCCGCGTGTCGCGCGCACCGCGCGGCGGACGCGTGACTGCGTCGTGCTCCAGACGGCTCCGGGCACGCCTCCCGACGGCGCCGGGTCCCCCACGGCCGCCCGTCGGCAACAAGCGGGGTTCCCGGCGCGGCGAGGGCCCGCGTCCCGCACGGCCGGGCCAGCCGCTGATAGCCATAGATCTATGACCGGTCCTCGTGCTCCCCGCGGCAGTTCACTGACCTGTATGGCGATCAGTGCCGGCGTGCACCCCGAGCTTGCCGCAGCGGTCCGCCGAGCCGTCGCCGACCGCGGCATCACCCTGCGCGCCTACTTCGAAACGGCGTTGCTGCGAGAGTTCTCGCACCCCACCGTGTTCCGCGACTCGAACAGCACCCGGCAGCGCGTGCCCCGCGGCAGCCTGAAAAACCACGTCACGATCGGTGCCGTCATCGACCGTGACGTTGTACACCGCACCCGCCAGGAATTCGCAGAACGGCAGATCACCCTGCGAGCCCTAATCGAAGGGGCGCTGACCCGAGAACTCACCGACCCCACCGTCTCCGCGCAGCGGAAGGAGCCGCACCTGGTCAACCCGTAGCGCCCCCCGCCGGGCGAGACGCACAAGTCCATAAACGACGAAACCCGCCCCTGCCAGGGCGGGTGACGTCGAAGTTGATGACCGGGCCAGTTACCAGCTGAACCCGGTCTAACCCCGAAGGGTCTGTCATGCGCGACAGCTCCGATGCTAACCCATACCCATTTCCCGATCCAGAGAATGCACAAAGTGTTGCAACAACTGTCACCGACACCCGCAGTGTCGGCGGCCATCGACCCGAGACGCTGTGGGCGACCCTCGCGCCGCTGCTCGCCGGGCGACCCCGCGTCCGGGAATCCCGCAGCAACGGGCACTCCTACCTCCGCCGCTGGGAACGACCACTCACCACCCGGCTCCCCGCCGTCCCCGCCGCCGTGCCCATCTACTCCGGCGCCGGCGACACCCGCGTCCTGGTCATCGATCTCGACTCCTCCCGCGGCGGCGCAGACGCCGTCCGCCGCGACGCCGACACCATCACCGCGCTCGTTCACCGCGCCGGCGGTCAGGTCATCCGGGATGAAAGCCCTAGCCGCGGCATGCACCTATACGTGCCATTCACCCAGCCCATCGGATTCCACGACGCCCGCGACCTCGCCCTCGCACTGGCCGCCCGCACCCCCACCATGGACCCCAGCCCCAACCAGAACCTCACCGAAGGACTGATCCGCCCACCCGGCTCCGCCCACCCCTCCGGCGGCCACCAAACCCTGCACGGCGACCTCACCGCCGCCCGGCACCTCGCCGCCACCGGCAACCCACCCGCAGTCCTCACCGCCCTGTACGACGCACTGAGCACCGAACTCGCCGCCGTCCGCCACCACGCCGACCACACCACCGACCTCGACGGTGCACCCACCGGGCACCTGCCCCGCCCCGGCGGGCCACGCGAACTCACCCCCGACTACCTGCGGATCGCCACCACCGGCACCTACGACACCACCCGGTACCGGTCCCCCTCCGAGGCCAGGCAGGCAGTCCTGGACGCCGCCGTCTGGGCCGGCCTCACTCTCCCCGCCGTTCTCGCCCGCATCAACAACGGCACCTGGCCCGGGCTCGCCGCCTTCTACACCCGCTACCGCAACCCCCGCACCCGACGCACCGCCCTGCTCGCCGACTGGCGCAAAGCCACCACCTGGGTCAGCAAACAGGCCACCGCCACCCGGCAAAGCCTTGTCCGTAAATCCCCCACAAGCCAGCCACCATCACACGGGGGGGCACCAACAGACTCCTCGATCGATCAACACAGAAGAGGCACCACCGCCGAATACCAATGGCTGCGCACCTGGTGGACCGCCATGACCCTGCTCGAACGCACCCGCTACACAGGCCGGCGCAGCATCGGCACCCGCTGGGTCCTGCGCGCACTCGGCGAAGCCGCCATGAAAAACGGGTCCCGCTACATCGCCTTCGGCGTCCGCTCCCTCTCCATCGCCACCGGCCTCGACCACACCACCGTCGCCGCCCACCTCCGCACACTCCGCGACGAACACGACCCCCTGATCGACCTCATCGAAAACGACCGCGGCCTCGCCGGCGACCTCTACCAACTCCGCATCCCCGACGAAATCCAGAACCGGGCAACAACAATCAGCTGGCGCCCCGGGAAACTGCACGCACTACGACCCGCCTTCCGAGAACTCGGCCACCCCGCCGCGATCACCTACGAAGCTCTCGAAGCCCAACCAGACCAGCCGCAGCGCAGCTTCGACCTCATCACCGCCACCGGCCTCGGCCGGTCCACCATCCACGACGCCCTGGGCACCCTCGCCGCCTGGAACCTCGTCCGACAACACAACGGCCACTGGACCCTCATTACCGGAACCGACCTGCGCATGCTCGCCGAAGAATTCGGCTGCCTCGACCAGGTCCGCGCCCAGATCAACCGTCACCGTGACGAACGCGCCGCCTACCGCCACGCCTTACGGGCCGTGGACCGGCACCCGGCGGCCACCACACGTCTCGACCACCACACCCGCACCTGGCCAGACCCCGAACCACCACCGGAAATCGAAACCCTGCTCGACCTCCTCGAACGCGAACTCGGTGCACACCTCATCGACGCCTGACGCATAAACGGTCGCGGACGTCCACCAGCATCGCCCGAAACACGACCGGTGACGTGCTCCCCATAGGGTCCAAAAACCTGCGGTCAACGCACCGATTCGCCGCAGCGCAGTACCAGCACTCAACGACGACACCCCCCGCCGACGGCCGTCGCATTGGCAAGGCTCGCCAACCCCCCGAAGGGATTCACGTGCAGTACGAGCAACAGATTCGGCGACTGGTCAACCGTTGGGCCCTGCCGTGTACAACGGTGAGCCCTGGCGGTACAGAACCCGTTGACCTCGCTCGGCGACGCCATCGCAGTGACTCAACTAGCCCTCGCGACCATGGACCGCCCAGTTCATCTCATTGTCCCGTCACTACGGCGGCGCCGGTCATCCCCGGGGCACCAACGGACAACACTCAGGTGCCCGGACTCGTGTTCGTCGTCCCCCGGGGTAGCGCCGGGACTGTCCCAACAGCCCACGATCGCGGAGGGTCCTGATGACATGACGACGTCTCGTCGGGTGAAGAAGGGTCCGGGCCGGCGGCCGCAATGAACGAAACGAACGAGACCAGGCCGAGATCGTCGTTGCTGCGGCCATTGACCCGCCGTGAGCACCTCGAGCAGTCGAAGTTGAACTGAACCCGCGCCGCCCGGCACTTCCGCGAAGCCGCACCCGGCAGAGCCTTTCCCGCGCTGCTAGCCCCACCCGAACCGGTGATGTTGCGACGTGGACTCGAACCTGCGGCGGAACACCTGGGTCAGAGTTCACAGCCAAGCGACACGGGCGACGGCCTCGTCCGGTTTGGCTCAGCTTCGTCTTAAAGGACAGATGTCAACAGGTAGCCACGAAGTGGTCGACACAGTCGCTGGTGCCCGGTGGGGGCAGGTGTAGAACGGCAGGTACGGCAATCCAGCGATCAAGGTTGAGGCAACCACCAAAACCAGAAGGCTGTCCAGCATCGCCAAATGGTGCTTGCTTAAGAGGCGGCCGCCAAGTATTGCTCCATCACCGCCGCCGGGATCCTCCCCCGCGCAGACAAAGCGACACCATTGTCTCGCGCCCATTCGCGGACCTGAGCAGCATTCGCCCCGGCCGCCTTACCCCGAGCGCCCGTCGAACGTCCGTCGGCCATACCCGGCCTCACCCGACGAGCGTGCGCGACAAAATCACGCAAAGCTTTGCGCAGCGCGGCCGCGTGTCGCTTACCCAAATCGATCTCATACAACACGCCATCGATCCCGAAACGCACCGTTTCCGCGGCTTTACCACCATCAAGATCGTCGACCAACGTCACCGACTGCTGCTTCGCCATCCATTGCTCCTTCACACCATTAGATCAAAGATCTCATCCACCCTACGCCACCGTTCACCACTGAGGATGTACGGCCGCGACATCAAGAGGCTGCGGTATTCCTTCACCAGGCACGCACTGCAGCCACTCTCGATAACGGCCCACGACCAGTCCCGCAGCCGCTGGCAGCTGAGCGACCTCCTCCTACCTTGGTACAAACCCAGTGCGACTCCGGGCACAATAAGATGCCGGTCGGCGACATTCCCGTCGACGGCCGCGACTTCACCAGTAGGTGCGCTACCGATACCGCGCATTCCTGAACTGGTGAGGTCACCGATCAAGCTGGCTCGTACGGCGTCGCCAGCATTTGCTCAACCAAGATAGAACGAACGCGTGGATCGGATGGCCGGCGGAGCGCTCGTACGACCGCACACCCACGTGCTCCACCTCATCCGTGGCGACCTCGCCAAATAGCGGTGCAACTCGCTGCACGACGGAAGGCGCAGCGCGCTCCTCGTCATGCGAAGCCACCATGGCTCCAAATCCCTTCCGCAAGCCGGTCGCAGGACGGGCAACCCACAACAACGTCGACAACGAAAAGCCCAGGATACTCGGCGACCGATATTGCATCCGTCCAGCGGCGTACCCGACGGTCAAAAGCTTACCGACAGTGAGATCAGCGAATAATGCTGCGACTCAGGATCTCCATTTCAGTCAGGTCCATGGCGGGCGCGTGGCCGGTAGCGAGCTTCTCCAGTTCGTCTGACGTTTTCCGCAGGTCAATCCTTGCTTTGACCTGGTCCAGCGCCTGCTGTTGGGGGGAAGGTTTCGCGGCCACTGCTTTGTACAAGTCGCCGGCAGCAGTGGCCACCGCACCGACCGCGGTGACGGCGGTTGCCAGCGTAGATGTCGCTGTTGCGCCGTAGGTCTTGACGGATTGATCGGGGTTGAGTCCGAGCGCCAGTTTCCGGTCCTTAAACCATTCTCCCTCCACCGACAGCGCTTCCAGGAAGCTGAAGTCGTCGACCACAGTGATTTGGCGGGACTCCGTCGGCGCCAGCGCCCAGTCGTGGCGCCGGTCGCTGCGCCGATACACCGCCAGCGTCGCCATCCGGCCTCGGCGACGCAGGATCCGACTCGATGAGTCGAACGTCGGCGGGGGAACTCTGTCGTCACCGAACAGTCCCGCCGGCTCGGATTCCACGATCGCGACCAGCGCACCGAAGTCATGTGCCAACCGGTATTGCGCGCCGGGCGGGACGAGATCACCGCCGATGGTCGAGGGCGGCTCGTCGCCGGCGATGCGGTGCACATCCCGCGGACCCAGGGTCACGGTGCAATCGTCAACCGGCCCTGCATGCGCGGAGATCCAACCGAGCCGAAGATCCACGATGGCGGCGATCTCACGCTTGAGAACCTCGACAGCGGCGCCGACAGTGACAATCTTCTCGCTCTCGCTGATCGCCCCTGATGACAGCCAACGTAGCTGGCTCTGCAATTGCCCTTTGAGGTTCGACAGCATCTGAGCGTACTCACCAAATGTCGCTGCCCACTCCCGCTCGAGCGAAGTGTCGCCTCGAGTGACCCCGAGGAAAGCGGTCGCCAGCCCCACTACCGAGGTGACAAGTTCCAGCACTGGCGCGATACTTCGCGTGGCCTCGTGGCTCAGCGCGGTAATGACGCGGTTCTCGTCGAGTTCAACAGAGAAGACCCTGCTTTCCAGCGCACGCGCCGTCGGGCTGAAAGTACAGACGCAACGGGGGTCGGCCGTCACTACGCTGGAAACGCTGACCTCCGATTGGGTTGACAGCCACGTCCCGGCGACGCCCGTGTCATCTGGACGCGACGCTAACACGTTGCGGCGTAGCGCCTTGACGACAAGCTGCGTCAATGGCAGTCGGTACTCGAGGGACAGGACGTCGACCTCGGCCGGATGATTGATCTCCGCGGAGCTATCGGTGGTGGCCATTCATCAGAGTATTCGCCAGTGATGTCGAACCTGCTCGCTGTGCATCAACGTCGCGGGCCGAGTCGGCGACCAACGATCCGAGGCGACATCGGCGGACGGCGCCAGACGGACAGAACGAGCCTCCACCAATGCGGCCGGAAGTGCCGTCGCGGTGGCGGCCGACCACTGGACGGCGACCAACGTTGGGAGCTCCGTGGAGCCGCATCAGCGGGATCGGTGTGCTGTGACTCGCGGACGAACGCATCGACGGCCCAGCACCGACGCAGGGACCGGTGACACCGCCGGCCGGATCCCGTCTGGGCTGAAACTGGCTTGGTAATCCACGTCGTACCCGCGGGCGCCCGGTCGGAGGGGTCGCAGTGGGCCGATCCGCGGAGAGCCTGGGTTGGCCCAGCCGTTGGACTTCCGTGGCCCGACGACGAACGGTTGTCCGTTGCTCTTGGGACTGAGCTCCACCCCCCGGGACCAGGTCGCGCTGGTGCAACGCATCATCGGCGCTCTGACCGGCATACCCGTGCCTGCCGTCGTGACAACTCGACCCGGCGCTATTCACGGCCTCAGTGTCGTCATCCGTTTGATGACCCTGCCGGTCAAATCGTCGACAGTCGAGTCGATCGCGACGATCGCGACGGCCGGCCCGGCCCCATTTCCCCGCCGACCAGAAGACCGCGCCCGGCACGTCAGACACGCTACGGACCTGACGAACTCAGACTGCGTGTGCGGCGCCATCCGCTCGCGTGGGCGACATCTCAGAGGCCGTGGGGCTGGACCGCGGTCGCTGCGGGACTGCCGTTGCCGGCGATCGGCGTGGTGCGTCCGGGGTCGAGCGGGCTTCGCTCGGCCGGGGCGGAGGGTGAGCTCCTTTCAAGGAACCGCAACAGCTCCACCGGAAAGGGAACAACCAGTGTGGAGTTTTTCCCGTCGCCACCGAGACGACGGTCTCCAGCAACCTGATTTGCAACGCGCCCGGCGTGTCGGCCATTGCGCTGGCGGCTTCGGAGAGCTTCGCCGATGCCTCAGCTCTCCCTCGGCGGAAATCACTCGCGCGCGTCGTTCCCGCTCGGCCTCGGCCTACCGGGACATCGACCGCTTCATGGCCTCGGGCAAGGCTACGCCCTTGATCTCCACGCGATCGAAATGCACACCCCACTCCAGTGCCGAACTGTCGATCATCAGCTCAAGTCCCTGATTGAGGCGCTGCCGGTTGGACAGCAGGTCGTCAATCTCGCTTTTTCCGATCACCGACCGCAGCGACGTCTGCGCGACCTGAGAAACCGCAAAGAAATAATCTTCCACATTGATCAAGGCCAGCACAGGATCGATGACTCGGAAGTAGACAACGGCGTCCACGCGGACCGTCACATTGTCCCGGGTGATCCCCTCCTGCGCCGGGATCGGCATCGTCACGATCTGCATGCTGATCTTCTTGATGCGGTCGCCGACCGGCAGGATCTCGGTCAACCTGGTCCCCGCAGCTCACCCCGGAGCCGCCCGAAGCGGAAGACGAGGCCGCTCCACCCCGGAGCCGCCCGAAGCGGAAGACGAGGCCGCTCGAACTGTTTGACCACGCGAACGCTCAGAACGACCACAACCGCCAGGACCGCCAGCAGTACAAGAATGATCACCAATACCCACCTGTCTGCCCACCCTCTTCCGCGGCGACATGACCGTTCAATCGGAGCGCCGCAAATGGGGGTGCAGCACCGCCGCCTCGCATTGACCCCGAGATGCCAGGGCGCCCGGGCTTCTCACCAGAGGCTTGCGCGACGTCAGTTGACGTTCACCACCTGGTCTATCGAACGGCTTCACGCTGATTGCCGGACGCGATCGAGTAGTCACCGTGCGGTGGCTTCGGCGCTGCGGCGCCGAGGATGGTGTGCGCGGCGGGCTATGTCTATGTCCCCCGCCCCATGAGTAGCAGGTCGCCGCAACCGGGTCACGGGCTTCCACAAAATGTCGCTGCGAAGACAAGCCTGATCTGTCAGGCTTGTCCGTATCGGCGTCATGGGCCGCTGTCGACCTCAGGGGCGGTCGCGGTCGTCGGATCGGTCCCGTCGCGGATCGTCAATCGCGGCCGAAGGGGGAACGGCGGTCATGGACATTCTCGGGGTGGAGCGGAACTACGCCAGCCTGTCGACGAAGGACCTGCTGGAGGCCCGGGACCAGTATCACTGGCATCTGATCAACAAAAGCAACGTCGTCGGGACCGCGGTCGGCCTGTACCGGATCCGCAGGGATGACCCGTGGCCATCTCACGAACACCCGTCGCCCGCCACGCGCCGCGTGGCCGCGGTCAAGGCGGCGCGGACCTTCGACAACTCCGAGATTCGGGGTTACTCCTGGCCATGCGTCATCGTGCTCGTCGACACCTGGGTCGAGGCAGACCAATTCGGCGCCGGGCGCTCCATGCTTCCACCGGAAGAAATGGTTCCGCGGACCCTGTACATGCCGGACGGCCGGACCGTCCCGGTGTGCGTGATCAAGGTCGACCGCACGGTGCCGGACAGGGACCTGCTGCCCGCTTGGCAATGGCCGAACTCGGTCATCGGCGGCGGCTTCCCCCTGGTCAGCAGCAGCCAGGGGCAGCAGAACGTGGCCAGCGTCGGGACCCTGGTCACCGATGGGCACACGGTCTACGCGCTGACCAGCCGGCACGTCACCGGACCGGCGGGACACCCGGTGCAAACCATCCTGCGCGGCCATCTCACCGACATCGGCGTCGCCGCCGACCTGCAGCTGTCCCGGCTGCCGTTCACCGACGTCTATCCCGACTTCCCGGCCCGCAGAACGTTCCTCACCCTGGACGCCGCCCTGGTCGAGGTGAGCGACGTCAACTCCTGGACCTCGCAGACCTACGGTCTGCCGCCCGTCGGTGAACTCGCCGACCTGAACGAACGCAACATCGGGATGCGGCTGATCAACGCCGAGGTGATCGCCTACGGCGCGGCGTCCGGGCAGCTCCGCGGCCGCGTCGCCGCGCTGTTCTACCGGCACCGCAGCATCGGCGGCTACGACGACATCACCGACTTCCTCATCGCCCCCGAACCCGATGCGGCGCAATCACAACCGGGGGACTCCGGAACCGTGTGGCACCTGGTGCAGGCCGGTGAGGACCAGCCACTGCGGCCGATCGCCGTGCAGTGGGGCGGGCAGGGCTTCCTGTCCACCGGGGGGAACCGGTCGTTCAACTTCGCCCTCGCCGCCAGCCTGACCAACGTGCTGCGCCTGCTGAATGTCGAACTGGTCGTACAGGAGAACGTCAACGCCCAACCGTTCTGGGGAAAGACCGGGCACTACAGCCTTTCCACCTTCGCCTGCGACTACGTCACCGCCCCCCGGTTGTCCACGCTGATGCTGGCCAACCGGGACAGGGTGAGCTTCGCGATCGCCGAACTGTCACCCGCCGACATCGACCAGGCCACCAAGGACGCGAAGAAGAACGGCACCTTCGTGCCGTTGGCGGACGTGCCCGACGTGATCTGGAAGAACACCTCCGCCCAGGTGCCCGGTGGACGGGACACCGCCCCGCGCACCGGGCCGGAACACCCCACCCATTACGCCGACATCGACGAACCAGGACCGGACGGCACAACGTTGCGCGAGCTGTGCGTGGCAGACCCCGCGAATGTCAACGTCGCGTTCTGGCAGGCCTTCTACACCGCCGCCGGCCACCAGGCCTCCGCCGACCGCGGCCTGCTGCCGTTCCGGGTCTGGCAATTCTTCGACGCCATGGTCGACGCCCTGAACCGGCGCAGCGTCACCGAATACGTCTGCGCCGCAGGTTTGGTCGCGCACTACGTCGGCGACGCCTGCCAGCCCCTGCACGGCTCCGTTCTGGCCGACGGCTTCCCCGACGGCCGCGGCAAGGGCGTGCACTCCGCCTACGAAACCAGCATGATCGACCACCACGCCACCGAGATCGTCGCCGGCCTGCAAACCCTGCTGCCGACCCTTCCGACGCTTCCCAAGGTGACCAGCGGACACGAAGCCGCTGTCGCCGTGGTCGACCTGATGGACCGCACGGCCACCGCCGTCAACCCCACCGCCCTGGTCACCGCGTACGCCGCCACACCCGGCGGCGCCTCCAGGGCCGTTACCGGCAAGCTGTGGGAGCAGTTCGGGCAGGCCACCATCGGCATCCTCGCGGACGGCGCCCTCACCCTCGCGATGATCTGGGACAGCGCCTGGGCCACCGGCAGGGGCAACACCCGCATCCGCAAAGCCGCGCTGGCGCCCATCGACCCGGCCGAGCTGCAGGCGCTCTACCAGGACACGCTGCACCCCTTCGTGCCCTCCCTGGACCTGGACGCCATCGCCGCCGTCCTGAAGTAGTGGCCCCGTCACCCGAGCGGCAACCAGCCGGAACCACGCGGACCCCACCGGGGCCGGGGGTTCCCGTCTCGCGCGAGACCGCCTGCAGCGCTGCGGGTGTCCGCCAATCGTGCCGCTGAATCGGCGACCTGCGCGACGCAGCGTCGCGGTAAGTCCGGCCCAGCTGGTGGTGTACCCGATGCCCGCGGGCGACCGCACGAACTCGCCCGGATCGATGGGTCTGCATCAGACTCAGGTAGTCCCGGAGGTAACCGGGGTCGGCGCCGCCCCGGAGACCGGCGACATGCAATCGCCGGGTCCCTGAAAATGGGTGCCCGCGACGAACGTCGTCATGCCCAGAGCGCACGTTGGGGCGGCGGTCCCCGGGGGGCTTCCCCTGGACCGCCGCCCTGTCAGGTTCAGAAGGCGATGGTGCGGCCTTCCTGACCCGCATCGCCCTTGGTGTACGCGACACCGTCGACCTTCAGCCCTCCCGGGTCCAGCACGGTGATCAGTCCCCCCTGATTGCCCAGCTGCACGGGTGGCTGAACGGGGATCCGGGCGGTGTCACCGGCGCTGATAGTGATCCCGGTCAGCGGCATGCTGTGCTTCATGCGGTCCAGCAACGCCCACCCGGTGAGGTCGATGTCGCCCGGGGTGGTGTTCAACAGGGTGACGGTTTCCGCTTCCGGAGCCGGCCCAACGGGGTTGACCAGGGCACCGACGATGCGGACGCTGCCGTCCCGCTCACCCCGGGGCGCCTGACCGGGCACGCCGGGATGCCCGGGCTGGGCCGGTGCACCGCCGCCAAGCGGATTCCCGGTGGTGTCGTCGGTGTGCCAGGCCTGCGATTGGAAAGCCAGAAAGATGGCCACCCACTGGTTCTGCCCGGGGAAGTGCAGCAGCAGGCCGCCGTCCTGCCAGACCCCGTTGTCGCCGGCGAATCGGCCATTATTGCCCTGGTTCATGTGGATGTCGTGCACACCGTTCCCCGGACTGAACCCGAAAACCTTGTCCGGCGTGCTGTTCTCCGGTCCCCACCGTTGCCCGAACGCGTACACCAGGGCCGTAGGGTCACTGATCGCCCGGTTGACGAAGTGCGCCAGCCTGTCGGACAGGTCGTTGTCCGGCCCGGGTAGATTCGCGGGCAGCGACCGCATGCCGGCGGGGTCGAACAGATTCCCGCGGATGTAGTCCAGCGCCGCCCCGCCGGGCCGGCTCGGCAACGCGCTGAACCCCTCCGGCAGCCCGGTCAACGCGGTCAGCACCGGGTGGGTGAACATTTCGTCGGCGACGTACAGCAGGTCCGGCGGGTTCTGCGCGGACCGCACATTCACCGCGATCCGGTACTGGACGCCGGCAGCGTTCACCTGCACCTGATAGTGCGGCGACTGCTGACCGTTCTCCGCCCGTGCCGCCACCGCACGTCCCACCAACACCCCGTAACCAGAGATGGCCACCGGTCCTCCTCACTGTCCTTTGGTGCGATACGGCACCACGCGCTCGGCCGACACTCGCCGCCGCCATCCGCCCGGGAACGCAAACAATCCCGGGTATGCGGGCAGCGCCTGTCGTTGAATGAACACAACGAATTCTTGGCCCGAATTGGGTCAACCCCCAGCGATACGGCACCTCATCGGAGACCAGGCGTACTGACGCTGATACCGGCGGCGCCAAGGACTTCCATGCCAATTCCTCCTCGGACCCTCGCTGGTCGGTCCCGCCGTCCAGCGCCTGCACCTGGCCCACTCCTTCGGTGAGTCGACATCCGCGCGGCGGCAATGGGTATGCCAGTCGGCTGGGCTGCGAGGCGACCCCGGTCTCCAACCAGCGCAGCGACGAAGCTCTGCAATTGTCGTTTGCATTCCTCACAACCACCCAACACAAGAGATAAGGCTACTGCGCAAACATTTCGCCCGATTGGCCGCTCCGTCCGCCGTGTGGGTGAAACGCGGTGACCGAAGTATCAGTGTTGTCCACTGTTCCTCTGGTTCGGCAACTGCTCGAAATGATTTGGGGGGAGCGGGGAATGCTGGCTTTCGGTACTGCCTCGCTGTCGACTGAGCAGTGTTCCCCGCTCACCGCGGCCGAGCTGGCGCTCGCGGACCGGCAGGTCACCGAGCGCCGCCGCGCCGAGATCGTGGCCGGTCGGGTCGCCGCGCGACGCGCCCTGCGTCGGCTGGGTGCCCGCCCGCGGCCGGTGCTCCAGCACAACCGGGCACCGGACTTCGGCGCCGGCATGGTCGGCTCGCTGACGCACAGCGGAGACCTGGCATTGGCGGTCGTCGCGCGATCCGACGACCTGGGCGCCGTCGGCGTCGACGTGGAAACCGAAGGGCCGCCGCCGGACGGGGCGATCCGATTCTTGTGCCGCGGCGACGAACTGGCAGCGGCGCCGGCGGTCGGCACCGCAGCCCGCAACCGGTGGCTGCTGGCCCTTTTCAGCGCGAAAGAGAGCCTGTACAAGGCGGTGTCGCAGCTCAACGGGTCGTCGTTGCACCCCCTGGATGTGCAGTGCCTGCCGACGGCGTACGGATTCACCGCCGCGTGGCGGCGGTCGGCGCCGAGTTGTCCCGCCGGGAGCACCGGCGCCCCGGTCTACGTGCAGTGGTTTCCCGGCGGCGTGTGCAGCGTCGTCGCGCTCCCCCACCCACACCACACCGGCTGCCGCACCGACCCCTTCGATCCCCGTCCCGCCCTGCGAGCGGTGTTGCCCGCGACCCGGGCAGGGTCGCGATGACCGGGCCAGTTCTCACCGGACCGCCGCGTGTCGACCTGCACCGCCGTGGGTATGCCGACCGGCTGCGCGGGCTGCCGGTCCGAGCGGAATCCGCCCCCTACGGCTCCTGCCACCTCCAAGCGGTGTCGAACCTGCTGGCGTTCAGCGGCGTCGCCCACGCCCCGGAGCGGATCGGGTTGGCCTTCGGGCTCACTCGGGTCGGCGACGGCGTGCTGACCGGCGGAGACCGGTGGATCACCCTGGTGCGCAACGCCTTCGGCGTCGACCTGACCGAGCGCCACGCCCGCGACGCGGCCGCCGCCGCCCGGAAGGAGAAGGACGCCCTGGCCGCCGGCGCCCCCGTCGCCGCGATGGTCGACTCCTTTCACCTGCCCTCCCCGTACACCGGGCGGGAACACCTGGCGCACTGCGTGCTGCTGGTCGCCCGCGACGACACCACCGTCACCGTCATCGACCCGATGAACCAGCCGGAGCAAACCCGCCACCCCGTAGGCGCTTGGGTCACCCTGAGGTCCGCGGCGTGCGTCGACCGGTACCGCATGTTCACCTGCCCGGGGTCGGCCCGGCGCCGCCCCTCCACCGGCGAGCTGCTGCGGATCCTCCGCACCGACATCACCGAGCACCGCAGCGATGACGCGGGGGAACTCGCCGACTTCATCGCCTGGGCGCACCGCACCACCCCGCTGACCTTCGACGTGGCCGGCGTCGCCGCCGAACGCACCTACCTCGCCGCACTCCTGGGCCAACTGGCCTCCCGACACCCCCACCTGCGCGACGCCGCCGACGCCGCGTCCTCGCTCGGCCGGCGCTGGTACCTGCTGCACTCCCTCGGGCTCGCCCAGCCCGACGCCACCGGAACACAACGCGACCGGCTGCTGGCGCTGCTGCGCCTCACCGCGGACGCCGACACCCGCAGCGCAGCCATGTTGACCGACACCACCCCGAACCCACCGGACGAACCATGAGCGACCTCACCACCACCCGCGACGCGGTCCGCACAGTCCTCGCCGCACACGGCTCACTGCGCACCGACCCGTGGCGCATGGCACCCACCGACGACCTCTACGCCGCCGGGCTGACCTCCATGGCCAGCGTCCACGTGCTGCTGGCCGTGGAAGCCGCCCTGGGCATCGAGTTCCCCGAAAGGGCGCTCGACCGGGCGCTTTTCAGCAGCATCGACTCCCTGGCCACCACCGCCGCCACCTGCCTTCGCGACACCGAACCGCTGCGGATGAGCGCATGACCACCGCCACAGCGGACCCTGCCACCGGCCGGAAACCCATGCCCGGACAGCTGGACACCGCGGCCGCCCGGGTCCTGTCCGCGAACGCGACCGGCGTGGACCGACAAGGCCGGTTCCCCACCGAGAGCATCGACGAGCTTCGCCGGCTGCGGTTGATGGGGGCCGCCGCCCCCGCCGCAGCCGGTGGCCTGGAGCTGAACCCGGCGCAGCTGGCCACGGTCGCCACCAGCATCGCACGACAGTGCGGGGCCACCGCGATGATCTGGGCGATGTCCCAGCTGCAGCTGGCCTGCCTCACCGGTTTCGGTGGACCCACCCACCACGCCTACCTGCACACCGCCTGCCGCGAACAGCATCTCATCGCCTCCGTCACCTCCGAAGTCACCACCGGGGGCCAGCTGCGGCGCAGCGACGCCGCCGCCACCATCGACACCGACACCGACATCGCCGTGACCTTTACCAAGGACGCCACCACCGTCTCCTACGGGGCCCAAGCCGACAGCCTGCTGGTCACCCTGCGCAGCACGGCCACCGCCGACCCCACCGACCAGGTGCTCGTCCTCGCCCGGCAGGACCAGTACACCCTCACCCCCACCGGGACGTGGGACACCCTGGGCATGCGCGGCACGTGCAGCCCACCCTTCCAGCTGACCGGGCGGGTACCCACCGATCAGGTGCTGCCCGCACCGTTCGCCGACATCGCCGCCGCCTGCATGGTCCCGCTGTCCCACCTGCTCTGGGCCGCTGTCTGGCTCGGCATCGCCGAAGACGCCTTCACCCGCGCCAACACCGCAGCCACCGGCCGCGCCCGCCGCGCCGCCGCCCTCACCACCCCGCCGACCGGTGACCCCCGACTGGCGCAGACCCACACCGACCTGCAAACCCTGCGCAGCGTCGTCACCGGATTCGGCGACCGGTACACCCGGGCCGGCCCCGCCACCCGATCCGGCGCAGCCATGGCGGTCGACGCCAACACCGTCAAACTCGCCGCGTCCGACCTGGCACTGCGCGTCGTCCTCGGCGCCCTGGACGTGTGCGGCATCGCCGGATACCGGGAAACCGGGGAGCTGTCGGTCACCCGGCAACTCCGCGACATCTGCTCCGCCCGGCTAATGATCTCCAACCACACCCTGCTCACCGTCAACTCCGAGCTGCTCATGCTCACCAGGAGGCAGTCATGACAACCGTTACCCCGCAGCTGATCCCGCAGGCCGCCGCGGACGACACCGCCGGCGTGTTCGGCTGGTCCGCCGGCTACGAACGCCTCGCCCAGGGCCTGCACAACGCCATCACCGACGTGTCACCCACCCCGGAAACCGCGGTCACCTACCCGCCGGTGATCCCGCGGTCCACCATCGTCCGCGCCGAATACCTCGCCGCGTTCCCGCAACTCGTCGGCAGCGTCAGCACGTGGCGGGGCACCGCGGCCACCATGGGACAGCTGCTCACCGCCGCCGACGCCGGACCCGACTGGGGACCGGAAATGACGCCCAGCGACGTCGTCCTGGCCCCCGCGGTGTGCTACCACCTCTACCCGCAGCACGCCGACACCCGACTGCACCAACCCGTGGTCGCCGACGTCCGCGGGTTCTGCTTCCGCGCCGAGGACACCGCCGAACTGGGTAGGCTGCGCTCCTTCCGCATGCGGGAGCTGGTCGGCATCGGCACCCCCGACTGGGCCGCCGCGCAACACACCACCTGGCTGGCCCTCGTCGCCGAGCTGCTCACCTCCCTGGGGCTGACCCCCAGCGTCGACCCCGCGTCGGACCCGTTCTTCGGGCCCGGCCGCCGACTGCTCGCCGCCGCCCAACGGGACAACGGCTACAAACTGGAATTCCGGGTTCCCCTCGAGCCCGGCGGGCCGCTCACCGCCATCGCCTCGGTCAACCAGCACACCGACCACCTCGGCACCCGGTTCTCGATCACCACCGACGGCGGCACCGCACACAGCCTCTGCGCGGCGTTCGGCATCGACCGGATCGTGCTCGCCCTGATCCACGCCCACGGCGAGGACACCGCCGCCTGGCCGCCCACCGTCCGGCACACCCTGCACCTGGAGAACGACGATGCCCACCGCTGACCAACACCACCTCGTCACCGGCGCAACAGGTTTCGTCGGCGGCGCGCTCGTCCTGGAACTGCTCGAAAGCACCAGCGACCCCATCACCTGCCTGGTCCGGCCCACCACCGGGGTCACCGCCCAGCAGCGCCTGCACCGCTCACTGCGAGCCACCGCGCTCAGCTACGACGCCGAACACTTGCTGGACGCCATCACCACCCGGTGCACCGCCATACCAGGTGACATCACCCGCCCCGACTGCGGCACCAACGTCGACACCCTTCCACGGTTCGACCAGGTCTGGCATAGCGCCGCATCACTGGAATACGAGGACGAACGCGCCCAGCAGATCCACCTGCACAACGTCACCGGCACCCGGCGGGTCCTGGACATCGCGCGGCGCCGAGACACCGCGGTGTTCAACTACGTCAGCACCGCATACGTGTGCGGCAACCGCACCGGACCCATCCCCGTCACCGTCACCGACACCCCGACAACCATGAACAACGAATACGAACGCAGCAAGGCAACCGCAGAACAAGCGGTGCTGCACTCCGGCCTACCCCAGGTCCGGATCCTGCGGCCCAGCATCGTCATCGGACACAGCCGTACCTTCGCCACCGCCAGCTCCACCGGGCTGTACGGGTTCCTACGCCAACTGCGCCTCCTGCGGGTCGAGGTGGCCCGTGTCCTCGGCGACCTGTTCGCGTTCCGGTCGCTGCGCATCCGCGGCGACGCCACCACCCAACTCAACCTCGTCCCCGTCGACGCCGTCGCCCGGGCCGCCGTCGGTATCGCCGTTGCGGGCGGCCACGACCCGATCTACCACCTGACCAACACCGCCATGCCCAGCCTGGGCGACGCCATGGCCATCGGCACCCGGCTGCTCAGCATGCGGCAACCCGTCTTCGTCGACGACGTCCGGGAATTCACCTCCATCGACGAACAAGTCGACCAACGCCTCGGCTTCTACCGCTCATACCTGCGCGGCACCAAACACTTCGACACCGCCAACGTCGAGAAACTCATCGGCGCAGAAACTCTCACGCATCCCATGGACGAGGACACCATCACCCAGTACATGTCCTGGTACCTGCACCGCCGACCCGCCGAGCGTGCAGCATGAACGTCGACGACATCGAAGCCTGGCAAACCGCTTACGACGGCGCCCGGGAACCGCACCGCACACCCGACGGGTGCCGGCTGTACTACGAAACCGCCGGCACCGGCCCCACCATCACCTTCGTCTCCACCATCTACGTGGCCAGCACCGCGTGGCGGAACTTCACCCGCACCCTCGTCCACGATCACCACATCCTGACCTACGACCTGCGCAACCAGGGCGCCTCCTCCGACGCCCCGGCACCGTTCAGCCAGCACGCGCAGGACCTGCTGTCCCTGCTCGACGGGTTGCACATCCAGAGCACCTACCTGGTCGGCACCTCGATCTCCACGATGATCTGCCGGGACTTCGCCCTCGCCCATCCCGACAGGGTCACCGGTCTGATCCTGGTCGGGCCGCCCTTCAGCCCCTGGGGATCCGCCCGCCGACGCCGCATCGCCTCCTCATGGATCACCGCACTCGACACCGCCGGCCCCCGCGGCCTGTTCGACCTGATATACCCGCTCGTGTTCGGCGACCAGGCGCTGGCCCGCGGCGGTACACCCGCCTACCTCGCGCTCCGCGAACGATTCCTCGCGATGAACTCCCACGCCCAGCTCAACGCCAACCTGACCGCAGCGCTGGACGCCGACGACGACCCCGACCTGCTCCGCCGCATCACCGCGCCCACGCTGCTGCTCACCGGCGACGACGACTTCACCACCACCGCAAGCACCCTGCACGCCATCGCGGACCTGATGCCCGACGCCACCGTCGAAATCATCCACCGCTGCGGGCACCTGCCCTACTTCGAGGCCACCGACAGATTCCAGGACGCCATCGCCCGCTTCGTCCGGACCGTCGAAACATCATGCAACGCAACACACCTCGGGCGACCGACATGAACAACACCGTCACCGCCCTCGTGCACATCATGCGCACCGTCGCCGGCCCCGACCTGCCCGGACCCATCGACCCCACCGGGAACGACTCCATCCGCCGACTCGGCCTCACCTCTGTTCGGCTGCTGGAGTTCATGGTCGCCGTCGAGGACACACTCGGCGTGCTTTGGGGCGAGGACACCGAACCCGCCGTCCTCGAATCCTTCCAAGCCATGGCCGACCACCTAACCCCCAGGCTCCCCGCCAGCTCCCGCCGAGCAGCCGCCACTGCACCGCTGGCAGGTGAACCGGCATGACACGGTGCGCGATCCTGACCATCGACTGCGCCGCCACCAACAGCGCCATCAACCGGATCCTGCACCAGCATCCCGGCGAAATCGCCCTCGTGCTGACCAGCGACATCTACCGGCCAGCCCGCGGCGGACCCACCCGGCAGGCTGCGCGCATGCTGAGCCGGGCCGGAGCCGCGTTCGTCGCATACCTCGGCTACACCTTCCACGGCTACCAACTCGCCATGACCACCGACCGGGTCCGCAGAACCCTCTGGGGCACCCCACGGCGGCGACTCAGCGTCGCCGAAACCTGCGATGAACTCAGCATCCAGCACGCCACCACAACCAACATCAACAACTTAGACACCCGAAAGCTGCTCAGCGACGCCGATCTCGACCTGATCATCGTCTTCTGGTTCGACCAAGTACTGCGCCAACCCGTCATCAACATTCCCCGCCGCGGGGTCATCAACATCCACGCAGCAACCCTGCCGCACTGTCGGGGACTGTTCCCCGTCCTGCACACCGCCGCCGAAAACGGACCACCGTTCGGGCTCACCGCCCACCTCATCGACGACGAAACAATCGACGCCGGGCCCGTTCTCGCGCAAACCACAGTACCGGCACCGGATTCGGCCAGCATCCTGCTGCTCGACGCGCTGATCAACGAATACGGCGCCGACCTACTCCACAACATCCTGCTCGACCCGGACTCCGCCCTGCGCGACGCGCTCCCACAACATTCCGATCAGGGCAGCTACCACTCCTACCCCACCCGGGACGACATTACCGCGGTCCGGCGCACCGGGCGGCGACTGGCCACCCTCAGTGATTTCACCGCCGTCGTCCGTGGCCGGTCCCGCCTCCGAGGCGCAACCGAAAGCCCCGCGGCGGCCACGGGCGGATACATGACAGCCTCGCAACCGGCACTGACAAAGCGACCCCCCGGAGCGGCCACCGAGCCAAGCGCGAACGGGAGCCCGAGATGACAGCAACGCCTTCCACCCAAAGGACAATGGCTTTCCGCGCGCGCAACCGACCAGCGGAACACCAAGCCATTCCTACCGACCGCGTCCGAGTCATCGCCGGCGCACTGGCCAACGGAGTCGCCGTGCTCACCGTCGTCACCACCGACGGGTCGCCCCGCGGAACCACAGTCAGCGCGTTCACCCCCGTTTCCTTTGACCCACCACTGATCATGGTCGCCGTGAACCGCGACGGACGCACCCACCAGGTGATCCAGCGCTGCCTCGGGTTCGGGTTGTCCGTGCTGTCCGCCGATCAGCAAACCGTCGCCCGGCATTTCGCCAGTCGCCGGCGACCCGGCGGCTCCGAACAATTCAGCCACATCCCGCACCGACCCGGCCAGGCCAGCGGGGCACCACTGCTGACCGACACCGTCGCCCAATTCGATTGCATCACCAGGCAACTCATCCCCAGCGGCGATCATGTGCTGCTCATCGGGGAAGCTATCACCGCCGACGCCAGCCCAAACGTTCCGCCGCTCCTGCACATCAACCACACCTACCAGCGGGCCGCCGGCTAACCCCAGCCGTCGGCCCGCCCCGCAGCAAGCTGCGCCAGCTCGCGTGCTGCGTCCAGCTCCGCCGTCGACAGCCGCTGCACCTGTTGGGCAGGGTCAGACAACCGGGCCAGATTCTCCAGCGATTCCAGCTGCCCGCCCTCAGACGTCGACCACGCCGGTGCCTGGTTACCAGCTCGATTTGCCGCGTAGTTGTTGTGGCTCCTGGGTCTGAACCAACTCCCGCGGTGCCCGATCGGCCACTGGCATTTGAACCAACGTCTGGTTCAGAAGTGGTGAGGCTGCACCAACGGGAACTCCGCAGCACCACAGACTCGCTGTCGAGGCGGCTGATGATGACCATGCCGGCCTACCTCGCGCAACACGGTGGCCAGCCGGTAGGATGAACCACCCTCCTGACCACCCGTAGCGACCACGCTGCCGCACTGGCACGGCTGAACGTCTTCACTCGCCAGAACCACTTAGCGCCCTTGGCCTTCGACCGGCGCCGTCGTCGCACCCGGACATTAAGGATGCGCTGTCTGTCGGCGACAGACAGCCTTGAGTGCATCGAGCGTCTCGACCAGAACTAACTGATCTCCGCTAATCGTGCGCCACGTCATTTCGCGGAAACGATTTGCGTGGTCCACAGACCATCACACGGCGGCCCATCCAACGAGGACATCTACGCCGTCAGGATCCCGCCACCTCCAGCGGCCCGCCGAGCCCAGCACCGGCCGCATCACGGTGCTGGTCACCTGTTGGGGCCGACCTGGAACCTGTTGTCCCGCGCACCGCCGCGGTTTGGGTGGTGAAAAGGTGTCCGGCCAGACATACCTCAGGGAACTCACGATCACTGCGGCACCGCCGATCGCGGTGGCCCACAGAATCACCCGGCCCGAAATCGATCGGTCAGAAAGCCGACGACCAACGCGGTCGGCAGCACGGACGCAACAATCGTGCTACCCGCGGACAAGATCCCGTACAACCTGCACCCGACCGTTGCGCCCGCGACCAGACACAGTCACACAGGAATACACCCGCGTGCGACCGCATCCACCGTGGTCGACGACCAGGATCACATCGTCTCAAAGACAGGAACGGCGGTCGGTGAACGTTATCGGCGGCCGTTCCTGGCCATAATGCGCCGCTCAACGCCCCGTTTCGGTGCCATCGTGGTCCGGACCAATCGAGCCGCTCCCAAAAGCTCTGTGACCAATCGGTGACCACTCCAAAGATCATTTTGGGGCGGGAGCTGTCCAGCGTCGCCGTCTGGACGAACGGAGCGGCTGGTCGGTCAGTGAGGCGGTACGGGCGCTCAGTTCTCGTCAGCGCCGCCCCGACCTGTTCATATCCGCAGCGCCATCGGTCCCTTGGCGCGCCGATCACTCGTCAGTTCGCCGTGATGTGACCTCGTCACCGGTTCCCCATATCGAACGTGGTCGCAGCAGTCGAAACTGGGCCGAAAGGAGAGCAGCCACGCCCCTGCAGGAAACAGATCACGCGCACAAGTTCGGCCGTGTCGGACACAGTGCCGCTGAGGGCGGTGACCCGGCGCACCGGCGTCACGCTGAACGACGGAAACATCGATGCGACCACCGGCCCGAGTGTTCCCGCAACAGAGATCTCATATTCGATCACTGCCAAACCGCGCCTTCAGATCCCATGGGTGGGCGAACACTAGTCTCGGCTGGATCGCTGAGCTGACGGATCCCCGTAAGCACAACGCCAAGCCCCTGCAGACGATTAATGATCCCGATGAGTTGTGCTTGATCCACAACAGGGCCTCTAAGCACAGTCTCCGGCGGATGCGTCACCACGCGGACACCGGGCATTTCCTCGATCACGCTGGCGGGAAGCGCACCCGCTACCCGAATCTCGAACTCGATGGTCGTCATCGGCCGCTCGCACCGCCCTCCATAACCCCCACCGCCATGACGGTGCCACGGTGCGGGTCCGTTGCGGCTCCCCCGAACCGGATGAGAAAGTCCTCGCCTCCGGGTGGGCCACCCAACGCAACTGGGTCGAACCCACGCGGCGCAGTCGGAGAGGCGCCGGGAGTATCAGACGCGGGGGCCCGGTCAACCTCGTCGACCGACCTTTCACCTGCGGGCGGGAGGTTCGAGGACGTCACACCATCGAGATTGGCGCAAGAATCTCCGACCCGCGGGCCAGCCGTGCGGGGCGGCCCGCGCACTCCTGCCACACCTTTGCCCCCAGCACGCCGAGGCCATCGCCGATGTCACCGTCGATCCCGCACACCAGAGGCTGGAAATCGCCCGGCGCAGGCGCTAACGACAAGGTGTACGGCAGGCACACTGATACGACAGCCATCCGCGGCCACGCACACGTCCCGGACAATACCGCGGTCGCCTGAACCGGTATCCGGTGCCAGGACAACTACGGTGGTCATCCCCGGCGGAGGTGCCGCAGGAGGCTCACCCCTGGCCGTCACGTGCGCAGGCCCGGACCACTGCACCCGAACGGGGCCAGGCCGGCCCCCCGGCCGGCTCACCGCTGACAAACCGTCAGAACCAGGCATACAGTACGCAAAGCTTAAAGCCCTAATAGGGAGTCGTGAGCCCTCTTGGCCATTCCACAGGGCGTCGGGGTGGCTTTGCGCATCTCGCCGCCGTCAGTGCCCCCGGGTTTTGTGGCGAGACAGCGGTTGCTATCGCTACTCGACCGAAGCTTGGAAACACCCGTCACGCTGCTGAGCGCCGGCCCCGGGTATGGCAAGACGCTGGCGCTTGCCGACTGGGTCAACCACACGAGCACGCGAGTCGCCTGGTTGAGCATCGAACCATCGGACGACCGGCTACCCGGATTTTGGTCCGCGCTGCTGTCCTCGCTTCGCCAGTCGGGAGCGGTGGAACGGGCAACCGCTCTGGGCCGGTTAGCCCCGGCCGCCAGCTTCAGTGTCGAGGATGCCGCGGGCGTCGTCGATCAGCTGGCCCGGCTGGACGAGCCGTTGGTCATTGTCCTAGATGACCTGCATCGTCTGCGCGACCGGGACGTTCTGGCGTCGATCGAGTTGCTGGTTCATCGGCTGGCGCCGACTGTCCACGTCGTCATCAGCGCCCGGCACGACCCCGCCCTGCGGCTTCGACGGCTAGCGGTCGAGGGCTGCCTCTGGGAGATCCGTGCCGAGCAGTTGGCCTTCACCGCTGCCGAAGCTGCTCAGTTGCTGGCCGAGGGAAATTTGCATCTGACGTCGGTCACCATCAGCCGGCTGGTCGGACGAACCCAAGGATGGGCCGCAGGACTGCGGCTGGCACTTGCCGGACTGGACCGTGATGACCCCGAACATGCGGTCGACCAGTTCCGCGGTAGTGACCGCCCGGTCGCCGACTACCTGATGGAGGAGGTGCTGGACCAGCTCTCCGGCCCGGACCGCCAGTTCCTGCTCCGGGCCAGCGTCGCCGACCCGGTATCCGCTGACCTTGCACAGGTATTAACCGGTGTCCCCGACGCTCAAGCGCGGTTGGAAGGCGTTGAGGTCGGCAACGGCTTCATCGTCGGTCGCTCGGGCGGCCGTACATGGTTCAGTTGGCACCCACTGTTCCGAGAGATGCTGTCGCACAGGTTGGGTGTGGAGCACCCCCGGGAGGTGCGCGAGCTGTACCGGCGGGCGGCTCATTGGCGTCTCGACCACGGCGATCCCCTTGGCGCGATCCGAGACCTGACCGAAGCTGAAGACTGGGTTGTGATCGGCCGGATACTCACCGAGCGGGTTGCGCCCGACGTTTTGACGGCGACTGCGCCCGCGTTGGTGCAGTCGTTGGCCCCGGTCGCCGCCCGCTGCGATGTCGATCCGACACCGCCCACGCTGCTCGCGTCGGCGCTGTGCCATTTCCACCGGCTCGATTACGAGGCGATGCTCAGCGACGTCGTGGCCGCTGACGCTGCGATGGGCAGCGATACATCAGCGGCCTCACTGGGTGCCGACCTGCTCATCGCCAGCCTGCGGATGGCGTACGCACATGCCCGTGAGCCGAGTTCCCTGGTCAGCTCGGCCAACCAGGTTCTCAAGGTGGTCGATCAGCTTTCCCGACTTCAGGTCCCCGCATTGGAGCGGTACCGAGCAATCGCGATGACCAACATAGGTTTCGGCCTGCTGTGGGATGGTGAACTCCATCCCGCGACAACGGCCCTGAGCGACGGCGAAAGGGCATGTCAGCAATGGGCTTTGGGTCTTTCGGAACTCACCGCCAAAGGCCACCTGGCGTTGATAGCTGCCCTGCGCGGGCAGCTTTCGTTGGCACGGCAGCAGGCCGACCTGGCCCTCGAAACAGCCAACGAGCACGGCTGGACGCGAGAACCGCAGGCCTCCGCGCACATGATTGCTCTCGCGATGATCGCTTTGGACACCGGCCGGCTCGACGAAGCTGACCACCTCATCGCCATCGGCACTCGCGGGACAAACCCGCACGTCGCATCCTGCGTGGCATTCGCCGCATTGGCAGTCGAGGTTGCCCTCGCCCAGCGGGCTCTGTCCCAGGCCGGTCGACGGGCCGCCGCCTTGACCGCCCTGGTACCACGACCCAACGACTTACCACCGATGCTGGCCGGTTGGGTGAGAAACGTCCTGGCCGACCATCTGGTCGCGCGCGGTGAGATCGACACCGCCCGAGCGTTACTCAATCAGGCACCCGTCACGGGATACCCGCAGGCGCGAAGAGCCGTGACGCTGGCCAGATGCCTGCTGCTCCGGGAGGACGCCGCCGCCGCACTCAGGCATGCGACGGCGTCCTTCGGGGAATGCGCCGGCTACCTCACCACAGCCGTCGACGCGCGGATCGTGGCAGCACTGGCAGCGCAACGGCTGCGGCGCGACGCGCGGGCACTGGAACTGCTGGCGGAGGCGATCGACCTGGCCGCCGGACACGGCATCCGCGTACCGTTCATGAACGCCGGCGACCACCTGCACCCGATGCTCCAGCGATATCGAGCCCTGGTTGCCCGACATGCGGCCTTCACCGCCTCCTTGGTCGGGGTCGCGCCCAGCGCACAACTCCCGGTGTACGCACCTCAAGGCGCCGACGATCAGCTAACCGAACGCGAACGCGCGGTCCTGCCATTTCTGGCCACCCACCTGAAATCCATGGAAATTGCCAACGAGCTGTACCTGTCGGTGAACACCATCAAGTCGCACCAGCAATCCATCTACCGAAAATTCGGCGTGACGACCCGCCGCCAGGCGGTCGAACGCGCCCGAGAATTGGGCTTGCTGTGATCCAGGTCGTCCCGCTGGGCGATTGGTCAGCATTCACCCTCTCGCTGTCAGTGGTGAAGGGTCGTCCGGGCGCGATCTTTTTGTCTGAACTCATGGCACATTTTGTGGGCCCGCGTCAGAGCAGGAGCACGGCCATGACCCAGGTCCACGACGAGCGGTCCAGCACGGTCGCGGTCCGTTTCACCATCTTCGCCGGTGTTGCGATGATCATGATCGGTCTCGTCCACGCCCTGCGGGGCGATCGATCGGCACCGCTAAGGGTCGGCGCTGACTGAAGGGATCGGGATAGCGGCCCACGCCACAAACCGGCCCTATCTCGCCGATTGCGGCCGCCGACCCGAGACCCTTCTTCACCCGGCGAGACGACGTCCAACACCACTTTCATGATCAAGGAGTGTTGCGACAGTCCCCAAAACCGGCCTTTGCACCAGCTGGTCAAAATCCGGTTGCCGTTGACACAACAACGAGGCGGTCCGCGCACCGTGGGGCCGCACCAGCCGCGTGAGGCGGTCGACGACCAAAGGCGACGGCGCCCGTCGCGGCCATCAGCGCGGCGCGGGCTTCCAGGCAAACAGCAGCGATGCTGCCGCGACGACGGACTAGGTCATTTCACAATGCGACACCGCATCTGGCGGTGGGCCATATTCTGAGCGGCCGCCGGAGTCATCCGAACCGGGTGGTTGCGAGGTGGTGCCGGCATCGGATCATTGCCAGCAGCCGCGACCTGCAACTGCGCAGGCTGGAGTCAATTCGTTCAGCAGGGCCTCGCCGAGTTGCCAACAAAACGCACCGCTCGATGACTGTCGGTCATTGCAAAGCACCAGAACCGTTGTCGCGGCGGGGTAGGACCTGAGGACGCGAGACAGCTCTCGAAGTAGAGACGGTGGATCGAACCGACCATGACAACCTCCGAGTGGCTGGCGGGTACTCCATGACAACCACCCTGTTCATCGTGTCGGTTGTGGTGGTCACCGCACTGTTCTTCGACTTCACCAACGGCTTCCACGACAGCGCGAACGCGATGGCGACCTCCGTGGCAACCGGCGCGCTGCGCCCGCGTACCGCGGTGCTGATCGCGGCCATCCTCAACGTCGTCGGTGCTTTCCTGTCCACAGAGGTCGCCAAGACGATTTCCGGCGGCATGGTCAACGACTCGTTCGTCACCCCGACGATGATCTTCGCCTGGCTGTTCGGTCTTCCGTCCAGCTCCTCGCACGCCCTGTTCGGTGGTCTGATCGGCGCGGTCCTGATCGGCGCCGGCCTGTCCGGGGTCAACTTCTCGGTGATCGTGTCCAAGATCCTGTTGCCCGCGGTCATGGCACCGCTGGTCGCGGGCCTGGCCGCGGCGACGGCCATCTTCCTGATCACCCGGTTGTTCAAGCGTTCCGATGACGAACCGGCCGCGGGCTGGTACCGGCGGGCGCAGACCATCTCCGGTTCGATGATCGCCCTCGCGCACGGCACCTCCGACGGGCAGAAGACGATGGGCGTCATCACCCTGGTGCTGATCACCGGTGGCTACCAGGCCTCCGGCACCGGCCCGCAGACCTGGGTCATCGCCGCCGCAGGTATCGCCATCGGCGCCGGCACCTACTCCGGTGGCTGGCGCATCATGCGCACCATGGGCAAGGGCCTGGTCGACCTGCACCCCGCCCAGGGCTTCGCCGCCGAGACCACCTCGACCGTGGCGATCCTGGCATCCGCACACATGGGCTTCGGCCTGTCCACCACCCAGGTGTGCTCCGGTTCGGTGATCGGCAGCGGTGCCGGTCGCAACATCAAGAAGGTCCGCTGGGGGACCGCCCGCAGGATGGTCTACGGCTGGCTGCTCACCCTGCCCGCCGCCGCCGTCTTCGGTGGCATCGCGGCGGCCATCGCGCTGCGCGGCACCATCGGCGTGATCATCGTCCTCGGCGCGCTGATCGCCGGCACGACGATCATCGTCCGGATCTCCAAGCGGGACGCCGT
>JAESFR010000128.1_pt1 | contig 62362 bp, 49 predicted proteins | sample 9266191 | NCBI WGS metagenome assembly JAESFR01 (sample SAMN14503063, study PRJNA617104) | algae metagenome | isolation source: Pleurocapsa minor HA4230-MV1 and co-occurring heterotrophs from cement on... | place: USA: Nuuanu Pali Lookout, Hawaii | collected 2009-07-20
GAAGACACCGTTCGACTTGCATGTGTTAGGCATACCGCCAGCGTTCATCCTGAGCCAGGATCAAACTCTCCATGATGAACTAATTTCATCAATCACAAGGTTGATTTTTCGCTCTTATTTAACTTTCACCAGCTCTTTTGTGAAGTTTTGATTAAGTTTACCAAAACTTGCTCTATCCTCTCACTTGGAGTGGTTTATAATTGACTTTTTATCCAAAAAACTTGGGGGCTTTAAAACTGTCAAACTATTGTATTGTCTTGGTTCTCACGCTTTGAGTGACCGAAGCCCCTCTCAACCGCGCATTTACCAATATAAGCAACATTTCTAATAAAGTCAACCCCCTTTTCCAACATTATTTGAGGATTTGAGTCCTTTTGGCTCTTAAAGTGTTTCCAGACTTGACTTTAAGAGATTTGAAAAAAGTTGAAATTGTTATATTAAACATTTTTAAATTGTTCTTTGGCGGAAGTAAATGATTCTTTCATCACAGACTGAATTTTCTTGGGGTCAGGTTTTTTCCCTCCCATTAAATCGCCGAAATAGACACAAGCGCCTTCTCCAAGTGACCAAGTATAAGCTGCTGCCCAAGATGCTGCAATAACGCTACCAAAACCAGGAATGAATTTAACTAATTCCCGCCCGATCGCTTGAGCCAAAAAGCCACCCGCGATCGCACTAGCAATTCCTCCAGCCTGAGAAGGGGATAAAGTCTGGCCATATAATTTGCCCAACAACCCAACTAGGGATATTTGCAAAGCAGTTAATACAGGCATTGTCGCAAAAGGCAAAGGAACAGCAGCTAAAGTAGCAGCCATAGTGGAAAATGCAACTAGATAACGTCTAGCCGTATCACGGTAAAGATTACCCAGTTCATCACTCATGCTGTTGTCTAATAATTGAGCAATCGTTCTCGATTCAGCTTCGGGAAGTAATTCTGCTATAGCTTCTGTGAATGCCTTTAAGCCATAGAAAGTAGGATTAAATTCATCTTCTTCAAGAGTAAAATCAATTAGGACAGAGCGATCGCAAAATTGCTTAAAGTCTTGTTGAATTGCCTGAAATGCTCGTTTAACTGCTTCATAGTTGGGTGGATATTCGGGGTGATCTGCCACGTCAGCAGGATAGATTTCATGTAGACAAGTAACTGTCAGCAAGCAAGGTATGTTGGGATAGTCTTGACGTAATTGTTTAGCTATCTGTTGCAAAGTGTCGGTAGCAAAGTCGTTGATTTTGACAGTGAGGATCAAAATTCGGGCGCGTTGAGTATCTTGCTCAAGTTCGGCTTTGAGTTCTTTAATAATATTTTGAGTATCTTGATTAAGATCTCCCAAGCCTACTGTATCAGTGAAAATTAATAGGGGAAGATCTTCTGAAGGATAAGCGTATCTTTCAGTATTTTGAGTATGAGGACGAAAACCCTGACCAACAATTTCCGCCGCTACTCCTGTTAAACCTCGAACAATTGAACTTTTACCCGCTTGAGGCTTGCCAATTAATAAAGCCTCGGTTGTCGGTAACTTTTCTCTGACAGTAGTTAATATTTCCGCAACTTGCTCATCGCTGACATTAAACCAACTAGTAGCTTTTTTAGCCACACTATCGGTAGGCAGCAATTTTTTTAAACGTCTTGTAGCATCATCTACATTTTTTGATGCTCGATCTTTCCAATCATTCAACCAGGAAAATTTGCTCATCTTTCGCTAAGTTATAGAAATTATGCGCCACAGCAACGATCTATACCTAGACTATCTAAAATTAAATCGCTGACGGCATTAGCAACAGCAAATTCGCTGTAAAAACTTCGACTAAAATCAAAGGCTCGCATTTCAGCAATAATAGCTATTACTAGTGAACCTAAATCGTTTTCTCCTTCCATACGTTGACGAACAAATATTTTGGCTGCTCTTTCGGCTATTTTGCCATTAACTATTTCGGGTAAAAACTCTTCATCTAACCAGATACGTAGAGAATCCCTGAGCCATGCTTCCTCTTTCTCAGGATGTTGTATGTCAGGTAAAGTTATAGGAGCGATTGGACTAGCAGAGTCTGTCATGGTAGTTAGTTTAGTTAAATTGGTATTTAAAAAGTCAATAATCAACTATGAGCTACTAATAGATTAATACAGGTAATTTTTAGTCTAAACATCTTTATTTAGAAATAGATGATTATAAAAGTATGGAAATTGATATTCCTGTAATTGTGGAAGGATACAGTCAGGGTTATTTTTTAATGGCGGGCGATGAGGGTCAGTTGGACTGGTATTCTAGTCGTCAGCGTACCCTTATTCCCTTAGACGATCGCTTTCACTATCCAAAATCTTTACAAAGAGTACTTAATCAAGAACGTTTTACTGTAGCGATTAACCGTGATTTTCCAGCAGTTTGTGAAGGTTGTAGCGATCGCGAGAGTACTTGGATTTCTGATGAGCTAATGGAGATTTATTTAGCTTTACATCAAGCTGGTTGGGCGCATAGTTTTGAGACTTGGCAGGGAGATGAGCTAGCAGGGGGAATATTGGGTATTGCGATCAAAGGCGCATTTATTGGCGAATCAATGTTTTATCGGATTACTGAAGGCTCGAAAGTGGCGATGGTAAAATTAGTTGAACATTTAAGGGCAAGAAAATATGTTGTATTTGATGCTCAATTACAAAACCCTCATTTAGAACGTTTCGGCTCGGTCATTGTTGCTTCAGAAGATTATCAGAAAATGTTGCACCAGGCTTTGATACGAGATTGCATTTTCCCCTAAGCTCATTAATTCTTTGCTCTACTTTTTATCTGCTATGGATATGTTGCCAAATACTAAAAAACGACCATGACATATGTGTCCATGAATCGCATCTTTCATTTAAATTCTTTGAAAATTTATTTAGTTTATTATTTAGTTTTTTTTAATTCTCTAAATTGGGTTGGAGAGGAGTAAATGTAGGCTAGGCTTTGATAGACCTCCTTTTTAGGACTTTAAAGACGTAAGTGTGAAACTAAACTAGCCTTCAAAATACTCCTATCCATTGTCTTTTCGCAAACTTAACGAGACTTCCCAATAAACTTATCCGTAGCTTCAAATTCGAGAGCAAAATGTTCAAGTAGTTTTAAATAGTTATAGTGTGAAGTTTATCGACCGCACAACAGCTTTTTTCAATATTCAGATTTTGGTAATTAGCCATATCTGGTAAAGATTGCGACTTGTACTAATGCTATTTACCTAGCAAATAAAGGATAATAGTTAGATAAGTCGACCTATTTATTCCCTTCAATCTGATGATACGCTATTGTGTAGATTCATAACGGGAGGTACTTGCTAGAATCTATCTTGGAAAGAAGCTTGGTGTACTTCTTTGTACCTGCTGTTAACCTAACACTCTTGACTTTACAAAACAAGATATGTTTAGCAACATTTACAGTATTTAATAAGCTGCAATATTGTCTTGATTTAACTAAATTTTTTCTGTTTTAAATTAATCATATGTCATCTACTGTTGTAATCAATTCCACTTTCAATCAGATTAAACCACTGTTAATTTTGCTAGACGGGCATTCTTTAGCATTTCGTGCGTACTATGCTTTTAATAATTTGAGAAACGAGCCTTTGGTCACTTCCCAAGGTGTTCCTACTAGTATTTGTTTTGGTTTTATCAACTCTTTATTGCAGGTATTAGAAATAGAATCGCCTCAGTCTATGGCGATCGCCTTTGATTTAAGTGAAGCAACTTTCCGTCATCAAGCTGATGTGAACTATAAAAGCGATCGCCTTGAAACTCCCGCAGACTTTATTCTCGATCTGCAAAATCTGCAAAAGCTACTTCAAGGCTTTAACTTGCCGATGATTACTAAGGCGGGATACGAAGCCGATGATATTTTAGGCACGCTCGCCACCAAAGCCAGTCAGGCGGGGTATAGAGTTAAGATTGTGACGGGCGATCGCGATTTATTTCAGATGGTAGATGATGACAAAGAAATTAGTGTTCTCTATCTCCACAATCAAGCTTTTCGGAAATCAGCCAGCAGCTACACTGAATTTGATCGTGCCGGGGTAATTGACAAGATGGGGGTTACTCCCGAACAGATTGTAGATTATAAAGCCCTCTGTGGTGATAAATCTGACTGTATCCCAGGTATAGCAGGAATTGGCCCTAAAACGGCAGTGAAGTTTTTACAGGAATATCAAACCTTATCTGGAGTATATGACAATCTAGACAAGATTAAAGGAGCAAACCAGAAAAAACTAGCTGAGGGGAGAGAAGATGCTTTTCATTCTCAGTTTCTCGCCCAAATCGAGATTAATGCCCCAATTGAAATTGAATTAAAAGACTGCGATTTGGTTGGCTTTGAGCCAGATAAGGTATTACCTCTTCTGGAAGAATTAGAACTAAAAAAAGTTATTAAAAATCTAAACAAGCTCCAGATCAAACTTGGTGGATTAGGGGAAATTAAACAAATCGATCTTATACCCTCTGCTGCTAAAAATGATAGCAGTGGTCAATTATCTCTGTTCGATCGGATTGAGCCAGAAGCGCCACCAGAATTATTTAAGCCTGAGTTAAACACCCAGATTATTGATACCGAAGAGAAGCTAGAGCAGCTAGTTCAAACCTTAAAGCAGCATAGCGATCCCCAAAAGCCTGTCGCTTGGGATACAGAGACTACTTCTTTAGAAACTCATTTAGCCAAATTAGTGGGGATTGGCTGTTGCTGGGGCGATCGCGATACAGATATTGCCTATATTCCTCTGGCTCATATAGCAGGAACACAACTAGAGGCAAAGTTTGTTTTAGAGACTTTAAAGCCTATTCTAGAGAGCGATCGCTATCCCAAGGCTTTCCAAAATGCGAAGTTTGATCGTCTGGTACTAGATCATCAGGGAATTAAACTGGCAGGAGTGGTATTTGATACGATGCTAGCCAGCTATGTCTTAAATCCTGAAACAACTCATAATCTGGGAGATTTATCAGAGCGCTATGGGTTAGAAATTACGGCGAAAAGCTACAAAGATTTAGGTATACCCAAAGGTAAAACCATCGCTGATTTAGATATTGCGGTAGTTGCTGATTACTGTGGTTTAGATGCCTATGCAACCTACTATCTTGTAGGTAAACTTAAAGCTAAATTAAGCGAATTTCCCGAATTAGCCAAGCTGTTATTGGATGTAGAACTACCTTTAGAACCTGTGTTGGCGACAATGGAAAATACAGGTATTAGATTAGATATTAAATATCTCCAGCAGTTTGCGCGACAACTAAATCAAGACTTACAAAAGCTCGAACAAGATACTTATCAAGCAGCAGGAGAGGAATTTAACTTAAGTTCTCCTAAACAACTGAGTGTAATTCTGTTTGAAAAACTAGGACTCGATCTGAAAAAATCGCGCAAAACCAAAACAGGTTATTCTACCAATCAACAGGTATTAGAAAAGCTGCGGGGAGATCATCCCGTCATTGACAACATGCTAGAACATCGAACTTTAGCTAAACTTAAATCCACCTACGTTGACGCTTTACCTGCTCTGGTAAGAAAGTCTACAGGAAGGTTGCATACAGATTTCAATCAATCAGTGGTAGCTACAGGTAGATTATCCTCTTCTAACCCAAATTTGCAAAACATTCCCATCCGTACTGAGTTTTCTCGCCAGATTCGTCAGGCGTTTATTCCTCAAGAGGGTTGGTTGCTAGTGGCGGCTGACTATTCCCAAATTGAATTAAGAATTTTGGCTCATCTAAGTCAAGAGCCTGTGTTAGTAGATGCCTACCGTAATGGTAAAGATGTTCATCGCGTAACGGCACAACTGCTGTTTGATAAATTAGAAATTACTTCAGAAGAAAGACGCTTAGGCAAAATTATTAACTTTGGCGTAATTTATGGCATGGGAGCGCAAAGATTTGCGCGTGAATCTGGTTTTAACACGGATGTTGGCAAGCAGTTTATTGAAAAATACCGCGAGCAGTATGCTCAGGTGTTTGGATATCTAGAAAGCGTCAAAAAACAGGCGATCGCTTTAGGTTATGTCAATACAATTTTAGGTAGAAGGCGTTACGTGAATTTAGTTAGCGACAGTCTTAAATCATTGCGAGGAACTAATTCAGCAGCAATTAATTTGGATCATCTCGATTACAGTTATACCGATGCTCAAACCCTTAGAGCAGCAGCTAATTCACCAATTCAGGGTTCTAGTGCAGACATTATTAAGCTAGCTATGATTAAGCTACAGGATATTTTAAAAGATTATCAAGCTAGATTATTGCTACAGGTTCATGACGAATTGGTACTAGAAGTTCCTCCTGAAGAATGGCAGGAATTACAGCCGATTATTAAAGCGACGATGGAAAATGCTGTCAAGTTGAGCATTCCTTTAGCCGTGGATATTAATGCTGGTAAAAATTGGATGGAAGCAAAATAGAAGAGCTATAAGCTATAAGTGAAGGCTAGTAAAACTCGCGCAAAGGCGCAAAGGCGCAAAGATTTTAGAGAACCTATTTAAGATCTCGATCTCTAAGAAGCTACTGCTAGTCTCCTAATCATTAGCCTAACGAAACATAAGATTGAGCTTGGTTGTTGCATTCGAGCTTATTTCTCTCAAAGTTGTCTATTGGTTGAACAAGCGATCGCCAAAGCTCTGATATTTTTTTGGCTTAGAAGCACCAGGATTTATTTTGTAATTAGCTGCTGAAAATACTCGACTTTATAATTTAAAGTCTTAGCTAATTCTAAAGCCTGCTGAAAATACTGCTTCGCCTCCTTTTTTTGCTCTAGCTTCAAATATATTTTGCCTAGGGTATCGTAGGTATTAATTAAGCCATAGTGGTTATAAGACTGGCGTTGTACCTTCTCTAGCTGAGTAAAAGTGGCGATCGCCTTTTGTTCTTGTCCTTGTTTGAGATATAGTTTTCCCAGGCTCTCTAAGGCATCATTGGCGATCGCTAATTGTTGTGTTGCGGATGCTAAGGTAAACCCTCGCTCATAGGCTTCTCTAGCCTTTGTAGTTTGGTTAAGAGCTTCATAGTCGTGGGCGATCGCCAATTCTAATCCTGCTACTTGGTCTAGTTTGTTATTCTTGGTATAGTTTTTGATTAAACGTTTTCTCTCGGCTATGGCTGGTTTAGTTTGACCAGTGCGATCGTAGAGATCGATTAAAGTAGTGAGATAAAAATTAACTTGCTCTGAATTAGATTTTGATTCAGCCAAAGTTAATAATTCTTGATAGGTTTTGACAGCTGAAGAATAGTCAAAATTGGCTACATAGAGTTCAGCTAAAATTTGGAGATTTTCCGTAACCGCAGCTAAATTCTGTTGCTGCTTACTGTTGTTTAAGATTTGTTGCTCAATGGCGATCGCCTGCTCCAGATATCTAACCTGTTGATAGGCTGTGGCAAGGCTTTCTAGTAATTGAGGAGATAAATTGGCAATAGTTATTCCTTTTTCAATCGTAATTAAACGATTAGCAATATTGCGTAGATCTACAGCTCGATTTTCTTGCCAAGCGATCGCGCCAACTTTACCTAAAGCCTCAATTTCCACCTCGGTATTAATAGCACGAGCAAGTTTTAACTGACGATACCATAGTTCAAATGCTCTATTCGTATTACCTTGTTGCAACTCCTGCGATGCCGTTTGCTGGAGTTGGTTAATTTTCTGCTCAAGGCGATAAATTTCAAAAGCAGATAACTTCCGTCTACCATAACCAGGTGGAATTACAGGATCGCGGCGATCTACTCCTGTTTGTAAAGGATTAGCTATTTGGCTTTGAGCTAATAATTGATGGTGAACACAAAAAAGATTAATACCTCCCGCTAATAAAACGCTCAATACAATCTTCCAACTATTCACTCCTTACTCCTCATTTCCCGCAAATGGATATACTCCAGTAATAACCTCATTTGCTTTTAATTGACCAACTCTCGCTCCTGGATCATTTTTGTCTGCTTTGACGAGGCTTTCGACAGGTAAGACTAGCCTGCGATCGATACTCGTAGTGAGAACAATATTTTCTCTACCAGTAGTCGCGATAATTCCCACCAAGGTATCTTCTTTGGTCGTAAATTGAATTGCTTGAGTTCCAATATCCCCTCGATTACCCAATCTTAGGGAGTTAACGGGAATCTGTTTACCAAATCCTAACTGAGAAATGACAGCCAGAGAATCCTCGGATTGTACATTACAACAACCCGCCAGATTTTCTTTGACTCGTAAACGCATAACCCTACTTCCCTGAGCATTTCTACCCATCAAAGGAATTTGCAGATCGTCAATCGGCAAACGTAAAATACGTCCTCCAGTAGTGGCGATCGCCATTTCTGTTTTAGTAGTAAAACCAAAATATTTAAGAGTATCTTTTTCTTTAAGCTTAATCAGAACTAATCCCCGATTGCCTAAAGCATCTAACTCTTGAGCAGCTAAACGTTTAATAATGCCCTTTTCCGTCAGCATCATCAAGTCTAAATCCTGATAATTTTCAGGGAGAAAGAAATGTGCCACCGTAGTCTTGGCATCTCTTTGTGCTGCGGATGATAGTAATTCTACAGCAGGTAATTCAGTAGTTTCCAAGCTGGAAGGGACTTCTTTAAGGGTTACGGGATAAGCTTTACCACTGTCAGTAACCACAATTAACTGATCGCGATCGCCAATCGGCTCTTGATGGAGGAGAAAATCTTGACCTTTTTGGGGAATAGTCTGATTAGCTTCTGACTCTGTAGATGGGTTTGACCAATAAATACAGCCAGAACTGGTCACCTTTAATTTAGCTTGAACAGAGCGTTCAAAACTAAGAGTCGGCGACACTGTTAAAGCGGGATTTGGGTCAACAGTTTGCTTCGCTGACTGAGCTGGAGATTTTTTCTGAGTAGGCGTACTAGGAAGATCTTCGCTAACTGCTACGTTAATAATGCGCGTGCGACGTCGATCGTTAAACTTGCGTTTGAGAGCGCGTAATTCTTTTTTAAGAGATTTCAACAGTTCATGGCGATCGCCTAAAATACTATTTAACTCGCTAATCCGTTCTTGAAGATCTGCTGATTCTGTTTCCAGCTTCTGTCTCTCTAAGCCTGTTAAACGGCGCATCGGCATTGCCAAAATTGAATCTCCCTGAGTAGGGGACAAGTCCAGCTCATCCTGGAGCCGTAATTTGGCAGTAGTACCGTCAGGAGCGTGGCGGAGGATTTCGATTACTGCATCAATCTGGTTTAAAGCCAGTAATAATCCTTCTACGAGATGCAGCCTTTGATTAGCCTGCTCTAATTCATGACTATATTGTCTTCTAAGAGTTGCTTCGCGGAATTTAAGGAATTCTTCCAGGATACCGCGTAAGGGTAGCTGAACTGGCTTATTATCCACCAATGCCAGCATAATTGTCCCAAAATTACTTTGTAATGCTGTCTGGCGATAAAGCTCATGCAATACTTTCTTAGCCGTAATGTCTTTTTTGAGTTCAATCACGACTCGCATCCCACTGCGATCGCTTTCATCTCGAATATCGGAAATTCCTTCAATTCTGCCTTGGTTAACTAAAGCTGCTACCTTTTCAATCCACCCCGCCTTATTTACTTGATAGGGTAGCTCGGTAATCACCAGCGCTTTTTTTTCTTTCCGACGTTTTTTCCCTGTGGCAATCTGTTCAATTTGAGTAATACCCCGCATCTTAATGATGCCTTTTCCCGTGCGATAGGCATCCTGGATTCCCTGAACCTCAACAATTTCACCACCTGTCGGAAAATCGGGCCCAGGTATCAGTTCCCAGAGTTTTTCGTCGGTTACGGTAGGGCGATCTATCAGGGTAATTAGACCATCCACCACTTCACCTAAGTTGTGTGGCGGAATATTAGTTGCCATGCCGACGGCAATTCCCGAACAGCCATTAAGCAGCAGAATCGGCAGCTGAACGGGTAAAACAACAGGTTCGGTTTGAGAACTATCAAAATTATCGCTAAAGTTAACCGTAGATTCCCCAATCTCCGTTAACATTGCCTCATAAGCGACAGGCGCTAATCTAGTCTCGGTATAACGCATTGCTGCGGGGGGATCGTTATCTACCGAGCCAAAGTTACCATGACCATCTAAAAGCGGATACCGAGTTGAAAAGCTCTGTACCAAACGAACTAAAGCATCATACACCGACTGATCGCCGTGAGGATGATATTTACCTAAAACATCTCCCACAACACGAGCGCACTTACGATAAGGACGATCTGGAGTCAGTCCTAATTCATACATGGCATAGAGAATACGTCGATGTACAGGCTTTAATCCATCTCGTACATCGGGCAAGGCTCGCCCCACAATGACGCTCATGGCATATTCCAGATATGACCTCTCCATTTCCTGATGTAGAGGGGTAGGGATAATCTGACCATTTCCTAACAAATTAAGCTGCTGTGCCATTCAAAATTCTCCAAAATTTACGGAAGAAGATGCCTGAAAATTAAGTCTAAAAGAAAACAGAATCATAAAGATTTAAAAATATAACGTGGTTAGGCTTTGATTGTGTACGGTTAAACTTTGCGATCTCGTCTTTTTAAGCCACAATAAACAAAAGCTGATCTAATTTTTAGCAGTTTTGATCCTCATCGTTTTTAAGCTTAAGTTTCCCTAATTCAACCAGACTTTCTGAGTAACATCCATGACAACGGTTTTGATTGTAGAAGATGATCCCATCAATTTGCGCGTTTTCTCCAAAATACTCGTAAAAAGAGGCGGTTTGCAAGTCAAAGGGACAGAAGTTGTCGAAGAAGTCTTACAATTTGCCCAATCTGGAGAAATAGATGCAATTTTAATGGATGTTGCTCTAGCGAATAGTTCTTATCAGGGTAAACCAGTAGATGGCATCAAAATCACTCAAATGCTTAAGGCAAACGACAAAACTGCCAATTTACCCATAATTTTAGTGACGGCTCACGCCATGGAAGGCGATCGCGAAAACTTTCTCAAACAAAGTGGTGCAGACGGCTATATTTCTAAACCAGTAGTCGATCATGAAGCATTTATTCATCAAATCGTTTCTTTAATCAATAAAACATAATCTAAAATTTTGCAATCAAGCTTAATCGATCTTCTTTTTCTCTGGACTCTATCTTAGTACAATAGTTCTTTTACTTTGTTTTTGGCAACTCTGATTGCGATCGGTTCGTAAGTAGGAAATAGGAAGTAGGAAGTAGGAAGTAGTATTTCAAATTATTGTCCTTTAACCTTTAACCTTTACCCTTTTCCCTGATCCCACAAGTCAGTTACCGGTTAGGTGCAAGATCTGAGAATACCCGACAAACGCCTTTTGCTGTCTTATCCCAACTAAAAAGCTTGGCTCTGGCTAATCCCTGGTGGATCAGATTAGTTTTTAATTCCGTATTAGTTAATATTTGATACATTCCCTGAGCAATACTCTCCACATTCTCAGGAGCGACATACAATACGCTATCTCCCGCGATTTCAGGAATAGATGTCACTTTAGAGGTAATCACAGGACAACCACAAGCCATTGCCTCTAATACAGGTAGTCCAAACCCTTCATACAGTGAGGCAAAAACTAATGCTTGAGCCATTGAATATAGGCTAGGAAGAACAGCGGTTGGGACATAATCGAGGAAGATAATCCGCTCTTTAGCAGCAAGTTTAGCGGTTTGACGCTCAATTTCGGGATAGAAAAAATTGTCTTTTTTTCCTGTAATCACAAACTGATAATCTTTGAAGGGTAAACTGTCAAAAGCTTCCAAACAGCGACTCAAATTTTTATAAAAGCGCATATCCCCCACATAAAGCAGGTATTTATTCAAGTTGTATTTCTGGAGAATTGCGCGATCGGGTTGAGGATAAAATAAATCCTGAGCATAGCCATTGTAAACTACGTTAATCGAGTCAGGATTCAGCCGATAGTTTTTGACCAGATCTTGCTTAGTATATTCAGAAACACAGATAATGCCTTGAGACTGTTTTAGGAGAAAAGGTAGAGCGTAAAGATAATAATACTTCCACTTAGGACTTAGTTCGGGATACTGGAGGGGGATTAAATCATGAACAGTAACTATTTGCGGAATACGAGGAAAAAAAATCCCTTCAGCTACGGGAGAAAAAAATAAGTCGGCTTGCTGACGTTTAAGCTGTTGATTTAATCTGGTTTGATACCAGAAAATCCGCTTAATGTGTCCTGACAAACCGCGATCGGGGGATAATGAGGGATCTACAGCAATAGTCTGCTGTGGATATTGAGATTTAAAGTAATCTGCTTGAGAATACAGCTGAAAATCAAACTGGCGCTTGTCGAGTGAATCTTTTAGGCAATCACCATTCATTAATTTAGCAATTAAGTTTTGATTAACTACCCCCAAACCACTACCTTGTTCTTGAATATAAGTGCCGTTGATAGCTATTTTGGGCATTTACTGATTACTAATTACTGATTACTGATTACTGATTACTGATTATTAATTACTTTTCGTCTCAGCGTTGCTGGATCGATGTATAATTCTGCTTTTTTCTCTATGCAAGCAAATCAACTAAAAAGCTAAAGGCTAATAGCTAAGAGCTAAAAGCTATATGCGTAGCGGTATCCTTTAGGACGTACAGATTACTTTTCGGTTTCATACTTCAAATCAGCAATGCCTTCGTCTCTTTTCATAATTGCATATTCTTTAAATCGTTCCAGATCGGCCATCACTGTAGACTCCACTACATCGCCGATTAAACTATCCATCAGCTTGCCAATAATCCCAGGAACAGCATAGGCAAAAGACATTTTAACAATACAACTATCTTTGCGATCGTAAAAGCGAATTGCACCTTTGTTAGGTAGACCATCTACAGATTGCCATTCGATTATTTGCTCAGGAACAATCTGAACAATACGAGACAGCCAAGAAAAGTTAAAACCTCCACTAGCTAGTTTCCAGCGCGATAGTTCGGGGTTTTCTTCTAAGATTTTGACCGACTCGATCCATTTCATCCAGATTGTCATCTGTTCGAGATCTGACCATAAACTCCAGGCTAATTGTATAGTTACGGGGACTTCAATTTGGACGGTATGTTCAAGCCAATCAGTCATCGCACTTCTCCTTTAAAGATTGTCGGGTGGGCTAGACCCTGTTTTTAATTACCTAATGTTCTCACAACTCACAACAACTATACCCACCCGATCTAAAAATGCGATCGCACTATACAGCCACCGCTTTTAACTGTTCAGCATGGGCTAATATTGCTTTGGCAGCCTGTTTTCCCGACATAGTAGCACCTTCCATACTGTCGATATAATCTTGCTGAGTATAGCTCCCAGCCAAGAAGAAATTATCTATAGGAGTTTGCTGAGGCGGACGATAGGGATCCATTCCTGGCGCTTCTCGATAGAGAGATTCTGCTAGCTTAACTACGCTGTACCAAGTCATGTTTAATTCTCTAGCAGAAGGAAATAGCTTGTGTACCTGCGCCAGTATTTGATGAGCAATATCTTCGTTCTTTTCCTTAATAAAAGGATCTCCTGGGGTTAAGACTAACTGGAGTAGTGAACCTTCCCCTGGTTTATAGTAATCTGCTGGACTGGTTAAAGCTAAATCGGCAAAACAGGAAAAGTCCGCATCAGGAGTATAGAGTAGATTATCGATTCCTACTGCCTGTTGTAATTGCTGGCGATTTTGCGCATCATTTAATTCTGTTACCCAACCATCGAAGCGCAACTGCACTGTGGCAACGGGAACGGCATCCAGCTTGTAGATGTTATCGAATTCTGGCCATTTACGCCAAGCTTGAGGAAGGACTTTTTTAATGCCAGGAACGTCACAGGCACAGACATAAGCATCTGCTCGGATAGTTTCGGTGGTTTCGCCATTGCTCACGACAATTCCTGTAACTTTCGTGATCTCGCCCGAATCTTCAAACAAGATTTCTTTAACTCGATGACGAGTATGAATTTTTGTACCTCGCGTTTCTAGATAATCGACAATTGGCTTGTGAAGATACTCACTAGGAGAGCCTTCTAACATTCTTAAAACAGAGGCTTCAGTTTTGGTAGCGAAAAACTGAAAAATGGTTAACATACAGCGAGCAGAGATATTCTCTGTATCAATAAAGCCCAAAGCATAGGCAATCGGATCCCACATCTTTCTCAAGCTGCCGTTATTACCCCCATGACTGCGAAACCAGTCAGCAAAGCTAATCGAATCGAGATTGCGAATTGTTTTCATTGCCCCTTCTGGGTCAATTAAAGCTCTGACAATGGGACTTGTACCTAAAGCTAGAGAGTTAGCTGCCTTATCAACTGTGGAGAGTTGCGAGGTAGTGAAAAAAGCCTTGAGACCGTTAAAAGGCGCTCCAGTCAGAAAGCGAAAATCTAGTTCGCCAATTTTCCCTCCTTCATTCACAAAAGTATGAGTGTGCTGCTTGAGACGTAGATTATCGATCGCACCGACCTTGGCCATTAAACCAAATAAATTATAATAGCAGCCAAAAAAGACGTGCAGCCCCATTTCTAAATGATTGCCGTCTTTGTCGATCCAGCTACCGACTTTCCCGCCCACAAACGGACGAGCTTCAAATATTTCTACTTCAGCACCCGCATCAACTAAATCAATAGCTGTTGCCATGCCTGCTAATCCTGCACCAACAATTGCTACGCGCATTAAATTTCCGATTTCTGAACAGCGGTTACTTTACATATTGTAATATAAATCGCTGCCCTGATTATTTCTCTTCACCAAATGTTTTAAGCTTGGCGAAAAAAGAAGACATGTCGGGCAAAGGAATAAATTGATGAATGATCTTACTTTTTGCCGTAAAATCTGACCAAAGAGGATTGGAAGATAATCCCCAATTATAAATTAGGCACACATTCCCAGCTGAGGCTGAACTCTTCAATATTGGTGCTAAATTTAGATTATCTCTTGGTTTGGTGTCCCTCAGTGTTGGATTCTCTAATACTTGTGCTGAGGCTGACATTTCAGATTTAGGCTGATATAAACTAATAGTGTCAGGTTCAAAGGTACTTGCATCTGAGTCTGACAGCTGGCAAAGATGTTTGGGCAATCTACGACAAATCAATCGTTCAAATTCATAAGTAAAATGAGGATTGGGAGTGCCGATACGCAACCAAACATTTAAGATTTGCTCAATCGAAATTGCTTTATAGCGTCCTAAGTAGAGTGCTTCGATAGTTGCCAGTCTAATCCAGTTAGCATGATACATCTCTAGCCAATACTCTAGGAGTTTTTCGGCCTGCTCGCGCCCTAAATCAAAAGCATAACTATCAATCAAAGAGCGAGCTTGTGCCAAGGATAAATCTTGAGTTAGTTCAGTCATTGATCTTTGTTAATTAAAGTTGCTTAAAAATACAGATTTTTTGATTCGAGAAACTTAAAGTCAAGTCAGAAGTAAAACTTCGATCTATTCTAGCGACTAAATTAAAATCTATCTAGATTAAATGCGATCGCACTTAATTTAATGAACAACTAGAATGCTTATTTAAGTTAAACGATTTATTTCAGCTTTATTTTGCCCCAAAATTATAATTAAATTAGCATAGCCCTCAAATAAAATCGGCAGGAGCAGGTTTGGGTTTAGCAATTGTCAGAGCGATCGCCGAAGCCCATAAAAGTTCGATTCGTCTTGATTCCCATTTGAGTATGGGATGCTCCCGTTTCCGGTTGTCTTACCTTTAGCAGCACAGAAGGTAATAGGGGAGAGATAGATAACAATCAACAATTAACAATTAACAATTAACAGAACCATGAAAAACTTCTCATGGTTTTTTAACAACACATTCATCAAGATTAATTTAAATAAAGTTTAAGCCAAGGTTAATAATTCAGATTCTTGAGAGGACTTTGAACTAGAAGCGGTTGAGAAAAGCGATTGGCTACGCAATGGTGTGGTGTAGCTGCCTTATGCATAGGCGATCATGCCTACCACCAGATGACTTAAATACTGAGGAAATGACCCCAAAAACTATATATCTAAGCAAATGTTTATTCAATCAATCAGCCTATTTCTGGCAGCGAAAAACTTTTTTAGTGCCTGTCTTAATTGCCATAGCGGGGATTATTGTCAGCTTGCCTGATAGTTTACCAATTCAGGGACGTTTAGCCTTATTTATTTTTTTAGTGGCGACCATTTTTTGGTCAATTACCAGCATCAATGCAGCTTACGTTGCTGTGGGTTCAGCAATCATGCTGGTCTTAACAGGGGCAATATCCCAGGAACAGTTTTTTGCTTCCATGGGTTCAGATGTAGTTTGGTTAATGATTGGGGCGTTTATTTTGGGCTATGCGGTTAAAGAGACTGGTTTAGCAGCCAGGTTAACCCACATGGTAGTAGCCAAAGCTAATAATGTTGCTAATCTTTTTTGGTTATTAACAACAGTCCTGATTCCTCTTTCTTTCCTAATTCCCTCAACTTCTGGTCGGGCGGCTGTAACCTATCCTGTCTTTCGTAGTATTACGGGGGCGATCGCCGACAAGCAAATTAGACGCACTCTCTGTTTATTGATGCCTACCATTATTTTGGTTTCTACCATTGTTTCTTTAACAGGTGCAGGTTCTCATTTAGTTGCTAACGATCTTTTAGAACAGATTGCCCAACAGGAAATTTCTTTTGGTCAGTGGGTGCTTTATGGTTTGCCTTTTGGGGTAGTTGCTAGTTATATCTCTTGCTGGGTTATTTCGCGGATGTTTTTGAATCAAAAACAGTTACAGCAGCCATTGAGCCTACCACAATTACCAGCGCAATCTTTGTCGCTCAAAGAACGCCAAACCCTTGGCATTTCGTTACTGATGCTGATTTTTTGGTTAACAGAAGCTTGGCATGGACTAGAAATTGCCACCGTCACCATGATGGGAGCAGTATTACTGACAATGCCTAAATTTGGGGTAATTCAATGGAAGAACAGTGTTAAAGCTGTTGCTTGGAATTTGATTATGTTCGTCGCAGCTACTTTAGTTTTGGGACGTTCTCTAATTCAGTCTGGTGCATCTAAGTGGATTTTCGATCACATTTTTCACTGGAGTGACGTTCGTAGTACCCAATCTAGTTTGATTATTTTTGTCTTGCTGGCAATTATTTCTCTCACCTCTCATATTTATATGACTTCTCACACAGCTAGGGCAGCAGCTTTAGTGCCTCCTTTGCTTTATCTTGCTAGCAGTTTAAACCTTAATCCAGTAGCAGTGATGTTTCTCAGTACTTTAGGGATGGATTATTGTTTAACTTTTCCTGTCAGTTCTAAAGCTTTGCTGGTTTATCAAGAGTTAGATGAAGGCGGTTTTAAACCCAAAGATTTGCTTCGTCTCAGTTCGGTGCTGATTGTAATTCATCTCGTCCTAATGGTCTTGTTTTATTACACCTGGTGGCGATGGGTGGGGTTGTCGCTTTGAAAAGTCAAAAGTCAAAAGTTAAAAGTTAAAAGTTAAAAGTTAAAAGTTAAAAGTTAAAAGTTAAAAGTTAAAAGTTAAAAGTTAAAAGTTAAAAGTTAAAAGTTAAAAGTTAAAAGTTAAAAGTTAAAAGTTAATAAAAATGACACTTAATATTTTAATTGCTCCCTCTGGATTTAAAGAAAGTATCGATGCCGAACAAGTTGCCGATTGTATTGCCAAAGGCATTGTCAGAGCTTTACCTGATGTCCGAATCCTCAAAGTACCTTTGGTAGATGGTGGAGAAGGCTTTACCAAAACCTTAGTTGCAGCTACGGGAGGGACGATACATCATCTGGAAGTAACTGGCCCTGTTGGCGAAAAAGTCACCGCTCATTTTGGCTTTCTGGGCAAAACTAAAGTTAAAACTGCGGTTTTAGAAATGGCAGCAGCAGCAGGCTTACGTCTTGTGCCTTCAGATTTGCGCAATCCTTTAATAACGACTACTTACGGTGTTGGCGAATTAATTAAAGCTGCTTTAGATGCTGGTGCGGAGAGAATTTTAGTTGGTTGTGGCGACTCTGGTACTAATGATGGTGGTGCAGGAATGGCACAAGCCTTGGGAGTAAAATTATTAGATGAACATGGCAAAGAATTAGGTTTAGGTTGCAGTGAATTAATTAAACTCAGACAAATTGACATTGACCAAAGAGATCCACGTCTCGATCGAGTACAAATTGATGTCGCTTGCAATTGGCATAATGTCTTGTGCGGATTTCAGGGAGTAGCAAGAGTCTTTGGCCCACAAAAAGGTGCATCTCCCGCAATTGTCGAACAGATGGAGTTAGCATTGGAACATTACGCTAGCGCGATCGCAACTCATTTAAATATCGATGTCAGAGAAATGTCTGGGAGTGGTGCATCTGGTGCTTTAGGAACTGGTTTACATGCTCTCATTGGAGCTAGATTATACCCCCGTTACGAAATTGTCATGCAATATTTAGAGTTGGATAAATTAATCCCAGAAGTCGATTTAGTGATTACTGCTGAAGGGTGTATCGATTATCAAACACCACGGGGTAAAATTCCTGCCGAAGTTGCCAAGCGAGCTAAACTTTATGGACTGCCTGTAATTGCTTTAGTAGGGACAATTGGCGAAGGTGCAGATCTGAATTTACACCACGGCATCGATCACTATACAAGTATTTTGAGCCATCCTTGTCAACTTAATGAAGCGATCGCTCAGACGGCAACTCTCCTAACCAATACTGCCGAACAAATTGCCCGTTTGCTTTTGGTAGGAAAACAAATTCGTCGTGCGACTTTCGCTGGATGGTAAAGTCACTGGCTTAATTGATACTTCTAATGGCTTCTAGTAACCCTCTGGCTTTGTTTAAGGTTTCTTGATATTCCGACTCAGGAACTGAATCCGCTACCATTCCCGCCCCTGACTGTACCGAAACTAGACATTGATTCTCGGAATCGGGGCGAACAATCATCGTCCGAATAGTGATGGCACTATTAAGTTGTCCTTCAAAGTCATAATAGCCGTATACCCCAGAATAAGGCCCTCGTCTTTCTGGCTCTAATTCGTTAATAATTTCCATTGCCCTAATTTTAGGAGCGCCACTTACTGTCCCTGCGGGAAAGCAGGCCTTGAGTAAATCCCAGGCAGTTTTATCGGGTTCAACTTCACCCACTACGTTACTAACAATGTGCATGACATGGGAATAGCGTTCAATAACCATCAACTCATCTACAGTAACGCTACCCTTAACGCAAACTCGACCGAGATCATTCCGCCCAAGATCGACGAGCATGATATGTTCAGCAACTTCTTTGGGGTCAGCTAATAAGTCGGCTGCATAAGCTTGATCTTCTTGAGGCGTTTTGCCCCGAGGGCGAGTACCTGCAATGGGTCTTAGAGTAGCGGTGAGTTTACCGTTTTCGTTGAAATCCGCCTTCACCATAACTTCTGGAGACGAACCAATCAGCTGCCAGTCACCAAACTGGTAGTAGCTCATGTAGGGAGAGGGATTAACTAAACGGAGAGAGCGATATAAATTAAAAGGATGTCCTTGATAAACAGTAGAAAGTCTTTGGGAAAGGACAGCCTGAAAAATATCCCCTGCACGAATATATTCTTTTACCTGGTTAACATTATCGCAAAATAGCTGCTTATCAGTATTACTACAGTAAACTATTCCTCCATCTTCTGAGGAACCGCTTTGATGGGGATTTTTCCAGGACAATACTTTAGCCTCGATTGGTAAAGGTAGCTGAAGCTTGAGCATTAATTTAGTTACGCGATCGCCAGCTAACTGATAGGCTTGTTCTATGGTCTGCTCCTGATCCCGTAAATCAGCATAGGAAATTGCCCAGATTTTGCGCTTTACCTGGTCAAAAATAATCACATTATCTACCTGCATCCAGACTCCATCGGGTAAATCTTCAGGCTGGAGTTCCTTAATCGGCACTCGCGGTTCAATCCAGCGAATTAGTTCATAACCCCAGACACCAAATAAACCACCAATACCAGGAGGCAGTTCTGGTAGTTTGACAGGCTTAATGGACTCAAGACATTGATTACAAATCTCAAACGGATTGCCTTTAAATGTATTAATAGAGCCATCGCGATGCGTCTGAGTCGTTGTTTCTCCTCTAGCTTCTAATACCCACATAGGGTCGCAACCCAAAAAGCTATAGCGACCCAATTTTTCTTCTCCTTCAACGGATTCTAAAAGAAAGTTATATGGTTGACCCGCACATACCTTATACCAAGCCGACACAGGTGTTTCCAAATCAGCAACTAATTCTTGATATACAGGAACAAAATTACCTTGTTGCGCTAGTTCAGTAAACTGATCGAAATTGGGAAAGATCATATTAGAGTAGGTGGGAAGTGGGAAGTAGGAAATAGGAAATAGCGCGAAATTCCGTTGCCCTAAAGGACTAGCTTCGCGTCGCGCGGGTCTCCCGCGTTGAGGAAATTTCGTAAGACGGAAGTATTATTTCAAAAATGCCCTAACGTTTTTGCGTATGGCTATATCTCTAAAAAGCTGATAGCTGATAACTTAAAACAGTATTACTAAAGATTTTATATTTAGACTAGCAACACCAGAAAACTGCCATAAAAAAGAAGGATAAGTCAGAAACATCATTTGTTTTTGCTTGATCCTTCCTCAAGTTATCTGCTGTGGGCTATACCTCGTAAGGTGCTTTCCCAGAAAACTTAATTGTAGCTGGCTGAGGGTTTTTACCAATTCCACGGTCTATTTTGCCGTGATATTCCCGTCCCTCATTCACTTTTTCAGGGAATACACCATCTGCGGGGTGCAAATATTGGATTTCTCCACTGGGGAAGACGCGATATATTTTGTAGTCCAGAATTTTTGGCTTAAATTTATTGCGCAATTGTGACCCTAAAGCCAAACACTGTTCTTTGCGCGCTAAATAAAGCAGATTCTCTCCTTCATTCATAATCGCTGCACCACCAGTAGGCATTTCAAAAACTTGCTCTTTACTGCTTGTCCAGGTAATAGCGTATTTTTCTTCTACTTCTGCCTTGGTTAGTAAGCCGCCTGTACTACCACCAAACTGGGGAGTTTTCCCAGAAAGCTTCATCTCTTGTGCCATGTTAATAAAATCCTCAATTAAAGGTATTTAGCGCATCCTATCATTCACTTCGGGGCAATATTGTGAGTGTGTCAAAAACTGTAACAGTTTTTAGCAGCGCTAGCTCACAGCACTGGAAATCATTTTCAAGTGACCGAGTTAGTTGTGTTGCCTTTTCTTACTTTTTATTACTTTTCTTAATGCTTTTTTGATATTTAGCAGAGAGAGAATTTTTGATTGGTTGCTTGTGTTTAGTTGCCTTGAGGGGAATGGTGAAATGAAAGATACTACCTTGCTCTTTGCCTGGGGATTCTGCCCAAATTTCGCCACCCCAGTTTTTAACCACCTGGCGACAGATTGCTAAACCTAATCCTGTTCCGCCAGCACTACGACGTAAAGCCCCTTCTTCTTGATAGAAACGGTCGAAAACAGTTTCTAAACTGCCAGGTTCAATACCTCTGCCTGTATCAGACACCGTAACTTCTAAGGTTTTAGCACCATTTGTTTTAACAGCGATCGCAATTGTGCCGTCAGCCTGAGTAAATTTGCAGGCATTATCTAGCAGCTTGGCTAATACTTCGACTAACCATTCACCGTCAATCTCAATTAGAGGCAGATCTCCTGGAGATGTGAGATTTTGGATTTTGGGCAGAGACTGTTCTAGTTTGCGCGCCTTAACATTACTAATTGCCAAGTCAATACATTCAGTAATAGACAAAGTTTCAATATTCCATTCCACTCCACCCCCTTCTAGGCGAGAAAGAGTGAGGAAATCTTGAACTAAGTTACGCATTCTTTCTGCATCTTTTAGGGCTGTATCCAGCATAATCTGGCTCAATTCTGAGTCCATATCTGGTTCACTCGCTAGACTCTCCAAACAGACTTGAATCGTTGACAGGGGAGTACGTAGCTCATGACCGACGATCGCGACTAAGTTAGAGCGGGTACGATCTAAGGCTTCTAGCTGTTCGTTCAGGTGTTCCAAGTCAGCATAGGCTTCTGCTTGAATCAGTGCTACCCCTACCTGAGTGGCGATCGCATCTACCAAGGCGATATCATCTGGTTTCCAGGCAATTGGCTCTTGGGCGCAATGGTGAAGTTCCATGACACCTAATAGTTTACCGTGATAAAAAATTGGTACTAATAGACAGGAACAAAGAGAGTAATTTTGAATTAGATTTTGAAAAAATTCTCCCGTACCTTTCTCCCAAGCTACTGTAGTTAGCCGTCGATCTTCCAGGGTATTATCAACGCTAACAGTTTCGGTTGTGGCGATCGCTTCTTCAAATAACGGATTATTGGCTAACTGCCACTTTTGCCCCTTAACCGATTTAATACCAGGACTAGTAAACTCTCGGTCAATGGTAGCTATAGCATCATTTTCGTGACAGCGATAGACAATACAGCGACAGACTTCTATCCCTTCTCCGAGTTTTTGTACCGCTACCTGCAAAATTTGCTTGGTATTGAGCGATCGCCTAACGGCATCAGTTACCGAATTTAACAGTTGTTCTTTTTGTTGCTTGACTGCCAGGGATTTATTAGCCTTAAGTAATTTATATTGGCTAGCCTGAAGATAAGTTACTAGCCTTTGGACAAAAGGATCGGGGTTAGCTAGGGGAGATTCTATTTGCACTGTCGCTTGAGTGATTGATGAATCGCTAATATATAAATTCTGAGCTTGGGCAATCTTATCTGCTAACTCTGGTCGATATACACCAATCCTCTCCAGCATGATTTTTCCTGCCTTCATCGTCACGGAGCGATCGAATGTCCAGATTCCTTCAAAGCGACGATTGGTATCCATTGCCGAAACGTATTTGTTATCGGTAACAGGCACATTGCGCTCACGACAGATCAAGCAACTAGCATAGTGCTGTCCAATAATTACCAAATGCCACTCTTGAGCCAGCGCATCATCCGATTCAAATGCCACGGTTTCATATTCTCCAGATCCGTTACTAAACTCTGTTTCTGGAGCAGCTAAAACATATACTTGATTTGATTTATGGGCGATTCGCCGATAACGATGGGATTCTTGACGATAAAAACGCTCTCTTTGAAAGCTCGCAATTACTAGAGGGGTATCAAAATCATTTAATACCAAATCCTCCATCGCATGAGATAGAGCGGTTAAGGAGGACTTAAAGTACATTTGTGGTCGCCAACCCGTACAATTATCAAGCAGCTGCTGCACCACAGATTTAGAAATACTCATCTATAATCTATAAAAATTTTTAGTTAAAAACCATTCCCGCAGGAATCATGGTAGCTTCGCTGGTCTTGAGTGGCGAAGATAGGCGACGAAAACTGCCCTACATCAATATCCTACAAAAAACTTGTTACCTTGCTGCGATTCGCAATCATAATTCGCAACAATCCAGCTAAATTGGCAAAAGCTAAAATAAACTCTAAATTAAATTTACATCTACCCCTAAGCGCTTCCATAAATTAATATGTTTGATCGTTTTCGACCCACCCTAACAGGAATTGCTGCCACTTTACTATGGGCGATCGCTTCACCCTCTAAAGCTCTAGAAGTCAAGATTTCACCCCAAGCTCCTCAGTTGGGAGATACGATTTCGGTGATGGTGACAACCGATGATCCCACCAGCAAACCAACTGTTAAAGTCAATCAACAAGAGCAACCCCTGTTTAAAATCAACGACCAATATCGCGCTTTTATTCCGACTTCACCTCTCAATTCCCCAGGAAAAATGACGGTAGAAGTGGCGGGAGACAATAGCACCAGTAATGTTGGGGTCTGGTTGAAAAATCGAGTTTTTCCCGTACAGCGAATCACGCTAACTGGCAGTGCTGCTCGCCCAGCAACTCAACTAGAATTAGATCGGGTTACGGCATTTAAAAATTTGGTTACTCCGCAAAAATTTTGGCAAGGAGCTTTCTTGCGCCCCAATGCCAGTCGAATTTCTACAGGTTTTGGTGTTCGTCGTTACTACAATAATGTTTTTGCCGAAGATTATTATCACAAAGGTGTTGATTATGCTGGGGGATATGGTTCTCCTGTAGTTGCTCCCGCAGCAGGTCAAGTTCGTCTCGTTGGTCGAGAAGATGAAGGCTTTCACGTTCACGGCAATGTAATTGGGATCGACCATGGACAAGGGGTCTTAAGTATTTTTCTGCATCTCCAAGATCTTGAAGTTACAGAAGGAGAAATGGTTAAGGCAGGACAGCGTATTGGCACAATTGGTGATACTGGAGCTTCCGCAGGGCCACACCTACATTGGGGTCTATATGTTAACCAGGTGTCGGTAGACCCTGTACCCTGGAGATTTGGCGCGATCGAATAAATATGCTGTGGTAATACTTAAATAATTTATACTACTTGAGTAATAATGTACTAAAAAGTTATCGATAATTGAAGCAGAAAAAAAATGCAACGATTGATTTCCCTGGATGCTAATACTTTAAAGTCTTTTGGCGATCGCCCTGAAACGATCCTAACTGAAAATCTAGCATTGCAAATTGCGATCGCTACTCATCCCGACACTCCCCCTCATGTTTTGGAGGTATTGGCAAACAGCGACCAGCCAGAAGTAGCCGAAGCTGCACGACTGCACGTTAATTACGCAGGGGAATTAGCAGGTAATTGGCAAGATGTAGTTGATGAACTCTTTAAAAATCGTTATTTAGGGCAAAACGACAGATTAGCCGTTGAATTACTCAAAATCGCCCCTGTACCTGCTTATTTCTTCAGCGAATACGTTCCTCCAGAGTATCTAATTCAAGGTTTAAACAATCCTTACTTACCCTTACGCTACCGATTACAACTACTAACTAGATTGGCACAAGAACCCACTTTAGAACCCCGTCTAGAGGTAGCAGAATCTCCCGATGCTCCATTACCAGTTTTAAAACAGTTAATCGGCGATTTAGAATTACCCATCCGCATCGCCGTACAATACAACCCCCATTGTCCCCCAGAGTTGGTTCAGTTAGTTACAGGACAACATGAGGTAGCCAGTAATTGGGATACGGATACACAACAGCTAGATAATTTAAGCAATAGTAATTGGGATTGGATTAGACTGGCTGTAGCGCAAAACCCCTCAGCTTCTGAAGCAACGTTATTAAAATTAGCAGGGGATCGAGCATTTAAGATTCAATTAGCAGTAGCCAAAAATCCTGTTACTCCTGCCAATATTTTAGTAGTATTAGCTCAACATTCTAGTCAAGAAATACAGGCAGAAGTAGCCAAACATCTCAAGGCGACGGAAGAGATTTTACATAGTTTATTCGATACTCAACAAGGAGTTATTAAGAGTCGCCAAGATTTACCAGCGAGTATATTAGAAAGAGTTTTTAATAATAGGAATACGAATTTTTCTGTATGGAAAGACACAAATATTAGAGATTTTTTATTGAAACAATCTAATACGCCTAATTGGATTTTAGCCGAATTTGCTGATGTGGATTTGGATGAAATGAGAACAGCTAAGTTAGCTAAACGCAGTCGTCAACCTAAACCAGAAGTTTTAGAAAAGTGGATTCAAGACGATCTGAAATTCTTAATTGATATTGCCAAGCATCCTCAAGTGTCGGTGGAAATCATAGAACAAATAATTCCGTATCCCAATTTCGGAATTAAACTAGCTGCTGCTCAAAATCAAAAAACTCCTGAAGCTATTAGAATACAGTTGCTAAATAACTTAATTCAAAGTGAATGTAAAGAGCGCATTTTAATGCAAATTTTGATGGAGATTGCAGGAGACTCTAATACCCCTATTCCTATTTTAGAAGAGCTAGCAGGAGAATTATTTTCAATCGGTAAAGTTATAAATACACTAAGTAATATTGTCCCTATTACTTCCCAATCCTTATTGGACAAAATTGTTAATTTTATCGATAAACATCAATCTCCAGACCAAATATTGTTTTGGTTAAGACAAGATTCAGTATTTTGCAATCCTATTTTGCAAGACTGGAATCAAATTGTAAATTCTCTAGATGAAGCTGAAATTCTGCAATTAAATGTGATGTCGATGATGATGATGCCAGCGATAGGACTCAATGGAGGTGTTCCTAGTCATGATAAACGTTGGTTAGATAGAGGCTTAAATAATTCTTCAGTAAACCCAGCCGACTTGTTGGAGAATTTACCACCAACTTATAGCCTTTATGGTCTATTAATATTAGCTGGAATGTCACACCAAAGTGATAGACGTACTCAAGGAATTATAATTGGCTTGTTAAGAAATCCATCTACTCCAAATGATATACGAAATAACTTATGGGAAAGATATCAAGAACAATCTGATGACTTAAACTGCTATCGTCATGATGCTTTCCTACGATTTTCACTTGGTTGTAATCCCGCAGTAGAGGAAAATAAACGATATGAATATCTAGAACAAGCTCTTAGTTCTGGTTATAGCAATGTTATTGAAGCAATTGTTCTACATTGTGGAACACCAGTAGAAATATTAGAAAAAATTGCTAACAGAAGAGTAGGTGGATTACAACAAGTTGTTAAAAATCCTAATTGTCCCGTTCATCTTCTCAGACAAACTGTTGAAGAAATAGAAAATAATTCTGGACTTTCTCATACATTAGTAGATGTTGCGAAAAACCCTAACACACCTATCGATTTACTAGAAAAACTTGCTTTAAACAAAGGTAACTATGGAGTACGGGAAGCAGTCCTAAAAAACCCTAATATTGATTATTTAACTCTATATAAAATTAAATTACAAATACAAGAAAAAGAAGAAAATGATAAAGCAAATCAAATATTAGCAAAAAGAACAGATAGTCCTTACGCTTTAGCCAGGGTTTTAGAAACAGGCGATCGCAATGTCAAAATCTCCGCAGCTAGAAACCCTAAAACTCCCATCCAAGTATTAGAACAATTAGCTAAAGATCAAGATGAAACAGTGCGTTCAGTTATGGCACAAAATCAGAATTTACCTTTAAACATCTTATTGGAACTAGCAGAAGATTCTAGTGTCAGAATTCGATTAAATCTTGCACATAAAAATAATTACAGCAAAATTAAAACTCCTGTTCAATTACTAGAAAAACTAGCCAAAGATGAATTAGAAAAAGTTAGAGCTAAAGTAGCAGAACATTCTGATACACCAGAAGAACTTTTAGTGCAATTAGCGAACGATTCGAGTATTGAAGTTAAAAGAAAACTGGCTACTAATTTAAATACTCCTGCAACTGTTCTTAATCGTTTGGGGTTGAAAGACAACATCGTTAATAAACGCAATCCTAATACACCCCCGATGGTGCTTGCTCAAGCAGTAAAAAGAATAAATAGTAAAGCTTTAGCTGAATTTATTAAGCACCCTGTCAAAGGTACGCAAATGCCTGGTGAGACTTTAGCTGAATTAGCAAATCATCAAGACGCTTCTGTTCGTTATCGCGTTGCTGTTCATCCAAATACTCCTACTAGGATTTTAGAACAACTAGCTCGCGATTCTTATATTGCAACAATTCGAGCCGTCGCTAGTAACCCCAACACCCCACCTAGCGCACTAGAATACTTAGCTGATAATCCCGATCTCACTACTCGCCTGAGTATTGTACGTCATCCTAATACTCCCGCTAAAGTTTTAAGGCAAATCGTCGAAAATGCTCAAAGATCGGCTAATGCACCAAATACAACCAAAGATAGCCTGAAAAGTGGCTTATTCGGAGATGCTTACGATTTATTAATTGCGATCGCGTCTAATCCCAAAACTCCTATTGACGCATTAGAAATTATTGCCCGAAGAGAGTTTGTTAGTCCAACACGCGATCCTAAATCTATTTTGCCACCCAGAACGGATAATGATGTAATCAAATCTTTAGTTTATAATCCTAGTTTAACTCCAGAACTACTTAATATTCTCACTCAAGATCCCTGTCTTGATGTGCGAGTAGCTTTAACTCGTCATCCTAATCTAATTGAAGAATTATGGATAAAACTAACTGAAGATCAAAATATTTCTGTGAGAAAAGCTGTAGCATCTAAAATTAACGCGCCTATTAATATTTTAGAAACCATCGCACAAGATAACGTGACAGATGTTCGATTAGAAGTAGCGGGAAATAACAAAACTCCCAGTCAAGTTTTAGAACAATTATCACAAGACACAGAAGCAAAAGTAAGAACAAAAGTTGCAGCTAATCCTAATACTTCCATTAATATTCTAGAAATTTTAGCAGAAGATGAATCAGTAGAAGTACGTCGCGCTGTAGCTAATAATTTTAATACTCCTAAAGTAATTAAGAATTCTTTAAAAGATTTATTACCAACAACTAAAAGTAATAATCAAACAATTAGTCCTACTTTACGAGGACTTAGCCGTATTTACAACCACGCTACTGATGATTTACCTTCTCTATTATCAGAATATGTAGAACCAGAAGTTCCTTTTGTCCGTTTTATTTCTTTATTACATCCTTTAACGCCAATAGAAATATTAGAAAATGGTGCAAATTCTGTATCTTGGATCGAACGTTATGCAGTAGCAAATAATCCTGCTACACCTACAGAAATCAAACAACAACTTATCCAAGATAGTAATCAAATTGTTAGAGCAGTTGCTCTTAATAATTTACTTTTGTAGAGATATTTATGTAACTTTTAACTTTTTTTTAAAATAGTAATTTGGTACAAATAATGCATCCTGAAACCGAACAACGTTTAGCTACTTTGGAAGTAATTTTACAAAAAAATATAAGATATTATCTTCCTTGTCATGAAAATGGTGCTAACTTACAACCCTATGTTTGGAATACAAATATACAAGATAAATTCACGTCATTAAACCTAATTACATCTGAAGGCTGGATAAAAGAAACAGATCCCGAAGTTATATTTACAAACTGGCTATGGTCAGAACAAAATGGTTTGGCATCTCAAATTATTTATCTTTACAAAAAAGATAAAGCAAATATTTTGTTAGACGAAATTACTAAAAATACAAGATATCAACATTATTATAATTTATTATCATTATTAATCGACAACCTAGAAAATTTAAAAGCATTTAATATTAGCTGCAATGACAATTACTCTTTATCGCTTGTCGTTGGCAAAATTCCTGATCGTCAACGATGGATTTGTCTTTCTACAACTGTTCCTCAAGAAACACCTGAATTTATTAAAGATCTAATTCAGTGTTCGCCATTGATCGAAGAAGTAAGCTCTGATTTAAAAATAGAAAACCTTTCAAAAGTAGAAACTCAAATTAATGATATTTTAATGCAATTAGATACTATTAATATATATGGATATTATGATGGTGGTTACTGTCACACCCATAAGTTCAAAGTAATTTGTACATCAGAAATTACTCAAGAGGCTGCCGTCAACAAAGCTTTATTATCATCAGGTTTAGTAGAAATATACAATTTTGAAAAATTTACTATACAAGGAAGAGGAGGATGGGGTTTTGATAATTATGAAGAAAGTTTGACTAAATTTTTAAATGCTGTATTTCCTGATCTATTACTCTATCGTTTTTGTTTTTGGGATTACGAGCATCTTTATCTCTTAGGAAAAACAGGCGATCGCGATTTTGTTGGTGTTGCTCTCCATAGTCAGTTTACTTACAATCCTTAATCGAACTTGCCAACATCAAATACTCAAGAAAGTGCGATCGCCACTTCGGCAAAATCTAGTAGTTAACAACGATCCAGAGGAAGTAAGATTTTTAGCCAAACTATTGTGCCGATTCAGGAAAATAGAGATTAAGATAGTGCGAAGGATTAGCTTGATTTGCATTTATCTATCACTATTTAATTTTAACTATGGGAATTAATTCAATTGTTGAACAAGCTCTACAAGACGGCTATCTGACTCCGAGTATGGAAGCTGAAGTCGGCAGAATTTGTGATACAGCAGCCGAGTTATCAGTAGAAGAATACATGGCTCTAGACAAGCTTATGGGTTCTCTACTCACAGGAGAAGTGGTAGCTGTGCCTCGTAAGCAATTTATTAACGTCATGGAAGAATTAGTTCTCAGTGAAGCGATCGCCCGTGTAGCCGAAATTGAACAAACCAGCGATTCTTCTCTAGATGTCGGGGATATTGCTGCTTATGCCCTAAACCGTTTACCTCCTCTATATGCTACCACCGAAGAAGGGGCTAGTTATCAGCGTCAAAGAGCTAGGCAAGAACTACAAAATCTGATTCAAAAACAGGTTAACGAAGCGATCGCTCGCTATTTGGATCGCCCAGAATTCTTCCCCGAAAGACAGGCAATTAGCCAGAAAAACGATTCTCAAGTGGCAAGCCAACTCAGCAGCCTTTTAAAAGACTATGCCCCCAGCTACGAACAAAATAATAACTTCTCTTAAACTTTAGTTTGCTCAGTTCGATCGCGATTAAAATAACTGAACCAGCGCTCTTGGAACTTTTGTAGTTATTTTTTAGTCTAAAATAAGCATCCAGAAAGTCTATACTGAGGTTTATTTAAGTACATGAGTCTATCTCTTTCTGCATCCTGGTCAAAAGCTAAGATGAGCAATCAAAGCTTAGTGTCTCCTGAAAAACTTTCTAATTACGAGCTTATTGTTTTTTGCCAAGCAGGTGCCCAGCCAGATAAGGCAGCTTTTGCGGAATTGCTGAAAAGATATCAGTCTCATCTCAATCGCCTGTTCTATCATTTAGCTCCAGATTGGCAAGAACGAGCCGATTTAGCCCAAGAAGTATGGATTCGAGTTTATCGTAATCTCCACCGTTTACAAGAACCTGCCAAGTTTCGTGGTTGGTTAAGCCGCATCGCCACTAATCTTTTTTACGATGAATTACGTAAACGTAAGCGTGTTAATCCTCCCCTATCTTTAGACGCACCTCGATATGTTGAAGATGGTGAGATGAGTTGGGAACTTCCTGATGAGGCTCCCAGTCCTAGTGATGATCTTGCAACCCAAGAGTTCTATGAGCATTTACGAACAGCAATATCTCAGCTTCCTGAAACTTTTAGAACTACAATTGTATTAAGAGAAATTGAAGGATTGCCTTATGAAGAAATTGCTGAAATGACAGGGGTATCTCTAGGAACAGTAAAATCTAGAATTGCTAGAGCTAGATTAAAACTTCAGTCGGTATTGCAAAAATATATTGATGAAGAGTAGATTAGTAAAGATAAGCAGATTATAGATAGCTGAGATCAAATCAATTAAATCAAATTGAATTGAAAAAGTTTTTGCTGTTTATAACTAAAGATGATGCTGTGAATTAGTTAAAGATTATTTTTAACATTTTTTTATAACGGTGATGCCAAAATGACATCCAAATTTGAAGATTTAAAACAGGATAAATCTATGGCCAGCTTAAATAAAATGGAATTACCGAGCGATAGTTTTGAGCTGCTCAGTGCCTATCTTGACGGAGAGCTATCCCCAACAGAAAGACATCAAGTACAAACCTGGATCGATCGAGATCCTCAGACCAAGGCGCTTTATTTTAAACTATTAGCTTTACAAAGTCAAATGCAGGGTTTAGAAGCACCTCCTAGTCAAATAACTGTAGGAGAAATGACAGAGCAAGTATTCCAAGCTCTAGATCGTCAACATCATCAGCGCAGACTAGTTTTAAGTGGAAGTGCGATCGCTGTATCTTGTCTAGCTACCATAACAGGCTTAATCTTCGGAATTACGTCTCCAGGCTTAAAAGTAGCTCAGTCTCCCAACTCAGGCGAAAATCTCTCTGATAATGTCATGTTAGCTGTAGCTCTAAACAAGCCTACCATTAACATTCCTAAGTCAGTAGATGGTTACAGTACCCAATAGCCAAACTCGCTCAAAAATCAAATCTAGCTATTTGAATTCAAAAGGAATTTCTAGTTCCAACACAATTTCATTATTATTATTGGACATAACAGAAGAATAATAGCGATCGCTGTCTATGCCGACAAAATAAGTTGTCTGATCGGCTTGAGCTTGAAAAACACTGCCCCGAACAACAGCTTCAGCAGGAACCAAGATATTATTGGCATTCGCCTTAGATTGACGATAATAGTAAAATTTGTTGCCCAACTGGCAAATATTTATGTGATGGTTTTCTGTTTCAAAACCATATACTTTTTGATAAGCAGTATTAATATTGCTACATTCAGCTTTCGTGACTATACTGTCAGCAACATCAGATGATTGTCCACTCCAAAAATAGGAAGTTATCAGCAACAATAAAGTATTTTGTTTGCACCAATTAATCATGGCAAAGCTAAGTGTTTTAAAATGTAAAAATATTTTAAGATTTATTAAATAATTGAAAAAATATTCTGATACATTATCAACATTATTTAAGAAGAAAATTATCAGTTATTTGTCTGATTATATTTCCTCAGCTTAAACTTAAAGAGTTAAGAGTTGGACAACGCCACAATATTGTAAAGATAATTGTATAAGTCCAGTCAGTTACTAGTTCGATTAGCGCTAAAGAATCAATTGGATTAATTCAGCGTAGAGAATTTTAACAAAAGGCTGTTGGGAAACCAGTATGCTAAACGTAAAAATTCTTAATAACAATTGTCATTAATTCGGTTTACGCTAACAAACTAGGTAGTTTTTTGAATCTTTGGTTACAGAATAAGATTTAGTACGTTAATCATAAAAATAAGGAATTTAGTATGAGCGTTAATTTAGCCACAATGTTGCGCGAGGGGACAAAAAAGTCTCACACCATGGCAGAAAACGTTGGTTTTGTAAAATGTTTTCTCAAAGGAGTAGTTGAAAAAAAATCTTATCGCAAGCTAGTGACTAGTCTTTATTTCGTCTATTCCGCCATGGAAGAAGAGATGGAACGACTAAAAGACCATCCAGTATTGTCTAAAATTTATTTTTCTGAACTTAACCGTAAACAAAGTTTGGAACAAGATTTGCATTTTTATTATGGTGCTAACTGGCGCGAAGAAGCAAAAAACACCAAAGCAGGTAAAGCTTACGTGGCACGCATTCGCGAAATAGCTCAGACTGAACCCGAATTACTAGTCGCTCATTGCTATACTCGCTACTTGGGTGACTTGTCTGGGGGACAAATTTTGAAGAAGATTTCTCAAAGAGCCATGAATCTTACCGACGGTGAGGGAACAGCTTTTTATGAATTTCATGATATTGCCGATGAGAAAGCTTTTAAAAACAAGTATCGTGCAGCAATGGATGAGCTACCTATCGATCAGGCTACCGCCGAGAAAATTGTTGATGAAGCTAATGCAGCTTTTGGCAAAAACATGGAATTGTTCCAAGAACTTGAAGGTAACTTGGTTAAGGCGATCGGCGTAATGCTGTTTAATACTTTAACTCGTCGCCGTACTCGTGGCAGCACAGAATTAGCTACTGCTGAGTAAATGATCGAGTAAATGATAAATGGGTGGATAAAATCAAATATAAGATGCTTAAATCACTGATTTATCAGTAAAACTAGAGATATCAAAGCTAATTACTACACTCTAGCTTTAAGTTACACAAAGATTAATATAGACAAAAACAATCCTGAAAGTTGGGTTGCGGTTAGAACTAGGTTTAGACTTAGCTTAATCGCTTACTGACTCTCAGGATTGTCTGCTTTTGAGGCAAATTATGGAATTTGAGACTTTTTTATACTTTTATGCTTTAGGGAGATTGTTGCTGGCGTAAGTATCTAAAGAAAAAGCAGGGATGCGCTCGCCATAATCAGTATCTTGTCCTGTAAATGATTTGGCTAGTAGTTCAAAGGATTCAGATTTTAGGTTGCGCTCATGAATGGGCTTAGTTTGTTCTCCGCGAAAATAAGCTTGAGTACCAATCACTGCTGCTGCTGTCCAACCAATCAAGATTACGGCAATTAATAGGGTTATCATAACTGACCTCTACTTTGTTATTTTTTTAAGTTTTTTATCCTTATGTAAAATAATGTAACAAAAACTTGATTTATAAACAAGATGCAACAATTACGGTTTTCACTACCAATATTAATTCCAGCTAACATCGGCGATCGCTTCGGTGACAGTTGAAGGGTTGATGTTAGCCATAAGCTCTAGTCTTTTTAGGTAGTTTCTCCGCTTTGTTGGTAATTCAACGAGATTGACTGTTTGGCAGGCTAGCGGTTTTGTAAAATTGCTTTCATAACTGCTTTTGATCTTTCAATTTCTTCTGAAGAAGGTGCTGTTTGTTGCCAACTAGAACGTTGATTTAAATTTTCAAGCCATTTAGTTACTTTAGGATATGGTTCTAAACTAATTCCGAGATTAGGAATTGCTGCGACTGCTGTTCCTGCGACGATATCGGCATAGGTTAATTTTTCTTGGACAAAATAAGCTCGATCTTTTGGTAAACTAACTTCAAAATATTGCAATACTGTCGCCATACTTTGTCTAGCTTGTTTAATTTTCTGCTCTTCAACTGCTATGTCTAACATTTCTTTCATCAACACAATCGAAGCAGGTGGCAGTTCATTTATGGTTATTAATTCAATCATGCGTACCTTAGCTATATCCTCAGCATTGGCAGGCATAAAAGAAGGATCGGGAAATTTAGCTTCGAGATAATCTAAGATTGCTAAAGACTCAAAAATTTTGAAGTTTCGATCTATTAAGACGGGAATATGATGAAAAGGATTAAGTTCCAAAAAATCTGGCTGGAACTGATCGCCATTGAGTTTTAATAAAATTGGTTCAAACTCTAGTTTTTTTTCTAATAGAGTTACCCAAACTCGACGGGCATTGATTGAAAGACGAGAATAGTAAAATTTCAGCATGATTAAAACCTCATAATTACGACCAAAACTTTTCATTTACAATTTACAGCAATTGAAGCAAAGAGGAGGCGCTGAAAAATTAATCATTGCTCGACGCTATGATTTGATACGCTGCTTTTCAATCTCGTTCCAAATCAGCTTGGCAGCACCCAACATTCCTGCTTGATTACCCAACTGAGCAGGAATCAACTGTAGACCAACACGAGAAGGAGAAACCACTCGTTGCTTAATTTCAGCTAAAGTACTGGTAAGAAAAAATTCACAGCTAGCACTAATTCCCCCGCCAATAATTATCGCTTCAGGGGTGAGTATGTACACTAAGCTAGCCAGTCCTGCTCCCAAAACTCTGCCATAGTCCTGCCAAAACTCAAGAGCTGCGGTGTCTCCTGCTTGAGCTAACCATCCTATTTCTGCGGGTTCTTTGCCTGTTCGACGCTGAATTGCGCCAATCGAAGCATACTGCTCCAATGAACCTTGGTTACCACTACGACAGGGATAACCATCAGGATTTAAGGTAATTAAACCCAATTCCCCTGCTGCACCGTCGCGACCTGTAAACAATTTACCGTCGATAAAAATTCCCCCGCCGACACCAGTTCCCAAAGTTAATAAAATAAAATCTTTAAATGCTCTACCTGCACCTAACCAAGCTTCGCCGATCGCCGCACAGTTAGCATCATTTTCTAAGACAGTAGGCAATCCTGTCTGCGCTTCCAGCCAGTCAGCAACGGGAATATTGTCCCAACCAGGTAGATTGATTGATTTTCTGGCAATACGTCGGGCTTTATCTGTAGGGCCAGGCATCCCTAACCCGATCGCCCTACAGGTATAATTTAGATTAAGTTGTTTAACTCCTTGAGCGATCGCCTTTACTACAGCTTGTGGATTAGCAGGTTGAGGAGTAGTCAGAGAAATCGTTTCCAGACAAGTGCCATCCTCTAAAAAACGCCCCAGCTTAATCGCTGTTCCCCCCAAATCTATGCCGATTACCTGCTCGATCATTTGATTAATATTTATCTCAGTTAACTTAATAGTTAGTTGTACAGCTTTTTCGGGCAAGATTAAACTATGAACGATTAGTACTTAATTGTCTATAAATATCTAAATAGTTGAGTTGTTAGACAACGAATTACCTTTAGGAGTTAATTGTTAACTATGAAACCTTTAAGTGTGGGAAATATTGTTAGTGCTGGGTTAAGAATTTATCGTGATAATTTTAAAAACTATTTCAAGTCGGCATTTTTAGGCTATTTGTGGATTCTTGTCCCAGTTTATGGCTGGGCAAAATATTCAGCTATGATGGGCATGATTGCCCGTTTAGCATATCAAGAAGTTGCCGAACAGCCAGAAACAATCACAGAAGCACAACGTCATGTCAAGCGAAGAATGTGGGATTTTTTGGTTGCGGGTATATTTGTCGGTCTAATCATATTTGTCGCCATTATTCCCTTTTCCATCATTGCGGGTATTGTAGGTGCGTTAGCAGGTTTTGTGCTGGATCGAGATTCGGCAATTGGCATGATAGCGGGTATCTTATTGATTATTGTTGCTCTACTGTTATTTATATTTGGCTTGTTATGGCTTATTTCTCGGTTATTTCTGGTGGAATTGCCTTTGGCGGTAGAAGAAAATATAACTGCTACTAGTACCATTCGTAGAAGCTGGGACTTAACTAAAGGTTCTGTTGGTCGAATTCAATTAGTCGTATTAATTGGATTTTTAATTAGCGTGCCAATTCTATTAGTAACCAATATAGCCAGCCTAATTTTCCAAACATTGATTGGTGCAGGACTAGAGAATGCCCCCAGTCTTGCAGCTATCGGCACAATATTATACCTATTGCTAGCTTTTGCAGGAGGAGCCTTGATGATTCCTTTCTGGCAGGCAATTAAGGCTGTGGTTTATTACGATCTGCGTATCCGTCGTGAAGGTCTAGGCATGAACTTAAGAAAATAAATTATTGGTTTAAATTACTGGTTTAGTTTTCCTCTTCTCGCTCTTTTTCGAGCTTATCTAACTTAAAGGTAGGCGGTAATGCTTCTGGTTGAGGAGGATTAAGTCTGATTTGCCAAATTTTAATTTCTTTTTGGGCGGGAGTATAGCTGTCTGTACCAGAAGGGACTTGTTGGGCGATCGCGATCGCTCTTTCTAGAGAATCATCCGAAGCCTGTCTGGCAATAGCCAAGATTTGCGCCGACCATTCGTTGATATCCTGCACCATTTGAAAACCAACTGAACTTCTAGTGGAGGCTTGCCTAGCAATTCTAATCGCTCTGGCTAGATCTTCTGGCGTACCTTGACTAGCTAGTTCTGTAGCTTCTCGTAAATATCTTTGTCCGTCTATTTCCCGTTGCCAAGTGGCAATTTCAGTTTGAGCTTCCGAGTATAACGATCGACCAGAACCAATCCTTTTAGCTGCGGCAATGGCAGCAGGATAATTATTAGCATTAGCGAAAGATTGCGCTTCATCCAGAATAGGTCGATCTTCAACCCGCTCAATATTAGCGCGCCAAGATCTAACATCTCTTTGAGCTTCATCGTATAGAGGGCTATTGCTCGCAATCAATCTTGCTTCAGCGATCGCTCTACGCCAAGCACTAATACTGTTGCCATAGGATAGTTCTCTGGCTCGGCTTAAAATGGGTTGATCTTCAATCGTCTGGATTTGTCCACGCCAATCGGATATTTCTCGACGCGCATCACCATAGCGAGGATTACCGCTAGGAATCAATTCTGCTTCGGCGATCGCCTCCCTAAGATTAGAGATCGTGCCTACTCTGGCTAAATCTCTTGCTTGAGACAGATGAACAATATCTTTAGTTTCCAGCTGCCAACGATTTGTTAAAGTTTGTCTTAGCTGATAATATTCACTCTTCTTGTCTATTTTTTTAATTTCTTCAATTGCTTCTTCCATGCCAAATACCGTATCCAGTTTGGCGCTAGAACCCGCATTGGCTAAAATCTGCCAATCTTGACGACGCTTTTCTAGTTTGAGGCTTTTGGGAATACGACCTGTTACCTGAAGTAATTCTTGCCATTGTCTTTGCTCAATTAGTTGTTCAATAATAGCAACGAGCTTTTCTTTACCTTGAGCAATCACTGCTTGAGCTTGTTGATAGGCATAGCTGTTTGGCTTAATATTATCGGCTTTATCAATTGCTAAGAGCAGCTCGTCAATGTTGCCATTGGAAACCTGAGTTTGCGCTTTGGTGATGCTGGCGTTTTCTTCTTGAGCAATGTTAATGTGATCGACGCTCTCTTCATATTTTGTCGTTGCCCAATATTCATTCGAGCTATCAGTCAGACGAACCGCCCAGGTAAAGGCACCGTTCCAATCAGCTTCCCGCAGCTTTTGCTCTACCTGTTGATAAATTTCCTCTGCTTCTGACCAAATTGATTTCCACTCAGTAATTTTCGTTTCTACGATTTTCTGTGCCGAGACATTATTGGGAATTCTTCTGGCAGTGGCGATCGCTGTATCTAATTTTCCTGACTGAAACTGAGCTTCTCCCAGTTCCAGAATTGAAGTTGCCCAGCGATCGATATTGCGGTCAATTTCTGGTCTGAGGGGATGGTCTTTTGGTAAACTTGCCACTAATCTAATGGCTGAGAGCAAACCTTCAAGTTCTTTATCTTCAGCAGCGGATTGAGCGCAGTAAAGGCGCACTGATGCTGAAGCAAACGGCCAAAAGACTCGATCGCAGCTTTGGGTCTTAGGTAGCTTTAAAAGCATTGAGGTCGCACTGTAACCAATGACCCCAGAACACAACACCAGCAAAATACCCCAAAGTTGCCAGATCTGCCATAACTGTCTTTTTGGGCGCTGAACTTGAACAGTTGATTGACGAGCTGTATGACTAGAAGTTTGAGCAGTCACTGGAATCAAAACATTCTCGGAAAAATCTGGCAGATTGTTTTTCAAATCCGATCGTCGCAATTTTTCACTATTTGCTTTACGCTCTGAGTCTTTGCCTGCTGCATCTGAGCCAGAGTTTTGTGGTTCTTGATTTATCGCCATAAATTATCTGAATGTGATGCCAGTAACTTTCTGTTTGATTTAGCCATCGCGACGGTTAAATCGTAACTCATCTTATCATCTGATTTTGTTGAGTATATATCGTGAATGCATCAAGTCAATGAAGTTTTACTTAAGGAAATATTTCAAGCTCTGTGGTTTGGGCCATAGAAGCAATTGATTCGATCATTACAGTTTTTTACACCCAACTTGTACTTGGCTTTTAAATGATCAACTGATTGTAAGAGTAATTTTCTTCAATCCACAACTTTTAGACTGACTTTTATTCGCTTTTTAAGTCAGCGATCAATTGAGTTAGTTGAGTTTCATCAGCTTGATAGACTTCACCACAAAACTGACAGATTGCTTCTGCACCCTCGTCTTTTTCGATCATATCCTGTAGCTCCGCTGCTCCCAGCATTTTGAGTGCGCCCAATACTCTTTTCCAGGAACAGCCACAGTAAAAACTGACGGGATGAGATTCAGGAAAGATAAATAAATTTAAATCCCCCAATAACTCCCGCATCATTTCTTGCAGACTTTTACCCGCCTGTAATAAGGGCGTAAATCCCGATAGTTGAGATACACGCGACTCTAGTAGTTCAACCAAAGATTGATCTCTGGCTGCCTTGGGCATAATTTGGAGTAGGATCCCCCCAGCTGCGGTAACGCCCATATCGCCTACAAATACCCCAACCAAAAGAGCTGAAGGGGTTTGTTCAGAAGTAACTAAATAGCTAGCAACGTCTTCTCCTACTTCACCAGAAACCAAACTCACAGTGCTGGAGTAGGGCTGCCCGTAACCCACATCTCGAACTACATGTAAATAGCCATTGTGACCTACTGCTTTACCTACATCTAGCTTACCACGGTCATTTGGCGGCAGTTCAACACTGGGATTCTGAACGTAGCCCCGTACCGTACCATCCAATCCTGCATCAGCTAAAATTGTTCCTAATGGGCCGTCGCCTTTGACGTGAATATTGACTCTAGAGCCTTCCTTTTTCATGCTCGAAGCTAACAATAACCCTGATGCCATCGATCTGCCTAAAGCGGCAGTAGCAACGTAGGACAGTTTATGTCTGCGTCTGGCTTCTTCAGTAAGATTAGTCGTAATTACGCCAACTGCTTTGATTCCGCCGTCTGCTGCCACGGCTCTAATTAATTTATCTGTCATGGAAATTAAAATTGATCGCTATATTGTTATTGTTATTTGTTGTCCTGTCTAAAGTTTAACTATCTGTAACTGATAATTTAAACGGCAGTAGTCAGATAAAAATCAACTAGAGAAACAAGAAAAATTGCTAGAAATGCAGTTGCTGCTTTCTACTTGCTTTGTCGTCTGACGGTAATTTCAGCGAAAGCTATGATTATGCTAGCGCGAGAAAGATACTTTTTTCAAATTCTAGTTTAATAGTTAGTTTTTAAAGTTTTTTTTGACCGCACTAACTATCAATCTTGAGCCAGAAATTATAGTCTTGATAATTTTATTTTAGTTAATTTTTAGTGATTAAATAAGGTTTGATTAGTTGTCTCTATTCAATGTTAAGATTAAGAATAAGTTAATAATATTAACAAGTAGCATTTGCTTCATCTGAATTAAAAAAATAAAGCTGCTTTTTAATCAGACTAAAATTGATATTTATAATGGCTAACCATAGTTTATGATTTGCGGTCGTTTTGCTTGTCTTATTATTTATTTTACATTATTTGGTTTTAACCCTGGGTACAGTTGGGCAGCAAAATCAAGTTTATCAAACACAAACATGATTAAAGAAAAAACGCTGCTTAATCAAAATGCAATTAATAGTCTAGAACAAAATTATTCTCAGGTTCAATCTACTCCAGCAAAAATAGCTAGTCCCTGGTTGCAATCAAAGCTAACTGAAAAAGCGATCGCTCAAAACCGTTCCCTCAATCCAAAGCCACCAACGGAAAATGAGCGCCTTTGGTCTTTGGGGGGAATGGCTCTTACCTCGACAATTGCGCTGTTTTTAATCTGGACTCTGTTTAGTAAGCCCAAGCAAAAAGAAACTTTCATAGATTTATCTTCTGCCAACAAGCAATCCAACTGGAGTAAGGTTGCGGGATTATCTACCGAAACATCAGCAGCTCAATCTTATTCGAGAAAAAATGATTTGCTCCAAGACGTAGTGGTCACAAAATTAGATCCAGATACACCTGTTGAGAATACTTGGGAAGTAAAAAAATCAGCAGTCCAGGATGAAGTAGACCCAGTAAATATTCCGCCTAATCTCGATCTGGTTCAAGAATTTATTAATTACCTCAAGCATTTAAACAATTGTAATGATTCCGCCTCAGTGCAAACTACTCTTAAACGCCGAGCAATTTGGAGATTAGCCAAGGCTGAAGAGTATTACAGTGTTGAACCGTTACTAAAAGTTATTTCTCAAGTTGGAGCAGAGGATCAAAACCTAATCCTCCAAGCAGTTACACAAATTAATCAGCGAAGTTACCAGTCGATTAACAATGAACTATTTACTGCTCTACAGCACGAAAATCCTGAAGTCAGACTTAAGGCGTTACGAGACTTAAAAAACTTATATCAATTTGTTTCTCCTGTAATTACCAAAATAGCGCAAATGCATTCAGACCAAGACTATGAAGTAAGACAGACTGCCATTAATATCTTACGGCAGCTTAATGCTAGCCCGTTACCTACGTTTTATAATTACTCTGATGATGAAGTCGGGGATTTAATTGTGGGGCAAGAAAGCGCAGCAAATCTACATTTAGTTGCTTATTTGTTAGCAGAGTTAGATGCTGAAAAATAATGTTAAAAATTCATGTTAAAAATTCTTTTTCTATCTACTTCAGTGGGTTCTCTGGGTTCAGGACAAGGGGGTGGAGTGGAGTTAACGATCCAAAATTTAGCCCAAGAGTTAGTTAATCGTGGTCATCAATTAGAAGTAGTTGCCCCTCAAGAATCTTGGTTAACGGATATTGCGGTAACTACCATCCAGGGTAATCTACAAGTTCCCGTGCAGACTCAAAACAGAGACATGACCATCTGTATGCCTGCAAATTCAGTTCTGGCAAATATGTGGGAGTATGCCAGACTAGTACAAAATAAATACGATTTGATCGTTAATTTCGCCTTTGACTGGCTGCCTTTTTATCTCACACCTTTTTTTACTACTCCTATTGCCCACTTTATCAGTATGGGTTCAATGACGAATGCTAGCGATCGCATGATGGAGCAGATTATCACTCAGTACCCTGGTACTTTTGGCGTTTATACTCAGTCCCAGGCTGATACTTTTACTTTTGGTCACCAGTGCCAAATCTTGGGTAGTGCTGTTGATTTATCACTTTATCAATTTAATCCTCATCCAGGTACGAGCCTTGCCTGGTTGGGGCGGATTGCCCCCGAAAAAGCTTTAGAAGATGCAGTGGCAGCCGTTAATCTGACCAAAACTCCCTTGAAGATTATGGGTAGAATTCAGGATCGAGATTACTGGGACAAGATCTGTGATGATTTCCCCGACGCACCAATGGAATATCTAGGGTTTTTAGATACCAATAAATTACAGCAAGAATTGGGCAAATGTCGCGCCTTACTAATGACTCCCCGTTGGCTGGAAGCGTTTGGCAATGTGGCGATCGAAGCTTTAGCCTGCGGTGTACCAATCATTGCCTATCGTCGTGGTGGCCCTTCGGAGATTGTCAAAGATGGTCAGACTGGCTTTTTGGTTGAACCAGATAATGTGCCAGAATTAGCCCATGCTATTACTAAAATCTCCCAGATCGATCGCCTTGCCTGCCGGCAACAGGCGGAAACAGAATACTCTTTGGCAGCTTTAGGCGATCGCTTTGAAGCCTGGTTTCAGCAAATAATTAGTTAAACAATTATTTGGTTTATTCTCGCTCCCTGTCTTGTGGTTCATCCAACTGAGGCTTATCCATTTCCTCTTTAAAACCTTTAATAGTTTTGCCTAAAGCACTACCAATTTCGGGAATTTTTTTAGGGCCAAACACAAGTACCGCAACTAGACCAATGATCGCGACTTCAGGTATACCTAAACCGAACATAATTAAATCTCCTGCACTAAAATCTATTACGATTAATAGCTATATATATCTATAAAGTCTGTCTCAGTATATCGTTAAACATAGAGACATCTGTGGCTATCAGTATAATTGCCTAGATCGAGTATTTTAATAACCTAATGTTAGAAACTTCCCAACCTTCACTACGCCAAGAACAACATCCTTTAATTCATCGACTAGCAGAGAGGATTCTCAATTATTGGCAAAAATATTTAGAACTCTCGGCTTATAATTTGCCTGAAGGATTGGGTTATGTCGAAGGCAAGCTAGAGGGAGAAAGATTGCGGATTGAAAATCGTTGCTATCAAACGCCTCAATTTCGCAAAATGCACTTGGAGTTAGCCAAAGTAGGCAACAACCTCGATATTCTCCATTGTGTCATGTTTCCGCGCTCTGAATATCCTTTACCAATGTTTGGCTGCGATCTAGTTGCTGGTCGAGGAGGCATTAGTGCAGCGATCGCCGATTTATCCCCCACTAGCCCCGATAAAACTCTCTCCCCTGGATATATTAAGTCTCTCAGGGATTTACCTCAGCTAGAGTTTAGCGAAGTCAGAGAATTACCACCTTGGGCAGATATTTTTTCTGATTTTTGTTTGTTTGTGCGACCTCATAATGCAGAAGAAGAACAAAACTTTCTTGATTTGGCTGCTAATTATTTACGGGTTCACTGTCAACAAGCGATCGCCTCAAATCCTGTTTCACCCTCAGAACAAAAACTGTATTTGGCAGGACAGAGGTATTACTGTAGTAAGCAGCAGCAAAACGATAAAACCCGTCGTGTTTTGGAGAAAGCTTTTGGCGAAACTTGGGCAGAAAACTACATGACTAACGTGTTATTTGATGTGCCAGAAGCAGTCATAACAGTTGAGAAAGTAGCAGGTTTAGAACCATAATTTCCTTAATGTTAGTTATTCATAATATTTTGGATATTATTCTGGATTTCTGCCCATTGACGGGGAAAACGATCTTTGCTGTAGATCAGCAAGGCTTTATTCAGAAAAGCGATCGCCTGTCGTTTATTTTCGGCTGGCTCACCCTTGACTCGATGACGATAAGCCCCACCGATATTGTTGTTGAGCATTGCCCAGTTGTAGGGAAATCTTTCTAAACTATGAATCGATAAAGCATTTTCATAGTGAGAGATCGAGCGCTCAATATTATTAGCTTTTTCGCCCTTAATACGGAATTGAAAAGCATTGCCTAAATTATTTTGCAACATTGCCCAACGATTAGGGTCATTTGCTAGGGTATAAATAGTTAAAGCTTTTTCCAAATGATTAATCGCAATTTCGATATTTTCGGCTTTTTCTCCCTCCAGACGGTTGGGGTAAATATCGCCCAAGTTATTTTGAGATGCTGCCCAATCTTGGGGATATTCGGCGAGACTATGTACTGATAAAGCTCGATTGTAGCAAGCGATCGCCGTTTCAATGTTTTTAGCTCGTTCTCCTGTTATGCGATAAGAATAAGCGATCCCTAGATTACGCTGAATGTTACCCCAAATGTAGGCATATTTTTCGCGGGTAATCACTTCTAGCGCCAGTTGATAGGTGGCAATTGCCTGTTCGACGTTTTCTTGACGACTACCTAAAACGCGATCGCGATAAACATTGCCTAAGTTTAACTGAATTATCGCCCAATCTTTAACATAAAGGGTTGGCAGATAAACTTTTAAAGCTGCTTGATAAGCGACAATCGCCAGTTCAATATTGTTGGATTTATCACCTGCGGGATAGCCACTAATCAAATTACCAAAATTAATTAGATCATTGGCGATCGCTTTGCCCTGATTTGGCTCAACCGAGATAATTGTTTCCTTTGCCCAGTTTTCCAGAATCTTGGTGGTATTATGGTCAAACCGATCCTGATTATCGCGAATTAAAGCATAAACTTCAGCTACTGGTAGACGATTGGAGATCTGCTGTAGCAAATTCATTAAAAACTCAAAATACTCTTTACGTCGATTGTTAAAAGTATTAGTTTTTTCTAACTGTAGTAACTTTCCTGCTAGATTAAGCAAACGTTCGGCAGCATTAAGATCTCCCGTCTGCCTGAGTGTTTCACCCACAGACATTAAACGGCTAATAAAATCTTGATTGACTAACTGAGGATGAGCATTGAGAATACTAATCTCCTGCTCTTGAGGATTGCTGAGTAAAGCATCAATTAATTTGAGGTAGTGAGATTCCAGCTTGCTCATGGGGATAAAGACTAATTGCACCTTATTTTATTCTACAGCCGTATAATGTATCGGACTCTATCCCTATATATATATTCATTCTGCAACCGTGACTGCAAATAAAAAATCATCTCCTTCTATAGGTAGTATTGCTAAGTTAGTCGCGATCACCACTTTGGCAAGTAAACTATTTGGTTTTGTCCGTCAGATCGCGATTACTGCCGCCTTTGGTATTGGTGCTGTCAGCAATGCCTATGCCTATGCCTATATTATTCCTAGCTTTTTTCTGGTGATTTTAGGCGGAATTAATGGCCCTTTTCACAGTGCTTTACTCAGTGTTTTAGCCAAAAAAGAGAAATCAGCAGCAGCACCGATTGTGGAAACTGTAAGTACTCTAGTCAGTCTTGCTTTATTAGTATTAACCTTATTAATCATCATTTTCGCCAGTAACCTAATCGATTTATCTGGCTCAAACTTAGCCCTAGAAACCAAAGAATTAGCCGTACTACAACTACGAATTATGGCACCTTTGGCTCTACTGGCAGGATTAATTGGTATTGGTTTTGGCACCTTAAGCGCCGTTGATAGTTATTTGCTCCCCAGTATTAGCCCTCTACTATCAAGCCTGACTCTGATTTTGGGAGTGGGCTACATTCTCTGGAGATTTGGCGAACAGATTAACACTCCTCAGTATTATCAATTAGGGGCGATCGTCCTGGCGGGGGGAACTCTGGCAGGGGGATTATTACAGTGGCTGTCCCAACTTATTTTGCAGTGGCGCTTGGATATGGGAACCTTGCGACTAAGATTTAACTGGCGTTTGCCTGGAGTTATGGAAGTTTTTCGCCTCATGGCACCAGCGATCCTCTCTTCAGGAATGGCGACGGTTAGTTTAACGGTTGATTTACAATTTGTTTCGGGAATTGAAGGAGCAGCTTTTGCCATCAGCAGTGCCAATTTTATTATGTTGACTCCTTTAGGGATTATTTCCAACATGATTTTGGTACCTTTTTTACCGATCTTTTCTCGTTTAGCTGCTCCAGAAAACTGGAGTGAATTAAAAGTTAAAATTCGCCAAGGATTGTTTTTGGGTGCATTGAGCTTGCTACCTTTAAGTGCCATTTTTATCTCTTTAGCTTTACCGATCGTCAGACTAGCCTTTGAGCGAGGTCAATTTGATGCCGATGCTTCCCAGTTTGTAGCTTCTTTGCTCATGGTCTATGGTTTTGGGATGGTTTTTTATATGGCGCGGGATGTACTAGTGAGAGTGTTTTATGGTTTGGGAGACGCTCAGACACCATTTAAAATAAGCATTGTCAATGTTCTCTTAAATGCTTTATTAGATTATCTCTTGGTCAATATTTGGGGTGCGCCAGGAATCCTCATGGCAACTATTGGGGTAAATATGATGGCGACGATCGCTTTTTTGTGGATCTTGAATCGTCGTTTAAATGGCTTGCCCTTATTACAGTGGAGTAAAGATCTGGCAGGTTTATTTATTGCTACAACGGTGGCGGGTGTTGCTAGTTATGGAGTCAGTCAAGGATTAGAAAAGGCGATCGGTCATGGTAATCTCTTATTACTGTTGCTAGAATTAAGTCTAGCTAGCGGTGTGGCGATCATTATTTTTAGTCTAATCGCGATGCAGCTTAAATTACCTGAGTTGAATATTTTAACGAGTAGGATTAGACAGAAGTTGGGGAGATAAATATATCAATGCAGGACAAGTTTTTTGCCTAAATTGCCACGCAAACGCGATCGGAGTTGGCGATCCGCCCTGTATCTCCAGATCTCGAGCAATTCTGTTATATAATGCAATCCCAAGATTATTAGCGCCCTCAATTTTAAATTTTAAAAATACAAACAAATGATAAATTTAATGTAAAGAAATAGTAAATAGATTGCTTTGAAGCTGCTAATCTTTGACAATTTTTAGTGTAATCCGATGTTAAAATTTTTGGTCACAGAAATCTTAAACATCCTCGCGATCGATTATGCCAGAACAAAATAGACAAGGAACAATATGTTGGCTGGATTTTAACCTCTGTGCCACCGAATTAGATTCTGGTTTTGCCCCCAATCATCCGAGGGTAGCAAAGTTGGCGATCGACGGTAACTTTATGCTTGCTTCAATTGAAGTATTAGACGAACTGTCACAATCCCTTCCTGGAACAATAACAGCTATAGAGCCAAACTTAGTGCGCGTTTCTGGCATAAGTTACGAGATTGCTCTGCGCCAAATACAAACTTTAGAGGGTCAACCTTTGTCAATTCCCGATCTAAGCAAAAGATTTGGACTACAGGTTGGTTATCAGTTTCAGGGGATCGATCCTCAGATAGTTCAGCAGGTTGAGGCGTTTAATAGTTCGATTGCCAAGCATGAAGCATTTTGGGTCGAGAAACTAGAAAATTTACAGCCCATCACTATTCCTTATGCAGATCGAACAGTATCCCACTTTAAAAAACAATTTAAAAGTGTCACAATTCCAATCCACGACGAAATTAGATCTTTTTTGAAAGGTCGAAACTCAAACTGGAATCTAGGCAATTTTCTCTGTGCTGCTTTTATCGGTTATCTGGCTCGTATTGGCGGAACAAATAGTTTTGATCTTGGATTTAGAGATATCAAATTAGCACAAGAACTAAATAATAGCGCAGGTTTTTTTGCAGCCTACGTACCTTGCCATTTAGACATAAATCTTGAGCAAAGTTTTGAGGAGTTTTTTGCAGCCATAAGAGTACAGATAGAGCTAACCAAACAGCACAAAACTTATGCACGGGATGTTGTGGTGAGAGATCCTACGCTGCGGAAAATACCATTAGCTAGCCCAGATATATTTCCCGTAGCGATCGAATGGGTAGAAAAAATAGCCGAACAACAAGGTAACCCTGGCAATGAGCTTACTTTGATCATTTCAGCGGATGAGACGGAATGCCTTTGGCTTTATAACACTGAAGCTTTTGATGCTAATAGCATTACTAGGATGTTGGAGCAATTTACGATTTTTCTCCAAGGTATTGCTACGAACTCTACTCAATCTCTGGCTCATCTACCACTGTTATCTGAGTGGGAACGCCAGACAATCCTGGTGGAGTGGAACGATACGGCAATTGACTATCCCCTCGACCAATGTATTCATCAGTTATTTGAAGATCGGGTAGAGAAAACACCAGATGCTTTGGCAGTAGTGTTTGAAGAACAGCAACTAACCTACCAAGAGTTAAATGAGCGAGCCAATCAATTTGCTGCCTATTTACAGGAGTTGGGAGTAAAGCCAGAAACCCTAGTGGGTATTTTTGTCGAACGCTCTCTAGAAATGATTATTGCTAATTTAGCCATTCTTAAGGCTGGTGGTGCATATCTGCCCTTAGATTCAACTTATCCTCAAGAACGCTTAGATTATATTATTCAAGATGCCCAAATCTCTCTGATACTGACCCAGAATCATTTACAAGCCAAAATTGCATCTTGTGTCACCGTAAGTCAAAACAACATACAAATAATTTCCCTCAATAGTAATCTTCCATCTAGCCCGACATCCCTACAGTCCCATACATCTAATCCCAGCAATCTAGCTTACGTAATCTACACCTCTGGTTCTACAGGAAAACCCAAAGGAGTGGAGATCCCTCATCGAGCTTTAGTGAATTTTGCTCAAGCAGCAGTGCAAGAATATGAAATTACTCAAAGCGATCGCATTTTACAATTCGCCTCGATTAGTTTTGATGCCTCAATTGAAGAAATCTATCCCTGTCTGATCGCGGGAGGGACATTAGTTTTACGTAGTGAAGAAATGAGCTATTCGCCCTCATTGTTACTAGAAAAATCTGGTGACTATGGCATTACGATTTTAGATTTACCCACCGCTTTTTGGCATTTACTCACGGCGGAATTAGCCAACAACCTGCAATTACAATTACCCCCATCAATTCGTTTAGTAATTATTGGTGGCGAAGCAGTCAATCCCAAGCAAGTAACAATTTGGAATCGATTAGTCGGAACTTGTCAGCTAATTAATACTTATGGCCCTACAGAAACCACTGTTGTGGCTACCAGTTATAAAATTCCTCATCAGCTCGATCACCTATCTACCATCCCAATTGGTAGACCATTGCCCAATCTCCAGACTTATATTTTAGATCAAAACTTACACCCAGTTCCTGTGGGAGTTCCAGGAGAAATCTATATAGGTGGTGCAGGTTTAGCCCGAGGTTATTTAAATCGTCCTGAGTTAACCGCTGAAAAATTTGTGGACAATCCCTTTGCTCAGGATCAAAAGTCAAAATTATATAAAACAGGAGATTTAGCCCGTTATCTAGCCACCCTAAAGGGTACCGCTTCGCGTCCTAAAGGATTAGCTCCTAACGTCGCGTCACACGAAGTTAGTGCTAAAGCATACCGCTCCGCATATCCTTTAGGGCATAATGCTAAAATTGAATATCTGGGACGAATCGATAATCAGGTAAAAATTCGTGGCTTTCGCATTGAGCTGGGTGAAATTAAAGCTACGATCACACTACATCAAAACATACACCAAACAGTCGTCATAGCTAAAGAAGACAACTTAGGAGACAAGCGCCTAGTCGCCTACATTGTTCCCCAGCCAGAACAAACAGTTACCACCGAAGAAATACGCGGATTCCTTAAGGAAAAACTACCGCACTACATGATACCAAGTACATTCATTTTTATAGAGGCTTTACCCTTAACTACTAATGGCAAAATAGACCATCGCGCTCTACCCGCACCTGAGCAAGCTAGATCTGAACCAAAAGAAACCTTTGTCGCTCCCAGGAATCAATTGGAACTGCAACTGGCAACAATTTGGCAAAACGTTTTGGGCATCCAGAATATTGGCATCCATGATAATTTCTTCGATCTTGGTGGACAATCTCTGCTGGCAGTACGATTATTTGCTGAAATTCATAAATCATTCAATCAGAAATTAACTTTATCCACTGTATTGCAAGCATCTACTATTGAGCAATTAGCAAAAGTTATAAGTCAAAAAGAATACTTGCCCGATTCATCGTATCTTGTACCAATTCAACCCCATGGGTCTAAAATCCCGTTTTTTTGTATTCATGGCGCGCAAGGTGAAGTTCTCTTTTTAAAAAGTTTAGCTAACCATCTCAATCGGGATCAGCCTTTTTATGCCATAAGATCACCAGGACAAAATGGAGAAACTGCCCCTCTAACCTGCATTGAAGAGATGGCAAAGCTTTATATTAAGGAAATAAAAACCATACAACCGCAGGGCCCTTATTTACTAGGTGGTTATTCTTTTGGAGGACTTGTGGCTTTTGAAATGGCTCGACAGTTTAAAGAACAAAGTCAAGAGGTTTCATTATTGGCATTATTAGACTGTTATGCTCCAGAAAGCCTCAAATATTTACCGTTACATAATAGATTGTTGCAACATTTTCGCAATTTTCTATCGATTGGGCCTGATTATCTTTTCAACAAATTCAAGACATTACGCACCAGAATCATGTATCGTCTGCTTAAGGATGAAGCTATGAGAAATAATTATTTTTATCACTTAACTAGTACTAAATATTTTTATAATTTAATTAATGAGTTTCCTAACTATACTGTTGAAGATTTAAAATTGTGGGAAAATCTTTATAAAGCTAATTTACAAGCAAGTTCAAATTATATCCCCTCAGTTTATGAGGGAAAAATTACTCTTTTTAGAGTCAAAACCGATCCTACTAAGAATTTTTATCAGCCAGTAGCAAAATGTGGATGGAGCAAACTATCTAATCAAGAAATAGAAGTATATGATTGCACTGGTGATCACTATACTTTTATAGAAGAACCTCATGTCCAAAGTTTAGCTAGACAATTACAGTCTTGCCTTGTTTTAGCTACAGAATTATAACTCTTTATCTGAAGATATTGTTCATTCTTTGACTGGCTGGGACTATATTTTAGATGCCTTATCTCTCTAGCCACTTTTGAGAATTGGTATAAATTTGGAATTGCTTGCTTTTTTTTTTAGGTGGTGTGGCGATCGCCTTAATTCTCCAATCCAAATATTGGTAATTGCTAATTAATTTAATTAAGTGAATTCGCCTAAGTAAATACAACTAAGTCTACCCAATATTCATATGTAATATAATTATTTGTTAAGCTTATTAATCATTATTTTGTTCTTATCTAATGGCGACAAAACCTACAGTAACTAGATTATTTAATATTGACAAAATATTGACATAAAAATAACACAAGAAAGTCATATTTGGACATTAGCTTGGACAAACATTTTCACAATTGACTCTAAGAGGACAAAAAAATGGAAAGATCTGTACAAGCTTTAAAAGTATTTAGCAGTTTTGCAGTGAGTACTCTTGCCTTAATTTATATTCCTTTTGTAGCTGCATCCGTAGATGCGGCTGAAGACAGCTCTAAATTTAGTTCTGGTTTTCTATCATCTCAAAATAATTCAACCAAAATTGAGATGACATCTGAAGATGCTGAGTATATTGAAAAAATACGCGAACATTATGGTTTAGATTTATAGTACGTAAGGGCGAATGGCAAGGCGGAGCTAGTTCTACGGTCACAAAGCTTACCCTTTAGAGCTATTCGCCCCTACCCAAAAAGCATCCGTTACAAACCTTAATTGAATTGGTATCACTTTTATATAGTTAGACAATAGGTAGCTAAAATCTCAATACAGTTGGCGATCGCTCCTAAATGAGCAATTTCATAACCGTGGGTATTTTGGGTAGGGAAACTCAGACAAGCACCCCGAGAAACATGACCAAATTTCATCGCAATTGAAGCATCACTGCCAAAACCATCAATTACCGCTAGCTGAAGGGGAACTTCGGCTAATTCGGCTGCGGTACGAATTTCCGCGTTGAGCAATTCATCATAAACACCATAGTTATCCTGAGAGAGCAAGACAGGAGCAACACCAGACTCTATGGGATATTCATCTGCTAGAGGACAAATTTCTAAAGCAATCAAGGATTCTAAAGTCTGATTTTGAGTAAAGTATAGTGCGCCAATTGCACCGACTTCTTCTTTGGCTGAGGCGACTAAATAAATATCAACAGGAGGATTTTGCACTCGTTCAGCAAGAGCTAAAAGAATAGCCACTGAAGCTTTATTATCTAAAGTGTAGCTAGCAATATAGTCTTTGAGACGAAATGGCTGTTTACGATGTTTGCCAATCACTACCCGAGTACCAGGGCGCACGCCTAAAGTAGTTAACTCAGATAAACTACACTTAGTTTCTACCCAAGCATCCTCCCACATCAAAGGTGTATCAATCTGCTGGGCTTTTTGTGGTGATTCATGGGAAACATGACGCGAACCAAAAGAGAGAATACCGCTAATAACCTTTTGATCTCCTAAAATATCAACGACCCCTTCACCGTATACCCAAGGAAACGAACCCCCCAAACGACGTACCTGAAGGCAGCCATCATCATCAATAGATTTAACGATCATGCCGATTTCGTCTTTATGAGCCGTAATAGCGATCGCTCTTGCAGAATCTTGTCCACGAATTTTAGCAATTACGTTGCCTGCTCGATCCTGCCAAGCCTCTACCTCAAACTCTTGAAACTGTTTTAACAAAAGGTCATCAATTTCTGTTTCTAACCCACTAGGTGAATGACACAAAACTAACTCTTGGATTTGAGCGAACAGGCGATCGCCTTCTTTGGTGTCTTTACTGCCGTTACTTTCCATGTTTCTGACAATCTGGCTTAATCAGCATGACTATATCATCAAAAAGTAGGTAAAAATGTCTTGGATGCGATCGCTAGTGCAATTAACAGTTAAGTGTATGATCTAATTCCCAATGAGAAATATGATCGCTGTATTGATTCCACTGTTGGTATTTTAGTTTTAGGTAAGAATCAACAAATGATTCTCACAAAGATTTTCGGAAAACTGAATTGGTTTCTAAGCAGCGCAGGGCATCTAATAAATTACCAGGAAGACGTTTTACTCCCTCTGATAGGGTTTCAGTATAGCTATTGTAGTTAGCGCGATCGCCTGGATCTAGCTTCCGTTCAATACCATCTAATTCTGCGGCAATAATTGCTGCTGGCAGTAAATAGGGATTGGCAGCGCCATCAGCTAGACGAAATTCAAATCGGCCGCGATCGGGAATACGAATCATATGGGTGCGATTGTTACCAGCATAGCTAATGGTATTAGGCGACCAAGTTGCACCCGACACTGTGTTTAAGGCATGAATACGTTTATAAGAGTTGACCGCAGGATTAGTAAAGGCACACAAAGCAGCAGCCGACTCCAGAATTCCGCCAATAAATTGATATCCTAACGTTGAAAGTTCTGATTCTCCCTGTTCGTCTTTAAACAAATTGGTCATGCCTACGTTGTCCCAAACTGAGAGATGAGTATGACAACCGTTACCTGTTAAATTGGCAAAAGGCTTGGGCATAAAAGTAGCCCGAAATCCGTATTTCTCGGCAATACTTTTAGTCATGTACTTGAAAAAAGCATGGCGATCGGCTGTAATTAAGGCATCATCATAAGTCCAGTTCATTTCAAACTGTCCGTTACCATCCTCATGATCGTTCTGATATGGTTTCCAGCCTAAAGACAACATCCCATCACAAATTTCACTAATCACGTCATAACGACGCATCAATGCCTGTTGATTGTAGCAAGGTTTAGCAGCGCGATCGCGACTGTCGGCAATTTCCAGTTCATCTGCCGATAAGAGAAAATATTCGCATTCAACTCCAGTTTTGATAGTATAGCCTCGTTGTTCGGCTGTTTCGAGCATTTGCTTTAATACTACCCTAGGAGTCTGCATGATGGGATTTCCATCTATACCATAGAGATCGGCGGGAATCCATGCTACATCTGGTTGCCAAGGTAGTTGAAATACGCTGTTGCGATCGGGGATTGCTAAGATATCAGGATCGGCAGGAGTCATATCTAACCAGGCAGCAAAGCCAGCAAATCCAGCCCCATTTTCCGCCATCTCATCAATACTTTGAGCAGGAACAAGTTTTGCTCTTTGTACCCCAAATAAATCGGTAAAAGAAATAAGAAAATAACGGATTTGGCGATCGCCAGCTAGTTCTGATAATAACATCGTCGTTAATAGTACCTGATAAAATAAACTGCTGCGCCTTTTTTAGCTTTTAGCTTTTAGCTTTTAGCTTTTAGTAATTAGTAATTAGTAATCAGTAATTAGTAATCAAAAAGAAGCCCTAATATCTCGATGTACATTTACATAACCCCGATCGACTACCGTAAAATGTTCCTTTAACTGCTGATGTGCTTGGGGTAGCGCATGAAAGGGAATCGAAGGATAAAGATGGTGTTCGGCATGAAAGGGAATGTTCCATACTATTACGGGAAACCAGGTTAAAGTAGTGCGGGTATTGGTTAAAGGATTGTCGTTGTTACTGCACCCTGTATGTTCGGCCAATAAAATAAAGCGTAAAATCGGCTGTCCTACAGCTAAAGGTAGCAACCACATGGTAAAAAACCAAGGCTGTTTAAAGATTAGAGAAATAGCGATCGCAGCAACATAGAAAGCTAGTTGCAGGCGAGTCGATCTGATTACTTCGTCGCGCGCATCTTCAGCGATAAAAGCATAATCTTCTAGCTTACCTGTGGCTACTTGATAGTGAGTTTTAAATTTGCCAATCCACCAGTTGAAACCGCTTAACTCTACTAAATATTCCCCAATGTTACTTGGTTTGGGGTCGTCTAGTTCGGGATCTTTGCCATTAACTTGAGCATAGCGATGATGCCATTTGTGATAGCGACGGTAAAAATCACTGTTATAAAAGGAAAAGAGTCCCGCTATCCAAGCCACAAGATCGTTGAGACGATTGCTAGCAAAAGCTGTTCGATGAGAACTTTCATGTAAGGGTGCAAACATGGCAGCAAAACTGAAGCCATAGATCATTAATGCTGGTATTTTAATTACCCAACTATCAACCGCGATCCACAAGTAACCACTACATACCATCACCAACAGATGTCCTGCTAGCTGGATTAACCCTCGCCGATTAGAACGAGCATTCAGAGTCTTTAACTCTAATGAAGCTAGAATTTGTTTTGGCTGATGACCAAATGCCGATCTGGTCTTGACTTGAGTGTTCATGACTAGCTTTTTAATTCACTTATTATAACAAGTCCTAAATTAACACAATCATACCAACTTGTTATAATAATTTGGTCACATAAGTTACCAATTGCCTTGAATTTGGTGAGATCGCAAAAACAAATACCACTTCATTTAGATATTTCCGAACAGATCCACCAACAAATTATTAGTGGTCGTTATTCACCAGGGGCTAAATTACCCAGTGAAAGAGAACTAATTAAAGAATGGCAAGTCAGCCGAATTACCATCAGAAGAGCGATCGCCAATTTAGTTCAGCAAGGTTTAGTGACTACCCATCAGGGGAAAGGAGTGTTTGTTACTCAAAAGCGCAAAGTAATTTATACTCTTTCCAATCCCCTCACGTTTCTAGAAGAAGATCTAGCCAATCAGGGCATCGAACTATATTTGCAAAATATAACTTTTGAACTGGTTACAGCACCACAACAAGTACAGGTAATGCTGCAATTACCCTCAGATAATCCGACTGCTTATTTACAAAAAAAAATCTTACTAGTAGATCGAGAACCTGGATGTGTCGATCTTACTTATATTCTGCCAGAGATAGGTTCTAAACTAGAATCAGAGTTAAAGCAAAATATGACCTTTCCTGTTTTAGAACGTAATAACTATCAGATCGAGCGGGTCGAAGCAATTATTGAATGTACTAATGCTAGTTTAGAACTGAGTGAATATCTAGATGTACCTCTGGGTCATCCTTTATTAGTTTATCGTCACACTGCCTATGCTCATAATCGCCCCGTAGTTCATGGAGAATCAATTTCTAGAGGCGATCGCTTCTGCTATTCAGTCAATCAAAATAATTATTGATAATCTAAACCATTTTAAACCATGCCGACTACAACCTCTAGTAATAAATCTCCTCATGCTGCTAAGATCGCTGCCAAAATTAAGACAGGAGAAAGTTTAGCCCATGCCGACTTTAATAACCAAGATTTATATGCGATCGCTCTTAGTCAAGTTAACTTAGAGCAGGTTAATTTTTCTGGCAGTGTTTTGACTAATGCCGATCTGGTGGAAGCAAATCTCCAAGGAGCAAACCTGAAAAATACAGATTTAAGAGGAGCAGATTTAACCAGAGCAAATCTAACAGGAGCAGATTTAACAGGGGCATATTTGAGTCGTGCCGATCTGCGAGGTGCTAATTTAAGCGGTGCTAATTTAACTAATACTCAGTTTCAAGTAACCATTTACGATCTCCAAACGGCTTTTCCTGAAGGGTTTGACTATCAAAGTTCGGGTGCAGTAGGGCCAGGAGCAAAATTGACTGGAGCTTATCTGAATACTGCTAATCTGCGTGGAGTAGATTTAACAGGGGCAAAAATGATTGGCGCTTATTTGAGCGGAACAGATTTTACTGGCGCAATTTTAGATGATGTTTCCTTTAGTGGCGCGATTTTGCAAAAAGCCATCATGACAGGAGCAAGTTTACGTAATGCTCGCTTAGGCAATACCGAACTAAAAGGAGTGGATTTGAGAGGCGCAGATTTGACAGGGGCAAACTTAGATAATCTACAAAATATTGCTGGGGCAGATTTTAGCTTTGTCAAAGGCTTAAGCGAGCAAGCTCGTTCAGCTATTTTAAATTTTCCTGCACCAGATCTAACTACCTGGAATGCTTATACACGCTGTAACACCAAAGATAGTTTGGCAAGACAAGCGTAAAAAGGCGAGCGCATTTTTTTACTTAATAAATTTACGTTGGTTGAGATTTACTTCTTAACAGATTCAAACCTAATCCAATATATACACAACCTGTAATTCGCTCTAACCAACCTGAAAATTGCTTATTTTCTCTAACCGTATTGGTTGCTATTGCAGCAAATCCAGCTAGTAGCAAGCACCATACTGTACCACCAGTCACAAACAAAATACCTAACAATAAAAACGGTAATGCTCCAAAACCTGCTGTTGGTTCAACAAATTGTGGAAGGAAGGCGAGAAAGAAGATTGCCACTTTAGGGTTGAGAACATTCGTTACAACTCCCTGACGATAAATTTGCCAGCTACTCATTGAGTTTATTTCTGGAGTAGATAGAGGTGAAGACTTTCTCAACCAAGCTTGAAGACCAAGATAAATAAGATATATAGCCCCAGCAATCTTGATGGTTGTAAATGCCCAAGCAGAAGTCGCTAAAATCGCTGATAATCCAAACGCAGCAAATGTCGTATGAACCAAAATGCCACTACTAATACCCAACACTGAGATTAATCCAGCTTGACGACCTTGGGATATACTTCGAGCTAGGATGTACATTGTATCTGTACCAGGCGTAATCCAGAGTAAAAAACTTGACAGAAGAAAAGCCGACAGATTGTGAGTTCCAAACATTTTCTTGCTGATTAAAAACAAAACTTAAACGATATTATCAGTCTAGTTTTTAGTTTGATGAGAATACAAGCTATTTAGTTACTTATTAACACCTTTAAAGTTCAAATGGAACTACGTCATCTTCTTCAGCAACATCAGTAAAAATATCCCGATCTCCATTCTTCTTTCTAGCAATGATTTTTGATCGGGATATTCTCTCAATTTTTAACCTAATAGTCTCTGGTTAACTTAACTTGGCAGTTTTTTTGCGCCAAAAGATAAAATTTTCAATTACAGACTTGCCTTTTTCCATCGCAGCTTGAGGACTGGAATAAACACCCTCAAAATGATGTACTTGATCTTCAGGATCGACAATGTTTAAGTGATATAGGTTATTTGCCAAATGCTGTACAAACAGATTATAGCCGTTGATATTTGAGCTTGAATTAGTTTCCATGAATAATCTTAAGGTGAGAAGGAGTTATTTACAGACTTAATTAGCTGCTTTATTTAAAAAGTTAAATTAAGTTACTGCCCTTTAAACATCTAAACTTAATTGGAGATAATTGTCATCAGTATTTTGAGCAGCAATTTTATTCTGAGAACTTACATGGCGATCGCCTGACCAAAATAAGGAATTACCTGGGCGTTGTCGATCTATGTTGAGCCATTGAGTAAATACCTGTTCTCGTCGATCTTCTGGAGCAAGAATTTGATATATTCTAACTCTTTTTTGGTTCTGACTTTCGTAACGCAGACATTTAATTTTGCAGCCAATTTTAGCCAAAAGACGACTGATAATAGTTATGGGACTATAGTTTTTAGCCAGAGTTAAATTGAGCATAGTTTTAATTTCACGACGGTTACTCAGGGCGATCGCTGCTAGAGACTGCAAGTCAGCATCAGCGTTACGTAATTCTCTAGCCTGTTGCTGGAGCAAGACAGGAATGCCTAAAATTTCTAACGAGCCGACAATTGCCCCCAATTGAGAACTGTTAAAGTCAGGTAAGAACAGGCTTCCATTCCCTTGCTGCATTAGTTGACGAACAGCTTTGGTGTCGCGATCTGCTAGGTAAGGACGACCAATCGTCAGAAAATAATGGAGTCTAATTTTTTGATACCAGCCTCGATCGTCTAGAGATACTAACTCTGGCGTAATTGGTAGATGATAACGCTGCTGAAGCTCATATTTGCGGAGTTGACGGCGATCGCCTAATGATTTAATTAGCTGTTTTTTTAAGTACCGATACTGTGACTCATCTAAACTAGGCGCACAGGCGATCGCGGCACATTCTGCCAGATAGTTTTGGCTACTAATTTCCGTGATTGCAGCCACGAGGGAATTATCCGTAGTTGATTTAGTCGGGACTTCAGGTTGATACTTAGCAGCATCAATAATCTGATGTCCTTCGGCTTTTAATCCCGCTACAATCGAGTTGCGATAGTTAACTGCTCCCGCATTGTATCTAACCGCCATTTTTGCCCAGCACAACAGAGATTCGGCTTGAAAACCAGTATCTAAATCGTCTAAATAGGCAAAGTCGGACTGCTGTAATAAACGGATGTTTAACTGAGTAAAGCGCTGATTGGAGCTAAGTAAGGCGGGAATGGAAGTTGAACCATTACCAATTTTGTTATAGCTATAATTAGCACACCACAGATGACGAGGGACATTCTGACGTATTCTTGCCAAGGTTTGGCGCACGGCGTTTTCGGCTTGAATTCCTTGAGCGATCGCCCAGACCGAAGTAAAGTGCTTTAGTTCAATGGAGATACCTGTTTCAATCGAGGGACTGGCGAGAACAATATCATATTGACTGAGAACCTGCTCTAAGTTGGAGATGCAGTTGTAGGCTGGATGTTGATGATCCGTAAGGGATTGGGAATCAATTCTCAAAATTTTGCGTTCGGGAAATTGCTGTTTTAAATAGGCTTCAAGGTTTTGTGTTCCCCATTTACTGGTGAGCTTCTGCGCCGATAAACAAATAAACGGCTTTCCCCCTTGCTTAATATCTGCTTCTAAATTGTTAACCAGTTTTTTAGGCGTTTTACCCTGGTAGTTATATACTTGCCATGACTGGGTACGATCGCTTTGCCAAGTATTGTGGACGATACAGGGTTTGAGATCTAGTCCTGATAAAGAAATTAGATAATCTAGCGCAATATCACTGAGATCCGCATCGGCTATATATAGCTGTCCTTGGTTACCCAAGACATTCTGCATCAAGGTTTTAAAGCACTTGAGGATTTCTACCCGACGATCTTTACAGGTACTAGAATTAAGCGCGTGCCAGAGTACTTGTTCCACTTCGTCAATAATTACCAAACTGTCGTGCCACTCATTTGGGTCAAACTGCGCCTGAGATAGACCATGTAGAGAATCAATACACAAACCATAACCCAGATTAGATCGATCACAGCGATCGCTCACTTCGGTAATATAGTTCAAACCAAAACGCTGACATAATTCTTTGACTAACTGTACCCGATGTCCGATTACCAAAACTTTTTGCGATTTGGCGATCGCCTGTTCCACAACTTTAACTAAAGACTGAGTTTTCCCTGTCCCTTTAGGAGATTTGATCCCAACCAGCTTAGTTTGAGGCGAGATCTTTAATTCGGGAAGATAGCGACTATTAAGCTGAATCTCAGCAGGATAGGTTAGTTTTGTCCAAGACTTTGCCTTCCAGCTTTCCAAATCTAAAGCATCATCATATGCCTGAGTAAAACATGCTTGACCTTGACTAGCGATTAAATCATCAACCCCTTTCCCCAATGCACTATCCCAGGTAACCACCTTCACTTGGCAACCAGCTTTTTGGAATAGATACCCTGTTTTTTTGATCGCTGCGTTAACTGCATTAACTGCCGTTGGCTTGACATCTCGATCGAACACTAAATATATTTCTCGCCCAGATGCAGCTAATTTGGCGAGTTGAGGGATTAAATGAGACTTGCCAATTCTTTTTCCTTGGTCATCTTTAGGGGTACGGTAACCATTATTAATCCCTGGTAATGCCACTGTGCCATAGCCAGCCGATAATAAAGCTCCCGCTTTTTTTGCTCCCTCAGTAATACACAAAGGAACTTCAGGGTGATCGATTAACCACTGCCAAAAGCCTAAATCAGCACTTTGCTCATTAATTGCTGCCGAGTCTATCTTAATGCCAGCACGATCGGCAATTTGATGCCAAAGATTCAGCGTAACTTTAAGCGCAAACAAGCCTGTAGCAGCTTTTGGAGGATGCTCATATTTAATTACCTTGTTATCCCGATTAAGAGGTTGATTTGGTTTAAAACACCCCCAAATATCTTCATCTCCATTAAGAACATCGATCCCAGAACACCACCAGCCTCCTGCATCTGTATGGGCATAACGCTGAAGAAATCCTTCACTAATTCTGCCGTCATTTCTTCTGGGGATAGAATTAGAATAGAGTAAATACTGGGCGGGAGAAGTGCCTTGAAGATCGACTACGTTGAGATTAGTTAGCTCTTCGTCTACACCACTTGCCTGCCATTCCCGTAAATAATCCATTGCTGCTAATTTCTTGCTCTTTAAGGATTAGTATCATACCACTATATGTAGCGTAGATAAGCGAATAATTCCCACGCAAACACTACATATAGAATTATTAGCGCTCGGGTGCGACCAAACTATATTTGAGGGTAGTCGATCTAGGCAAATATGAGTCAGAATCTGGATGCAGACTTAATATTAGTGGCTGTATTCCAATACTTTTATCAATTTAAAAATAGTGAAACCTTATCATCAGATCCCGATTAAAGACTGTGGCGAACGGTTGATTGCTATTCCCACAAATAGTTTGTCCGTAGAACTACCCCATCCTTATGTCAAATTAGGGGCAGAATATGGCAATAAATCTCCCTACTGCTTACGTCAAGGAGTGGTACGGGCATTGCTAGAAGCACAGTTTTTGCTGGAAAAACGCTATCCTGGCTGGAAAATTAAGGTCTATGATGCTTATCGTCCTGTAGGGGTACAGCAACATATGGTCAACTATACCTTCAATTCCTTAGTCAAAGAACTCGATCTTCATGAGCATCAACTATCTGCTCAACAACGACAAGACTTGTGGAGTAAAGTCTATCAACTGTGGGCAGCACCTAGCTTAGATCGAACCATGCCCCCTCCTCATAGTACAGGAGCAGCAGTTGACGTAACGATCGTGAACGATTTGGGAGAAGCGTTAGATATGGGAGGCGAAATTGATGAACTTTCCGCGCGATCGCACCCAGATTACTATGTCAGCGATCAGGATGGCGAGAGTCAGCAGTATCAATTTAATCGTCAGTTATTAGCGAGAATAATGACTAATTCTGGTTTCATCAGACATCCTCAAGAATGGTGGCATTTTTCTTTAGGCGATCAAATGTGGGCTTGGTTACATAATCAGCAAAATCCTGCCAATACTGCGATCGCCCGTTATGGTCGAGTTTAATTAATCTTAGATTAATATTTTATCGAGGATATATATCTATTTATTAGATATAATGTTATATATGTATATATAGCTTTCAAGAATAGCAGTCAAATAATATGAGCAACCTAGATTTGAGTCTTACCCCTAATCAGGAAGTCATCCTGTCAGCACTTCGTTTCAGAAAACGTTATGGATTGGAAATTCTCGAAGCAATACAGCAAAGTGGTGGTAAGCAAATTAGGTTTAATTCTCTCTATCCCAACTTGAAAAAGCTGGAGAAAAAATGCTTTGTTAAGTCGGAATGGGGTAATGAAGCACCTGAAAAGCATACTGGAGCTAGACGAAAATACTACCAAATTACAGGAGCTGGTACCAAAGCTCTGGAAGCGAAACAACAGTTATTAGAAAGCGTAGCTTATTGGATATCTGAGCCAGAGGTAGTGTGAATGAACGATCGGGATTTAGCTTCCACCCGTGAAGCCCCGCGTTGTACCGATAGGTCAACGTCGGGATGAGAGGGTGGGCAGGGTTTAAATTGGTGTATTTTGATTCTCAATATATTTCTTCAGCACAGATATTGTAACTC